>Ga0265330_10001492_pt1 | contig 13601 bp, 9 predicted proteins | sample 41919metaG_FD_202083 | JGI IMG/M metagenome (GOLD analysis project Ga0265330, IMG submission 202083) | Rhizosphere microbial communities from Carex aquatilis grown in University of Washington, Seatle, WA, United States - 4-19-19 metaG | ecosystem: Host-associated > Plants > Roots > Rhizosphere >... | reverse complement strand
CGAGCGATCTGCTTGACGTCTGGGGCGACAATTACGACCTCGCCACCTGCCTCAAGGCTATGGTTCAAGTGAAAACGAAATCGGGATTGCTGACCGAATTTGGCACTGAAACCAGCACCTGGGCCAGTGTGACTGCCAATCCCGGCCTCACTGGCGAGTTCATGTGGACCGGCGTGGACTATCTGGGCGAGGCCGACAAGGCGTGGCCCAGTATTGGCAACATGTCGGGAATCATGGACGAGCTTGGGGGCGTGAAGACCCTCGGGTACGCGTGGCAAACCATCTGGGGAGCGCCCAAGACCACGCCGCCAGCCACCGGCACGACCGCGACCCAGGTTGTCCTCACGGCCGACCACACCGCAATCGTGGCCGACTGGGACGATATCTCGTTCGTCCAGGCCACCATCGCAGACGCCGCCGGACATGTTGTGACCAGCTCATCGGCTGCTGTCACATTCGCCATCACCGGTCCGGGCACCATCGTGGCCGTGGACAGCGCGAGCATGACCAACGAAACCTTCCGCGGCAAAGTGCGCAACGCCTACCAGGGCATTGCCTACGCCCTCGTCCAAGCCACGGGACCGGGAACCATCACGGTCACGGCTTCTGCCACAGGGCTCACAGGCTCCAGCGCCGCCATCCAGGCCAGCGCAGGCAGCTTCGTTCCGTGCTCCGGGACCTGCGACTGATGATCCACGACGACCGCATTTGGATAGCGAGAAATCGAAGAGCGTGTTCAAGAAGTCAGGACCGAGTGCGATGAGCTACTTCGCGGTCAGGTTGCTACTGAACCCCTAGAACGGAGGGGTTCATGCGTCGTTTCCAATTCTTCCTGGGCGTTCCATTCAGCGTATTTCTCCTGTCTACGGTCGCATGCAGCAGCGGCAGCGGGAATCAGCCCTCCAGCACCGGCGGCAGTTTGGGTGGGGCGGAATCCGGGGGAACCAGCGGGAGCGACTCTGGTGGCGCAGGGGGAGCCACGGTCGTGTCACCGGGAACTGGCGGTGCAGCGGGAACGACCGCCTTGGGAGGAAGCACAGCCACGGGCGGAAACTCCCAACCCAGCAGATCCGGCGGTGCGAGCAGCGGCGGAAAGGGCGGCGCTGGCTCGGGTGGGTCGGCCAGCGGCGGCAGCGGAACCGCGACCGGAGGTGCCACAGCAACCGGCGGCACTTCGGGGCGCGACGGCAGCGGAGGAACGGCAACCGGCGGCGCTGGCTCGGGTGGGTCGGCCAGTGGCGGTAGTGGAACCGCTAGCGGAGGTGCCACGGCAACTGGCGGGACCGCGGGGCGCGGCGGCGCCGGAGGAAGCGCGCCCGGCGGCGCTGGCTCGGGCGGCAGTGGAGAAATCGCAATCGGCGGCGCGCGCGCGGGCGGCGCGACTGGCTCAGGGGGTGCTGGAGGCGCGGGTGGTGCGACAGGCGCGGGCGGCGCCAGCGGCACGGGAGGTTCTCCGACCGACGGTGGCACAGCCAGCACCTGCGGCACCGGCACAACCCCGGCACCGAATCCCTTCGGCTGCACCTTCGCTTGGGGAGTCAACGGGAATCCAGCGAGTTACCTGCAGTTCGCTTCCGCTTGGGCTGGCTACAACATCAAGGCTGACGGCACTTTCCCCGCCAACGGCTTCGACTCGGGCAATTGGCTCAAGTCGTTTACCACGGCGGTTCCCGCCTATTACGCCTACATCATTGGGTATTACGGACACGCCAACGGTCTGCAAGACGGGAATGTGAATCCTGGTCAGCCCAATCTAACCAACGGGATGGGGCCGTTGCTTCTCGGCGTCGACAATGCCGCATGTCCATCGGGCACGATCTGTGACCAAAATCTGATGGTCAAGGCGTACGCGTGGTACGCCGCACAGACCTACGCCGCCTACAAGAAGCCCGTGATTTGGCTGCTTGAAGGAGACTTCATTCAATATTCGGTGGAGGGCTCGTCGTCGGGGCTCTCGTACGCGCAACTCGGCCAGCTTGCCGCGCAGATCACCCTGGCAATCAAATGCAACGATCCCCCTGCCGTGGTCGCCATCGACTACTCAGGCTGGATCAGCGCCTCGCAATTGACCTCCTATATTGGTGGGATAAATACCGCTATGGCTGCCCTGGGCACGAGCTACGACATGATTTGGACGACGGGACAAGGCAGCAGCGCGAGTCCGGGAACCTCGACCTATGCAAATTTGCACACAGTGACTGGCAAAACCATCCTGGTCGACGAAAGCTTTGGCCTTTCTGCCCAGGGCGATACTTGGGCAAATCAGACAGCGGCGACCATCAATGCGCGCATCGCCGGGGGCGTGGTGGCGGCAAACATCACCACCGCGACTCCGTCGTATCTACAGACCAACTTGACCAGCACGCTTGCACCGTCCGCACTGAATTCAACCTGCCCCTGAGCTCTCAGCATTCAAGACTCGACCATCAGTGCGGAGCTGTGAGAGCTCTCTTCGTAGAGGTCCGCGTTCGACAGAGTGGTCACAAGTTTTTCTCCGCCAGTCACAAGAACCTTCCCGCTCGGCAACCGGGTCGCCGTGTGGCCGTGTGGCGGTCATCCGTCCGGTTGTTGCAAAAGTCCCGGTCACTGGGTCGCACAGCTCAGCACCCAGCAGGACGGACAGCCCCTGATTCTCCTTCCGCCCCGCCCGTTCAACGCAAGAAAGGCGCCTAGCCGGCTCGAAGCTACAGGTCCATCCCCGCCGCCCTGCACGCGCGCAGCACGCGGGCGCGGTCGGGGCCGGCGACGTGGGCCAGCTCGGCCTTGGCGGCGCCCAGGTCGTGTTGCAGGCAGAAGGCGCGGGTCAGCAACGAAGCCGCGCGCGAGGTCTTCTTTTCGTACAGGCTGTGGCGCGCGAGCCGGATGGCCTCGGCGGCGTCCTTGGCCGCGAGCGCGCGCTCGCCAGCATCGAGATCGGCGAGGAGTGTGGGCGACAGGGTCTCCTCCCGAGACGCGGCTTTGCCACGCGCGGTCTTCACCGGCGTCTTGTCATCGCGTTTGTCAGCCGTGGGCTCGGTTTCTGTCGCGGCAGCAACTGGACTGGCATCGACGGCAACCACGGGAGGTTTCTCGGGGCTGGGCTCGGGCTTCGCGATCTTCACTGCCGGCGTGGTCACCAGCCCTGGCTCGAACGAGCGGCCGCGCAACCCGATGGCGGCCGCCGCGGCCGCGACCACGACCACGGCAGCCACGCCGACCAACCCCGGTCCCTTGCCGCGCTTCGCGGGCGCGCGCGCGGGCGCGGGCGCGACCGTCGACGCTGGCGGCAGCGGGGCAACGGCGGTCGCGAGCCGAGCGGCATTCGCAACCGGCGCCACCGCGGTGCCGGCCAGGGCCGTGCCCGCGGCAGCCAGGGTCGGCGCCGTGCCCGCCTCGCCTTGGGTGAGCCGGGCCGTATTCATCAGCGGACGGCCGGTGAGCGCCTCGATGAATGCCGCCATGGTCTGGAAGCGCGCGGCCGGGTCCTTGGCCAGGGCGCGGTCGACCGCGGCCACGACCTTCGGGTTCACCGTGGGCGCGAGGTTGGCAAGCGAAGGGTGGGGCTGGAACACGACCTGGAAGATGACCGCAGGTACGCTCTCGCCGGGGAAGGCGGTCACGCCGGTCAACATCTCGAGGACGATGGCGCCGAGAGCGAAGATGTCCGTACGGCCGTCGATCTCCTGGTTCTTGCCGCTCGCCTGCTCGGGCGACATGTAGTACGGCGTGCCCAGGATGGCCGCGTCCTGCGTGAGCACGGTTGCGGCGTTGCGGATCTTGGAGATGCCGAAGTCGAGCACCTTGACGTGATCGCGCAGCTCACCGTCGACGTCGCGCGGACAGAGAAAGACGTTGTCGGGCTTGAGATCGCGGTGCACGACGTCCATGCGGTGGGCGGCGTCCAGCGCCGAACCGATTTGCCGGGCGATATCGAGCGCGGTCTTTTCCGGCAGGCGTCCGCAGCGCAGGCGGGCCGCCAGGCTTTCGCCGGTGAGTAGCTCCATGACCAGGAAGGGCTCGCCGCTCGGCAGGGTGTTGAAGTCGAGCACCTCGACGATGTTGGGGTGGCCGATGCGCGACGCGATCTCCGCCTCGCGCCGGAAGCGCAAGAGGATCTCGGCCGTGGCCATCGTGTTGTGCAGCACCTTGATGGCAACCCGCTTGCCGGGCAGGCGCAAGTGCTCGGCCGCGAAGACCGCGCCCATGCCGCCGACCCCGAGCTGCGAGGTGATACGGTAGGTGTCCGCGACGATCGAACCGACGGCGAGAGGCGAGTTCATGAGGCTAGCTTGGGGCGGTTGCTTGGGGGTATCATACTCCACCCGTGAATCGCCAAACCCCGCTCGTCATCTTGTGCGTCCTATTCTTCTCGCCGCTGGCGTTGGCCAAGGACAAGGCGCCGCCTACCGCCGCCGCCCCCGAGGAGCCGGCCATCGACATTTCCGAGGTCAAGGACAAGCTCCAGATCCTTTCCGATGGCAAGCAGCACTACGTCGCCGTGGAGCCCTGGGGTGAATCGGACCAGCACCTCTACTACGGCGACGGCAAGCGCTTCTACGCGCAGCGGGTGGGCAGCGGCGGCCGGGAAGGCCACGAGGCGTGGGACCGGACCTTCTGGGAACCGCGCGTGGGCGCGCTCTGGCAAGGTGGCGTGGGCCTGCGCAAGGACAAGGGCCATCAGGTCCAGTGCGGCGACCGCGCCACCGAGCTCAAGCTGGTCGAGGGCGACGAGCGAGCGAAGATCATCGCCGACGCGAAGTTCTTCGGGCCGCTGTGGAAGTATCGCGCCTACTCGCTCGCCCGCGACAACAAGGGCACCTACTACTATGTCGATCGCCCGCGCGAGCCGGAGAACAACAAGGCCTTCCGCCTCTTCGCGGGTCCGCGCGGCAACTTGAAGCCGCTCAAGATGACCAACGTGGTCAGCGACTCGCAGGGTGACATCTTCACGACGAAGAAGGGCGAGCTGCGCCTGGTCCTCGACAAGAAGCGCTCGGTGTGGTTCGCGGGCAAGACCGAGACCGATCTGGTCAGCCTGCCGCTGGAGGACAACCGCATCATGATCTACACCGACCTGGGCGTATACGCGGGCCAGCGTCTGGGCACGCCCTGCGACGACATGATGTGATGGCTGGTCCGCTCTCCCCCCTGCTGTCCCGAAACTCATCGCCGAGGCTCAAGCGGCCTCACGGTGGTAATGCTTTCGAGCTGCCGGTATGATCTTGCGCAGTATCGTCGGAGCCCTGATTTGGGCCACACTGATTTCGGGCATTGTATGGGCGGGCGCGGGCGTGCAACCGGGCAAGTACCTGGCCAAGGGCGCCTCGGGCACGCTGGTCATCGAGGTTGCCAAGGCGGGGGCATTGTCCTTTGCAATTGAATCAACGGGATCTAATGGCCACACCTGCAGCATCAATGGCGAGATTCCAGCGGGAGCTAACCGCGCTTTGGTCCCCACCAGCGAAGGCGAGAAACCCTGCATCGTGGTGTTCCGCAAGGTGACCGCGGGAATCTCGGTCGAGACGCCCGATACTGATTCGTGCCAGGATTTCTGCGGAGCACGGGCCAGCTTCGATCTTGCGTACGACAAGGTGGACGGCAAGTGCTGGCCCAAGGCGGTGCGTGGCCAACGCGCGGAGTTCAAGCGCGCTTACGAAAAGAAGGACTTCGCGACCGCGCGTGATCGCCTCGATGGCGCGCTCAAGGACTGCAAGGACTACATCGACGAGTTCGACCGCTACCGCATGCTGAACGATCTGGCGATCACGCTGCACCACCTGGGCGACGACGCCGGCTGCCTCAAGGTGCTCGAGCCCATGGCTGGGCTGGCCGCGACGCCCGATAAGGAATACGACGACGACCCGACTTTGGAGGCGGAGCAGAGCAAGAAGATCGGGCGTGCCACGCGAACGAACCAGGAACTCTGCAAGGCGAAGTAGCCCCGTCGCGCATGACCGGACGCCTTACTCAAAGGCCCAAATCGCTCCGGGCATAGGGCCGGGCGTGCTCATGGGTGGACTCATGCCGAAGGGCTCTGCGGCGGAGCACGATTTCTGGGTCGGAAGGGGTCCCGAACGCTCAAAGACCCCCTTCGATTGGACTATGCTCTGCTCCCTCAAGCGAGGGCCGGGTCGGCCATCCAGATCAACTCACAGCGCTGCAAACGCCGACCAGCCTCCTGTGCTGACTTGGCTCACATGTCCGGTACCGACGTAGACATCGAGCCTGTTGTCCCCATTCAGCGCCGCGCCGATTCCGACCGGTGCCACGTATCCGCCAAGCCGCTCGATACCGCTCCAGGCCCCGGAATTTTGCTGATAGGCATGAGCGAGCAAGCCCCCATAGGTCCTAAAAAATAGCTCAAGGCGGCCATCCGAGTTTCGCGCGAGTGTGATCTTGTCAGCGACCGCATTGGCGCCGGACATGGATGCCCACGCCGACCATGAACTACCTGCCGTGCCCTGGGAACAGTGGTAGAGGGCATTATCGGAGAATCTCGCAAACACTTCCAGCCGTCCATCGTTGTTGCGCCCGACGGCAATCTCGCCTGTGGACTGGCCGCCCATGGAGGCCCATCCCGACCAAGACCCTCCCGCCGACATCTGCCAATTGTGATAAATCGCGTTGTCTGTGAATTTGGCAAAGACTTCCAATCGCAGGTCCGCATTGGTCCCAACTGCGACCGTGTCGACGAGATTTCCGCCAAGCGAGGTCACCGTCCAACCGGCAGCCTGGTTCCAGCGCTGCAGAGTATTGTCTGATCCCTTCGCATACACCTCGAGGTGACCGTCCGTCGCCTGCAAGCCTGTGATCCGTCCCCTGACCGTGCCACCCAGCGAATACCAACTTGACCAACTTGCGAAGCCCGTATTCTGGTATATGTGCCACAGCGAATTGTCGCTGGCGCGGCCAAAGACCTCAAGTCGACCATCCGTGTTGGTGCCAACAACGATATTTCCATTTAGTTTCTTTCCCGCTGGCGCGCCCAAGGACGCCCAACCGCTATAGGCTCCTCCCGCAGTGACCTGCCAGTTGTGATACAGATTGTCGTCATTGCCCCTGACAAAGACTTCCATCCTGCCGTCGGCGTTCTTGGCAGTCGCAGTTTCTCCCTGGCCGGGGACGGCCGTCGCATCCGCGCTGGTCGGCGTCGGGCAGGCGGCGCCGCAGCGCTGGTAATTGCCATTGCAGGTTGTGACAGAGCTGCAGAGGGTGTGGTTGTTGAAATAGTTTGGATAGAGGGTAAGGACGTCTTTGCAGCCCAGACATCCCGTACTCCCGCATCCAGAGAAGTTGTCCCCGTAACTACCATCGGCATGCAGGCCACTCACCCCTACACAGACACGGGTACGTGAACTATCGAAGACTTCGTAGCTGTTGCAGCCTGGACCTGGATCGCCGCTGGTAGGCCACTTTTGTCCGTCGATGCACACATTGCTCCAGTAGTAGCTTTCGCCCTTCGCTCGGACCGCCTGGTACATGATGTCTGCGGTCGCTCGGCAATTGGTCCAAAGGGCAAGGTATGGAACAGGAAGCAGAATTCGCAGTGATAGTGGGTAGGTACTGTCGCATTTGCTGGCCATCTTCCCATTCCACGCATCGTCGCAATTCAGCCGACTCATGCCATACGTCGCAAGCCCGCTCGTGTAGCATTGGTCGTGATAATTGCAGACATCGTCGAAGAAAGTTGCTGGGGTTGCCAAGAGTATTCCCAACAAGACATTTGACCACGCCGGCGCGCTGCATCCGTTGCCAGCCGTGAGTGCATGTTGTGAGGACTCGGTACCGTCGCTCGCCGACGCCGATGAATTTGTATTGTTTGCGCCAAGCAGCGATTGTACTTCTGCCAGTTGGGAGGCTAGCTCGGCTCGCTGGGCGGGGTCGCTGTCCGCAGGAAGCTGTGCAAGTGCCAGGGCAAGCAGCTGAGCGTAGTCTTGATAGAGAGCTGTCTGCTCGGCCGAGGCGGTTCCTGTGCCGGTTGACTTCGCACTCGGTTGATCCAGCGAGTTGGAATTCGTGGCATCGAGCCCGCATCCGGTCGACATCAAGGTTGCGACACAGATAGCGACGGAAGTCGCAAGATATGTCTTTCGATTTGGCATGTTCGGTGGTCCTTTCGGTACTGGTTTTCGGTCTGCAGATGGGTGATAGCTGCGATAACGACACGCCGCGCTGTCAAATCGGACATGCGGCATTGTGAAAGACCTTGAACCCCCGATTCGTCAACCGGAAAAGCAAGGCTGCCGGAACATAAGGTAGTCGGGTAGGACGATGGCGCGGACGGGTTGCGATGTCAGAGCGGGCAGGACCATGTGGGTCCGGCTGTGCCATCATTCAGCACGGCGCCGGTGCGATACTCGCCGGTCGACACGCCAGCGGCATCCGTGATGCCCGCAACCGTGACCGGCACGGAGCTGCTTGTTGCGGTGCCGCTGACACAAACGTTTCAGGGACAATGGCGAAGAGCGATGGCGGCTCGTTTGGCCAAGGAATCAGCCATGCTCTTGTCAAGGACATCGCTCAGATCCCTCTTGCCCTCAGTGCATCGGCCGGCCTTGATGCGCAGCTCGCCGCGCACGGTTTGCAGTTCGCGCGCGCGCGGGATGCCCGCCAGAGAGACCTGGTCAAGCACGGCCAGCGCCTCGGTTTCACGTCCCTGCCCGAGGTAGATCTCGGCGCGCAACATGCGCGTTTCCAGGCGCATGTGCCCATTGGGATAGCGCTGCTCATGCGCGTCGAGCAGATCCAGCGCAGCACTGGCATTGTGGGTGCGGTGCCACGGCTCAATGACTGATGCGAAAGAATGGCTCTCGGCCACTGCGGTACGGGGGCTAGTCGCATGACCTTCGGCTTCTGCCGGGCTTTCTAGGGACTTCGCCTAATCTCCATCACCGTGATTCCCTGCCAATGCGCGGCCCCGTAGGCAAAGGTCCAAGAATACGACCCAGCCGTCGGACAGTAGCCCACGCCGACCCTGAGATACGGCGACGTGGGGCGGCCCGCAATGGATTGGCACATCGCGTACGGATCGCCGCTCACGGTTGGAATCTCGTTGTTGCCGGTGGTCGAGATGTTGTAGACGAGCGCCAGGCTGCCGTCGTAGATCATGTCGCCGCCGGAAGTGAGTGAGGCCCAATTCGCGCTTGTCATGCCCTTGGGGCTGACCGGGGAAGACGAGTTCACATTCCGCAAGCCTAGGATGCCGACGCTGAGATTGACTGAACTTGCAAAGGTAACGTTGAGCGTGCTGATGCCAGCGGGTGGACGGACCATGTAGTAGATGGCCAATGCCTGGCCGTTGACTGTGTCACTTTTCGCGAGGTTCATGGAACTACCAGCATAGGTGATGGTTGGATTGGCAACCGCACTGTTGTCCCAGGCCAGGTTGACCACGACCAGTGTGTTGGATTGGCTCCCGAGGTCCACCAAAGGATTCGTATAGGTGGTTCCAACGTTGGTTATGCCCGCCTGATAGTATAATTCCGGCGTGTGGATGGAACCGTCGAGCACGGGAACAGAGCTGTCAGGCACGGGGACGGCACTGTCGGGCACAAGAGGAGCACTGTCGGGCACGAAAGGAGCACTGTCAGGCACGAGAGGAGCACCGTCGGGCACGAGAGGAGCACTGTCAGGCGCAATAACAGAACTGTCAGGCACGAGAACAGCGGTATCAAGCCTGGGAACGGAACTGTCAGGCACGAGAACGGGGCTGTCGAGCACGAGAACAGGGCTGTCGCGCACGGGAACAGAACTGTCGGGCACGAGAACGGGGCTGTCGAGCACGGGAACAGTACCGTCGGGGACTGGACTATCGAGTGGGATATCCACGTTGGGGCGTGAGTCGAAAGACAAAGCAGCATCGTCTGGATTCTGTGCGTCCAGGGGGCCGCCGTCTGCATTCCCCGCAATGGGGATGAAGGTGTCCGGGCCCAGGTCGCCCGTCCTCTCCACCTGGCCGTCGAGCGTAGGGTTCGAGGACCCGTCAGGGCCGTCAGAACTGGAGCTGTCAGAACCGAGGCGGGCTTCGATGGCCGTGGCATCGAGAGCCGTGCCATCCGGCTTGATCGCGTCGAGCGGCGTGTTCTGCGAACTCGCAGTGTCTGGGTTGGATCGACCCGGGCTGTCTATGTCTCCACCGCCATCCGATTTGGCACCATTCTGGAGAAACTCTAGAGATCTCAAGCTGCAGGCAGACTGAGCGCAAGCCAAAACCACCATCAGGGTGACAAGTAGAGAGCGGCGGCGCGTGGCAGTGAAGGCCAAAGTCATGAATCTCCTGGGTCAGGATAGGCGTCGCGCCCACCTGGAGGCGCAGAAATCATCCGGTCGGCATTGTATCGGGCAACAGTGCCTGTGTATAGAAATGCTTGCGCTGCGCGCCTGGGCGGCTCTTGCTGGCACTTCCCACGCCTCGACGATCGCCGATCAAGGCCACCACCGACCAGCCGCCACCCAGTCGTTCGACGTACGCATCGTTCCGACATGCGCAAGGACCCACGCCCGAGGCGGACGATTGCGTAAACCTCGGCCCCATTCCCGGTCGGTTTGGCGGACCCCCTCCGGTTTCCGGAGGCCATTTCGGCGACCCTCCTGAATCTGGACGACAAACGCAGCCCAACGCTGGCGCCCTCTTGAGGATGTGAAGCGAATACGGGGAGTTATGGGATGGCTCAACTTGGCATCGGATGTGCTCTTGAGCGGGAGGGCGTTGGCTCGCATGCCTCTGCTCGAAACTCCCGGTTGACCTCGAAGGAGTCACAATGAAAGGACATCTCGCGCTTTTAGGTTCGGCTCTCACGCTCCTGGCTGGTTGCCCGTCTGGAGACGTTCCGGATCGCCCAGGTGCGGGGGACGCTGGCGGGCTCGGGACGGGAGGTGGCACCGCCCACAGGCCGACCGGGAAAGCCGGACGGATGCAACCCCGCAGCGCCATTCCCACGGTCGACCTGTCGAACGAAATCATCGGAGCCAAGATCAGATTCGATGGAAGGTTCGATATCGGATCTTTCCAGCCCGCGCCTTGGGATATCCTCTACCACTGGCCGGATGACCCTTGGAGTTCCTTCACGACCATTCGCGTGGATGGCGTGTCCTGCAAATACGGCGAATTAGACTGCTCCAACACTTCGATTACGCAATATCCGAACAATCCAGATCCTGTCACAGACCTTAGTACATGGCAGGTGGGCAACATCTCTGTAACTCAGATGTTGCAAATCACGACGGGCCTGACCACGGGCAATCCCGACACAATCAAGATCCAATACAGCGTCACCAACAACGACTCTGTGGCCCATGACGTTGGCGTGAGAATGCTGATGGACAACGAAGTCGCCGACCACGACGGAGCGATGTTTCGCATTCCCGGCCTTCCGGCCGTCATCACCCGCGAGACGGAGTTGTTTTCCCCCAACATACCCGAGTACTTCCAGTCCTTTTACGATCTGAGCGACCAGGTGCACGTCGCCGAGTGCATCCTGGGCGCGCTCGATGCCACGCTCCCCGACCGGTTGGCCATCGTTTCGTGGAACGACATCTCCCCGACGAACTGGGACTACACAGTCAACCCGGCCAACGATTTCACCAGCGGCGGGAAGGCTGACAGCGCCGCGGCCCTGTACTGGAATCCCGCCCGACTTGAGGCAGGAACATCCCGCACATACATCACATACTACGGCGTGGCCGGAATCACCGGCTCACCCGACCTGGCGATGAGCGCTCCCACCCAACTGAAAGCCGTTGAGACCCATTGGTCTCCCAATCCATTTACCGTGGTCGCATACCTGAAGAACAACCAAGGCGTGCCGATTACCGGGCAGTCCCTGACCCTGCACCTCGCTGGGGCTCCGGGCCTGGCGCTTGCGGCGGGCGAGGTCGCCGCGCATCCGCTGGCCACCCTGGCTCCCGGCGACACCACGCAGACTTCGTGGAGCGTCCAGGCTGTGGCCGCGGGAAACTGGACCTACGCGGCGAGCGTGACTGAGCCTCCGCTTGCTGTGCAGCGATCGATTCTGGTTCCCCCGGTCTGGGAGTGCATGCCCGGGACCACGCGGGCCTGCTTGACCAACCTGCCCGGTGTCTGCGCTCCGGGACAGCAAATCTGTAGTGCCACGGGCACCTGGGGCGCGTGCGTGCAGACCGTGCCATCCTCGCCCGAGGTGTGCGACGACGACCTGGACAACGATTGCGACGGCCTGGTCGATGCGGCCGATCCGGATTGCTGGGAATGCACACCAGGCACGATCTCCGCGTGTGCGACCGGGCAGCCTGGTGTCTGCGCCCAGGGACAGAAGATCTGCAGCGCCACAGGCTTCTGGGGCCAATGCGCGCAGATAGTTCAACCCATGCCGGAGGTGTGCAATGACAACCTAGATAACGACTGCGACGGCCTGGTCGATATGGCTGATCCGGATTGCTGGGCCTGCACCCCGGGTGAGACCCTGGCGTGTGCGACGGGGCGGCCGGGCGTCTGCTCCCAGGGTCTGCAAACCTGCAGTGCCTCGGGTGTCTGGGGCCGCTGTGTACAAACCGTGCAGCCTACAGTGGAATTGTGTCACGACGGCCTGGACAACGATTGTGACGGCCTGGTCGATGCGGCCGATCCGGATTGCTGGGAGTGCACCCCGGGCAAGACGCAGGGGTGCGCGACCAACAAGCTGGGCGCCTGCGCGCGCGGCCAGCAGACCTGCGGTGCCAAGGGCGCCTGGGGCTGCTGCGCGCAAACCGTGCAGCCCACCAAGGAGGATTGCGACGACGGGATCGACAACGACTGCGACGGCCTGGTCGATGCGGCCGATCCGGATTGCTGGGAGTGCACCCCGGGCAAGACGCGGAACTGCCCGACCGACAACAACCACTGCACGCCGCAAGAGCAGACCTGCTCTGACAGAGGCGTCTGGGGACCCTGCAAATCTAAGTAGTCGAACCTCGCGGTTGGGAGAGCTTCGCGGCGAACGACGAACCGACGCAGCCGGCTCAGAACCCCTGTCGCTTCAGTGGGTGAGTTCCGTGGTGGCGCGCGCGGCACGCTTGCGCAGACTACGCAATCCGTCGAGCATCGAGTCGCGGATCTCGGGGCCGGACTTCGGCGTGAGTAGCAACGCAACGGTTGCGCCTACCGCCAGCCCGATTCCCACCAACCCGCTTCCGCCCAGCCAGCTTCGCAACGAGTTCTTGGTTTTCAGTCCCACCAACCCGAGCAGGTCTTCCCTGGAAACGTTCTTGATGTTTTGCAGCCTCATGACTCCACCCTCCAGCTTGGGTTTCACTCACATCCAATATACGCATTGTGGATCCTATCCAAGTGGGCGCCAGCGCAATCCCTCCGTGTGCCAGAGTGATTGAGCCAGGCCTCCCGGATCTTCCTTCTCGACCGCGACCAGTACCACGCAACCATCCCGTTACGTGGAGCCTCTCTGTGGCATCTACCAGCTGAGGCAAGGAGGAGAAAATGACTATCATCGCAGCGACCATCGCGGCTGGGTTCGTGCTAGCGACGACATCCCTGGCGTCGGCAGGAACTGTCCCGGTCAAAAGCAAGACTGTGGAGTACAAGATGGGCAACCAGACCTTTGAGGGCTTGTTCGTGTATCCGCAGGTGAACAAAAGCAAGGTTCCCGGGG
>Ga0265330_10001490_pt1 | contig 13607 bp, 6 predicted proteins | sample 41919metaG_FD_202083 | JGI IMG/M metagenome (GOLD analysis project Ga0265330, IMG submission 202083) | Rhizosphere microbial communities from Carex aquatilis grown in University of Washington, Seatle, WA, United States - 4-19-19 metaG | ecosystem: Host-associated > Plants > Roots > Rhizosphere >... | reverse complement strand
GTCCGCGCCCACCGCACCGGCCACCACTTGTTCGAGATTGGGCAAGGGCACGAAGCGCGAGCACCAATCCGCAGTGATGGTGCGCGGATGCACGCCCCACAGCTTCTCGTTGTAGGGGATCATGAAATGCCGGGAAATGCCGGCGCCAAAATGCCGCAGGCAATACTCCTCGAAGTTGCGCGGTGGCGGACCGGCCGGCTGCATCTTGGCCTCGATGACGCCCAGGAGACATTCCTTGATCACATCAGGCGGCAGCCCATGCAGGTTGGCCTGGAACGGGAACAGCGTGGTCGTGCCGTGAGAGAAGATACGCGCACGTCGTTCGACCGATGCCATCTCGACAGGCAGGACCTCCGCCACCATCTGCTTGATGGCCGGATCGCGCAGATGCAACCAGTGCCCGGTCACGTCGAAATGAAAACCGTCGCGTTCCTCGGTGACGGCCAGGCCGCCCAGCTTGGCCTCGCGCTCGAACAGGACCCACGGCCGGTGCAGGTGAATCGCCGCCGAGATCCCGGTGAGACCTCCGCCGAGAATGACTACTTTGCGCGTCTCTTCGACCATGGCTGAAGTGGGACCTGCCTATCACGGGGCTCAGGGGCTGTCGACGATTCGCCTGGTATTGTCCCACCAACATATCCCATGTCGGTGTCTTTCATACAGCCCAGGATTCACTAAACTTTCCTCATCACCCCGCCGAAAGAGGTTTCTCGTACAAAGAGGAATCCTTCCGAATACCGCCCGTGCTCCACACAATGTCTCTTTGCTTCCCCTTTTATTCGAGAGAGTGCCCGCGCGCTGCTTCGTCTTTTCTCTTGATTCCGCGGGCGAGTGTCACGAGACTGTTCACGGTGTTGTAACGCGCATGTTTTGCGACAAACCACTTGGGTTATTGATGGAGGTTGATTCATGACGTGTCATAGGAATTCCGATCTGTTGCTCCAGGTCTCTTGCTTGGGGCTAGTAGGCATTCTGGCGGTCGCCGGCTGCGGCGGAAGCAGCGGCAGCACCCCCGACGCTAAGCCTCGCAGCGATTCTGGCACCGTATCGGGCCCCGAAGTACTCCCAGCACCCGCGCTCAAGGTTTCGAGCGCGACGCTCGCCTTCGGCGAAGTCGATATCAATCAAGCCAGCACGCCCATGTCCGTGACCGTCACCAACACCGGCTCCCTGGTTGCGCTGAGCCCGACTGTGGATGGCACCGGGTTCGCTCTCTCCAGCACGACCTGCGGGACCGCCGCGGCAAGCTGCTCGATCGCGGTGGTGTTTACCCCGACGACTGCAAGCGCGGCCAGCGGCACTCTTACTGTAGCGGCAGGCCTCACGGTCTCCTTGAGTGGCATCGGTAGAACCCCTGGTACGTTCACGGCCACCTCGGGAGGCGTTCCGGCGACCCTGATGGTGAATCAGAGCGCCCCGGTTTCCGTCACGATAACCGCCACGGCCGCGCTGACCGGCCTGACCTGTCTCCCGAGCGGCGCCGATCTGACCGTGGACCCAGTTGCCGCGAACACCACGTGCACGGGCACCGTCGCGGCGAGCACTCCGTGCGTGTACGGATTCGTCTTCAAGTCGGCAACCTCTGGCGCGAAGAGCGACAGCATCGTGTGTAGCGCCGCCGGCACGTCGAGGACGGTGCTGGTGAATCCGACCGTGGTCACGCCCGCGGCCTTGACCATCACCCCCAACCCGGGCTCGTTCACCGCCGCCGTGGGTTCAGCCAGCCCTGTGATCACCTTCAACGTCGCCAATAGTGGCGGGACGGTGTCCGGCGCTCTGAACACCACCTTGACCGGAGCCAACCTCGACCAGTTCACGATCACGGACAACAAGTGCGTGGTTCCGTTGGCGTCCCTGGGAGTCTGCTCGATCCAGGTGGTGTTCAGTCCCACCAGTGCGGGCACCAAGGCCGCAGGGATCACGGTGACGGATGCCACCGTAGGCTCCACCCCGGCTGCTACCGTCCTGACCGGAACCGCACTTGCCGCACCCACGGCGGTCGTCACCGGCGCGGCGACCCTGGGCAGCGTGGCGGTGGGCAAGGCGGGAACCGCTTCGACCTTCACGATTACCAACTCCGGCGGGGCCACGACCGGCGCGCTGAGCCTTTCGGCCGATGACCCCGAGTTTGCGATCGGAGGCGGCACCTGCAGCGGGCAGACGCTGGCGGCAGCCAAGACCTGCACGTTCACGGTCACCTTCAGCCCGACCTCCGTGGGCGACAAGTCCGCTGTGTTGAGTGTCTCGGCCGGAGCGACGGTCCTGGGGACCTTCCAGATCGGCGGGACCGGAACCATTCCGCCGACCGGCGCTGCCCTTGGCATGACGCCGCCACAACTGGACTTCGGAACCATCGGCGTGGGGACGGTCAGCGCAACGCAGACCTTCACCGTGACCAACACGGGCGGGACCGCGACAGGTGCGCTGTCCGTGACGAATACCGGCGTCGGTGGCGCGTCCCAATTCACCTTCACGACCACCTGCCAGGCGGCTCTTGCTGCGGCCGCGACCTGCCAGGTCGTTGTGACCTTCAAGCCGACGATCGCGGGCAGCGCTTCGGCGACCTTCACGGTGACCGATGGGACCGTGTCGTCCCCGGCCCGGACCGTGGTCGGCACCGCTCTCGACCGTCCGGGCGTCGGCATCGCCTGCGCTCCGTCGCCAGCGTTCCCTGACACCGTCGTCGGCCAGACCTCGACGCCCGTGGTGTGCACGGTTACCAACGACGCCGCCAGCAAGCAAGGTACGGGGGCCATCACCGCGACCCCGACGGGCGACTTCGCCGTCCCGACCAACAACTGCACCGCGTCTCTGGACCCGGGGCTGTCCTGCACGCTCTCCGTCGTGTTCAAGCCCACGGCTGCGGGCGCCCGCACCGGCACGCTCACCGTGACCGGGGCCAATGGGGGCGCGGTCAACCAGAACCTGACTGGCACCGGCTTGGGCATCATCGACATCCAGGAGTTCACGATGCCCGCCGCCGGCTTTGTTCCGACCTCGGTGGATGCTGGAAACTACGACTTCGGCTCGGTCAGTGCCGGAGCGGCGTCGGCCACCACGGTGGTCCTGGCGGTCTATATTCGAGCTGCGGTGGGTAATCTCTCCGTGGCCGAGGCCTTCGGGACACCGGCTGACTTTGCCCTGGTCGCCGGGGCCGTCGATCTCACCTGGCCCGGCACGGCGACCCACCAGTCCGTGGGCGCGTGTGTCGCAACCACGACCACGGCGCCTACCGCCAGCGCGACAGTTCCGTACTGCACACTCAAGGTATCGTTCACCCCGCAGACAAAGGGGGCGAAGACCGGCACGGTGACAGCCACTGGGGCTGACGGAACCACCAAGGGCACGGCCACGGTCAAGGGCACGGCCGCTGGCCCGATCTCTATCAATCCGTCGCAGGTGACCTTCTCGGCAGTCGCGCCGGGGACAGCCGGCCCGCCGACGATCCTGCAGGTCTGCAACAATGCGGCTACCCAGGCAACCGCGGCGCAATTCGCCATCACAGGGACGAACGCGGGCGACTTCGCGGTCACGCTGGACCAGGTCTCGAACGCCACGATCGGTGCCCATGCCTGCGTGAATCTGGCAGTGAGCCTCGACATCCCGGCGGCTGAGACGGCCACCGCGCCGAGCGCGACCCTCACGGTTAGCGCCACGGTTGCCGGTGCAACGGAAAGCGACACAACCGCCCTGGTGGGGGTCGCGACCGGCGGGCCGGTATTGCAAGCCAGCCTGGGCGGCAGCGTATTCGACGATACCCCCGTCACAGCTACCAGTGCTCCGGTCACGGTGACCGTCAGCAACACGGGCGGGCTGGGATCGGGCGCGCTGACCTTCGACCTCCCGACCGGGAGCGAGTTCGCGCTCAGGCTGACGGGACAGGATCGCGGAACCTGTGCTTCGACCTGTTCGTCGGATGTGTCATGCACCGCCGGCGCACTGGCGGCCGGCTCGAGCTGCACCCTGAAACTGTGGTTCTCGCCCAGCGCAACTCTCGGCGTGGGCCCCCGCACCGACCTGTTGAGGGTTGGCAGCGCCAGTGGCGCGATCTCCCTCCTTCCGCTCAGCGCAAACGCGCAGAGCCAGTTCACGGCGACGCCTGACACGGTTGCCCTCGGTCCTTCGGGGGTCGCCACGGTCGGGGCGCCGATCCAGACCGTCACGATCAAGAACGTCGGGGCGGACAGCGCGACGGCCCTGACCGTCGCCTTCAGCGACTTCGGCGCGCAGACCGGCAACGGCGTCGGCGTGTTCGGATTCAACCCGGCCACTCCTGACTGCGTGGGCCCGCTCGCGGCGGGCGACACCTGCACAATCGGCGTTCAGATGGTGCATCCCGCCGCCGTCATGGGGCCGTTCTCCACGACCTTGGTCGTGACGAACACCGGCAACGGTCAGAGCGTAGTCGTCGGGGTCACGGGCACGGCCGCGCAATCAATCCTGCGATTCACTCCGGCGACCGACATGGACCGCGACTTTGGGACCGAGCCCATGGGTAATACCTCGGGGCCGGTCACGTACACGGTCACCAACGTTGGTAGCCTCACGTCGGGCAAGATCAGCTGGGGTCTCTACGACAATCCGCTTGCGGCCACACCGGTGCTGCATGCCCAGACCTTGGACTTCACCACCGTCGCCGGGACAACGCCCTGTGTGAGCGGCACGACGGCGCTCGCTCCGGGTGCGAGCTGCAACATCACTTTGGAATTCAGCCCCACGGCGTGCAGCCCGGTCGTCACTGGCTGCACGGTTGCCACGGCAGCTGCCCTGAATGAGACTCTCATCGTGACGGCAGCCCCAGGTACGCCCACGGCTGGTCTCATGCATGTTGTCACCGCAACGACCAACAAAGTTCAGCCGACCCTCTACATCGCGGAAACTGACGCTACCCCCAGCAAGGCCGTGCACGACTTTGGCACGACCCCCGCGACGGTGACGCTCGCCCTCTACAATGCGGGCAACGCCGCCTACACCGTCCCAACCACGCCGCCGGCGGGGCTCCTTACCGATCTCGGTCTCGCGGGCACCACACCGGCAGCGGCCGGCGAGTTTGCGCTGGTGACGACAAACACGGCGACCACATGTCAGTTCGCACGCACGACTGGTGCGGGAGTGACGTCGTTGGCCGCGGCGGCTGCGACGCAAGCGAACTGCACCTTCAACGTGGCCTGGGCTCCGGGGACGACCCCGCCCGCTGGCACGCGTGCGGTCAGTGTCGCGCTGGGTGGGGCCAGCATGGTGCTTTACGGGCGGGTGGTCGGACCGGCGGTGTTGGTGGCCAACCCGAGCTCGCTGAGCTTCGGCGATGTAGCCGTGGGTGACAATTCCCCGCAGCTGACAGTGACCGTGACCAACGTTGGCGAGTCGACAATGACTGCGAACTTGGCGCGCACGATCCCGGCCGGCGTGGACTACGTCTCCGGGTGCACTGGTACCGGGCTCATTGCCGGCGCGTCCTGTACCATCGTACTTGACGTCCAGCCAGCCGGCGCGGGGGCTGGAACTGCGAACGTCGTCGTCCGCTCGTCCACGGTGGCAAGTCAGTCTGTCACGATACCGGTCAGCTGGAATGGCACCAATACCAACCCGGCCGCCATCACTCTGACCCCAGCAACTTCGCCGTTGCCTTTGGGGAGCATGCCGGTGCTGGCGACCAGTGCGCCGGTAACCGTCACGGTGACAAACGCTGCGACCAACCTGCCGACAGGACCGCTGAGCTTCACGGTCAACAATGCGGATGGTTCTCCGAACTTCGACTTCGCGGTCAACGCGGCGGGAGGGGCGGGCAACTGTGGTGACATCGCCTATGCCGACGGGCTCAACGGTGGGCAGTCATGCGCTGTGACGGTAACCTTCACCCCGAGGACCCTGGCCACTCCGGCCAAGACCGCCACCCTCACCGTGAAGACCAACGCGGCGACGACCGGACTAACGGCGACAAAAGTGCTGAGTGGCACGGCGGTGGCGGCGCTCAGCGTATCCGCCGACGCGGTGGCATCATCGGCCGAGGATCCACTGGTCGCCGGCGGCTGCACCTTCACCGATGCAACCGGAACCACCCCCGCACTGTGCGCCTATGGAACCAGGGCCGTCGCAGCGACGACGTTCAGGTCGCAGACGATCACCTTCCAGAACGCCGCGGGAAGTCCGACCACAGGATTGCTGGTGGCGGACGTGACCGGGACGGGCGCAGCGCAGTTCAAGATCGTCGATGACACCTGCACAGGAAAGACGGTGGCCGGCGGTGCGACGTGCAAGGTGACGGTACGCTTCTCGCCCACGACCACGGGTGCCAAGACCGCAGCCCTGTCTGTCAGCGGGACTCCGGGCGATACCGTCTCGGTGAATCTGACTGGCACGGGGAACTAGTTCCACCGGTCGGCATAGGGATGGGAACCCCAGGAGGGTTCCCATCCATCCCGCGGCGGGCTCACGCAGCCCCACACAATAGCAACGGTCATCGGGCAGGCTCGGTTGCAACAGCGGCCGAGCCTGTCTTCTATTTGGATGACCCTACGGGAGCTTCGACAGCCGGAAGGCGCTGTGAATGCGCTTCTGCGCCTGGGTCGCCTGGGCCGACGCGACCACGAGCGAGATGTTCAGCTCGGAGGAGCCCTGGGCGATCGCCACCACGTTGATCTCCTGCGAAGCAAGTGCCGAGAACACGCGCGCCGCAATGCCCGGCATGCCCGCCATGCCCAGACCCACCACCGCGATCGTGGTCATGCCGGTCTGGACCTGGATGCTGTCGACATCGCGACGGGCGATCTCGTCGTGGAACGCATGGTCCAGGTGCTCCTTGGCGGCCTTGGCTTCCTTCTCGGGAACCGTGAAACATATCGACTGCTCGGAGGATGCCTGGGTGATGAGCGACACCGACATCCCGTGCGCCGAAAGGGTTGCGAAGGTGCGCGCCGCCACGCCCGGCACACCCAGCAGACCACGGCCGGCCACCGTGATCAGGGCCTGACCCGATACCGCGGACAGTGCCTTGACCGGATGGCGGTCCGTGCTCTGGTGCGACGAGATCTCGGTGCCCGGCGCGCTCGGCTCAGCAAACGGCCGCACATAGACCGGGATGGGCTTGCCCTGCACGGGGATGAGCGCGCGGGAATGCAATACCTTGGCGCCGTAGTAGGCCAGCTCGGCGGCCTCACGCACGTGCAGTTGCGGGATCACGCGCGCGTCGGGCACCACACGCGGGTCGGCGGTGAGCAAACCCGGAACGTCCTTCCACAAGGTCACCCGGCTGGCGTCGAGCGCCCGTCCGAGAAGGGTGGCTGTCAGATCGGAGCCGCCGCGGCCCAGGGTGACGAGAGCCGGCGGCTGCCCGTGCTCCTTGTGCCACGCACCCAGAAAGCCAGGCACCACCGGCACCACGCCGCGAGACATGAGCGGCCGCAGCCGGGCGCGCACAGCAGCATCGGTACGCGCGAGGTGGGGTGCGGCGCCCCCAAACGGACCGTCGGTGTGGACCACTTCCAGGGCATCCACGACCTGGGCCTTCACACCCGCGGCGCGCAACACCGCGCAGAAGATCTCTGCGCTCAGGCGTTCGCCGCGCGACACCACCAGATCGCTCGTGCGCGGGGTCAGCTCGCGCAAGGCCGCAAGGCCACCGGCCAGCATCTCGAGCTCGGCCATCGATTGGTCGACCACCCCGGCCAGTTCGGTCTTGGGGCGCTGGCCGAGTGCCACCTGGCGCAGGACCACGCGGTACTTCTCGCGCACCGCCTCGAGGGCGATGAGCGTCTCCTCTCGATTGCCTGCCCGCGCATGGTCGGCCACCGCCAGCAGCAAATCCGTCGCGCCCGCCGGTGCCGAGCAGACCACGGCCAGGGGCGCGCCGCACGCCTTCGATATGCCGGCGGCATGCTTGTAAGCTGCGCCGTCCGCAAGCGACGCGCCGCCAAACTTGTAGACCTCGGGGGACCGCGATTGTCGTGTCATGGGAGAGTGGCTTTTTACTACAGAGTCGGGAAGCGGCCATGGTGAAAATCGGCGCTTGAAGGTGCTAAGTTCCAGGCATGCGTCCCTACCGCGCCCATTTCCGCTGCATCGCCCGTTGCCCGGGCGAGTACCCGCTCGACCAAGTCATCTACCGCTGCCCAACCTGCGGCAACCTGCTGGAAGTCGTCCACGACATGGAGGCGCTCCAGCAACGCAGCGCCGCCGAGTGGAAGAAGCTGTTCGAGGACCGCTACATGCGCACCGACTGGCCCCACGGCTCAGGGGTGTGGGGCAAGCGCGAGTGGGTCCACCCGCACATCCGCAACGAAAACGTGGTGTCGATGTACGAGGGCGGTAGCAACCTGTTCTGGGCCCAGCGCTACGGCGCCAAACTGGGCGTTGAAGATCTCTGGGTCAAGATGTGCGGCAACTCGCACACCGGGTCGTTCAAGGATCTGGGCATGACCGTGCTCATGTCCGCGGTCAAGCAGATGATCGCGGACGGCAGACCCATCTCGGCGGTGGCTTGTGCCTCGACCGGTGACACCTCGGCGGCACTGGCGGCCTATGCCGCCGCGGCCGGCATCCGCGCCATGGTTCTCCTTCCGCGAGGCAAGATTTCCACCGCGCAACTGGTGCAGCCACTGGCCAATGGCGCCACCGTGCTGGCCGTGGAAGGCAACTTCGACGATTGCATGAAGGTGGTGCAACGCCTGGCCGACGAGGAGGGCGTGTACCTGGCAAACAGCATGAACTCGCTGCGCGTGGAAGGACAGAAGACCGTGGGCATCGAGATCGTGCAGCAGTTCGACTGGCGCGTGCCCGACTGGATCGTCATTCCCGGTGGCAACCTGGGCAACGTCAGCGCACTCGGCGCTGGATTCAAGATGATGCGCGAGCTGGGCCTCATCAGCAAACTGCCGCGCATCTGCGTGGCCCAGGTGCAGGCAGCCAATCCGCTCTATCTCGCCTACAAGAAAGGGTACGACAAGTTCGAGCCCATGGTGCCGCAAACTACCCTGGCCTCGGCCATCCAGATCGGCAACCCAGTGAGCGTGAAGAAAGCCATCAAGACCTTGCAGGAATTCGACGGCGTGGTCGAGCAGGCCAACGAGACCGAGCTGGCCGACGCGGCGGCGCGCGCGGATGCCACCGGCATGTTCTGCTGCCCGCACACCGGTGTGGCACTGGGCGCTCTGGAGAAGCTGGTGGCCGCGGGCACCATCCGGAGGTCCGAGACCGTGGTGGTAGTGAGCACCGCCAATGGCCTCAAGTTCACCGACTTCAAGGTCGGCTACCACGAGGGCAAGCTGCCCGGCGTTCCCGTGTGCCAGTACGCAAACAAGCCAGTCGAAATACCCAACGACTACGCCAAGGTCCGCGACACGGTTCGGCGACTGCTGGGGGCGTGAGTACGACCCCCGCGTCGTTGCGCGGCCATCGAATCTCTCGTAAGTTCTTCTCCCTCACCAACTGGACATTCGCATGCAGATCGCACTCTTCGACACGACTCTCCGGGACGGAACCCAGAGCGAGGGCCTGTCCCTCTCGGTCGAGGACAAGATCAAGATTGCCCGGCTGCTCGACGGGTTCGGCGTGCGTTACATCGAAGGCGGCTATCCTGGGGCCAACCCCAAGGATGAGGAGTTCTTTCGCCGCGCCTCCGAACTGAAGCTGAAGCAGGCCCGCCTGACCGCCTTTGGCAGCACCCGACGCACCGGCGGCACGGCTGCCAACGACGCCAACCTGCAAGCGTTGATCAAGGCCGGCACGCCCGCGGTGGCCATTTTCGGCAAGACCTGGCTGCTGCACGTGACCGACGTGCTCAAAACCACGGCTGAAGACAACCTGGCCATCATCTCCGAAAGCGTGGTGTTCCTGAAGCAGAACGGCCGCGAGGTCATCTTCGACGCCGAGCACTTCTTCGACGGCTTTCGCGCCGATCGCAGCTATGCCCTGGCCGCGGTCCAGGCCGCTGCCCAAGCCGGCGCGGACTGGATCGCCCTCTGCGACACCAACGGTGGAAACCTGCCCTCGACCGTGGCCGAGATTGTTCGTGAAGCGAAGAAGGTGCTGACCGCTCCTCTGGGTATCCACGCCCATAACGACGGCGATCTGGCGGTGGCCAACTCGCTGGCCGCGGTCGAGGCCGGCTGCACCATGGTGCAAGGCACTCTCAACGGCTGGGGCGAGCGCTGCGGAAACGCCAACCTCATGTCCGTGATTCCAGCCCTGCAGCTCAAGATGGGCCTGCGCTGCATCCCCGAAGAGAACATGGAGCGGCTCACCGAGGTGTCGCGCACGGCCAGCGAGATCGCCAACCTCCGCCCGCGCGCACACGCGCCCTACGTGGGCGCATCGGCCTTCGCCCACAAGGCGGGCGCCCATGTCGCCGCGGTGGCCAAGTCGCCCGTCACCTTTGAGCACATTCCACCAGAAAAGGTGGGCAACGACCGCCGCATCGTCGTGTCCGAGCTTTCCGGGCGCGGGAACATTCGCGTGCGCGCGGCCGAACTGGGCGTCCCGTTGCGCGGCAACGAGGCCGACCTTGTCGCCCGCATCAAGGAGCTGGAGAACCAGGGCTACCAGTTCGAGGCGGCCGACGGCTCGTTCGAGCTGATGCTGCGGCGGACGCAGCCCGGCTACAGCGAACCGTTCGAGGTGCTCGACGTGGTGGTGATCTCCCAGCGCCGCAGCAGCAGCGACATGTTCGTGGAGGCCACGGTCAAGATCAAGGTGGGCGACGAGATCTCGCATGTGGTGGCCGAAGGCTCGGGCCCGGTCGATGCCATGGACCATGCCTTCCACAAGGCGCTCGACCACCACTTCCCGATCCTGCGTCAGATCCATCTGTGCGATTTCAAGGTACGCATTCTCGATCCCGACTCGGCAACCGCGGCCATAACACGAGTGCTCGTCGAATCCAGCCTGGGCAGCGACCGCTGGAGCACCATCGGTGTCTCGCAGAACATCATCGAGGCGAGCTGCGAAGCGCTCAAGGATGCCCTCGAGCTGCCTCTGGTTCGTGCAGCGAAGACCTGACTCATCGTCATTGATATCGGTCCGTCTCCGGCGTTAGTCTGATTTTTTCCATGGGACGCCCCTTGCCTTGCTTGTGCCCTAAGTTTGGCCGCTGCGGCGTCGCCGTGCTGGTTGCGGTCGCCGGCTGGTCTCCCCTCGGGGCCAGGGCCCAGAGCGTTGCACGCCCTGTCTCCCCCTACCCTGTCCTAGACGATCCACCTCCCCCCCTCCGACCCGAGGCAGCGCCTGACGCTTTCCCCGCACCGGCGCCGGAGCCGGCTGCACAAGTTGTGACAGCTCCTCCGTCGCTGTCCCGCTTCGCGGTTGCAGCCACCCTGGCCTTCGCCCATCAGTCGGAGACCAACTCGTCCCTGACGGTTGCCACGCCTGTGCTGCGCGGCCTCTACAAGATCAGACCTGACGTCATGGCCGAGCTGGACTGGGGTTTCGCCCTGCTGCTGGACAGCGAGGTTTCGGCCAGCGCGCGCTCCGGCAACCCCTGGCTGAAGGGTTGGTACCGCGGCGAGCGCGGGCTGCTGCGCTGGTATGCCGGCGTCGGTGTGACTGTACCGCTGGCCTCGGTGAACCTCGGGCCCGACGGTCGGATCGCGCGGGCCCTCTACAACCAGAGCGCCGCCGCCTGGGGTCTGTGGGATGACTGGCGCTGGACGCCCGGCCGCATGGCGTTGCCGATTCCGGCAGCGCTCTGGTACACCCTGTCGCCGCATGTGATAGCAACTGCCGAGGCCGCCTTGGCTCCGGTGGTGGGCGTGCGCGACGGCGAAGGCGGCACCGACCTGCTGGCCCAGCTTGCCGTGGGCGCGCGCTTTCTGCTTCCCCACGACCTTTGGGTGTGCCCCCGCGTGCAGGCCGTGCTGCTGCCATCGGCCAGCGTGGACCGGTTGCAACTGGCGGCAGGACTACGGGTGGAATGGGCGCCGCGCTTCGGCCGATTCTTCGTCGGCGCTCTGGTGAACCTGGATGAGCCTTTGGGCGTGTTCGGCCGGGGCACCCAGACCTGGGGAATTCACCTGGGCAAGGAGCTGGACCTGTGACGCGTTTCCTATGTATCGCATGCACCGCGCTGGCCTTGCTGACGGGCTGCCGCGACCACACGCTTGCGGTCTGTGACATTACCCAGTCTGATTGTCAGCAAGACATCTACTACACCGATCTGCGCGTGCGGGGTGACGGCTACGATCCCTTTGCCGGCATTCCACCCATCCGCACCATCAGCGAGGACCAGTATCGCACGGAGCTCGTGGACCAAGCGGCCAAGGACGCGCAACAGGCAGTGCCCCAGCCCTGGTGGGATGCGGCGCTGTTGCTGCTGGGCCTTGTTCCATCGACAGGAACCACGCAAGCCGCATCCATCGACAACGAGGTGCAAAACACTGCGGCCTTCTATTCAACCAAGGAACGCAACGTCACGGTCGTGTCTCACCCGGCTGGGTCTACCGATCCCTTCCAGCCCTTCTACAACATGAGTGCCCTCGCGCACGAACTGGTGCATGCCCTGCAAGATCGCGAGCTCAACCTGAAATTCCCGCCGGGCACCACGGACGAGTACTTCGCCAGCAAGGCCCTGATCGAGGGGGACGCCTCGCTCTACCAGCGCCTGTTCGGATACAACGTCACCCTGCCGCTCGGCTATCATTTCACCAACCACGACCCGCTGGTGTATTTCTCGACCTGGCGTGACGCCAACCTGACCGACCAGGGCGACCCCACGACCAACTTCGCCAGCCTCGGCCCGCCGTTCTTCGCGGTGCAGTGGCTGCAGTATCCCCTCGGCGGCGTGTGGTTGTCCGACCGATGGGACAAGGGCGGCAACACGGCCGTCCGTCACGCCTATGGCAGCGCCCCGCAGCGCTCGCTGGATTACCTGCTGGGGCCGGATGTGGCGGCACCGGCGGGCAAGAAGATCGGCTGCGAGCCTCAGCCTGCGGCCCCGGCCGAATTCCGGAACAGTGGCAAGGCCTACGGAATCGACAGCTTCGGCGCCGTCTACTTCTTTGCCTATCTCATGGGTTGGAAAGTACCCGGCAGCGATTCGCTTGCAAGTGCGTTGCTCTGGCGCTACGACCTGCTCTTCGTCTACTACAACCAGTCGACGCAGAAGACCGCGCTCGCCTGGCGCATCGAACTCGCGAGCCCGCTGCCGGACTCCGTGCTGGCCCCCCTCACGACCCCTAGCGGACCACGCGTGGTCCAGACCGGCACTACTTTGATGATTACCGCCTCCGACGATCCGGCGTTCCTGGCCAACTGGAACCCGGGAATCGCCTGCCAGCCTCAGTAGCCGTCGCCTCTGGTTGCACGACCGGTGTCCGTGCGGTAGATGCAGGACGTTACAGGTCATTCGCAGCCTCGGCAATCTCCGCACCCCTATCTCTCTGCCCATGCCAGTGTCCAGCCATCCGTTGAAAGGAAGCACCGCTGCGCTTCTCGCGATTGCGCTCTTTAGCCCCGCTGTCAGTCTGGCGGGGGAGCCAGCCGAACCGCCTTTGCTTCCGCCCCATCTGGGCATGCAAGATGCCTTGCGGCTCTTTCGCGAACGGGGCTTCGATCTCATCGTGGCAGATGCCATGGTGGATAGCACCCGCGCCGACGCACAGATCGCCGGCGCCATTGCT
>Ga0265330_10001489_pt1 | contig 13609 bp, 10 predicted proteins | sample 41919metaG_FD_202083 | JGI IMG/M metagenome (GOLD analysis project Ga0265330, IMG submission 202083) | Rhizosphere microbial communities from Carex aquatilis grown in University of Washington, Seatle, WA, United States - 4-19-19 metaG | ecosystem: Host-associated > Plants > Roots > Rhizosphere... | reverse complement strand
CCAAGCAGCTTCATCCCGATACCCAAGTCATCGTGGTCACCGCCTTTGCCACCACCGAAACGGCCATCGCGGCCATGAAGGCAGGCGCCTACGACTACCTGACCAAGCCCTTCAAGATCGACGAGGTCAGCCTGGTCGTCGATCGCGCTCTCGAGCGCCGGTCGCTGGCCCGCGAGAATCTGGCTCTGCGCGATGAAATCAAGGGCCGCTACAGACTCGACCGTCTGCTGGGCAAGTCGCCGCCCATGCAGCGGGTCTTCGACACACTTAGAAAAGCCGGCCCCGGCCGCGCCAGCGTGCTGCTGGTCGGCGAATCCGGCACCGGCAAGGAACTGGCGGCCCGCGCCCTGCACGAACTTTCCCAGCGCGCGGATCGGCCCTTTGTGGCGATCAATTGCGGGGCCATCCCGGAGAGCTTGCTCGAATCCGAGCTGTTCGGACATGTGAAAGGCTCTTTCACCGGCGCCCACGTCGACAAGCAAGGCCTGTTCGAGGCGGCCCACAGCGGAACCCTGCTGCTCGACGAGGTGGCCGAACTGCCGGTGGCCATGCAGGTTAAGCTGCTGCGGGTTTTGCAGGAACGCAAGGTCAAGCCGGTGGGCGGCGTGGCGGAACGCGAGGTCGACGTGCGCATCGTGGCCGCCACCAACCGCGACCTGGAAACCGAGGTGGAGAAGGGAACCTTCCGTCAGGATCTCTTCTATCGATTGGACGTGATCCGCATCCGCCTGCCTCCCTTGCGCGAGCGGCGCGAAGACATCCCCCTGCTGGTCGACCACTTCGTGCGCAAGTTCTCGGCCGAGCACGGGCGCAAGGTGGCGGGCCTCGATACCCAGGCCATGCAGGCGCTCATCGCCTACCATTTCCCTGGCAACGTGCGCGAATTGGAGAATCTCGTCGAACGGGCGGTGATCTTGGCCCCCGGCGACCGCCTCACTCTTGATGCCTTCCCGACCCTGGGCGGCGTGTCGGCAGCCGCCCCCTGTCTAAGCAGCGCGCCCTTCGTGCCCGAAACCGGGCTCGATCTCGAGCGCGTGGTGGAGGACTTCGAGCGCAGCATCCTCATCAGCGCCCTTGAGCGAACCGGCGGCAACCGCACCGAGGCGGCGCGACTGCTGGGTGTGTCGTTTCGATCGCTGCGCTACCGCCTGTCCAAGCTGGGCATCACCGGGACCGACGGAAGCGGCGAACCAACGGACAAAACCCCACCACCCGCGGATGGCTAGCCTCCCCGATGTCACCCTCCGTCGCTTCCCCCAACTCGACCCGTCGCCGGCTTGGCCCCGTGCTCGCGCTCGGCCTGTTGCTGCTGGTGCTTGCGCTGGTCGCCGGGTTTTGCCAGTCGCGGGCCAATGCCCTTCACGATCGCTGGCCGCCCGAGGCCGACACGTTCTACTTGCCCCCGTCGAAGATCCTCAAGTTGGCCAGCCTGGGCCACAGCGAGCTGGCCGCCGACTTGATCCATTCGCGAGCCAACGTCTACTTTGGCACGCAACTGCACGCGCGCTTGCCCACCAAGTGGCTGGCCCAGTACCTGCACGCGGCCATCGACCTTGACCCCCAGTTTCGCCGGCTCTATCTCGCCGGGGCCGCCATGCTCATCTACAACGGCCAGCGCATTGTCCCTGACATGGTGTTGGCGGCCAACAGCGTGCTCGAGCGTGGCCGCAAAGCCTTTCCTTTCGACTGGGAGATCCCCTTCCAGCTTGGCTTCAACCTACTCTACGAGCTGCCCATGGATGCGACACCCGATGACCCGCGCATCCCCAGCTGGCGCCAGCAGGGAGTCGAAATTCTACGTCAAGCCGCGCTCTATGAAGGCGTGCCCTACTTCGTCCCCAATCTGGTCGCGGGCATGCTGACCAAGCAAGGAAGCCAAGACCTGGCGGTCCGCCATCTCGAACAGGCCTACGCCGTGGCCACCAGCGAGGAATCACGCACACAGATCCGCAACAAGCTTTTTCAGCTTCGCGGGAGCCAGGTCGCCCAGGATCTCACTGAGAGGCAACACGAGTTTCAGTCTCTGGTCGAAAGCCGCTATCCTGACTTCCCCGAAGCGTTCTCCCTGGTCATCGGACCAAGAATCACATCGAACAGCATATTGACGCCACCGTTCCGACCTACCCCTCACCACCCAGAATCCACACAGTGAAATTCCGCGCACCACCTGCGGGCGCGCTGGTCGCCAACAGCGAGTTCGATCCCCTGCCCTACTACTACCGGCCTGTGGTCGGGCACGTCTACCGACACCGGCTGCGCATGGGGCTCGGCCTAGTCCCCGCCGCCGGCCGGCGCGTGCTCGAAATCGGCGTGGGAAGTGGAATCCTGGTTCCCAGCCTGACCGCCGGTTTTCCCGAGTATCTGGGCACGGATCTGATCTTGGCGCCTGGACTCGCATCCCTGGTCAGCCCCCAATGCCGCGCCAGCTTTCAGGTGGCTGATCTCCTGGATCCCAACGCCGTGCCGGCCGGCGCCTTCGATGTGGTGGTGTGCCTGTCGGTGCTGGAACATATCGCCGACCCCGAAGCTGCGGCCCGGTGTCTGGCGCGCGCGCTGGCCCCGGGCGGCACGCTGGTGGCGGGCTACCCCATGGTCAACCGATTCATGGCCACGTGTTTTCGCACGCTCGGGTTCGGGCGCATCGAAGACCACCACATCACCACTCCAGCCCAGATCACGACGGCCCTGGGCCGGCGCCTGCAACCCGTCGCACGCGTCAGCCTGCCCGCGCTCGCACCGCAGGCTTTGTCGCTCTACGAGTGCACTTCGTGGACGAATAGGCCGCCTCTCGAAAACTCGTAGCTGCTTAGGCGATGGCGACGGGGCCGGTGGCCGGATCCGGATCCGGCCACCGGATCCGCTACGTCGAGGCCACCGACTCCGCTACGTCGACGAAGCGACCGCGCCTTGGCCCTTGCGCGGAACGTGACCCCGAAGGCCGTACCAGAGAATGTACACGTAGCAAAGCGCGGGAATGATGAAGCAGTGATGGATGCCGATGCGGTCGGCGATGGCGCCCTGGACCACCGGAACCAGCGCGCCGCCTACGATGGCCATGCAGAGAATGCCTGAGCCCTGACTCGTGTGTTTGCCCAGACGGGCAATGGCCAGCGTGAAAATCGTCGGGAACATGATCGAATTAAAGAGCCCCACCGCCAGCACGGACCACATGGCCACCGACCCCGAGGTGATCATCGTGGTCAGCACCAAAATGCAGGCGATGGAAGCAAACAAGGCCAGCACGCGGCCGGGCCTGAAATAGCGCAAGAGCGGCGTGCCGAGGAAGCGGCCCACCATGGCGCCGCCCCAGTAGTAGGGCAGATAGGTCGCGCCCACTTTCTCGGGCAAGCCCGCGATGACGGGTTCCTTGAGGTAGTTAACCAGAAAGCTCCCAATGGCCACTTCACCGCCCACGTACACGAAGATGGCCACCGCGCCCATCATCAGGTGGCGGTAGCCAAAGGCGCTCTTGGGACCGGCCGCTTCGCCCTCTTGTCCCGCGACTTCATCCCTGGCGCTGATCTTGGGGAGTTTCGACCAAGCGATGGCACCGGCCAGGATGAAAAGTGCGACGGCGAGGCCCAGATAGGGTTTCTGCACCGAAGCCGCCTCGGCCAGGCGATAGGCCTCGCGCGCGGCGGGCGCCATGCCCTTCAGTTCGTCGGCTGACTTGGCCACCGTCGAGAGAATCAGCGCAGAGCCAAAGAGCGGCGCCAGGGTGGTGCCAAGCGAGTTCAGGGCCTGGGTCAGGGTCAAGCGCGCGGAAGCCGTTTCGGGCTTGCCCAGAATGGCCACGAAGGGATTGGCCGCCACCTGCAGCAGCGTGATGCCCGCCGCCAGGATGAACAGGGCCAGCAGGAAGATCGCGTACGAGCGAACAGCGGCGGCCGGGTAGAAGGCGAGACAACCGAGTCCCACGACCACCAGGCCGATGATGATGCCGTTCTTGTATCCCACCCCGCGCACGATGTGCGACGACGGCAAGGACACCACGAAGTAGGCGGTGAAGAAGGCAAACTGGATCATCATGGCCTGCGCGTAGTTCAGATCGAACACCGCTTTGAGATGGGGAATGATGATGTCATTCAGGCAGGTGATGAATCCCCACATGAAGAAGAGCGTGGAGAGCACCGCGAGGGCGCCCAGGTAGCTGCGGGGCTTGTCGCCCGTCAGGGAAACCTGCGGGGCCGCTGAGGGAAGTGTTGATCCGGCCATGGGAGTCCTTTGCTACTGGCTGCGCGAAACCGTCGACTGCGGCGAGGCGGCCAGCACCGGCCCACACGCAACGACGCATGATATACGGGCGCTCGGAAATTCCAACCAGCGTGTGACCGTGGCCGGCGGGCCGGAGGCCGGCCACGGCTTCGACCACGACGTTCACCGGCCGCGCGCGGCTAGCGTCGCTCGATCACGGCCAGCAGACGAAACCCGATGAGTCGGTACACGGCGCTCGGCAGTCGGTCTTCCAACGCCAGCAGCACGCGCCAGAGTCCGACGGGAAGCAAGGGCGGACGAGAAAAGCCGCCGGTAGCCGGGTAGCTCAGTCCCGCCAGGCGTTCGAAACGCACGATCTTCAGCGCGGGGAAACTCGCCTCGAGTTCCCGCTGCCCGGCTTTTCGGCAAAGCAAGGTGGGGATGGCCTGGTCGGATGCAAACGGATCCTTGTCGAGAGCACCGTGCTCGGCCAGAGGCTGTGCGCGCATGTCGACCGGCTCTTCATGGAAGAGTCGGTAGACCACCAACGACAGCGGGCTGATGTACGGCTCGCAAAGCACGATACGGCCGCCAGGGCGCAGGACGCGCGCGGCCTCCTCGAAGAAACGCGCTGGCGCAGCCAGGTGGTGCAGCACATCGAACAGCACCAGCGCGCCCACCGAGGCATCGGCAAAGGGCAGGTTGTCGGCCGAAACGCAGCGATCGTGCCAGGGCGCCCGCACGATATCGGTCAGTTCCAGCTCCGAAATGAACTCGCGCGCGAAGCCGGGACCTGATCCGATTTCGATCCACGGCCCCAACTCGCGGGCCGGCAACACCTCGCGTATGCGCGCGTACCAACGTCGGTAGAGCACCCGCAATGCCTCATTCGATTGCCAGGCTTGTCGGAGCGCCTCGAAGCGGGCGAGCACGCTCTCGTGCATCTCGGCCGGCAGCTCGACGGCGCCACGTTCAGACATACTTGAGCTTATTGGCCGCCACCGCCGACATCTTGAGCAGCAGCCAGCCGTGCTTCCAGCGCGAGATGTTGGTGGAGCCGTAGCGGCGATCCTGGTAGCGCACGGGAACCTCCACGATCTTCAGGTTGAGGCGGGCGGCCCCGAAAATAAGATCGAAATCCCCGAATGGATCGAAGTCGCCAAACACGTGCCGGGCAGCCGCCAGCCGCTCGTAGTCCCGCCGCCGCAGCACCTTGGTGCCGCACAGCGTGTCCTTGATGGGCTGCTGGAGTAAGTAGGTAAACAGGTGGGAAAAGGCCTGATTGCCGATGCGGTTGAAGAAGCGCATCGCCCCGGGCTGCATGGGATAGACCAGGCGCGTCCCCTGTACGTAGTCCCCCTGCCCGCGCGCAATCACATCGTAAAAAACCGGCAGCTCCTCGGGCGGCACCGTCAAGTCAGCGTCGAGAATCATCAGCACGTCGCCGGTGGCCTTGGCAAACCCCAGTCGCACGGCATCGCCCTTGCCCTTGCCGGTCTGCTGATAGGCCGACAGCTTGAGCGGCCCCCGGTAGTCCTTGATCGCGTTCCGTATCGTCTGCCAGGTTCCGTCGGTGGAGCCACCCTCGACGAAGATCAGCTCGGTGGACGAGCCCATGACCGGGGTTCTCTCGATGGCACCGGCCACGTTGCCCGCCTCGTTGCGTGTCGGCACGATGACGCTCACGGAAAGCGGCCGGGGTACTGCGCTGACGTCCCGCCGGCGCAGGGCATAGAGCCGATAGAGCGAGAACCGCTCGACCAGCGGCAACTTGGCCAAGTAGCGATTGACCAGCGGGGATAGGCCCGGCACCTGCAAAGGCAGCAGCAGCCGGTCCTCGAAGCGAACCATCTCGAGGCCGGTGATGTTGAAGAGATTCTGGAAATCGTTGTGCGATAGCCAGTTCGTGGTGGGAGCCGGGGTCTTCCAACCAACCGCTTCAGCCGCCCGCGCGCCAAATTCCCACAGGTGATTGTAGGCCGTCAGATAGATGATCCCATGTTCGGTCAGGCGCGCGCGCAGGCTTTCCAGCCAGGCGCGCACGTCCGTCACCGTGTGACACAGGCGATCGCAGATGACAGCGTCGAACTCTCGTCCGGGCGGCAAACGCTCGATGCTGCCCACCTCGAACCTGAGCTCTGGATGGCGTCGTCCCGCTTCGGCGGCCAAGTCGGCCGACTGGGCAATGCCCAGGCGTTCCTGGTTGGGCAAGGCTGCAACCAGATCGCCACGACCGCCCACTTCCAGCACCGAGGCATCGGCCGGGATCCAGCGCCGCAGCGTCGCACGCAGATCCTCATCCAGAAAGTCGCGAGCGGCCGGGTGGCGCGGGGGCGCGAAAGCCAACCGGTGAAAGTAGTCTGCCCAGGCCGCTGCCAGCGCCTCCGGCGAACCCGGGCTGGCTCCCACAGGCGATGGTGATGATTGCGACCCGGGCATAGGCGACCTAGAAGTCCGTATCTACCAGCGGGAAGATCTTCTTGAAGCGCTGGCCAGGCTTGAGAATGATCACCTCGTTGCGCTCGATCATCAGGTCGGGATTGGAGAAGGTGATGCGATGCTTGCCGCAGGCCAGGCTGTAGTCCATTAGGGGCGTGCTCTTGCCCGTGGGCTTGCCGTCGATGGACACCTCGGCCCATGGCTTGGAACCGATGGTCGCCACGCATTGCTCGCCGCCGCCAGCGCCGAGCCGCCCCTCGCGTTCGAAGATGTCTTCGTCGCCCACCGGCTTTGCCCGCGGCTTGCCTCCGCTGGCAGGTTTCTCCTCGCTGGCGCCATCGTCGCTCGCCGCTTCCGCTCGTCCCGCTCCTCTCGCGCGGCGCGAACCGCTGGATGCTCTCCCTCGGTTTTCGGCCAACGCGCTTGGCCCGGACGACGAAACGCCCGGCGTACCCAACTGTCGCGCCCCGGATGCAGCCGACCCTCCGCCGCGCCCAGAGGGAGAGGCAGCCGCAGGATCGCGCATGGCTTGGATCTTGAGCGTCTGGCCTGCCTCTTGGTAGACTTCCTGACGCCAGTCCTTGAAGCGCGGATCGCCCTTGATTTCCAGCACATGGCGGCCCGGCGTGATGCGAGAGGCTCTGAAGTTGGTGGTGGCTTGTTTGCCTGTCTCGTTGACGACAAAGGGTTGTCCGTCGAGCCACACCAACCCACCGGGCGGTTGGCTGGTCAACTCGAAGCCCGTCTCGGGCGATGCCTCCAACTCGAACTCCACACGCTCCACCCGCGCGGTCCGAATCTCGACGTCTTGCTCACGAGGCAGGTAACCGTCGCGCACAACCGCCAGGTGGTAGATGCCGGGCTTCCGCTCAATCACGAAGGGCGGTCCCTCGTGCAGGGCCACCCCGTCGACAGTCACCCGCGCATCCGACGGCTTGACCGCGATCTGCATCTTGCCCGAGCGGGTCAGATAGAGATAGGCGCCCCCACTGCCGAGCGCCATGAACGCGAGGAACAGCAGGTAGTACCTGATCCGCGAAGGTGGCCGCAAGGACAAGGCGGCAGCAGTCGCCGCCTCAACGTCCATGCCGCCCGACAAGCGCGGCCTCGCCGACCCGTAGGGCTGGCCCGCCATGCCAGCGCCAGGATAGCCTGACGGCCCCTGGTCGAACCCCGACAGCTGCGGCGGTGGAAAAAACGACGGCGGCATGGGCATGGCCGGCGAAGACCCACCTGGAAGGGGCGCGTTCAGTGCGCCCACGCCCAGCAAAGTCTGGCGCAGGGCCGCGCGCGGCGGCGCGGGCGCTGTCGGCCCGGGCGCGGTCGGCGCCGTCAGAGGCGCAAACATCGGTCGCCCCAATGTCGCCGGCGCCTGCGCCGTCGGGCGCGCAGGGGCCAGAGGCGCCATGCCCGGCCGTGGCGCGCGCGACGATGGCCCTGGAAGCGGACCGGTCTTTGCGGATGCCGCCGGCCGATTGGGCGGCGTCAAGGGGAGCGGCCGTTCTGGTGGCGTGTGGCCCAGGCCCATGACCGTCTGACGAAGCGGCGCGGGCGGAGTCTCTTTGTGGGTCGGCGCCTTCTCCGAGAAGGTCGAAGGTGCGGGGAACCCCTCGTTCATCTCGGCCGCAGCGGCCTCAGCGAAGGGGACCGCGACTGTCTTGTCATCGGGGCCAAGAAAACCCTGCTCGGTCCGCAGTGGCGCCGTGTCTGCGCCCACGGGCTTGTCGAAGATCGAGGTCTCCAGTTCCTCGTCGTCCCAGCCCAAGGCCTGGTCGTCCTTGGCCCGAGGCGACGCGCTTCGCGCCGGCGCCTCCGCGTCCACCTCGACGGGCTCGATCTCTTCGACCTGGTCCTCGGACACCGGAAGCGGGGGAGTCTCGTCGACCAGCAAACCAGCGGAGAAAGTCTTCTTCATCCACACGGACAGGTCTTTGCGCGACGAAAACTGACCGACGGAATATAGGAAAGCTTGCAGATCGTCGTGCAGGTCGAGTGCGTTCTGGTAGCGGTCTTCCAGATCCTTGGCCAGTGCCTTGAGAACGATCCGTTCCAAAGGATCGGGAATCTTTGAGTTGAGTGAAGACGGCGGAACAATCTCCACGTTGCGGACCTTTTCCAAGGTCGAGAAATCGCTTTCGCCCACGAACAGCCGCTGGCCCGTGAGCATTTCGTAAAGAATGATTCCCAGGGCGAAAATGTCGCTGCGCCGGTCGATGGGCAGTCCGCGCACCTGCTCCGGCGACATGTAGCCGAACTTGCCCTTGAGAATGCCGGCCTGGGTCTTGGACGCCTTGCCCGCCGCCTTGGCGATGCCGAAGTCGATGAGCTTGACCTCGCCCTCGTAGCCGATGAGCACGTTCTGCGGCGAGATGTCGCGGTGGACGAGGTTGAGCGCCCGCCCCTGGGCGTCGCGCTTGTTGTGCGCGTAGTCCAGCCCCTCGCAGACCTGCATGACCACATAGCAAACCTGAGGCAGGGGCATAGTCTGCATGTTTCGGCGCAGCTCGTCGAAGATGCCCCGCAGGTCGCGCCCCTGGACATACTCGAGGGCAATGAAGTACGCGTCGTCCACCTTACCGAGATCGAAGATCTGGGCGATGTTCGCGTGTTGCAATTGCACCGCGATCTTCGCCTCGTCGATGAACATCGTGATGAACTCTTCGTCCTCGGCGATGTGGGGGAGAATGCGCTTGAGCGCGACGATTCGCTCGAAGCCCTCCACGCCCACGACCTTGGCTTTGAACACCTCGGCCATGCCCCCGACGTTGATACGTTCGAGGAGATAGTACTTTCCGAAAGGAGTGGGCTGGTTCAAGCGTCGACTCCGAGACCTATGCAACGGCTGGCGCGAGTCATTCCGTTATCGACCACGGTCAGGCCCGAGTCAAGCAAGCCATCCGACGAGGAAAGCCGGCCACAAGGCAGCACTCCCCCGCCCGAACACCGCGTTTCCAGGTCAGCCCCGAGGCGTAGAGAACGCGTCACTCCTCGATCCAGACCTTGTTCATGCGATCGCCAGCCTGAATCTTCATGACCACCTCCAGGCCCGAGACGACCTGGCCGAACACGGTGTGCTTGCGATCGAGGTGCGGCTGCGGTGAGTGACAGACGAAGAACTGCGATCCGCCTGTGTCCTTGCCCGCGTGGGCCATCGAGAGCGAGCCCGCCTTGTGAACCTGGCGCTTCCCCGCGGTCTCGCACTTGATCTTGAAACCAGGGCCTCCGGTTCCGTTGCCCAAGGGACATCCCCCCTGGATCACGAAATCGGGGATCACGCGGTGGAAAGTCAGCCCGTCGTAGAAGGGACGCTTCACCTTCTTCCCGGTTGCTGGCTCCACCCACTCCTTGGTTCCGGCGGCTAGACCTGCGAAGTTGGCCACCGTGGCCGGCGCGTCATCTTCGAACAGCTCGGCCACGAAATCGCCCTTGGTGGTTTCAAAATGCACTTTCTTCATCGGAATACCTTAAACCCCTTTGGGTTGCCATTGTAGCAGGAGATATCGCCCTCAGGGATCCACGATTCTGGCCCTGTTCTACCGGGCACAATAGCCTGACTACCCTGGCTCCACGCAACCAAATGCATCGCCTGCCGATAACCGGGCAGATGGCCCAAGCCGTGAAGAAGTCGACTAGGATGGGAACCCTCGAAGGGTTCGCTCTGCCCTTCGGCCCCACACGCCCACCCCCACCCTGCTCGCTTCGCTCGGCCTCGCCAAACCCTGCGATGGCGCGCCACCGGCGAGGGCGCGCGCGAAGCGCGCGGGGTGGGGAGGGGGCGGGCCGTCCCGAAGTCCCCGCAGGGGGCAAAGCCGGCGGGCTCCCCACGCGACCACGCCGGTCTGTGCTAAGGTAGGAGCCCTTCGATGAAGGTTTCCAAGCCGATGTCGGGATCGCTGTCGGGCCCCCCGATAGACTTTCATGCCGCCAGGAAGACCGGGGCCAAAGGGTTTGCGGACAAGCTCGCAAAGGCCTCGGATACCGGCAAGGCGCGTGCGGCCGCAACGACCCAGCCGACTGGCCGCGCCGACAAGGTGGCGGGCGTCGCAGATATCGGCAAGGCCCTCAAGGCTGGCCAGATCGCACCCCGGGCCGCTCTCGATCGCGTTGTCGAGCGAATCGTGGCCCGCCAGGTGGGCGTCAACGGACCTGCAGCAATCAAGAAGAATCTTACCGCAGCGCTCCGTCAAACGCTGGAAGACGATCCCATGCTGGCCGCCAAGATCCGCGCCTTGGGCGACGGCTAGCTGCGCGGATCCGGAGCCGGGGCCGGCACCGGCGGCCGGATCCGAATTCGGCCACCGGCCACGGCCACGGCCGCCGGCCACGGATCCGACCACGACCATGGCCACGACCTCCTGCGACTGCCGCGGGATTGTTGGTTAGCTCAATGCCTTGTGCGCGGCGGCGCGCTTTTGCGCCAACATCTCGCGCACCTTGGGCGGCAGGTAGAGGTGCTCGGTATCCATGGTGGCCAGCGCTTCACCTAGTATCGACACGCGTTCCGAGGGCGCGGTCTTCCGGTCGATGATGATGAACCACGCGCCCTTGACCTTGCACAGTCCTCCCCCTCCTGTCGGCCCGGCGGCCGCCAATGTCTCGTAGCGCACTTTCACGCCAAGTTGGGCGGCTGCAGTTTCCAGGGACTCGGCCAGTTGTTCCGGTTTCATCGGGTCGACTTCTCTACCTCAACATCGTGTGACTGGGGATGACTGACAGGCAGGGTAACCAGAAAGGTTGTACCGCTGCCGAGCTGCGACTGAAAGGTGATTTGCCCGCCATGGGCGTAGACTATATTGCGCACCACTGAAAGTCCCAGCCCGGTCCCGCTGCCCGCTGGCTTGGTGGTGAAGAACGGGTCAAAGATGCTGGCCCGGTGCTCCTGGCGGATGCCGCTGCCAGTGTCGGTCACGGCCAAACCAACCGTGAGGTCCCCGTCGTGAAATGTTCGGACGCGAATGGTGCCGCCGTTTGGTCCCAAGGCTTGTGCGGCGTTGGTGGCGAGGTTGGTCACCACCTGCATGATCTGGTCCCGCACGGCGCGAACTGCTGGCAGGTTGGGCGCCAGGTCTCGATCCAGCTTGGCCTTGGCTTCGGCGAAGATGTGCTCGCAAAACGATAGGGCATGCTCGACGACTTCGTTGAGATCCAGCCGCTCGATCTCGACGCGCGAAGGCCGCGCATAGCCCACCAGATCGTGCGTGAACCGTCGGATGCGTTCGGCCCCGTCCTGGATGCGCTTGAGCCGTTCCACGTCGACAAGCTCGATCTGGTTGGGCACGCGCCCCTGCGTAGCCAGGGTGGCCTTGTTCAGGACCGCCTCGACACACGCCTGGATTGATGTCAGCGGGTTGTTGATCTCGTGGGCCACGCCGGCGGCGATCTGCCCCACCGTGGCCAGCTTCTCGGCGTGAATCACCTGGTTCTGCAGCACGCGCAAGGCCGTCACGTCCTGGCCCACCGCCAATATGGCGGAAGGCCGGCCGCCTTGGGCCCGCACGGTGGCCACGTTGAACGCCGCACGCGCCGTTGTGCCGCTCACCGACGGCAGTCGCGCCTCGCAGTTAGACAAATCGCCGCCGGTTGCCACCTGTCTCATGATCTGGGCCAATTCCGGCATTCCCGCCTCGGAGAGCCAGGGCGACAGATCACGGCCCACCACCGTCTCACGAGGAAAACCCGTCAACCGAGAGAGAGCACGGTTCCACACCACCACGCGGCCCGCGAGATCGGTGGCAACGACCAGCACATTGGCTTGGTCCACGATCTGTTCCAGGTAGTCGCGCAGACCGGCGGCTGCTTGCGACGGCTCCGACTCGCTCCGCCGCTGTTTCGGCTGCTTGGTAGCCTGCTTTTTCTCGGACGCAGCCATCAGCCGCGCTTCCGCTTCCTCGACGGCAAGAGGCGCGACGCCGCGGCCGCCGCCTCGGTCAGGACCGTGCGCACGGGCACGCCGGCCTGGTCGGCGAGGCGCCGGCAGTCGTCGAATTCCGGTGAGGCGTCAAGCAAGCTGGCGCCGTCGGCAGCCAGTTTGACTGACACCGTCCCAAAGCGCGTCTTCACATTGGCCAGCGAGCGCGACAGCACGGTCCGCTCCATGCGGGCGCGCCGCACGCCCAGCGTGGTCGAATTGCGGAAAAAGGCCTGCTCGATCGCTCCCACACTCTCGAGTGGCGCCAAGGCCGACACCTGCCACGCCGGCCGCCCCTTCTTCATCAGGATCGAGGTGGTCCACACATCGACCGCTCCTGCTGCAAAGAGGGCCGACATCAGGGGCTCGATCAACTGCGGACTCATGTCGTCCAGGTTAGCTTCTAGCAAGACGACCTCGGCCGCCGAGGCGGGCAAGGAGCGCCCCATCGCTTCGCCCAAAAGGACGCGCAGAACATTGGCCCGATCGGAAACCTCGCGCGTGCCCGCGCCAAAGCCTTGCGCCTCGATGCGCATGGGAGGCGGCGGACCGAAGGTCGTCACCAGAGTGGCGAGGATGGCCGCGCCCGTCGGTGTGGTCAGCTCGCCCTCGCCTTCCAGCAGGGCCGGAATTCCGCGCAGGATGGCCGCAGTGGCCGGCGCGGGAACCGGCATCAATCCATGGGCGGTGTGAATCTGACCCGTGCCCAGCACCGGCGGCGTCGACGACACCGACGACGGCTGCAGCCACGCCAGGGCGGCGGCCGCGCCCACCACGTCGGCAATGGAATCCCACGCCCCGACCTCGTGGAAGGCCACGCGATCGAGCGCCACCCCGTGCAGCGCCGCCTCGGCCGTGGCGATGCGCTCGAAGATGGCCCCAGCCAACCGCTTGGTCTCCGCGTCGAGGCGCGCCCGTTGCAACAGGCGGCGAATCTCGGCGTAGTCGCGGTGTTCGTGGTGATGCCCGTGATGGGGACCGTGATGCGAACCGGGTGCGTGCACCACGAATCCCTTGCCAGCAAAGGCCCCACGCCGCCGCTTTTCGAAACCGACCTTCAACCCGTGC
>Ga0265330_10001488_pt1 | contig 13614 bp, 12 predicted proteins | sample 41919metaG_FD_202083 | JGI IMG/M metagenome (GOLD analysis project Ga0265330, IMG submission 202083) | Rhizosphere microbial communities from Carex aquatilis grown in University of Washington, Seatle, WA, United States - 4-19-19 metaG | ecosystem: Host-associated > Plants > Roots > Rhizosphere... | reverse complement strand
GCGCAACGAACCGCCCGCCGCCCCGGTCGAACCGATCGCTTACGTTCCGCCCTCGGCGCTTTCGGAAGCGACCGGTTCCAAGACCTGGCGCATCAACTTCGAAACCGGCAAGGCGACCTTCTCGAAGGGTGCCGAAGTCCAGCTCGAAGAAATGCGCCGCGGCCTCGTGATCGCCATGAACACCGTGTTCAAGATCCAGGGCCATACCGACAACACCGGCAATCCCGAGGTCAATATGCAACTGTCCAAGGCTCGCGCCGAGGCGGTCAAGCACTGGTTGCAAGCGAAGGCGCCGCGCGACTTCCCGGACAGCCGCATCACCATCGATCCGCAAGGGTCGAACATGCCCGTCGCAAGCAACAGCAGCTCCGCCGGACGTGCCCAGAACCGGCGCGTTGAGCTCGTGAGCTTCAAGAACGCCGAGTAACGCGTTCTCTCGCCGCCCGACCAGGTTCTAAACTTGGTCGGGCACTTTCTTAAGAGGTTGTCAGCTGACGAACTCTTAAAGAAGTGCAAAGGTCGTTAACAATCAAAACAAGGAGTATTCCGTGAAAGCAATCATCAACTTTTTCACGCCCAATCGGACGGTCGGCCGTCGGCCGGCAGTCCTAGCCGCCTTGGCCTGGGTGGCCGTTATGCTCATGTATTGGTATACGCGCAGCGCCGCCATTCCCAGGCCGTTTGCAGTCATCGGCGCTTTTCCCGATTTGCTCGAAGCTGGCGTTTTGGTCGATCTTGGCACGAGTCTTCTTCTCAATTTGGAGGCGTTGATCATTACGACGATGATCTCATTGGCCTTGTCGTATCTGACGGTTTTGTGGTGGATGCGGCCAGTTGCGGCAATGGCGCTTAAGTTGCGATTTCTCGGATTGACCGGACTAACCTACTTTTTCACCCTGGCGACCGCGAACGGCCACCAAATGAAATTGGCGGTGTTGGTCTTTGGCATGACCTCCTACTTTATTTGTTCAATGACGGATGTTGTCGCCAAGCTTCCCAAGGTCAATTTCGACTACGCGCGCACGATGCGTTCAAGCGAGTGGCGCGTGGTTTGGGAGGTGGTGATCCGCGGAACGCGCGATCAGGCTTTCGACGTCATGCGCCAGAACGCCGCGATCGGCTGGATGATGCTCACCATGGTCGAAGCGCTTTGCAAGAGCGATGGCGGGATCGGGGTCATGCTCCTAAACGCCGATAAGTTCAAACACATGGCGCCGGTCATGGCGCTGCAGTTGATCGTTTTGATCATCGGCTTGACGAATGATTCCCTTATCGTTTACTTGAAGAAAAAGACGTGCAAGTACGCCTTCGTCAAATTGGAGAGGAATTAACATGCCTAACACGCCATATACGCTTCACGACACACTGCTTTCGCTACAGCATGTTTCCAAACGCTACGGCAACAAGCAGGTGTTGAAGGATGTAACCTACGACGTTAAGGACGTTCAGCGCGCGGGCGTGACACAAGGGCAAGTGGTTGGCGTTCTTGGTCCTTCCGGCATCGGCAAGTCCACGCTTTTGCGGATCTTGGCCGGTCTGGAAGAACCCGATGAAGGCGGAAGGGTCCTGATCGGACCGAAGCAGGTGCCAACAAGCACTGGTTTCGTCGGCGCCGTTTTTCAGAACTATCCGCTTTTTGAGGATCGTTCGGTCATGGCCAATCTCATTTACGGCGGGCGTCGCGGCGGATTGTCGGCAAAAGACGCCAAGAAGAAGGCGGCAGAGATGCTCGATCGTTTCGGTCTTTCCGATTTTGGCGATGCTCTTCCGGCGAAGTTGTCCGGCGGACAGCGGCAGCGCGTGGCAATTGCACAACAGTTGCTTTGCTCAAACCACCTTCTCATCTTGGACGAGCCGTTTAGCGGACTCGACCCCATGATGAAGGACGCGGCTTGCGACGTCATCATCAAGACGGCGCTTGAGGCTGAAGACATGACGATCGTTGTCATCACGCATGACATTCGCGAGTGCCTGAAGGTTTGCGATGAGATCTGGATGATCGGTCGCGACCGTGGCCCTGATGGCAAACCGATACCGGGCGCCTATATCAAGAAGGTCTACGACATGAAGGCCATGGGCTTGGCCTGGGACTCGGACCTGACCCATCGTCCCGAGTTCGCACAGTTCGAACGCGAAGTGCGTGACTACTTCAAGGAACTATAAACAGAAACCGCACGCCCGGCACCGCTCGATCCTTTCGAGCGCGGCCGGGTTTTTTATTACTGTCCAAAATTATCAAGGCGGGTGTTCCTATGGCCTTGACATGAAGCCCGTGATTGTTTAGTGTGGCGGAGGCGCTTGTCGGTTTGTACGGCGAACCAATGGTGGATGTCGCCGTGTCCGAGTCGGTTGCTTCAAAAGTCACCAAGCCGTTAAGCGCCAATTTTTTCTTTTTCGCAGCGTCGTGAAGACGCTCGACTCGCCTCTCGGGCGGGTCTTTTTTTATTGGGCAACGATTGACATTTTGGCGAAACGGTGGTGTAATGGCATGATTTTTACGGCCGATCGGCCGCAAGAAGCATTGTTCATTTCACCTCACCGAAAGGAATGACCATGACGCGGAGCAAGACATTGGCTGTTTTATTGGCAATGACTGCCGGCTGTTCGCTGTTCCCCGATCCGGAATCGCAAACGCCGACGCCGTCGGCGCCCGGACCGACGCCCCAGCCGAATCCATGCAGCTATGCGGAGTTGAATGGAAGCAATGACGGCGGCGTTTCCTCGGCGTGCGCTTGCTATCAGGAGTCGGCAAGCTTGCCGTGTTACGAACGCAACAGTTGCGGCGACGTGGTCGGCAACGGCTACTGCACCGACAACACGGTTTGTATCATGGCGCCGCCGTTTGGACGGTTGACGGCATATTACTGCGAGTGCTTGTTGAGTTGCGACGGCAAAGCCTGCGGCGAAGACAACGGCTGCGGCAATAAGTGCGACGCGCCGTGCGCCAACGGGTTTGAATGCGTTTGGGACACGGTCGGCGCCAAGGGTTGTCACGATCTGAATAAATGCAAAGGAAAGCCGTGCGGCTTTGTCGACGACGATGGCTATGCCTGCGACGGAACGTGCCTTGCGGGAACGCACTGCGAATCCGGCGGCGATCTGTTTATCCAGGATCAAAAAGAGACAAAAACTTATTCCTGCGTCTGCACGCCGAACTGCGGCAACAAGAGCTGCGGCGCTTCCGACGGCTGCGGCGGAACTTGCGATGATGCTTGTCCGTTTGCGCCGAATCCGTGCGACGATGTGGTCGGCGCCATGAACCTGACGACGCCTCCGACGGTCGGAATGCCGGTCTCGGGCACCGCCTACAGCACCTACGGGAGCAATATCGTTTGCGCGATCGGCGACACCTACGGAAACGAACTTGACATCACGGTCAAGCCGAAGACCGAGACGCCGGTCGACTTGTCTTGGGCCGATCCGCGCGGACAGCTTGAGTGGATGTGTTTCCCCGCGAACGAAGCTGCAATATGTCTGCCGGTTTTCAAGAATTGACCGTAAGACAAAAATTCGAATCCCCCGCGCCGGTTTCTCTGGCGCGGGTTTTTTATTAAGGGGCGTCCCTTTTCAGTATTGACCGGGATGGAATTTTATGGTTTAATAAACGGACTTTTTACGGGTCGATCGGCGGGCGGCAAACCCGGCGATCGGGCCATAAATTGATCATTTCATCATGTATGCGTTTCGCGCGCTCGACGCGAACCATCAACGACCGAAAATAAGGAGAAGGACCATGGAACGCAAGGCTCTAATATTCGTCGTCTGTTGTTTGTCAGGAACCGGTTGCAAAAATTCGCCCGGAACAAGCGTTACGATCACAAAAACCGTAACCGTTACCGTTGCCGACACCGATACGAATACGCAAGTGGCCACGTCCACACCAACGGCGACGGCTACTGCAACGGCGACCGCAGTTCAACCTGACGCCGGGCTGATCGCGCCGGCGGTCACCTGCGGCACGGCGTCGCAAGACGCCGGCATTGCGCTCAATTGCCCGCCCGGGCAAGTGATCGTCGCCGTTAACTTCGCGAGCTATGGTAATCCGACGGGCGCGTGTCCGGCGGGAACGAGCGGTACGCTTGTCGTGACAAATGTCGATGCTTCATCCGCCGGCAATGACGCCGGAATAATGCCGTCAACCGCGATTGATGCGGCGGACGATATTGCAAGCATTGATCAAGCGGCCGTCGACGCCGGCAAAAGCGAGGCCGGCAAGGCGCCGATCGATGCGGGCGCCTACGATGCTTCGCGTCCCGACGTTCCGCAAGCGGCCTTGGGCAAAGATGCGTCCATTGCCGATGTCGCCATCGCCAAAGCGATCGACGGCGGCAACGCTGCGTTCGCCATCGGTTCATGCAATGCCGTCAATTCGTTCGCGACCGCAGAAACGCTTTGCCTGGGAAAGAACAGCTGCACGATCGGCGCCGACAATGCTTCCTTCGGCGGCGACCCTTGTCCGACGACGGCAAAGAGCGCGGCGGTTCAGGTAGCCTGCGGCGCGCTAACGGAGGCGAAAAGCTGCGGCCAAGCGTATCAAAAACCTTGCGGCGATTACACGATCGTTTTGGTATCCATTAGTACGAAGAGTCCGCTCGACAGGACGAAACTTCGCTGCGACCCGGGCGTGAGGCTGGACAATGTGATCGTGATGGTCAACAACACGGATACCATCGGCAACATCCCTTGGTGCGTGCCGTGCAACTGGTCGTCGAGCACCGTTAAGTATGCAACGTCTTGCGCCAACTTGAATCTGTTCGACCCGAGCTATACCAGCTGCGTCGCTTATCCCACGGCCCGCGCCGCCTCGGCCGCCGAAATTTGCGACGGCATCGACAATGATTGCAACGGAATGATCGATGACGGCGCGGCCGTATCTTCCTGCCTAAAACAAGGGGCGGGTTACAAATGCCTGCCGATCGACAGCAGCACGGCTTACGCGAGTTCGTGCCAATGCGTGCCCGATTGTTCGGCCAATGTGTGCGGCGGTTCCGACGGTTGCGGCGGAATTTGCAAAACCGGATCGTGCGCGAGCGGCGTATGCCAGCAGGCATCAGCGGGAACATATTCCTGCGTCTGCACGCCGAATTGTTCGCAAGCAAAATGCGGCGGCAGCGACGGCTGCGGCAAGACCTGTACCGGAACCTGCCAAAGCGGCGCCTCATGCTACCTCAACAATGTCTCCAGCTACGTTTGTTCCGATACGAACGTTTGCACCGGCGTCGCCTGCGGAGCATTGGGAGGCGCAGGAATCCCCTGTTCGGGAACGTGTCCGACCGGAAACAACTGTTCAAGACAGGCATCAGCGGGCGGGGCGACGGCCGCCCCGACATACGCTTGCGTCTGCGTCCCGTCCTGCCCCGCCAATTCATGCGGCGCTGCCGACGGCTGCGGCGGAACCTGCAAGTACTGCTCCGCCGCGGGATCGTCCTGTGTCCAATCATCAGGCGTTTGGTCGTGTTGCACGCCTGCGTGTACCGGCAAGACCTGCGGCGCTTCGAACGGTTGCGGTGGAACTTGTGCATCCGGTTCGGGTTGCACCACGCCATGCACACCGTCTTGCGCAGGCAAGACTTGCGGCGACAACGGTTGTGGCGGGTCATGCGGCACGTGCACCGACGCTCTCGACACTTGCGTGAGCGGCGCCTGCAAGCAAACCATGTGCTGGCCAAACGGCGGGTATTGCACCAGCGACGCCCAATGCTGTCCCGGGTCCAGTTGCTGCGGCGCGGCTGGCGGTGCATATGCTAAATATGCTAACACCTGCAACTGCGCCAACCTGTGATCGCTAAATAGAAACATCATCGTCCCGCGCCGGGTTCTCTGGCGCGGGATTTTCTTTTGGAAATTGGTTCTTGGTGTTTGGCGCTTACCCGCAGGTCACCGGTGCATCATGAACCAAAAAACGGCCGTGGGGACGACGGCTTGGAGAATCAAATAAAAGATCATGCTGCCCTCTTCGGCGGGCAGGTGTTCTTTGAAGAGGCCGAAAAGCAAGGCGGCAAGGGTAATAACCCAGGCGAGCGCGGCAACGGCGATGGCGGTCAGGAATACCATAAGGGCATAATCTAATACTTTTTACTGAAGCGCGCAAGATGCGGCGATGCGCGCGATCCATGATTCACGATTCACGAATTTAACCGTATTCATGAATCATGTGTCGCGAATCGTGTGTCGCTTAGCTGGTCATTTGGCTAAGCCCGCTGGCTAATGTAAGCTCTAATCATGCCTACCAAAGACCCCAAAAAAGAAGTATTTCTCATTGTTGACGCGCTGGCTTTGCTGCATCGCGCTTTTCATGCGGTTCCCCCGCTTCAGACCAAGGATGGCCGGGTGGTGAACGCGGTTTACGGATTCGTCTCCATATTAATGAAGGCGATCAAGGATACGCACCCGGAATACGTCGCCGTCGCCTTTGATCGCAAGGAAGCGACCTTTCGCCATAAGGCCTTTGCCGAGTACAAGGCGCAGCGCGAAAAAAAGCCGGACGACCTCTACGAGCAGATCCCGGTGACGCAAGACCTGCTTAAAGTTTTGAAGATCCCCGTGCTCTCAAAGTCGGGCTTTGAAGCCGACGACATCATTGCCACGCTGTGCGCGAAAACGAAAAAGAAAAAGAATTTGCAGCGCGTCATCCTCACTGGCGACAAGGACACCTTTCAGCTGATCGATGAGAACACCTCGGTTCTCACGCCCGGGAAAGGAATAAAAGATACGCTTATGTACGATCCGGCGGCGGTCGTCGCCCGTTTCAGTTTGACGCCGGAGCAGATGATCGATTACAAAGCCCTGCGCGGCGACCCTTCCGACAATATTCCCGGCGTGCGCGGGATAGGCGAAGTGGGCGCGGCCAAGCTGCTGAACGAATTCGGCACGCTTGAGAATTTGTACAAGCAAATTGAAGAAGAAACGCTTGAAGCCGAGACGATCCCGAAAAAGCAAAAAGCCAATTTGATCGAATTCAAGAAAGACGCGCTCAAGGCCAAAGAGCTGGTCATTCTTGTCGCCGACGTGCCGATCGATTTTGAGCTGGAAGCGGCGCGCTTGGTCGAGCCGGATCATTTGGCACTCATCGCCGCGCTGGCGGAATTGGATTTTAAGAGCCTGCTGCCCCGGGTGGTTGAGGTTTTTCCGCGGGCGGCTTCCGTCATCCCGAGCTTCAGCGAGGGATCGCAAAGCGACACAGTTGCATCAACGCCCGCTTCGAAGAAAAAGATCAAAGCTAGCGATGAAGCGCCGCAATTAACTCACCCTACCCTCTCTTATAATAAGAGAGGGGTTAAGAAACCATTCATTTTGATCGGCTCCGATGCGGAGATGGCTGATCTTGTCAAAGAACTCAAGGAACAAGAGAAGGTCGCGCTGCGGACTTTTTTCGCCGGGCATTTTTTGGACGGAAAACTTGATACGATCACGCTCGCTTGGGCCGATGCGGTTTATGTCGTGCCGGCGGGCAAAAAGAATTTGCAAAAATTGGAAAGCTGGCTGGCTTCCGACGAAACGAAAAAACTTTGCCATAACGCCAAAGCGGACATTGAAATTTTCGGCACGTTGGGCATGGAAACGCGCGGCATTGTTTTTGACACGATGCTCGCGTCCTACGTCCTTAACCCGGGGTCGCGCGCGCACGAACTCGAGGCGCTGGCTTTTTCCGAACTCGCGCGCGAACTGCCAAGCGTGAAAGTTCAGGCTGATCTTTTCTCCGCCGCCGACCCCTCTCTCCCACAACGCACCGGCTTCGCGGGACAGGCCTACCCTCTCCCCGTCGGGGGCGAGGGGATGTATCAACGTTATGCCGCAGAAGCGAAGGCGGTTTGGGAGCTGGCGCCCAAACTGGAAGCTTTATTGAAGAAAGAAAATTTGACGCATATCCTCGACAAATTCGAGCTGCCGCTGGCTTTTGTATTAGCTGCCATGGAACGACACGGTGCGGATGTTGATGCGGCTTTTTTAAAAAAACTAAGCTCGAAACTTACGCCGCGCCTCAATAAATTGGTGGATGAAATTCGAGAATACGCGGGGGCCGAAGTAAATGTGAATTCGCCCCAACAACTCTCTGAGGTGCTTTTTACGAAATTGGGTATCCAGGGAGATTCTAGGGTAAAGAAAACGGAAAGCGGTAGTCGCTATTCAACCGCAGCCGGTGAATTGGAAAAATTCAAAGATGCACACCCTATCGTCCCACTGATCTTAGAGCATCGAGAACTTGCTAAGTTGTTGAATACTTATATTGATGCGATTCCGCTTTTAATTAGAAAAGATACTGGACGCGTCCACACCTCTTTTAATCAAACATTAACGGCAACCGGCCGCCTCTCATCGTCCGACCCTAATTTGCAGAATATTCCCATTCGCACCGAGCTTGGCCGCGAAATTCGAAAAGCCTTTATCGCGCCGCCCGGCTGCGAATTGGTCGTGGCCGATTATTCGCAGATCGAACTGCGCATTCTCGCCCATCTTTCCGAAGATCCGGCGCTTTGCGAAGCGTTCAACAACGGCCAGGACATTCACACGCGCACGGCCAGCGAAGTTTGGGGCATTCCGCTCGAGCAAGTGACCAAGACCCAGCGCTCGGCGGCCAAGGCGATCAACTTTGGCGTGGCCTACGGCATTGGCGCGAACGCGCTCGCCGAGAGCGCCGGCATTAGCCGCGACGAGGCGCGCGCGTTCATTGAAAAATATTTCGTCACCTTTAAAAAAGTCGGCGAATATTTGGAAAACACCAAAGCGCTCGCCTATTCGCAAGGCTACATTGAAACGATGTTCGGCCGCCGCCGCTATTTGCCCGAACTGAAGTCGCAGATCCCCTACCTCCGCGCCGCCGGCGAGCGCATGGCCGTGAACGCGCCCATCCAAGGCGCGAACGCCGACGCGATCAAGCTCGCCATGATCGAATTGCACAAGTTCGTCGCTGAGCGCTGGGGTTTGAGTAAAGAGGCGGATGTAAAAATGTTGCTGCAGGTCCACGACGAATTGGTTTTTGAAGTAAAGCGCGGACTAGGGGCAGAGATCGCCAAACTTTTGAAAGAAAAAATGACTGACGCGATCAAATTGCGCGTGCCGGTCAAGGTTGATGTGCGCGTTGGGAGAAGTTGGGGAGAGCTTGAGAATGTGGAAGATGAACATGAAGATAATTAGCTTTTAGGTTTTAGCTATTAGCTTTTAGTAAAATGGTCCAATACGGACCGTTTTTTGTCCGCTACAATCTTGTCCGCGATCGCGGGTAAGATTGTAGTAGAATTTATCTAGCCAAAACATGGAAGCGTGGCCGACTGATTTTGAAAGCGATGTGCAAGCGTCTATTTTTTGCACGTTGGGCGGTCTGTGTCTGTAACGGGAATTGACAAAAATCATGAAAAGTTATAAGAACAAATTAGGTTGGAAAGGAAGGCACAATGAAAAAATTCGAAAAGGCGCCGACAGTGCTCAGGCCGGACGCGTTCATGGTTCTTGATCTCGTAATAGGTACGAGGCGTAGTGTAAGGGTGTACGGTTTGAGCTACGAGGCCAAAGAGGGTTTCACGGTTCACGCTCTGAGATTCGCTCTACGCGCTCCGAAAAAAGAAGGAGGCCCGCCGTATCTTAAACACGGCCTTGATGATCTTGGATCGGCGGATCTTCTCTTGATGAGAACGTTCCCGGATCGAGATTTCCTGAATGGTATCTGTTACCGACACCGAGGTGTTGACTGTGAGTATGGAATATGCTTGGTGCTCGATAAGAAAAAGGCATATGCCATCGCCCGCAAACAGCGGACCAAGCGCCCCTAACGGCGAAACGCACCGCGCGCGATCGTTCAAACCGGCGGATCCTTCGGGATCCGCTTTTCTTTTTGCTGAAAATTCACCCGTACCACTTATGCGTACCTACGCATAAGTGGTACAGGCAGCGGATTAGATATTCGGCGAGTTGTCTTTTGGCACGGGGGAGGGTTGACGCTATTGCTGTTTTGGAGTAGCTTCTTATGAAGAGTTCTTTTTCAAGTTAGCATCATTAAGGAGGGAAAATGGCGAGAAAAAAGATTGCGGTTGATAGAAGCAATGCGCACGACCGTTGGCGGTTGATGAATGAATTGCGCGAATGGCGGCCACGGCTTGAAGAAATGCTCGTCCGTTATCCGGTGCAAATTTCGTCGCACGGTTTCCACTGCATGGTTTCGGACATTGCCGAAGTCGACGCGCTGATTGCCGAACTCGAAAAAGGCTTGGCGCTTTACCGGCGCCAGAAGCCGAAACACCGCCGGCCGCGCGACTTTGCGCATCTGCGGATGGAAAGGCGTCCGGTCGTCAAAGCTGCGGTCTTGCGCAAACTGATCGCCGCGCTGCAAAACGATCGTGACTTCATCAAGCAACATGTGCGCCGGTATCCGTTGGAATGCCTCTTTTTGGACCGGATCCGTTTCGTATTCTGCAGTGTGCTGGAAGTCGATTGGCTCATCGGCGAACTCAAGCGGCGCGCGCGGATAGTCGAGCGCGAGGAAAGCGAAGCCGAAGCGTTCGCCTGCCTCCCGTGGTGGAAGCGGGTCCTCTCGATCGGGTCGGAGGAATCATCAACGGCGGTATGATCCAAAATTCATCCGTCACCAAGATCGCCGAATGTGCGGAATTAGTCAACGGTTCGATAAAAATATCGGACCGTTTTTTCTATCATTAATTAATACAGAAGAACGAACCAAATTTGGTCTCGGAAAAAACTCCAAACGGATCGTTATAATGAAAAACAGCCGCGCTTCAAAAGTGAAGCGATCGCTTCACTTTTGAAGCGCGAGCAATTTTTAAAAACATAAGAAAAACCACCCAGGCGGGTGGCTGTGAGAGAAACGGCGGTCAGGCGCGGACGCGGTCGCGTTCGGCGAGTCCGAGCGCGTGTTCGACGAGGGCGGCGACGGTTGTGACGATCGCAGAGGGCTCGAGCTTAATTGATTGGCCTTTTTCGAGACCGAATCGCTTGGCGGCGACGAGGGCGCAGAAGCAGGTGTTGTTGTCGACGATGTTGTCAACGTCCCCGGTGTCCCAAATGATCGCGGCGGAATCGCGGACAGCGTCATAGACGATATCGATCCCGGTCGCCAGGACGTCGGCGCCAAAGTACAGGCGTATATTTACATACGCGCCTTTCGTCGTGATCTCGATCCCCGTCCAAAGCAGGTTGTGGCCGATCTGCCGCACCTGCGCCAGCTGTTCGGTGTCGGTTTCATCGACGACGTTGAGCGCATCGATCGCCGGATGCGCGTCGATCTCGCGCAAAAATTCAATGGCATGCGAGACGTATTCAAGCGTTTTGAGCATCTTTCACCTCTCTTTTGAAGGTTCAACGGACTGACGATCATACCGCAAAACCTCTTTCGCGTCAACATCGGCATGCTCTTGCCAGAAAGGGAAAAACGTATTAAATTTACGGCGGTTCTTTGACGCTAACGGTGAAGGAGCAGAAATGACGGAAGAAGTTTTTTCCGGAACGGTCAAAAAGATAACCGCGCGCAACATTGCCGCCTGCCGCGAGCGCCTTCAGGCGCTTTTGGCGGATGCGGCTTTGCTGGAGAAATTCTTGGCAGGCGGAAAACGCGAAGCCATTTTCGACGGCGACACGGTTTTCTACAAACTCGCCTCGCGCGAGCAGGTCGCCGAGTTTGTGGAGATATTGGATGAACGGATCGCCGTTCTGCACGCCCCGCGCCACGCTTTTGTGACGGGGTAGAAGGGGGGAGACATTGCGAAATAAACGGATCGTCATCCTCGACCTCGACGGCACGGTCTTCCGTTCCGTTCGCTGGTCGATCGAGATCTTCTGCAATATGCTGTCCGTGCACGGCGTGACCGTCACGCCGGAATTGCGCCGCGAGGTCGCGCGCCGCTGGGGCGCAAAGACACAGACGGTCAAAGACCGGCTTTTTACGCACCTCCCGGACGAGACGATCAACCGGTTCTACTGGATGATCAATTCAACGATCGAGATCGTCCCTTTCATCGGCATGCGCCAAGCTCTTGAAACGATGCAAGGGCGCGGCCTTGATCTCTATGTCCTGTCCGCGCGCGGAAGGGTTGGCGCGTACCGCATGCTTGGACGATTTGGATTGCGGGATCTTTTTACGCGCGTCATTTGCATGCCGGATGTCGGCTTGGGCAACGCCAAGCCTTCGCCGCGCGGCCTTGAGATGATCCTCGCGCCGCTCGAAAAAACGTTCGGCGTTTCCCGCGATGAAGCCGTCTTTGTCGGCGACGGGATCCATGCCGACATGCTATGCGCGCAAAACGCCGGCGTCGAATTCGTCGCCGCGCACGAAGAGGACGTGATCACCCGCGCCGACTGGATCGAGGCCGGGGTGGCGGAATCGAACATCATCCGCTCGGTCCGCGACCTTCCCGCCTGGCTCGGGATAACATGAAAAAGCAACGCGATCGGCTTCCACATGGAGGCCGATTTTTTATTTCGTCTTTTGTGCGTACATCAACTCCGCCCGACCTCATCCCTACCCTTCTCCTTGAATAAGGAGAAGGGAGCAGATGTTTTGAGATGCGATGAAAGTATATCGAGTGCTGATGCTTATTACCAAGTTTGAAGTTTGATCCGAAGTCCTCTCCTTTATCAAGGAGAGGACATGGTTAGGTCGGGCGGCGGATTAGACATTCATCATTCAATAAAGTAATCTAAGGCCATGATCATCTTACTTTACGGCACTGATACGTATCGCTCGCGGCGCAAACTCAATGAGATTGTCGCCAATTTTCGCGCGCGCGAGGATAAGAGCGGCATGAATACGACGACGCTCGAGGCGGCGAAGACCGATATTGGGGAAATTCAGCAGGCGCTCTTCAGCCCGGCCTTTTTGGGCAACAAGCGGCTGGTCGTGGTGAACGGCTTGCTTTCCCTTAAGCGCGACGAGCAAAAGCCGTTCGTTGACTTGATCGGCAAACTGCCCGATTCGACCACGGCGGTTTTTTATGAGGCGGGCGAGGCGAAGTCATTGGAAAAGAGTCCCCTCCTGCCGCTGTTAACGGCGGGAAAATTTCATTGGGAGTTTGCGCCGATGAATTCGGCGGCGATGGCGACATGGATAAGCGCGGAAGCCGCCGCCCAAGGCGTCTCCTTTGTTCCGCAGGCGCTGGCGGCCCTTGCCGAAGCGGTCGCGGGCGACAGTGCGCGGGCGGCGAATGAAACCGGCAAACTTATTGCCTACGCCGGCGAAAAGAAAATGATCGAGGTTGCCGACGTGGCGGCGCTGGTGGTGGGCGAAACGCACGAAGACATGTTCGGCTTTTTGGACGCCGTCGCGAACAAGCAAGCACAGCGCGCCGCGACGATGCTTGAGAAGCAGATCGAGGCCGGACTTGAGCCGATGCAGATGCTTGCCATGCTCGCGCGCACGGTGCGGTTGTTGCTCCAGGCGCGCGACCTGCTTGATCGGGGCGTGCCGCAGAATGAAGCCATTCGCGAATTGGGCGTTCACCCGTTTGCCGCGCGGAAGTCGCTCGACCAGGCGCGCAGTTTTGAAATGGGTTTTTTGCAAGGTTTGCACGCGGCGCTTTTAGATGCCGATAGAAAAGTTAAGACAGGTTTAACTCCGACGCCGCGCTTGGTGCTTGATCTTTTTGTCGCCAAGGCGGTTGGGGTGTAGTC
>Ga0265330_10001486_pt1 | contig 13624 bp, 10 predicted proteins | sample 41919metaG_FD_202083 | JGI IMG/M metagenome (GOLD analysis project Ga0265330, IMG submission 202083) | Rhizosphere microbial communities from Carex aquatilis grown in University of Washington, Seatle, WA, United States - 4-19-19 metaG | ecosystem: Host-associated > Plants > Roots > Rhizosphere... | reverse complement strand
CTCCCTAACCTTTGATGGAACCTGCAGGCTTGTTCTGTGGCGGTGAGTATATCACCAGCATAAACACTCTGCCAGAGATGAAATACGGAGTCGAGAAAACCAACTATTCAATCGATCGCGATCATTTTTCCCAACAGCGAGGCTTTATATCGAAGCGATTCGAACTGTAAAGAAAGCATATCAAAGACGCCATGGCGAGTTTCCCGGCTTTGCTTAATTACATATCGCAAGGGGCGGCGAACGGGATAGGTTGGTTGTCGAAACTAACTCGGCAATTCCGTATCCTTTAGGATCGCACAACGCAGGGAATGACGGCCGCAGTTTCGTGTTCGTTAATGAACACATCAAGATATGATATAAAAAATCAATCCTGCCCATAGTGGAATTTACCTAGGCAATTTATCCTCTTTCTACGTTTGTGACTTTTCCATTATCAGGAGGGATTAGATGAAGAAAGTTCTACTCATCGTTCTGTGCTTCGCGTTCATCGCGACCGCCGTGGTCGCCGAAGGGGCCATGATCGGCGTAGCCATGCCGACTCAGTCGCTTCAGCGCTGGAACCAGGATGGGGCGAACATGAAGGCCATGCTCGAGAAGAAGGGCTACCAGGTCGAGCTCCAGTATGCCAACAACGACATCAACACCCAGGTCCAGCAGCTCGAGAACATGGTCACGAAGGGCTGCAAGGTCCTCGTCATCGCCTCGATCGACGGCTCCGTCCTCTCCGACGTGCTCAAGAAGGCGAAGGCCTCGGGCGCGAAGGTCATCGCCTACGACCGGCTCATCATGAAGACGCCTGACGTCGACTACTACGCGACCTTCGACAACTTCAAGGTCGGCGTGATCCAGGGCCTGTATATCGAGAAGGCGCTCAGCCTCAAGACCGCGAAGGGCCCCTTCAATATGGAGCTGTTCGCCGGCTCGCCCGACGACAACAACGCGACCTTCTTCAACAAGGGCGCCATGAGCATCCTCCAGCCCTACATCGACGCCGGCAAGATCAAGATCCCGAGCGGCCAGACCGCCTTCACGACCATCGCCATCCCGGCGTGGACTTCCGCGACTGCCCAGGCCAGGATGGACAACCTCATCACGGCCAAGTACGCTTCGGGCACCAAGCTCGACGCCATCCTCTCCCCGAACGACAGCCTCGCCATCGGCATCGTCGCCTCGCTCAAGAACGCCGGCTACGGCACCGCGAAGAAGCCCTACCCCGTGCTCACGGGCCAGGACTGCGACAAGGCCAACGTGAAGGCGATGATCGCCGGACAGCAGTCCATGTCGATCTTCAAGGACACGAGGACCCTCGCCGCCAAGGTAGTCGACATGGTCGACGCCATCAGCCAGGGCAAGGATGCCCCGATCAACGACACCAAGACCTACAACAACGAAGTCAAGGTCGTCCCGTCCTTCCTCTGCGACCCCGTTTATGCCGACAAGAACAACTACAAGGCCCTGCTGATCGACACCGGCTACTACACCGCCGCCGACGTCCAGTAAGGAGAGCCCCGGTCCTTTTCCTTACGCCGACCCGCGGGGACGACTTCTCGCGGGTCGGCGTGTTATTATGACAGCGTTTAAGGAGGCTCCAACGTGGATGATGCCATCCTCGAGATGCGGCATATCACCAAGACTTTCCCCGGGGTGAAGGCGCTGGACGACGTTAACTTCTCGGTGAAGCGGGGAGAGATCCATGCCCTGGTCGGAGAGAACGGGGCAGGGAAGTCGACTCTCATGAACGTCCTCTCCGGGATCTATCCGCACGGCGCCTACGAGGGGCAGCTCTTCGTCGACGGCAAGGAATGCTCGTTCAGGGAGATCCGGGACAGCGAGAAGAGGGGCATCGTCATCATCCATCAGGAGCTGGCCCTCATACCCTACCTCTCGATAGGCGAGAATATCTTTCTGCGGAACGAGCGGGCGAAGAACTACGTCATCGAATGGGAGGACACGTATCGCGAGGCGGCGAAGCTGCTCGGCATCGTGGGGCTCGAGGAGAATCCGCGGGTCGCGATCAAGGACATCGGGGTCGGGAAGCAGCAGCTGGTGGAGATAGCGAAGGCGCTGTCCAAGAACGTCAAGCTCTTGATCCTGGACGAGCCTACGGCCTCGCTGAACGAGGACGACTCGGAGAACCTCTTGAAGCTCCTAGTGGAATTCAAGGCCAAGGGAATGACCTCCATACTGATCTCGCACAAGATCAAGGAAGTGGTCGAGGTGGCGGACACGATCACGATCCTGCGGGACGGGGCGACGATCGAGACGCTGTACCGGGGGAAGGACGAGATCAGCGAGGACCGGATCATCAAGGGGATGGTCGGGCGCGAGCTGGTGGACCGCTTTCCCAAGCGGGAGTCGTCGATCGGGGAGGTGGTGTTCGAGGTCCGGGACTGGAACTCGTACAATCCGCTCAATCCCGACCGCAAGCTCGTGGACAACGTGAACATCCAGGTGCGCCGGGGCGAGGTGGTCGGCCTGGCGGGCCTGATGGGCGCGGGGCGCACCGAGCTGGCCATGAGCATCTTCGGGCGCTCCTACGGGCTGCGGATAAGCGGCAGGGTGTTCAAGGACGGCAAGGAGATATTCCTCCACAGCGTGCGGAGCGCGATCGAGCAGGGGATCTCGTACACGACCGAGGATCGCAAGTCGGCGGGCCTGAACCTGATCGCGGACATCAAGGAAAACATAACGATAGCCGGGCTCAAGAAGATTTCTAGGAACCTGGTGATCAATAGGGATAAGGAAGTGGCCGTCGCGGAGACCTACCGGAAGAAGCTGCGGATCCGCTCGCCGAGCATCTTGCAGAAGGCGGGCAACCTGTCGGGCGGCAACCAGCAGAAAGTGGTCTTGAGCAAATGGATCTTCACCGATCCCGAGGTTCTGATCCTGGATGAGCCGACGCGGGGCATAGACGTCGGGGCGAAGTACGAGATCTACACGATCATCAACCAGCTCGCGAGCGAGGGGAAGTCGGTGATCTTCATCTCATCGGAGCTCCCGGAGATCCTGGGGATGTCGGACCGGATCTACGTGATGGCGTCTGGGAAGATAGTCGGCGAGTTTACGCGGGACGAAGCGTCCCAGGAAGGCATCATGAAGTGCATCATGCGAAGCGCCGGGGAGGGCAAACATGGACAGCGCTAAGTTTATTTTCAAGAACAATATCCGACAATACGCGATGCTCATCGCCCTCGTCGTCATCATGATCTTCTTCCAGATCGCGACCAAGGGCGTTCTCTTGGTCCCGATGAACGTGACGAACCTCGTGCTGCAGAACGCCTATGTGTTCATCCTCGCGATCGGCATGACGCTCTGCATCCTGACCGGCGGCAACATCGACCTCTCGGTCGGATCGGTCGTCGGATTCATCGGGGCGCTCGCCGGCACTTTCATCGTGATCATGAAGATGGATATGGCGCTCGGCATAGCGCTCGCCCTCCTCGTCGGCCTGGCGATCGGCGTCTGGCAGGGCTTCTGGATCGCCTTCACGCGGATCCCCGCCTTCATCGTCACCCTCGCGGGCATGCTCCTGTTCCGGGGCCTCACCGTATCCATGCTCAAGGGGCTGACGGTCGGCCCCTTCCCCGAGTCCTTCCAGATGATCAGCTCGGGCTTCGTGCCGGACTTTATGGGAGGCGAGGATGCGACCATCAACGTTACGACGCTCGCAGCCGGGCTCGTCGTCGCCGTCCTTTTCATCCTCTCCAAGCTCAGGCAGCGCGTCGCGCGCAGGAAGAACGGCCTCGAGGATATGCCCGCGCTCCTCTTCTACGGGCAGATCCTGCTCGTGATCGTCGTCATCGCCCTGGGCTCGTACTCGCTGGCCTTGTACCGGGGCATACCCATCATCTTCATCATCATCGGGGTCTTGATCCTGGCCTATACCTTCTTCACCCAACGGACTGTCCCGGGCAGGTACCTCTACGCCATGGGGGGCAACGAGAAGGCCGCCAAGCTCTCGGGCATCGACACGAACAAGGTCCTCTTCTTCGCCTACGTCAACATGGGGGTCCTCTCCGCGGTCGCCGGCATTTCCGTAGCTTCGCGCCTCAACGCGGCATCGCCGCTCGCCGGCCTCAACTTCGAGCTGGACGCGATCGCCTCCTGCTTCATCGGCGGAGCCTCGGCTTCCGGCGGGATCGGCACGGTCATCGGAGCCATCATCGGCGGCCTGGTCATGGGCGTGCTCAACAACGGCATGTCCATCATGGGCGTGGGCAGCGACATCCAGCAGGTCATCAAGGGCCTCGTGCTCCTCCTGGCGGTCGGCTTCGACATCATGTCCAAGAAGAAGGGAAGCTGAGCCTCGATCCCATCGTCGGGGATTCGGGCTCCATTGCTTCGGGGAGAGGCGCCGCGGCTATGCCATAGTCGCGAGGCGGCGCCTCTCCTTAATCGGCGATAGACTGGCCAATATCAATTTTAGGTATATATTGTCAAAGCCCGAGATTGCCTTCACCGAAAGGTCGGGCTTATATATGATCTAGTGGCCTCCCCGAGCGGCAAAAAGAATGGGCTCGTACCGGGCGGGGCTCCGGAGGTAGTCATGAGCGAGTTATTCCCCAGCATTCCCAAGATCAAGTTCGAGGGTCCGAAGTCCGACAATCCCCTGGCCTTCAAGTACTATGATCCCGCCAAGTCCCGAGATCAGATGCGCTTCGCCATGGCCTTCTGGCACACGATGTGCGCGGCCGGTCGCGATCCCTTCGGCGATCCCACCGCTGAGCGCCCCTGGAGCGACCTCACGGACGATATGGAGATCGCCAGGATGCGCATGCGCGGCATCTTCGAGCTGACCGAAAAGCTCTCGATTCCCTTCTTCTGCTTCCACGACCGCGACATAGCCCCCGAGGGCGCCACTCTCCGCGAGACCAACAGGCGCCTCGACGAGATCGTATCCCTGGCGAAGGAGCTCATGAAGGGCAGCCCGACCAAGCTCCTCTGGGGCACCGCCAACCTCTTCGGCCATCCGCGCTTCATGCACGGCGCCGGCACGAGCCCCGAGCCCAAGGTTTTCGCCTACGCGGCGGCCCAGGTGAAGAAGGCTCTCGAGGTCACCAAGGAGCTGGGCGGCCAGAACTACGTGTTCTGGGGCGGGCGCGAGGGCTACGAGACCCTGCTCAACACGGACATGAAGCTGGAGCAGGAGAACATGGCCAAGTTCATGCACATGGCCGTGGACTACGCGAAGGAGATCGGCTTCAAGGGGCAGTTCCTCATCGAGCCCAAGCCGAAGGAGCCGACCAAGCATCAGTACGACTTCGACTCGGCGACCTGCTACGGCTTCCTCAAGCAGTACGACCTCCTGCCCTATTTCAAGCTCAACATCGAGACTAACCACGCGACGCTGGCCTATCACACCATCCAGCACGACCTACGCTTCGCCCGCGACCACGGGATCCTCGGCTCGGTGGACGCGAACCAGGGCGACGAGCTCCTGGGCTGGGATACCGACCAGTTCCCCACCAATCTCTACGTCACGACGATGATGATGTACGAAGTGCACAAGAACGGCGGCCTGGGCTCTGGCGGGCTCAATTTCGACGCGAAGGTGCGCCGCGGCTCCTACAAGGTCGAGGACCTCGCGATCGGGCACGTGGTGGGCATGGACTCCTTCACTCGCGGCTCGGACGCGGCTGCCCGCATGATCGCGGACAAGGCCCTCGACAAGATGGTCGACGAGCGCTATGCGGGTTGGAATAAGGGCGTAGGCGCCTCCATCCGCGAGGGCAAGGAGAGCCTCAAGAGCCTCGAGGCTTCCATGCTCGACGCGAGGACGTCGAAGGCGAGCGACTTCGGCTTGGGCTCCGGCCAGCAGGAATACCTCGAGTCCATCGTCAACAGGTACATCTGACGATCTTCCTTCGGGCCGTCCGCCGAGGCTCGCCTCGGCGGACGGCCTTTGATCCGCGGCTTCGATCGGAGGGAATATGGGCAAGCTGGACTTGGTCCTGGGCATTGATTCGAGCACGCAGAGCACGACGGCCGTCGTGCTGGACCGCGAGAGCTTCGCGACCGTCGCCGAGGCGAAGGTGCGGTATCGCGACGATCCCCGGGTCGTCAAGTACGGACTCACCGACGGGGCGCCCATACTCCCGCCCCGCGAGAAGGGAGAGGCCGACCAGCCCGTGGCCGTCTTCCTCGACGCCCTCGACGCCCTCCTCTCCGACCTCGGGCCCGCGATCCTGGGCCGCATAGCCGCCGTCGATTTCTCGGCCCAGCAGCACGGCCAGGTTTGGCTGGGCTCCAAGGGCGCCCAGGCGATGACCGCTCTCCGCGAGAAGGGCGCCGGCGGCGCCGGGTCCTTGAGCCTCGCCGACCGCATCGGCCCCGGCCTCGCCTACGACCGGGCCCCCATCTGGATGAGCTCAAATACACAGGTAGAGGCCGATGAGCTCCGCGCCGCCCTGGGAGGGCGCGAGGGCGTCACCGCGCGCTCCGGCTCGGACTCCCCCCTGCGCTTCTCGGGCGCGGTGCTCAGGCGCACCGCCAAGCGCTTCCCCGCCGTCTATTCGAGCGTCTATCGCTTCCACCTCATCTCCTCCTTCCTGGCGGGCCTCTTCGCCGGCGAGCCCGACGCGCCCGTCGACTGGGGCAACGGCTCCGGCACTAGCCTTATGGACTGGTCCGCCCGGCGCTGGGACCCCGAGCTCATCGCCGCCGCCGCGGCCGGCCTCCAGGGCGGAGCCGAGGGCCTCGCCTCGCGCCTGCCCCCGATGGCCCATCCCCTCTCAGTAGTCGGACGCGCCGCCTCCTACTTCGTGGAGCGCCACGGTTTCTCTCCCGACTGCGCGATCGTCGCGGGCTCGGGAGACAATCCCCAGAGCAAAGTGCTCGCTTCGGGGGCCCTCCTTTCCCTCGGCACGAGCTTCGTGCTGATGGTCGAGGGCCAAAAGCCCCACGCTTCGGCCAACGCGATGTACGACGGACTCGGCCGGCCCTTCCTCTTCGGCTGCCGCACGAACGGCGCCTTGTCCTGGGAATCCGTCCGTACGGCGCATGGCCTCGACGCGAGCGATTTTGCGGCTTCCGAGAAGGCCCTCGCTTCCGAGGCGCCCGGCACGGGACTGCGCATCGTCCAGCCGGAGCGCGAGAGCTTCCCCGACTCCCCCGTCATCGCGATGCCTTCCCTCGGCAGCTTCGCGAAGGACTATTCCGCGGCTATCGATTCGGCTCTCGGGCTCATGGCCTTGGCTTCCGCCCCCTTCGCGGGCAAGGTGCCCGAAGTGGCGGTGACCGGCGGCGTCGCCAAGAGCGAGGCGGTGCTCGCGCGCGTCGCGGCGATCTGGGGCGTACCCGCCCTGCCGATAGCCGACGCCGGCGCCGCCGCGGGCTCGGCGGTCGCGGCGGCTTGCGCCATCGTTCCCGAACGCGAACGCGAGGAGCTGGCCTCCAAGGCCCGCGCGGTCGCCGCGAGGCCGGGGAAGGCGGTAGCGCCGGAGCCCAAGGCTGTCGCCGCGTACCGGAGCAAGGGCGGTTACCTGGATCGGCTCGCCGAAGCCTTCGCGAAAGTCTCGAAGTAAGGGGGGCGGTGAGCGCCCGCGTCGCGTAAGCTCGCCGCTGGCGCGCTGCCGGGCCCGATGCTTCGCTGGGCTCGAGGCTTCGATTTAGGCCTCGGCCGCCTTCCCCGTCCCCCGCTTCGCGAGATGGGCCGGGTACCAGCGCGGGAACCAGGCGGTGAAGGCGCCGGCGGGGATGAGCGCCAGGGCGTTGAAGAGCGCCGCCCTGCCCTGGCTCGCGCCGAAGAAAGCGAAGGCCAGGCCCGAGAGCGCGCTGAGGGCGAAGAGGGCGGTCCAGAGCGCGGTGAGGATGAGGTTAATACGCCGGAAGATGAGGCCCGAGGCTACCGTCTCCGCGTAGTCCGACTTCGAGTAGTCCGAGGTGAGAGGCCGGCCTAAGGCGAGGCTCATGCCCCAGACGAGGGCGATCGCCGCGTTGCAGAAGGCGCTGTAGAAGCTCGTCATGATCGATGGCGAGGCCAGGGCGACGCAGGAGAGGAAGGCGAAGGCTATGGGCGTAGCCCGCTCGAACCAGGTCGCCTCGCGCCGGGCCTCGCGCCAGGCGAGGAAGGCGAGCGATAGGCCGAGGGGCAGGAGCTGGCCGAGCCAGGGCGAGCGCCCGCCGAGAAACCAACCTAAGTACCAGGGTATGAAGGACAGGGCCATGAGATTGGGCCGCCTCTTCGCCTTCGGGCTCGACGCGTCGGAGCTCGGGCTGAACAGCGAGCCCATCCGCATCATGAGGCCGAAGTCGCCCTCCACCCGGTAGGCGCCCTTCATGAGCGCTTCCTCGCCCTTGAGCTCGCCCCGCGAGATCCTCTCCCAGGTCGAGAAGGGGACGATGATCCTCGTCGTCGGCTTTCGCTCGGAACCCGGCCTCAGGGAGCAGGTCTCCCCGGAGAGGTCGAGCTCGTAAGACTCTCCTAGGTCGGTGAAGTCGAAGCGCAGGACCGCCTCAAGGCCCTCGGCCGCCTTCGGGTTAAAGAGGCCGGCCATGCCCGCGAGGAGGGCGCGCGCGGGGCTCGGCCCGGCGTCCTTCACCGCGGCGGCGTCGGGCGCGGAGGAGCCGCTCGCCTTTGGCGAGTAGGGTTCGAGGCCCCGGAGGGCCGCCTCCGTCGGCGGCTCCTCGCCCGTCACGCCCCAGCTCGCGTTGGCCATGCGCGCGAAGGCTTCGACGCCGACTATCGGCTCGGCGAGGAGAGCGGCGTCCTCGGCCGCCACCGATCCCGAGCGCGCGAAGGAGGCGCCGGCACGGCGCGTAGCCGCGAGTCGCGTAGCGGCAAGCTCGCGGAGCTGCGGCACGCCGAGGAGCTCCCCTTCGGGGCAGAATAGGGAGAATGCCAGGCTCGGCCCGAGGAGCTTCTCGAAGTGCGCCTTCATCGCTCGGAAGTTGTCCGCGTCGGGGAAGCCGCAGGTGGAGACGAGGCCGAAGCGGCGCCTCGGGTTGATCGCCGCCCTCGCGGGATGGGTGTATATCTCGCCGACCTTCACCATGTAGGGATAGTTGAGGGGGAGGGTGCGCTCGAAGAAAGCCTTGAGGATGGCGGTCATTCCGAAGTGGTAGACCGGCGTGGAGACGAGCACGAGGTCGGCCTCGTTACTGGCCGGCAGAAGCTCGTCCATATCGTCCCTCTGGACGCAGGAGCCCGCGCCGCTCTTCCAGCAGCCGAAGCAGCCCCTGCACGGCCCGATGTCCAGCTCCGCAAGGTCGATGCGCTCGACCTCGACCTCACGCCCCTCGGCATAGCCCTCGAGGAAGGCGTCGGCCAGCTTGAGCGTCGACGAGCCCTTGCCTCGGGGGCTCCCGTTAAGCAGCAGTACCTTGTTCATCCTATCTCCCCTTTAAGCGCGCCTATTCGGGCGAGGAATGCCTCCGCCCAACGGATTTCCGCCTCGTACTGGGCGATTCCGTACTCGGCCGCCTCTTTCCAACACATCGCCGCGAGCTCGTCGCCGACGCTCGCCGCTATCCTAGGGATCACGTCATTCACGATCACGCGGAGCTCCGCCGCTCCAGCCTCGGCCAGCGAGGCCTTCTCCTGGACGGCTGTGCGGACCGCGCCGATGCCGGCTCCGGAGAGGAAGAAAAGCCTAAGGAGAAAGGGGTTCCGGCTTCCCCCGCGCTCGAGCTTGCCCTCGCGCAGCCAGCGGTCGAACTCCTTTGAGCCCTCGTCCATAACCGCGAAGATTGTTTTCGTCGACCTGCCTCGCTGGAGCACTTCGTCGGCCTTGATCCATCCTTCCGCTACGAGAGCGTCGAGCTCCCGATATATCTGGCTGGACTGGGCGGACCAGAAGTGCTTGAGAGAAGTGTTGAAGGCCTTCATGAGGTCATAGCCCGCCATGGGCCTGAGGCTAAGAAGCCCGAGAATGCCGTGCTTCAATGACATTTAACCTCCCAATAGCAACAAGTGGAATATTATACATGTAGAATGATTTGTCAATAGAGAAAATCCAACTCTCGCTTGGAACCGCGTCTTTCCACTGCTCGTGGAGGCGGCGTAGTATCCGGCATGCTTGAAAACCAGACTCCCCGCCCGGGACAGGCCCGAGGCTATGCCGCGGCTGTTTCGGCGGCGATCTTCCTCTCGACCACGGCGATCTTCATCAGGTGCCTTACGCTCGCGTACGCGGTTCCCGCTCTAGTCCTGGCGTTCTGGAGGGATGTCTTCGTCGTCATCGCCCTCGTCCCCGTCTTCGCAGTCTTTAGGCCGCGCCTGCTTCGGCTTCCCGCCCGCCTGCTTCCCTACATGATCTCGTACGGGCTCGTGCTCGCCCTCTTCAACTCATTGTGGACTCTTTCGGTGTCGCTCAACGGAGCGGCTGTAGCTACCGTATTGGCTTACAGCTCCGGGGCTTTCACCGCCATACTCGGCAGGCTCCTCCTCGAGGAGAGGCTCGGGGCGGCCAAGGTCGTCGCCGTCGCCCTGAGCATCACGGGCTGCGCGCTCGTCGCGGGCGTCGCCGAGCCGGGCTCGTGGAGGGGCAACCTCGCGGGCGCGTCGGTCGGGATCGCGGGAGGCCTGTCCTACGCGGGCTACAGCCTCATGGGAAGGTCGGCGGCTGACCGGGGCCTCGATCCCTGGACGACGCTCCTGTACACCTTCGGCTTTGCGGCCCTCTTCCTCTTCATCGTGAATTGCGTTCCGGGAGCGCCGCTCCCCGGTTCTTCCGAGACTTTGAAGGACATCCTGTGGCTCGGTTCATCGTGGAAGGGATGGCTCCTCCTTTTCCTTCTCGCCGCGATCCCGACGGTGGGAGGCTTCGGGCTCTACAACGTGAGCCTCTCCCTCCTCCCTTCCAGCGTCGCCAACCTGATCGTATCCCTCGAACCCGTATTCACCGCGGTCACCGCCTATATCCTCCTGGGCGAAAGGCTGACGTCGGTACAGCTCGCGGGCGGAGCCGCGATACTCGGGGGCGTAATCGTGCTCAGGCTCTTCGAAAGTCGAAGATCGAGCGTAAGCTGATCCCCTCCGCCACTGAAATCTAATAGTCGCAACTCCGTCGATACGCATACGTATTAATTAGGACAAGAAACTACTATTACGTCATTATCGATCGCCGATTATGAGTCCGTCGTCGAGCAGTTTTACCGCCGACGCGACTGATACCTATCCTTTTCATTAATGAATTCTTCCATCTTTAATTCCTCAACGAGAATGGCATGAATCTTGCTATGTGTGAGTGTGCCGAGGCAATAAATCTCGCATACGGCGTCGCCGTCGCTGCTACGGATTCCAACGGGAGTAAGAGGGAGAATGATGAAGAAAACGATCGCTGTCTTCTGCGCGTGTGCAATGGCTTTTTGCGCGGCTTCGGCTTCGTTCGCCGCTCCGGCGGGCAAGCTCGACAAGGTCACGCTGCAGCTCAAGTGGCTTCCGCAGTCGCAGTTCATGGGCTACTACGTAGCCGACGCGAAGGGCTTCTACAAGGACGAAGGAATCGAGATCGCCTTGCTTCCCGGCGGCAGCGATATCATTCCCGAGCAGCAGGTGTCCACCGGCGTCGCCGACGTCGGCGTGACCTGGGTCTCCTCCCTCCTCAAGTACCAGGAGAAGGGCTGGGGCTTCGTCGAAGTCGCCCAGGTATTCCAGAAGAGCGCCATGCTCCTCGTCTCGAAGTCCGAGACCGGCATCAAGTCGGCCAAGGACCTCAAAGGCAAGAAGGTCGGCTCATGGTTCGGCGGCAACGAGTATGAGCTCTACGCCCTCATCGAGTCCGCGGGCCTCAACAAGGACAAGGACCTCAAGATGGTCCAGCAGGACTTCACCATGGACCAGGTGAAGAAGGGCGACGTCGACGCCGCCTCGGCCATGACTTACAACGAGTACGGCCTCCTCCTCGAGTCGGGCTACACGAAGGACAAGCTGAGCGTCATCGACATGAACGACGCGGGCGTCGCGATGCTCGAGGACTGCCTCTTCGTGTCGAAGAAATGGGCGCAGAAGAACCCCGATCTCCTCTCGCGGTTCCTCCGCGCCTCGATCAAGGGCTGGGCCGAGGCCTGCAAGGATCCCGAGGCGGCGGGCAAGCTCGTCTTCGACGTGGACAAGTCGGTCTCGCTGCAGCACCAAACATACATGGCCAAGGAAGTCGCGAAGCTCGTCGTACCCTCGGGCTTCGACGCCGCGAAGATCGGCTACATCGATCCGGCGGCCGTCAAGCGGACCGCGGACTACGCCCTCAAGTACGGCCTCCTCTCGAAGCCGGCGGACGCGAAGGCTTCGGTCGACGACTCGTTCTGGAAGAAAGCCGCGGGAAAGTAAGGAGCTCGAGATGAACATGCCGGCGATAGATGCGATTGCGAGGATGGGCTCCAGGCCGGTCCTGGACGCGAAGTCGATCATGCCGAGTCGGGCGGCCGCGTTCCCCGCGGTGTCCGATGGCGTCGCGTCCTCCTCGGGAACCGCCGCCATCGGTAGGGCCGTGAAGCCCTTGATCAAGGTCGAGCGCGTGAGCATGACGTACCGGAACGGCAAGGGACAGGAGGTCGCCGCTCTCAAGGACGTCAGCCTCGACGTAAAGGAGGGCGAGTTCGTCTCCCTCCTCGGGCCCTCGGGCTGCGGCAAGACGACGCTGCTCCGCATCATCGCCGACCTCCTCGAGCCGAGTTCCGGCTCGGTGAGGATCGGGGGCCTGTCGCCCCGGGAGAACAGGCTCAGGCAGAAGTACGGCATGGTCTTCCAGTCCCCCGTCCTCTTCGAGTGGCGCAACGTGCGCGGAAACGTGCGCTTGCCGCTCGAGATCATGAAAGTAGACCGCGGCGAGCGGGAGAAGCGCATCGACGACCAGCTCGACTTGGTCGGACTAGAGTCCTTCGCGGCGAGCTATCCCTCGCAGCTTTCCGGGGGCATGCAGCAGCGCGTCGGGATCGCCCGCGCGCTCGCGATCAAGCCCGAGCTCCTCCTCATGGACGAGCCCTTCTCGGCCCTGGACGAGTTCACCCGCGAGAAGCTGAACGAGGACCTCCTGGGCATCTGGAGCAGGACGGGAAAGACCGTCGTCTTCGTCACGCACAACATATCCGAGGCTGTGTTCCTCTCGGACCGGGTCTTCGTGCTCTCGCCCCACCCGGGCCGCCTGTCCAGCGTCATTGACATTGATCTCCCGCGTCCCCGGACTTGCGAGACGAGGGAGACGCCGGAGTTCTTCTCCTTGGTCTCGAAGATCCGCAAGAGCTTCGAGGGAGCCTACGCCCGATCATGAAAAAAAACGGGGGAGTCTCGGCGATAGCCTGGACGATCGGCGTCGTGGCCGTCTGGGAGCTCGGGGCCCTCGCGCTCGCGAAGGGCCTCCGCGACCCCATGGCCGCCTCGAAGCTGCCCCTTCCCCAAGACGTCGCCGCGACGTTGGCGCGCAACGGGGCCTCCCTCGCGGAGGCGGCCGCCGTGACCTTCTCGAAGGCGACGATCGGCTTCGCCATCGGGGCCGCGGTAGGCTACCTCCTGGCGGTCCTCATGAGCGTCTCGAGGACCGCAGAGCGGATCGCCTTCCCCTACCTCATCATGTCCCAGATGATCCCGGTCCTGGGACTCGCGCCGATCATCTTCAATCTCGTGCGCAACATGGACGCATCCAGGATCGTCATCGCGGCCTACATCACCTTCTTTCCCGTGGCCGCC
>Ga0265330_10001485_pt1 | contig 13625 bp, 17 predicted proteins | sample 41919metaG_FD_202083 | JGI IMG/M metagenome (GOLD analysis project Ga0265330, IMG submission 202083) | Rhizosphere microbial communities from Carex aquatilis grown in University of Washington, Seatle, WA, United States - 4-19-19 metaG | ecosystem: Host-associated > Plants > Roots > Rhizosphere... | reverse complement strand
GGTTCGCATTGCTGCTGCTCCCGTACAGCTTCTGCCAAAAAGCATCGCCTCTCCCGCCTTGGTGGCCTACATCATGGTGGGCAAGTTCTGCGATTCCTTGCCGTTCTACCGCCAGGAGAAGCAGTTTGCGCGCATCGGAGTGGAGGTCAGCCGTCAGGACATGGCCAACTGGAGCATCGCGGTGTTTCAGAGGCTTGGGCCGCTGCGGGAGTTGATGCGTGGCCAGATACGTCAAGGACCTCTGGTGCAGATCGATGAGACGACGGTGCAAGTCATGGGGGAGCCCGGGCGGCCCAACAGCTCAAAGAGTTTTATGTGGGTATTCCTGGGAGGAAGCCCCGGTCGGCCCGTCGTAGAGTATCAGTACCATCCTACCCGTTCGGGGAAGATCCCCTTGGATGCGCTACGAGGGTACGAAGGCTTCATCCAAACAGACGGCTACGATGGTTATCAAGAGCTGGGAAGCCAACCGGGGATCGTGCATGTCGGATGCTGGGCGCATGCCAGGAGAAAGTTCTTCGAGGCCAAGGAGGTCTCCAAGACAAAAGGCAGCGCCGATGTTGCGTTGGCCAGCATAAATGAGCTTTTCAAGATCGAACGGACGCTACGAGAGCAGGACCTTGCTCCCAATCAGTTCACACAGCTCCGCCGCGAGCAGACTGAACCTGTTCTTGAGAAGCTGCGCGTATGGCTCGATGAGCGCAAGGGCCAGGTCCCCCCATCCACGACGCTGGGCAAAGCGATCGGCTACACCGTCGGGCAGTGGCCGAAGCTCATCCGTTACCTGGACAGCCCGCTGCTGGCTCCCGACAACAACGCCTGCGAAAGGGCCATTCGGCCCTTTGTGATCGGACGCAATTATGCGGAGTCCAATATTATGCTGAGTCGTGGGGCAAATCCTGCGAAATACTCTATCATTCCCGCAGTTTCAGCAATGAGGCACTCAGCATAATACTTGATGCATTTCACTGGCCTCGAAGGCCGAAAGGAGTGCATCAATGGCAGAGCAGTTAAGTTCACGCCCGCGGATCGCTGTCTCGCAAATATACTCACTGGATAAGGCGCTTGTCGAGTTTATCGCATCGTTGCTGGCACGTGGGCATCCGCCAAGTACCATTACAATCTACACGAATGCGGTACGGCACCTGGTACGATGGCTCCGGGAACACCACCGAGGAATCCGTTCACTCACGGAGCGTACGGTCGAGGAGTTTCTCTTCAATCACCTGCCCACCTGCAAATGTCACGCTCCGGCTCCCCGCGATTCACCGACGGTGCGGGCGGCGGTCCGTCGTTTCCGGCTGCTCGTGAAGCTGCGCCAGGAGGCCATGCGCCCCGCAGCCAGGGTGTTAACGCCCTTGGAAAGGGAGCTTCTCGATTATCATACTCACCTGCGAGAGACCTGTGGCCTATCAGAAGCGACCTGCATATATCGACTCCGGTATGCGCGTGAGTTCATACGCCGTTTTATCAGAGGAAAAGATGTAAAGCTTCTCAGAATAACAGCACGAGCGGTCACCGAGCATGTCGAACGTCGCGCAAAGGGAGTGAAGCCTGGAACGATCCGTGTGATTGCCGATTCGATCCGGAGCTACCTCCGGTGGCTTCAACTCCGTGGGCTTCTCGACGCTCACATCATTTCCGCAGTGCCCTGTATTCCGCAATGGCGACTGACCGAAATCCCCAGGGCGCTCTCAGAGACGCAGCTCAAGAAATTACTGCGATCATTTGACCTTCGGTCGCCGTCTGGCCGCAGAGATTATGCTATGGCACTCTGTATGAGCGAAATGGGTTTGCGAGCCTCCGAGGTTGCCAAGCTCACCCTTGCCGATATCGATTGGCAACAAGGGACTATAAAAATCTCCAGCACGAAATGCCGGCGTGTTCGTCTCTTGCCGTTGCCTTCACGACCAGGAGCGGCTATTGCCCGTTACCTTCGGCACGGACGACCGGTGACGGATTGCCAGCAGCTTTTTCTTCGCCACACAGTACCCGTTGGTACAGCGCTTACCTTGGAGATGGTTCGTGGCGCTATGCGTCGTGCATACTCACGGGTGGGATTCCCCACGACATGGACGGGCACTCACCTGCTGCGGCACACCGCCGCGACCCTGATGCACCAGAAGGGAGCCACCCTCAAGGAGATCGCGGATGTACTTGGTCATATCTCCATCGACACCACCGCGATCTACACCAAAGTCAATCGGCCTGCCCTGAAGACCGTGGCGCTTCCATGGCCGGAGGTGATGCCATGAACGGATCCTGCACCATGCAAGAACGGGTTGAACAATATGTCTCAGCGCGACGGAAGCTCGGTTACCAATTGAGCGTGCAAGGGAGAGAACTCCTCCGTTTTGCGCGGTTCGCGGACGAGCTGGGTCATCGTGGTCCAGTGAACACAGAAATCGCTCTACGATGGGCACGGGCGGCTCAAGACTGTTCGTCTCTGTACCAAGCAAGGAGACTTGAAGTTGTCCGATGTCTGGCACGCCATCTGAGTGCCCTGGAGCCAGGCACCGAGGTTCCTCCAAAGGGTTTGCTTGGGCCTGCACATCGCCGCACGCAGCCTCATATCTATGGGCCACAAGAGATTTCAGCACTCATGAAGGTCGCGGCGACTCTCGGCCCGAAAGAGGGACTCAGGCCCAAGAGCTACGGCACGCTCATCGGCCTTTTGGCATGCACCGGTCTGCGGCTCTGTGAAGCCCTCCATCTGGAATGCGGCGATGTCGACACCAATGGCAATCTGCTCACCATCCGCCAGAGCAAGTACCGCAAGTCGCGGCTGGTGCCGCTGCATCCCTCCGCCTCTCGAATGCTCCACACCTACGCAACATTCCGTGATCACTACCTTGGCAATGTTCGCAGTTCGCATTTCCTTGTCTCTGAACATGGGACAGCCCTCAAGCCGTCAGTCGTCCATTGGACGTTCAGCGGCCTGCGCCGTCTGTCCGGGGTGGAGTCATTGAATGGCCGCAGAGAACCCCGTCTCTATGACCTTCGGCATACCTTTGCGTGTCGTCGGCTATTGGAGTGGTACAGAGAAGGCCGGGATGTCAATCAGTGCATCAACTGGTTGTCTACGTACCTCGGACATGCCCGAGTCACTGACACCTATTGGTACCTCAGCGGTGTCCCGGAACTCATGAGCATCGCAGCAGGCCGCTTCGAGCGGTTCGCCACACACGAGGCGGGAGGGACGCCATGAACACCCAAATCGGCACACGGGATTTCCCCACAGTGGTTCAGCGATTTTTCTGTGACTACCTCATGAATCAGCGAAATGTCAGCCCCCGGACTATCGCTGCCTACCGTGATACGTTCCATTTGCTCCTTCGAGAACTTCAGAGCCGCAGCGGAAAATCCGCCTCGGAACTGGAATTCTCTGACCTTGACGCCCGGGCGGTCCTCGCATTCCTTCATTCCCTTGAGAAAGATCGTGGCAACAGCATCCGAACTCGCAATGCTCGTCTCGCGGCAATTCGTACGTTTGCGAATTACGCTGCCTCCGAGGAAACGTCGTTCCTCGCCACCGCCCGACAGATCCGTGTGATCCCAATGAAACGATTTGAGCGGCCCCTGATCGGTTTCCTCTCGCGAGTGGAAGTCCAGGCTATCCTGGACGCGCCGAACCTCGACACTTGGAGTGGTCAGCGTGACCACGCTCTGCTGACCACTCTCTACAACACCGGTGCCCGTGTGTCAGAGATCATCGCCGTGCGAATGAAAGATCTCTGCCTGGACCCCGCCCCGGCCGTGACCCTCCATGGTAAGGGGAGGAAGGAACGAGTGGTTCCCCTGTGGAAATCAACGGCATGCCTTCTCAGGCATTGGATCAAGAAAACCGACTCGCAGAAAGATGCCTCGCTTTTCCCCGGCTGCAGAGGTCAATCCCTCTCGCGATCCGGCGTGGAAGAGCGTCTTCGGAGAGCGGTCAAGAGCGCATCGGCGAAATGCTCGTCCCTTTCCAGGCGTCCGATAAGTCCGCATACTTTCCGTCACACCACTGCGATGCACATGCTGCAGTCGGGCGTGGATATCACGGTCATAGCCCTATGGCTCGGACACGAGAGCATTTCCACTACCCACATGTACATTGAGGCGGACTTGGCAATGAAACAGAAGGCACTGGACAAGCTGCACGCACCTGAGCGGCAGCCCCATGTCTATCGAGCCCCTGACAAGCTATTGGAGTTTCTTCGAGCACTCTGAATTATGCTGAGTTCAAGCCAAAGACCGAAACAAGCAGAGGCTTCCAACTCATGCTGATACAAGTAATTGCGAAACGACTTTCAACCCATAGACGGCGGGACTCAGCATAATATTGGACTCCGCATAATTGCGTTTATGCTGAGCTCCGCATAAGCGCAAGAACTGGATGCTCTCAGGAAGCCCCGCGGGAGCGGAAGCCAGCGCGGCGTGGTACAGCTTCATCGAAACTGCGAAGAGCAACGGCATTGAGCCCTATCTGTACCTGTGCTACATCCTCGCGAGACTGCCCGAGAGCGACGACCCTGCTGACTTTCAATTCCTGCTGCCCTGGAATATTCCAAAAGAGTCACTGCTGGATTTTGAATCGGGACGTCTGGCCTGAGTTCGCTACCGCAACAGCCCTCGCGGCTACGCACGCAAGGGTGTGGTTGTTTTGACGCTTACGCCCTCTTCAGTGTCTCTTGAGACTCAGAAATGCGGCACATTTCGCATAGCTTCTCCTTCTGCGTTTCAACATCATGCAATGGATTGACGCTCTGTCAGTCACCCGCATGCCTTGAACAATCTTTTTCAAAGGGCTTCGCATGAATAACAACATTAGGATTCACAAGCAACTTCGCCATTCCCACGGAATTGCTTCATCAATGCATTCTCAAAGCACATTCGTACGCATCTTGGCAAATCGCGCACTGTCGCCATTCTGGCGGTACGACATTTCAGTCCACGTGGTCGCCTTCGGTATATGCTAAGACGCTCCGGAACAGAGTGGACCCATAAATCCGCTATTGTTTGAAATATACATCCAAAGGAATTCGCCAACGTTGCAGCGAGTGTTCGGCACAAGTATTCATTAAGGCGGCTTCAAACTTCAGGACCACATTATGACTCGCCCAGTATTTCCTCCCCCGTGCCCTTGGCTGTTCAACCAAGTCGGGGAATTCCGATTCAAATTTGACCACCGCAGGGCTGGGGCCGAATGCCGAACAGTACGTATAGCCCCTGTCGGCTACGCATAGTCCATTTATCGGAATCCGAATCTCATTCTCGGTGGCATTGAAGAGCCGGACTTCTTCAAGAAGCCGCTCTTTGTCGTCTTCGATAGTCGACTTCCTGGACAAGTCTGAGGTGAACGAAAAGATGTATGCGGCCGGAATGCTGACATCGAAAATGTGATGGAATATCTGATCACGAAGCGTTTCGTTCTCGATGAGATTGAGCAGTCTTTTGTGAAAGACTACCTCAAAACCCCGCTCGCTGGTCAGCGGAAGGTCATCATAATCATATTTGAGCGACTTTACCGAACGTGCATTTTCAACGGCTTTTTTCAGCTCCGTCCTGTTCAAACTCCCATTCACTTCAATTATTGCTAGAACCGAATGGCAAGGAATTATCCCTTCCGATGCGGTCAAGAGGACGGGCGGTGTAATCCTCTCATCATAAAGAATAATGTCAATATCGTTACTCTGGTTGCCATAGTGATCGACAATTCTGCCGCCTGATACCTTCGTATGTGGAGTGAGAAACGGCTGTATCAATTCTGAAACGACAATTTCGCGTAGTCGACCTTTTTGCAAGGAATGTTGGATTGACGACGAAGAGTTTGCTGCGGCTGCGGCCTTCTCAATGTTATGAATTGCAACTTGCCTGTAATACGACACGAATTCAAAGGTCATCTATTCCCAGAAATTGTCAAGCAATACTTCGTGGGCCCATGGGCAGACAATCACGGAAATCGGGCGACCCTCTTCGGTCTCTTTGTCTTCTAGACACGCGCTTCACTACACTTATTGTGCCCCGTATTCTCTATATCCAGAAGCTCGACCCCCCCAATTCAATGAAAGGTGGAACGACATGCGAAGGTTGCCTGACACGCAACCTCCAGATCAATGCCTTCGTCCCGTTCTATGTCTGGCGGGAATTCATATGAGCGGAACCTACATGATCGAGCCGCAGTGTGATACACCCGCAAGCTGGCGACCCAATCTGCAATCACCTGTAAGATCACTCGTCGTTGTGCTCATTGCGAGATCCGTCCAATTCGGCCTGATTCCTACGTATTGTACGGAATGCAGATTGTGTGGTACCAACATTCAGCGCTCCATTCTTATGGACGTTAATCTCTGCTTTGCTGCGGCCGACCTTTGTGTTCTAGTTCTGGTTACAAACCCGGCATGCTCTCAAGAATATTTGGGCGTTACGTGGGAAATGAACCGTGCGGTGCAAACGACGCCCGAGTGCCCCCTCGCGCACGGTCATCTCCCTTCGCTCGGGCGATCGACCTTCAAGCGGGGCACGCTTTGTACACTTACCAAAGCCCGTACATTTTGCCTGCAATTTTCAGTAGAAGTATTTCTACCTTCACACCGCATGACTCAGGAATCGTGCTCACTTTCTGAAAGACATCTCGCTATGGCTATCTTCCATCGACTCGCTCTTTCCGGCCTGTGTTCTTTTGTCAACAAATTGATCTTCGAAATCTACAAACTTTATACGCTCATATGTGCACGTCTTTTCAAAACGTAAGTCGGAGGCATTTTTGATGAAGACTTTGCCGCACATTGTTGAAACGACCCTCTTTGATCATGCAGCGATACGTGGCTTCGGTCGGTGTAATGGCATGTTTGCGGCAAGCTATTTCAGGCATACCTGGCCCGATGGACTTTGTGACGTCGCCTGGCTTCCGGCGTTTGAAGAGCCAACAGCACGGTGCACTGAAAATTGAAAAGTGGCGGTCTAGGGCATTTCATATAGAACAAGATTATGAAGAAGGTACGCGTCTATGAGAAAGGGAACGAAATAGGATTCTAGGGTGAGCTCCTATCGACCGTTCTCATTTGGGCCCAGTCGTGCCCACGCTCATAGGTCATTCCACCACAAAGATTCGCTTTCAGATGCCAGCATTGACTCTCAGGCGATGCCCGTCAGGATCCAATGCCACGAACGTCATCCCAAACACTGCCCTTGTCGGTTCAGAAACGAAAGTGACGCCCTTCTTCTTCCATTTTTCGTACGAGCTTTGTAGAGAAATACTGTCCGGTAGAACCATGCATATTTCGCCCCCGGATCCACTGAAAGAAGCTGGCGGCTGAACTTTGTCAAGTTGCCAAAGTTCCAGGACCAGGCCAGACTCCAGCTCATACGAAACAAAGGTCGGCGACAATTCTTTTGCAGTTAGTCCAAGCAGCATAGAGTAGAAGCTTTTGCTTACGACGATATCTTTGACATACAGAATTACATATTTGAAACTAGCCACGATAATTCCTCACTTTCTTGTGAACGAGGATCCCAGAATTCTCTCTATTCTTTTGCCGAACGCATGTACAGAGCGTCGTGCCATGACTCTACACTAGTCGACAAATCGAATTTTGTCCACTCGGAAGAGCGGTTCTCTCGTTTCATTGCAGATAGACGCTGCTGGGAAACTTATCTTTATGCCGATCCTGCAGGCTTCACGTTCGGCTGGAAGTCGGCATTATCATGCTGAGACCTTCGTTTCGGAACTAATGCAGCAGAGGACACCTCTCCACGAGTATCGCTCACGTTTCATCGCTGGTCCTTTAATTCCAAACAGGCTAACCAAAAATCTTGCCTCGGCTTCCCCGAAATTCAGAGAGGACGTTCCAGCAACACGCCCACGGTCTGCAGGTGCCGCCGCATAGGTCTCCGTTATGAGACACGAGGGTTGTCAGGTCGCCGATGTGGGAACGCCATGGCAGTATTTCAGACTTGCATGCCAACGCGAAGCCTCGAACCTTGTCCGCCACTGCCCTAAGTGCCCCCTGAGTCTTGCGCCCCTCTGGGATAGAGATCGTCGTCAGCCACCCTGCTGTGCCTTCCGTACCGCGCGTAGTGATTGAGCAGCAAGGGATGTGCGTATGAGAGCAAAGTTGCTTGTTTTATGATTCGCATTGCCGCTTGTCGTACTCCCAAGTTGCTTGCCGCACTAAAGAATCCTTTCCTGTTCGCAATGCACGCGTGACTGGGAAGCCCGTATTTATTGGAACAACCCACGATGGTGCCTCCGGCACCCTGAAACTTCGGTGGCATGGTCCTGTTATCCCCAGAGATTTTCGACTCGCGCATAGGACTGCTGTCTGCCAAATGCCTATGCAGCCTGCAGTTTGCTTTCCCCACGCCAAGGCGTTCCGAGCGCTTTTGCACTTGCCTGACAATCTTATGAAATCGGGGACAATGCTACGACCGACAAGTCGCTTGAGCTCTGCATGCGTTCTGCTGGGCCATTTGTCAGGTAGGGAGCTTTGTGTCCGAACCGCGCCCTGCGACATAAAACGAACGGCACGGATATCTCAAACAGCCGCCGGTGACAAAGACAATTCGCATCGGAAACTCTGCCATGTTTGCAAGATCTCTAATTGTGGCCAATGGCGTAAGCTGTGCATTTCGAAGTCATCGATATCAACTCCGATGTCAAGGCATCGCAAAGAGTAAGCTGGCAGATCTCTCGGGCGGAATTCAACACGAGTTCACATGGCCAAAAGCGCGGCGCCGTGTCCACACTCCTGCTCCGCACTCGCACTCAACATTTGAGTGAAGCATTTCGCGTTTGACAGCAGGCGACTGACCTATTTGCAGGCCCTAAGGAGTCCGATGATACTGGCGTTGGTCCCGTCTTCCATCAGATCAATTGGTTTCTGCCCAAGATCATTCTCCGCATAGCAATTTGCGCCATTTTGAATGAGAAGTCGAATCGTGTCCAAATCTTTGTTCCGTATCGCGGCGTGTAGCGCGGTATATCCACCTTGCTGCTTGATGTTGACATCAACCCCTTTTTCGATGAGGCGTAACAGGATCTTGTTCTCACCACCAGCGGTCGCTGAGTGAATAGGTGCCACCTTCTGATCGTTATGTGAGGGCATCTCAAGATCAGCTCCATGTTCAAGCAGGTATTCCGCCACCTCTGTGTGGCCGAAGAAAGCAGCCAACCCAAGAGGCTGAAATCCATCTTCCGAAAACGAATTGACATCTGCCGGATTCATGTTCAGCGATTCTTGAACTCTAAGCAAGTCACCCAAAGCTGCCGCCTCATGAATTCCCACATGAGCTCCGGCTTTGACCAACGCATCCGCAAATTGCGGCCTACCGTGATAAAGCGCGAACAGGAGGGGCGAAACAGGATGTTCGCCTTTCTCATCGACAGCGAATGGATAGTTGTCCAAGAGTGCGCTGAAACGAGAGAAGTCATTCTCTGAAATTGCCTCGTACAGTTCCTGCATATTCTAGCTCCTGCGCGTAGATAGCGAAGACGAAGTTGAAGGTACCTAAGATCAAGACAGGAATCAACAACAAGTGGTTTCGCAATAACTTCTTCGAGACGGGGAGAATTCCAGTCTTATGCCCTCCGCCCAAACTCCGGTCGACCAAATACAGCAGAAAACGCAAAACTATCAAGAGATGGACGGATACGACTGCGCGGAAGCAGCCAAGAGATCGGCAGGTTGTGAGCATTGGTTTTGCTTTGGCGCCGCAACACAGGAAGGGTGTTCTTGCAAGTGAATCCTGACATGCAATCAACAGCATAGAGACAACGTTGGCCACCCGATTCATCTGCTCGTTACTCGAGGGTAGCTGGGGTAACTGCCCGTTTTAAAAGCTTACCCGAGCAAAGGCAGCCTTCGCTGCACATCGCGGCGCACCTCGAACGGTGCCAATACTCACCGCCCCCTCGTCATTCCCTCGCGGACTGCGGAGCCTACCAACACGAATTGACTTGAGCGATATTCTTCGACCACCTGTTACTTGTTTGGAACCTTGCATCCGATGCAACGCGTTCAGGTCGCATGAGTCAAAAGAGCCCGATAAAACAGGCATAGACTTGGACAGAAATCTGATGAATTCCCAAGTGCATACGCCAGGAAACCGGCCATCTTCATAGTGTGGTGGCGTTCGTTTTGCCAACATGTGGGAAGAAAGCAGCTTGGCAAATCATTTCCTCGAGATGGCTGGTCATTACTTACGCGGTGCTACTGCCTTTCAGATCACCCAGGGGGGTTGTCTTATGGCCCGACGACGGGCATGGAGCTTGCTGGCAATGGGGAGACCATTTCTTCGTGCGTATGCCTGTGCGAGTCGCGGCTCCCAATGAGCCGGGAGCCGAAAGACAGATCGTCGGAAGACTGCCTACCCGTTAAAAAAAAACGGCGGCTTTTAGAGGCTCAAGTAAAGGAGCATGGGAGTGATAAATGTCAAGCGACACCCGGATCTGACCCCTTTACGACACGAAAACTGACCCCCCCTCCCTCATGACTGCTTCTCCGCCACCGGCGGTTTGTAGAGTCCCGAGCGCTTCTTCTCCTTCAGTCGATAGCTGTCGCCTCGGATGGTGATGATGTGGCTGTGGTGCAGCAGCCGATCAAGAGTAGCCGTAGCCACCACAGGGTCCCCGAAGACCTCACCCCAGTCTACGACGCTCCGGTTGCTGGTCAACAAGCGGCTGCCGCGCTCATGGCGATGCGAGACAAGTTGGGAGAACAAGTGTGCTTCGTTCTGTTCCAGGGGCAGGTAGCCCAGCTCGTCCACGATGAAAAGCTTGGGCTTGCTGTAGTGCGTCAGCCCTTCCTCCAAATGTCCTTCGCGTGTGCCTTGGCTAAGGAGGCGGCCATCACTATCGCCGGAGTGACCAACACCGAGTAGCCCCGTTCGATCGCGGTTCGACCCCGCGCGATTGCCAAGTGTGTCTTGTCGACGCCGGGTGGACCGAGGAACAAGAAGGAGTCCCCTTTGGCCACCCAGCGGCAGGCGGCCAGATCTTGGATCTGGCGCACATCCATGGAGGGTTGAGCCTTGAAATGAAAGCCTTCCAAAGTGCGCAGGCAAGGAAACTTCGCGATGCTCAGCCCCATGGTGATGCGCCGCTGGTCTTTGCGGGCAATCTCCGCCTCGCAAAGGAAGCCCAACAGCTCGCTCAGACTCATCTGGCGCCGTCCAGCTTCATCCATCAGACTTTCCAGTTCTTCGCGAATGGCAGTGAGCTTCAAGTGAGTAAGCATTTTGTCCAGCACGTCGGTCTGTGGCGTCATCCCTGGCCTCCGACCACCGCTTCGTAGTCACGCAGCGGTCGAAGAAGTTCGCCAACGGCTTGCCTCCTGCCATCGGTGCCTCGTACCTCCACCCGGGCGACGGCCGCCCCGTCGAAGTGTCGGGGATCTACGATGCGCTGCTTGCGTCCAAGACTCAGCAGTTGTCGAGCAATTTCCTTTCCGCTGTAGAGAACCCTCAGCTCGCCGCTTTCGGTCTGAAGGATCACATGCTCGCCGATGTAGCGCCAAGGAACGCTGTTGTGATTGGTTTCCAGCTCTACGCACAGATCTTAATGCACCCGACGAACCAGCTCACGAACCTGCACGAAAGGAGCTTTTTCACTCAGAGGATGAAGGGCCTGTACTTCTTCACGCAGGAACCTATTGCGGGAACGTTCGACGGTGGTGCCGTGGATTCTCACGTCGGCCACCTCGCGCATCCACCAGGCCAACTGTGCCTCCAGGGCTTCCCAACTCTCGAAGGAGTGGCCGGCGATGGCGTTTCGCTTTACGTAGCCAACTCCGCTCTCATCCTTGCCCTTGGTTTGCGCCCGAAACGGAGCACAAGCACGCGGGCGGAACCCCCAGTAGGCAGCGAAGGAACGGAAAGCATCCGTGAAGACCACCTCGCGGGTCTGGGGATTGTGGCTCTTCACCAGGGCACGGGCGTTGCCGATGAGCACTTCGTCGGTGAAGACCCCAAAATGGCGCCTCGTTTCCTCGATGCCGACCAACCAGCTGTTCTGCCGTTCGTAGGGAAATGGTTTGACAAACGGACGTCGGGAGTAACCCAGGGTGAGCACGCATAGGAATACCCATGTCGGTTCTCCCGCGTTCAGACTCGTGTCTGTCCGAAGTCCCCCTGCATCTGTCTGCCCGGCGGAGTCTCAAATCGTACGGTAGCCACTGAGGCGGCATTCAACTGACGACGAAGAGGGGCTACCGCTCGTGCGATAGTCCGAAGCGAAACCTGTAACTCAAATTGGCGCTGCAACTCTTGACGGACCACGTCGGCATTTCCGCGGTGCATGAGGTTCTGCTCCTGTACCCACTGCAGGCGGTCGTCCAGCACCTTTGCTCGCGACGACCGACCATAGGGTTGCCACCCGCCGACGTACAGATACCCCTTAACCGTGTTCTTGCTGATGCCCAGTTCGCGGGCAATACGCTTGGTGCCCCAACCCTTGCGCTGCAATTCAAGAATGACTGTCACCTCGCCAGGCGTGCGCATGATCTCTCTTCCGGTGTATTCACCGCTGGGTCTGAACATGCCAAGATTCGTGTCCATTTTGCTGACCTCCCTACAGGGCATGGGGGTCAGTTTTCATGTCGCCAGGGGGTCAGTTTATGATGTCGCCTGACTGTAATTCCAGCACGATCCTGCAAGGGCCTTCGCGGCATACATGACAGTTTCTCGAATATTCACAGAATGGGTCCTATCTGGAAGTGAGAGAAGTCGCGGGTCGGTGCAATGTGACGGACTCTGCTCCTGAGTAGATTTATGCGTTTGCCCGGTACTCCATGTATCTCGAAATAGAAAGAAGCAATCCTGAGGTGTCAACTGTTGTCGGAGGTGAAACGGAAGTCGCCTGCTTGGGCGTCCAGCGCATCCGATGAGGTGGTCCTTTCTGCTGAGTTCGCACTCGGCTCGATGGGTTCGGAAAAAGGGCCAAACTCAACCTGCCTCGCATAGTACCTGAAAAACGGAGATGGAGCAGTTGAGACGAAATGCACGCTCTTTTCTGTCTCGATTCTCCACCGCATAACACAGCCGAAAAGGCAGTAGAGATGCGGCATCTCGCTGTGCTCAAAATACTAGCGGTCGGCACCTTATGCAAACACCAAGGCGCAAGTCCATTTCGTGCGAGCTCAACTGAGAGCGTCCCCCACCATTCTTCAGCCAGGATTCGCTTTCGTGGTCAGGTACGATGCTTGATCTGGGGCACATGAGACCCGTCAAGATAAAGTGCCCGCTCAGATCGTGGTGACGCGCGTTACGCCGCGATCGGCTGAAAGTAGGATAGAGCTACATACGGAGGAGGCAGGAATGAAAATGGCTATCCCATGCGTGCGGCGTCTTGCAGGGATTGATGTCCATGCAGAGATAATCGATAGATCTTTCGCCTAAAAGCAAAAAGCGGTTCATCCATTGGAGTCAATCCGGAATCGGGAGGAGAGTGTCCGAGGGCGTGTGTGGAAACTCAGCGAGGAAGGCGAATGGACGGCATACAAGGAGCCCGAACCCACTGGCACGATGATGAGCGGTTGGCCTTCTCATGCCGCGCCGGGGGCTGACGCGGCGAGGATGCCCAATGCGGCACACGAGGCACTGCGCGACGTGGTGTGCCCGCGAGAGGCGGCCAAGCAAGACAAGCT
>Ga0265330_10001484_pt1 | contig 13631 bp, 14 predicted proteins | sample 41919metaG_FD_202083 | JGI IMG/M metagenome (GOLD analysis project Ga0265330, IMG submission 202083) | Rhizosphere microbial communities from Carex aquatilis grown in University of Washington, Seatle, WA, United States - 4-19-19 metaG | ecosystem: Host-associated > Plants > Roots > Rhizosphere... | reverse complement strand
CGGGATCTCGAAGAAGCTGCGCGCTGGTTTGGAAAAGCGGCCGACCAGACGGAGCTTGTTGAGGACAGGCCAGTTGACGTGGCGAACATCATCGGCGATCTTCGGACTCGTGGGTCAGCAGCAAGCCGGCCGCATCAGCCTCGGCGCACTGATGGTGGCCCTGTCTGCGTTTCTGGGGTGCTCCTCGGTCCGACACGTTGCGCCCCCTGTCCTTCCGCCGCCTGAGAATCCCGGGGACAAGTGCAGAGACTTTCTTGAAGACGGACCGACGGCATCCTGTCCCGACGGCATGGAGTGCAGAGGCCTGATGAAGAGGCGCGGTCCCGACCGGCCTGCCTCTCGTTGCGAGCTTCTCCCCGGCCGTTGCGCAACAAGTGTGGACTGCAAGGCGGACGAGTTCTGCATCCGAAACACGTTGGCTGTCGGGCACTGCGCCCCATCGCCCACGGTCGTCAGCCCATCACGGTCCCGGTAGCGGACGGACCAGCCCGGGTGGTCAACTCCTCCACCCCGGGGAAAACCTCGCGGCAGGGCGCGCTATTTTGGGCCAACTATTCTGGTCGGCACGGAAGATTTTCAAACCCGATCCTGCGCTGTCGTGCCCCTGTTCGTATCGCGGCAGTGTCTGGCGGACCACTCACCTGCCGGAACGCCCAGAACCGACGACGATGGAGGATCCGATGCAAAACAGGCCCCGGAAAGCGATGGAATCCTTGCTGCGCGGCTGCGTCGCTCTGCTTCTTTGCAGCGCCACGATCTTGCTCCAGGGCTGCCAGTCGACCACCAAGGGTTCGACCCCGACCGGCGGGGCTTCAGGTTCGGGCGGCCTCACCAGTGCGGGTGGGAGTGCAACCGGCGGCTCGCTCGCAGCCGGCGGCAATACGACGCCAGTCGGCGGCGGCTCGCCTGCAACCGGCGGTTTGCCTGCAACTGGTGGTGCGCCCACAACCGGCGGCTCGCCCGCGGTTGGTGGCTCGCCCGCGACCGGCGGCCTCCCCGCAGTCGGCGGCCAGCCCGTCACTGGGGGCAGGGGCGCCGGCGGAAACACCGGCGGAACCTCCACCGCCGGCGGCATCCCAAGCGCCGGCGGCCAGTCAGCAAGCGGCGGCCAGCCCAGCACCGGCGGCAGGGGCGCCGGCGGGATTACCGGCGGAAACACCTCCGCAGGCGGGACCACCGGCGGAAACACCTCAGCAGGCGGCGTGCAGAGCACTGGCGGCGTCACCTCGACCGGGGGAACACCTCCCGCCTCGGGTCCGCGAAGCAAGACCACCCTCAATGCCGGCTGGATGTTCCTGAAGAAGGACGCGACGGGCGCGGAAGCCACCGGGTTCGACGACTCTGCGTGGACCAAAGTGAACCTGCCCCACGTATTTGACACCCCCTACTACTCACTCAAGAAGGGGATCTTCTGGTACATGGGAATCGGCTGGTATCGCAAGCATTTCAACGTGCAAGCGGATTGGAAGACCTCCAAGAGAATCGTCCTGGAGTTTGAAGCGGCCTTCCAGGTCGCTGACGTCTACGTAAACGGAAAACTGATGGGAGAACACAAAGGCGGGTTCACTGGTTTCTATTTCGACATAACCGACGCCGTTACCGCGGGCGACAACGTCATTGCCGTCAAGGTCGACAACACCTGGAACGCGCAAATCGCCCCGCGCGGGGGCGACTGGTTGTTCCTAGGCGGCATCCACAGGGACGTCTACCTCGTCCTGACGGACCCCCTCCACGTCACCTGGTACGGCACTTTTGTCACCACGCCCACGGTCTCAGCGACTTCGGCAACGGTCGACGTCAAGACAGAGGTGAAGAACGAAAACGCGGCGGCCGCGAGTTGCAAGGTCACCACAACCATCCTCGACGCAACCAATGCCGTGGTCACATCCATGGAAAGTACCCAGTCCATCGCCGCAGGGGCAGTGTACGAGTTCGACCAAACCAGCACAGCCATCGCCAACCCGCATCTATGGTCTGTCGCGACCCCCTATATGTACAAAGTGACGACGACCGTTTCGAATGGAAGCGCCGTCGTGGACAACTACCAGAGTCCCCTCGGCATACGGTCGCTCCAATGGACGGCTGACCAGGGGTTCTTCATGAATGGAACCCATGTCTTGATCGATGGGATAAACGCGCACGACGATCGCGCCGGCTGGGGTATTGCGCAGACCAATGCGGGCTTCCGCAGGGACGTGAAGCTCATGAAGGATGCCGGCTTCAATCTCATAAGGGAATGTCATAACCCCCATGACGTTTCCTGGGATGATGCGGCCGACCAGTTGGGGATCATGGAATGGGCGGAAAACGATTTCTGGGGAGTGGGCGGATATACCTCCACCGAGGCCCCCGATTGGCGGCAGAGCTCCTATCCCACCAAGACGGCAGACGAGCAACCGTTCCAGGACAACTTGAAGCAACAATTGACGGAATTCATTCGCGAGCGCAGAAACCACCCGAGCATCATTGTGTGGAGCATGGGAAACGAGACGTTCGATGTGGCCAGTGGAACGCCCATGACCAACTGCAAGGCCTTCTACAAGGTTCTGGCGACTATGGCCGAAACTCTCGATCCCTCAAGGAAGGCCGCGGTGGGCGGCGCTCAACGGAGTGGGTTCGATCAACTAGCCTCCGTCATCGGATACAATGGGGATGGTGCGACCATTGCCACCTACCAAAACCCCGGCAAGCCGAGTGTGATAACCGAGTACTACGACCATGTTGGCGTTGCGGCCTATCCATGGCGGGCAGGGCAAGTCCGCTGGGTAGGCTATGGCTACGGGTCGTTCCTTACTGACAACGGTGGACTGGGCGGCGTGGTTGACTACTATAGACTCCCGGGTCCGGAATGGTATCAGTACCGACAGGAGAAGCTGGGAACGGCCTATACCTTGCCTACCGCCGGCACGGCCTCGAAGATCGTCCTGACCGCGGATAACCTCACCATCGGAAACGACGGCACGGATGATACCGAGCTTACCGCTCAATTGGTCAACGCAAGCGGAACGGCAGTCGACAGCACGGCCCCGATAACCCTCACGGTAACCTCGGGCGGCGGGCTATTCCCCACGGGTTCTGCAATGACCTTTGATAATTCCAAGTGTCCGGATACAAGGTGCATCCGATACGGCATGGCCAAGATGACCATGAGGTCCTACACGGCGGGGTCTATTGTGGTCACCGCTACCTCTTCAGGACTACCGAGCGCCAGCGTGACCGTCAACTGCGTCGCCACGGGCAGCTGATCGCCCGCTCCTGGGCCGCCAGCGCTCTCTCAGCGTCCGGACGTTGGGTCCGGGAACAGATCGCCAGAACCCGAGGCGCCTCGGTTCTTCCCGCGAACTCCCAGGCGCGCTAACTGGGCGGGACCACCACGCGCCATCGGCCGGCGGCCAGATCCCCCAGCGTGTAGTCGCCAAAACGCGACCGGTGTAAGCGGCGCACCTCGTACCCGAAATGGGCGAACATCCGTCTCACCTGGTGGAAGCGGCCCTCGCTGAGTGCGACCTCGACCTCGGCACCCCCGCGACCCACCAGGCGGGCGGGCGCGCACGGTTTGTGCTCGCCACTCAGAACCAGTGTGCCCCCGGCAAATTCCTGCACCAGGTGCGGCTCGGGAGCACGGTCGAGTGTGACCTGGTAGACCTTCTCCACATGGTGTTTCGGCGAGGTCAGTCGATGGACGAGCGCCCGGTCGTCGGTGACGAGCAGCACCCCGGTGGTGTCGCGGTCGAGACGGCCAACCGTCGTGACCGCTGGATTCCGCTGGAGCCAGCGCGACGGTAGGAGATCGTAGACACGCCGTCCCTCACGCGGGTCGTGCGAGCAGACACAGCCAGCAGGCTTGTGCAAGACTGCCAGGAGGCCGTCGGGAAACTCCAGCGGCGCGCCGTCAAGCCAGACGGCGGCAGGCGCGGCCTTCGCGCCGGGATCGTCCTGTACCATGCCGGCAACCGCCACCCGCCCGGCCGCGATCAACTTGCGGGCGTCGCGGCGCGAACAGTAGCCGAGACTGGCAAGAATCTGGTCGAGGCGGCGAAGTGTGTCCATGTCCTCGCGACGCCACGCGAGGCGCTACTTCTTCAGCGCCGTTTCGATCGCCGCTGAAAGCGCGTCGAAGTTCGTCGGATCCTGGATGCGGGACCCGTTCAAGAACAGCGACGGCGTGCCGTTCACGGAGGCCTCGCCCCCGAGCTTGATGTCAGCGTCTACGGCAGCGACGTACTGCTTGGTATCGAGAGCCTTCTTGAAGGTCGCGACGTTCAGGCCGGCCTGCTTCGCGTACTTGTCAAGCGACTCCCGATCGAGGGCGCTCTGGTTGGCAAACATCAGGTCGTGCATCTGCCAGAACTTGCCTTGGGCATTCGCCGCCATCCCGGCCTCGGCGGCCACGTGGGCCTTGTCGTGGAACGACAAGGGGTACTGCCGAAAGACGAAGCGGACCTTGCTGCTGTACTTATCCTTTATCTTGCGCGTGACTTCCGCGGCCTTCGAACAGTACGGGCATTGAAAATCCGAAAACTCCACCATGGTGACCTTGGCGTCGGCCGGACCGAACGACGGGGCATCGCCCTTGGCCAGGGTCGCCTGCAAGGGGGCGCCCAGCGCCTGGTTCGCCGCCTCCATCCTCTTGAGATCGGCGAGCACGTCGGCGTAGTGCTCGATCATCATGGCACAGCGATCCGGCGGGAACGTCTTGGTCTGCGTCTCGACCATCTTGCAGGTGTCGGACTTCTCGCCGATATCCTTGCAAAGACGGGAGCTCAGATGGTCGCAAACCTTCCGCTGATCCGCGAGCTTCTGAAGGGCATAGCCGCTGTCCTTGCTGGCAGCCTTGCAAGCGGCAGGCGACAGCAACTCCACCGTGGCCGTCACATGCTGACAGGTGGACGATTCCTTGCCGGCCTTGTCGCAGACAGTCTTCACGAATTCGGCGCAAGGGCCAGTCGCGGCACCAGCCGCGCTCTTTGCCGCGGAATCCTTTCCGGTCGATTTGCAACCGGAGGAGAACGAGCCCGCCGCGAACAGGATCAGCAAGGCACTCATGCCTGCGAGAGATGCGTTGCATTTGAGATTCATGACCGTCCTTCTCCGTTTCTTCCGCTCGTGAACCAGAAAATCCTGGTATCCGCATCCTGGACGAAGCAGCCCTGCTCTTCAAGCACGAACATGACTCACGCCGCTCGGCATCCGTGTTGAGTCCGCATTGGAGTTCCATTCGCCATTCTCTTTGGCGCCTGTGCGGGAGGCAGCGGAGCCGGCACTTCCGCTGGAAGCACGAGCCCGACGACGGCCGGGTCAGGAGGCGTTGCCGCCACCGGTGGTGTGGCTGTGGCGCCGGGAGAAGTCCAGGACAACTACACCGGGCTCATCTGGGAGCAGGCCACCCACCAACCGGCCATGGCCTTCGCGGACGCCGCGGCCCTGTGCAACGGTCTCACCCTGAACGGACACAACTTCAGGCTGCCGAGCGTGAACGAACTTTCGACTCTGGTCGACGAGACGCGTGTGGCCCCGGCCATCAACAGCACCATGTTCCCGGATACAGTGTGGGGCAGCGGCGACCAGTACTACTACTGGGCGCAGGACGCGTGGGCCGGCAGCACGGCGGGGACCGGATGGGACCTCAACTACAACGATGGATACACCGGCCACGGGCGGCCGAGTCTGGTCGTTCGCCGCGTGAGGCGGTGAGCGGGAACACCCTTGAAATCAGAACGGCCAGGGCAGAAATGATTCTGTGCTAGAAGACGGGAACGGCGCGTGCCGATGCGACAGAAGATGAGACGTTTTCATCTGCCAGCCTGGCTTGTGTTCCTCGCTGTCACGACAGACGCGCTCGCCCAGGAATCCGAACCCGTTCTCGACCCGCCCTCCACGGAGGAACCGGCCGCGGCGGCGAAATCGATTCCCCCGCCCGGCCTGGACTATCCGCAGCTGCAAGTTCTGGGCGGAGGCTCCACGCTCTACATCGATCACACCTATGAGACCAGCGACGATCTGTCGACGTTCTACTGGGTCAAAGGCCACGCCAGTGCCTATCGGGTTGCCCTTGGCGGCAGTCTTCGCGTGGGCGCATTTCAAGCCAATGTCGAGTTGCCCGTAACCCTCACGCGTCTCTTCATAGACAGCCTGGGCTCGGCGCCACCGATTCCCGCGGATCGGCAGAAGTCCTCGTTCTCGCTCGGAGACGTGGTCGGCGGTGGCAGCTATGCCTGGCAACTTCCCACCGGCTCGGTCACGGCGTTCCTCGGTCTGGGCATGCGCGTCCGCCTGCCCACGCACACCATGACCTACAGCTTCCAACTCGTCGACGGAAGTCCCTACGCATTTGGCTTCCCCTACTATTTCCATTTGGCGCCAGCGGGCCTGTTTCTCGTGTCTTGGGGCCCGCTTTCCTTGACGGTCAACCAGGGCGTTCTGGCCATGCTGGCCAAGAACACCACGCTCCTCGGTTTACCTTTGAACATCCCGAACATCTTCTTCTGGGAGTCGCACTTTGCCCTTTCCGCCCTGCCCGTCGACTGGCTGGGACTCTCGCTCGAACTCATTACCTGCATTCAGCTCAGTCACATCGACGACCAGAACTTCCAGGATCTGAACCATCTGCGCGCCTTCTATCTCGATCCGGCGCTGAGCCTCGATTTCGGGTCCTACCGGATCGCTTTGGCGGGACGATTCGGGCTTGGCAACGACACCCAAAAATTCGGCGTGATCACTTTCGCCGGCTCGCGAGCCCTACTGGCCCGCCTCTCCTATCTGTTCTAGCCGCCCGAGTGTGCGGTACACTGTAGACTCGCATGCTCCGCTTCATCCCTGCCGTGCTCCTGCCCGTACTCGCGGCATCTTGCCACCCGGCCCGTAGTGGAGCTGATCCGACCGACGCGCGGATCCCTGATGGGGGCGCGGATGCTTTCATGCTCTACTTGCCTGTCGGCTGTCCGCCCGACGCTGGCAACGAGATCGGCATCGGCAAGCCATGCAGCCGGGGTGGCAACGAGTGCGCGAACGGTTTGCTCTGCACCTGTGGCAACTTCGGCGTCACCCTGCCCGCCAACATGCCCTGCCTCTGCACCAATGCCACGGCCAGCGCGAAGTGTCCGGCGAACACGAACTGCGGGAGCAACGCAACCTGCTGCGCCATCATGGGCGTGGTCAGCGGGTGCATTCCCAACGTTTGCCTGGTGAGCACCTCGCAGGGCAGCGGTCAGTGCCCGTTTCAGTAGGAATGCCCAGCGCTGCTACAGGCAGGTGTAGGTTCCCGGACCGCAGAGGCAGCCGGCGGCAGATCCGCCTATGCAGATGGAAAGCGGCGACCTGCAGCTCGTTCCGGTTGCTGCCCCAGGCGGACACAGCGAGGGCCCGGCCGTACTCAGCGGACAGATATAGGTGCTGGAGAGACAGGCGCAGACGCCACCGAAGCTCGGAAGAACGCAAGCCGGCACCGCGCCGGAGCAGGGCGCGCCCAGCCGAACCTCTGACCCGCAGATGACCTGGCTGAGATTGCCCCCTCCCAGCAAGGCTGCCAGCCCCCCGTCCGGGAGTTGAATTCCCAGGCCCCCTCCCCCGCCCAGGCCAGGAAAGCCGCCCACCGCGGGTGAACCACCCGTACTTCCCGGCTGACTGGGGCCCCCGTCCGCGACAACCAGCAGGCCATCGCGGTAGCACGAGGCCACGACGAGAATCGCCCCGAAAACTAGCTGCGTGAGAAGTTTCTTCCGCATGTCGGCCTCGGCCTGCAGCAACCCAAGACAAGCTATCGACGTTGGTATCTTGGGATCTGGCGCAGGTAAATGCAACCGCCGCGCAATGGCTGAGGGAAATTGCCTACGCCAGGCGAATGGGCGACTGCAGATCGGCCCTACGGGTTCCCCTTGGACAGCGGCTTGCCACCGCGCTGGTACTTGACCACGGCGGCCTCGTGCTCGGCCAGGGTGGCCGAGAACTGATGAGTGCCGTCGTTCTTGGACACGAAGTAGAGGTAGGGGCTGCCGTCGGGGCGCATGACCGCGGCCAGTGCGGCCCGACCCGGGTTTGCGATGGGGCCGGGGGGCAAGCCTTCGTGCGTGTAGGTGTTGTACGGATTGGCCTGGTCTTCGAGCTGGATGCGCCGAATGCGGCCGTCCCACTGCGCGCAGGCGGGCGATGCCTTGCCGAGAAAGACCGGCGCGACGGTGCAGCCGTAGATGATGGTGGGGTCGGTCTGCAGCAGCTTGGGCCGGTAGTTCGGCTTGAGCAGCCGGTTGATGAACACCTGGGTGATACGCGGCCGCTCCGCGGGCTGGCCGGTTTCCTTCTCCACGATCGAGGCCAGGGTCACAATGCGCGCGTCGTCGAAGCCCAGCTTGTTCTTGAGCATGGCCATCCCGGTCGGGTTGGCCGCGCGCAGTTCCTCGAAGACCTGACGGTGGCGCCGGACCAGCGCCACCAGGGCGCGCGACGCCGGCATGTGGGGCCGCAGGCGGTAGGTGTCGGGGAAGAGGTATCCCTCCAGCGTGCCCGGCAAATCCAGGCTGCGCGCGAAGGCCGGATCCATGGCCTGGGCCAGCAGCTCGGCCTTGGGCGCGACTCCGGCGGCATCCAGGATGTCGATGACCTCGAGCGCGTTCTTGCCCTCGGGCACGGTGACCGCCACCAGTTCGTCGGCCGCGCCGCGAATCATGAGCTCGACCAGCTTGCGCGGCGCGATCGGCGCCTCGATCCGATAGTGGCCGGCCTTGAAGCGTGCGGCGACCCCGCGCTGGCCTGCGTACAGACGAAAATAGCTCGGGTTCTCCAGCAGGCCTGCGGCGGCCAGCAACTCGGACACCTGGCGGGCGGCTGCGCCTTTGGGGATCTCGACCTCGACGGTCCCATGGGCCGTACCCGTGGCGGTGTCGGGGTAGCGCAAGACTTTGCCGACGACCGCCAGCAAGACCCCGCCGCCCACCGCGGTGGTGAGCAAGAAGACCAGAAGGGCCCGCCGCATGGGCTTTGTCATCGCGAGATCTCCTGTCGATGTGAATCCAACCAGCGCTGCAAGATTACCGCGGCGGCCAGCTTGTCCACCACCTGCTTGCGCCGCGCGCGCGAGACGTCCGCGGCCAGGAGCGGGATTTCGGCCTCCACGGTGCTGAAGCTCTCGTCGATGAGATCGACCGGTACGGTCAAGGCCGCGTGCAGCTTCTCGGCAAAGGCACGCGCCCGCAGCGCGGCTGGTCCTTCCTGGCCCTCGGGATCGAGCGGTAGGCCCACGACGATGTGCCCCGCGCCCGCCGCTTCCACCTGGGCGGCGATGGCCGCGATGTCGCGGCTGCCCCCGTGGCGCGCGATGGTGGCGTGTGGCTGGGCGGTCAGCCCCAGGCCGTCGGATACAGCCACGCCGATGCGACGCGACCCGAGGTCGATGCCAATGACCCTTTTCATTGCGGGCACGCAGTGTACATCGTCTTTCGCGAATCTTGGCCTCGCGGTACAACTGCACCCATGTCCGACCAAGCCAAACCGCCCGTGCAGGGCCAGCAGATTCAAATCGACATCGACGAGGCGACCTCCCAGGGTGCCTACGCCAATCTGGTCTTCATCAATCACACCGACGCTGAGTTCGTGCTGGACTTCGTGTTCGTCCAGCCCGGCGTGCCGCGCGCGCGCGTCCGCTCGCGCATCATCTCATCGCCTCGCCACGCCAAGCGGATGCTGCGCGCGCTGGAGGCCAACATTGCCCGCTACGAGCAGGTCTTTGGAAAGATAGAGGAAGCCGGGCCCGCACCGCCCATGGAGCCCAACCTGATCAGTTGACATGGGAACCCTGGGAGGGTTCCCAAACCCTCCCGCGATGGTGCGCGGCGAGCGAAGCTCGCCGGCTCCCCACGCGATCAGCTAGCAGACTGCGCCTTCCAGCGCTGCCAGCGTGCCCGCGTTGGCGTCCAGTTCGACGCGGGTTCCGTAGGGCAAGGCGTGGTTGCGCCGGCCGTGGCCGACGGGCGCGCCCAAAACTACGGGAATGCGCAGGCGGCCCAGGCGCTCGCGCAACACCTGGCTGGCGGTGGGAGACGCCAGCTTGGATGAGGCAGGCTCGTCGCAGCCGAGGAAATCGCCGGTGACAACCCCGGCCGCTGCCTGAAAAACCCCGGCCAGCTCTAGATGGGTCAGCAGGCGATCGATCCGGTAGGGACGCTCGCCCACATCCTCGAAGAACAGGATCGCGCCACGCAGGTCAGGCAGGTAGGGCGTGCCCAGCAGGCGCGAGAAGACCTCGAGGTTGCCGCCCACAAGAGAGCCCTGCGCGCGACCCTCGACCAGCCTCTCCAGGCCCGAGCACAACAACCGCGCATCCGGTTGTTCCAAGGCCGCGAAGAGCGCGTCGCGATCCTCCTCCGCGAGTCGCCCCAGCTGCGCGACCACCGGCCCGTGAATCGAGGCCAGGCCCGCCCGCGCCGCCTGCGCCAGCAGCAGGGTTCCGTCGGAGAATCCCACGATGGGCTTGGCTGCCAGGCGCAGCAGGTCGGGCTCGATCGCGGCCACGATGCGCAGCAGTCCGTAGCCACCGCGGGCCATGACGATGGCGCGCGCGTCCGGGTCGCGCAGCCCTGCCACCAGTTCGGCCAAGCGAACGTGGTCGGGCCCGGCGCAGAAGCCGCTGGTGCGAAACAACGAAGCCGGGTCGTAGCGAAGCTGGTAGCGGGCCGCCAGCACCGCCGCACCCTGGGCGAAGTCCTCGGGTGGAACCGGACCCGAGGGCGCCACCACGCGAACCAGATCGCCGGGTCGCAGATGCGGGGGCCGAATCACGATGGGCTGGCCTAGCGGCGTCGTTTGGTGCGGCGCCGTCCACCTGCTCCCTGCACCGGTCGTGCGGGGGGAAGATCGCCCTCGATCGGCGCCACCACGTCTCCGGACCCGGCTGACTCTTCCGACGCCGCGACCGCACCGGAGGCTGCCTCCGGCCCGCTGGCTGCCGCCCCCTGCAACGCGCCGGTCAGGCTGGAGCCGACGACCGCGGGGACCGCCTCGGGAACAGTCGCCGACTCGGCCGGCGCGGCCTCTGCCACACGAGGCGGTTCCTCTTGCTTTGCGGGTGCAGCGTCCGCGGCCTGCGCCTCGGACGCGACTGGCGCGGGAACCGATTCGGCGACGGCCGGGGGCTCGACAACCTCCCTCGCTGACTTGCGGGCCGACCCCGGGTCTTCGCTCGAAACCGCAGCCGGACTCTCAGAGGCCGACATGACCACGGCCGCAGGCGCGTCCTGGGCTGGCGCTGGCTCGTCCGAGGCTGGCGGCGCCACGGCAGCGGGCGCCTGCACGAGCGCTGCCGGCGGCGTGCTGGCAGGCTTGGCCGCGGGCGGGGGCGGGGGCGGGGGCGGGATCCATAGGACCGCGCCGGCTTCGTCTGACCGCGCCGGGCGCACCTGCATTCCGCTGCCTGCCCCGTCGGTAGCTTCCACCACACGCAAGACCCGCACGGAAACCAGCGAGTCTGCCGAGCGCAGGCCCAGCAGCGTACCCACCGGCAGTGGATCCTTTGTGACGATGAAGAACTCGCCTCCCTCGCCCTCGCGAACTTCCTCGGTGCGAGCTATCACAACGCCTGCGTAGCAGATTTCAAGCGGCGCTTGCATGGCGATACGAGTCTACAGGGGTGAACCGCACGCGAGCAAGCGCTGAGATTGGCGTTTGGGATTCAGCCCCCCGCCCCGATGGATCGTGCTTCGACTACGACCACGACCGCGGTGTCCGGATTCACAGTGCTACTTGCCCTTTTTGCTGGGCATCGGGGCGCCACCCATCATCTGGCTCGGATCGAAGGGCTTGGCCGACTTGGTGATGATGGGCTTGGCGCCGGTGCCGGTAGCCGCCAGTTCCAGGGTTGCGGGCGGGGTGGGCGGCTGGCTGGTCTTGCCGGTGCTCGGCTCGGGCGTGGTCGCGAACTTGACCAGGCCGAGGGGCGGAACCTCTTCGCTGACCCACACGTCGACGGTGCCCACCGGCGTGTGATCCCGGTAGTGGGTGGTCTTGAACGATCCGGCCGCCACCTTGATGGTTTCCTTGCCCACCAGGGTCTTGGCATCGGGCTTCTGGAACTTCTGCGTCGGCGCATCCGGCGGCGCCAGCATCGGCTCGCCGTCACCGATCTGCATGACGATTTCCTTGACCGGTTTCTTCGCGCCGATGGGGTCGGGATCGAGGACCATCTTCAGCGCAATCTTGCCCCCCATCTGGGCGGCGGGCCCGCCCTGCATCGACATCTCCAGGGTGGTGGAGCTGGCATCCCGGGCCACCAGCGCCCAGCGTGACTTCATCTTGATGTCGCCGAAACTCATGCTGTACTCCGCCCAGCTACCGACTGCCGCCTTCTTCAGATCGACGACCAGAGGCAGGGACTGTGGCGCCCCGGTGGATTGGGCTACCGCAACCGCGGGCAGCAAGACCAGGGCGAGGGCGATGATGCGCTTCATGGAATCTCCTTCTGTGGGCGCTTCCCCGTGCCCTGCCGCTCGCGTGGCATACGGATGGGCGCGCTTTTTGCCCTGTCTAGCGCGATTGCAGAGCGAACGCGACAAGGAAAGACTGGTCGTGTGGGGAGCCCGCATACTTCCTCTTGCGCTTTCCCGTTTCATGCCGATGATCGGGCGCAGTCAGCGAAAAGGAGCCATCTCATGCGCACGTTCATCACCGTCGTCCTGGCGCTCGGCCTTGCAGGCTGCGCCCCCTCGATCAACCCCCAGATGAAGGCCGCCACCGACAGCCTGGCGGGCTCGTTCCAGACCCAGGGCCGCAACCAGGCGGCCCCGGCGGTCTACGACCCCACGCCCTGGGCGGTCGGACAGTGGATCGTCGAACGTACGGTGGACGACAAGGGCAACGTGGCCATCCAGCGCATCAGCGTGGTGGGAGCGGAAGGTGATGGCATGTGGCTGGAGTTCGACCGGCAGGACTACTTCCACCACAACATCACGAAGATCCTCTACAGTCACATGCCGCGTACGGCGGACGAAGCCGCTGATGTTCTCCTGAAGGTGGTCACCAAGACCGACGACAAGCCGGCCCAGACCATCGACTTCTCGACCACGCCTCTGGCCGCCCTGATGAAGAACCAGTTCAAGGCAGTGGCTCAGAACGTGGTGGTCTCGGCCGACGTGACCCAGGCGGCCAAGGAAACCGTCACCGTTCCCGCGGGCACCTTCCAAGGCTGCGCCAAGTTCGCGGTCCAGCTCTCGGTCATGGGCACGACTCAGAAATCGACGTCGTGGTTCCACCCGGGGGTCCCTATCAACGGCACCGTGAAGGGCGCGTCCGACGACGGCAAGTGGTCGGTCGAATTGCTGGACTACGGCACCAGCGGTGCCACCAGCAAGCTGTGACTACGACATCTGGTTGCCACCGCACACCGGCAGGTACGTGCCGGTGACGAAGCGCGACCAGTCGGCGCAGTAGAACAGCACGGCGCCTGCCACGTCCTCGGGCTGGCCGAAGCGCCGCAGAGGCGTGCGCGCGGCGACCCGCTCGCGCATCTCCTGGGACATGAAGGCGATGGCCTCGGTGTCGGTTGCGCCGGGCGCGACCACGTTCACGCGGATGCCACGCGGACCCAGTTCCAGGGCCAGCGACCGGGAAAACCCGTCGAGCGCCGACTTGGCGGTGCCATGTGCGAC
>Ga0265330_10001483_pt1 | contig 13636 bp, 11 predicted proteins | sample 41919metaG_FD_202083 | JGI IMG/M metagenome (GOLD analysis project Ga0265330, IMG submission 202083) | Rhizosphere microbial communities from Carex aquatilis grown in University of Washington, Seatle, WA, United States - 4-19-19 metaG | ecosystem: Host-associated > Plants > Roots > Rhizosphere... | reverse complement strand
GTGGCCGAATGGCAAGACCGCTGGTGGCAATACGTGTCCACGTACCAAGGCGTGGTGCCGCCCGGCAAGCGCGCCGCCGATCTTTGCGACGCCTGCACCAAGACCCATATCAACGACGATCCGGCCCAGTACTACGACTACGCCATGGCGACCCTGATCAAGTTCCAGCTTCACGATCACATCTGCCGCAAGATCGTGAAGCAGGAACCGCGCGTCTGCGACTACTCGGGCAGCGAGGAAGCGGGCCGCTTTCTGCGCGACATCCTCAAGCTGGGCGCCACCCGCGACTGGCGCAAGGTCATGCGCGAGGCCACTGGCGAGGACATCGGCCCGCGCGCCATGCTGGATTTCTATCAGCCCCTGCTCGCGGACCTGGCCAAACGCAACCAGGGGCTGGATTGTTCGCGCTAGCTCGGGTCTAGCGTGAAGTGAACGTTGGCGCGATCACTGATCAGCCCGACCACGCTGCCGTCGGCTGCGGGGCCAATAAGCGCCACGTCGAAGGAGGCCGTTGTTCCGCTACTCGGGTCATAGACACAGCCCATGGTCGAGCACGCGCAGACGCGAGACATGACACAGAGACTCTCCTTGCCGCAGTCGACAACTGTATTTTGCCCATTGGCGGGATTCTGCAGGTAGCACTGCCAATTGGTTCCGTCGATCGGCGTGCTGCCGCCTCCCCAGCTTGGAAGGCACAGGCCGCTGTCGTCGATTGGCTTTTCCAGCGCGCACCATCCTGACCACAACTGGTGATTATTGATGGTGAACCTAAGCCGCTGGGGCTGGAACGTGCCGCTGGTCATCGAGTAGGCAAACCCCTCGGACCAATAGTTGCTGACGCTGTCAACCATCATGCCTCCGGTCGCTAGACCAGGCGGGTACGCGACATTCGGATCGGTGGCAGGTGGCGGCGACGTGCCATCGCCCAGAAAGACCGTCACCGTGACCTGACCAGAAGCATCGACGGTCGAGGTGAACCTGATCACGTCTGAGCCCGACGGGAACTGGTAGTTCTCGATGTATCCGGTCCAGGAGGTTGGGCCTTGGCTAAGCGGTCCGGTCGCGGCCGGTCCCGCGTCGTGGACCGGAAGCACAGGCACGCCCGCATCGGATATTGGCTGGGGCATTCCCGCGTCTATCCTAGGAGGGATCAGGATGCAGGGCTGTCCCGGCATGGGGCACTGCCAGCCTGGATCAATGAGGCAGCCTGTACAGCCATCCCAAATGACCGCGTTGCCGTCATCGCAGTACTCGCCAATGTCTATCACTCCATTTCCGCAGTTCTTGGGATTGGGCAAGCTTGCCGTGTCCCCGCCGGACCCTCCCACAGGAAGGGAACACAAGATGCCGCATCCCCCACTGCCGCCACTGCTATGCACCACACCGCTGCCGCCGACTCCACCACCGACACCGCCATCGACGGGAAAACCGCCAGCAGCCCCTCCCAACATGGAACCTCCAGCGTCCGAACCGACCGCCCCAATCCCGTGATGATGATCGCATCCACCGAGCACTGCCAGCGCTGCTACCAACAATGTCCTTCTCATGATCTTGTCTCCTCTCGGACCCTCTCGTGTGGAGAAGACAACAAAACCTTTCACTTGCCGATCAGTGTGCGGGCCTGATTCGCGAATCGTCCTGTCGGGAATCGCACGAGATAGTCTTCGAGGTCAGCGCGCGCCCTTGCCCCGTCGCCCATCTGCGCCCGGCAGGTCGCGCGCCCATACAGCGCTCGTTCGCTAACCAGATCGGGCGGCGCATCCACGGAAAGCAGCGAGTTGAAATCGTTCAGCGCAGCCGCACGCCTTCCCTTTTCGGCACGCAGTTCAGCGCGCGCCACCAACATTTCGCGCCCCACCCCCGCCGTGGTCAGCGCCAGTCCGTCGAGCAGCCCCAATGCCTGATCATGGCGGCCGAGGCGCAGCAGGGCCTCGATTCGTGTCACATTCGCCTCGGGCTCAAGCGCGCCCTTGGCTCCGAATCGGGCACGGTGCTCATCGAGCATGGCCAGCGCTTGTCCGGGATCGCGTTCCTGCCGGAGCTTGTGAATGGCGCCCGCCAGCAATCGCGATTCCTGCGCCAGCGCCGATGGATTGGGCGGCGTCGCTGGGGGAGGTTCAAGCGACGCCCTTGCCTCCAGCGATTCCTGCGTGGCCCCACGAAAGGCCAGGCGAGAAGCACGGGTCTCCTCGGCGCGCACGACCGACGAAGGCTCGGGCTCTGGCAAAAGAAGCGGAGCCGGAGGCGGAGCGACGACCGTATGCGTGCGCCGGGCAGGCGCGCTGACCGGCATCGAGACCGGAACAGCGGCCGGAAGCGCGCGAAGCGAAGGGCCGCGCAGAATGTGCAGAACAGCCGCATAGAGTGCCCCGCCGAAAAGCAAGAGGCCGGCGGCGACGGCAATCTGCCAGGCCCATTTTCTGGGCAGATGTCGCTCCCGACTGCGCAAGCGCGCGGCAACTTCGGCCAGATTCTTGGCGCCGAATGGTTGCACCGTCGCCGCCGCTCGCAGCAAAGCCCCTGCCAAGGCCTCGTCGCTATCGCCAGCAGGTCGCGCTGTCCAGCGGTCGCGGACAGGAGTCCGCTCATCGGCGTCGTTCTGGCTGCCTTTCGCAATGCTTTCTTTCATGTGCGTTTCTCCGAATCGCGCTTCATTTCAGCGATGAACCGCGCTCGCGCTCGATGCAGATGCACCCAGACCGTTGCCAGCTTGAGCCCGGTCAGGGTGGCGATCTCTTCACCCGACAGCTCTTCCATTTCGAAAAGGATGAGCACGTTCCGGTACTTGCCCGGCAGTCGGTCCAGAATACGGTAAACCATCTCGATGGACTGGCGTCGCTCGAACTCGTCGACCGGTGTCAGATACGGCGTTGCCATGGTGCGCTCGATCTCAAGTTGCCTCGCGCGCGAGAACCAGCGCCTGTACCGGTCTTTTCGCCGGCTCTCCTGCGCCACGCGCTCCGTGATGCGGTAGAGCCAGGTGGTCACCTTGGCATCGCCGCGAAACTCTGGCATGCGACGGCGAACGACCAGGAAGACCTCATGCACGAGATCGTCCACGTCAGCCAGCGGTCCCGCGAGTCTGGCCGCCCAGCGCGCCACGGTGGGCGCATAGGCGCGATACACGGTCTCGAGATCCGGCACGCCGGAAGCGACTTCAAGGGTAGGCGTGGCGTCAGAACGGGCGGAGGTCATGTGGACCTAGTCCTGTGTCCCAGGCCGTCCCATACCTTTCACGGGAAACGCCCCAGGCTGAGTCCAGTCGCGATCTGAACCTCCACGCGCGGGAGCTGGCCAGTGTCGCCAAGGCCGCCAATTTCAAGATGATCGTGTCCTGGATAGGCCAGCACATCCACGCCAAGCCACCCGGCCGCGTTGTTCCAGGCGCGAATACCGCGCAGCCCTGCGCCAAGGCCGAACTGCACACTCGTATCTGAGGCGGTCGACGGCAAGCCAACACCCTCCACGCGCAGAAGCGCGAGCGCGCCGCCCGCGTGAACGTCCAACATCATCGCGTTTCGGGTCACGCGGTACTGTGGCCCGGCTGTCAGCGCCACGCGCGTCCAGTGGGCAGCGCCCGTAGACGATCCCACCGACTGGGAATGGGTCGAGCTTGCCGAAAGCGCGGCGGCAAGGCCAAAACGTCGATCCGTCGGAGACAGTGAAGCGGCCACCATAGCTCCGGGAACGACTTCTCCACCGGTGACGGATGCGAGCAGACCGATGCCGACGTCGAAGCGCAGGGCACGAACGGGCGGTGGCTGGACCACCTTCACCTCAGGAGACGCCGGCGCTGGAGGCGAGGCCGGTGGCGGCAGCACCACGGAGGTTGCGACGTTGGGCCTAAACTCGGCCTCCCAGGTTGAGATGACAACAGCCACGGCCTCCGACAAGTCGGCACATGAGCCGGTCTTGTCGAGCGTGCGTTCGGCGAGAAGTCGGCCATCGGAGCCGAGCAGCTCGATATGCACCATTCCATCGGTGCTGGACAGATTCGCCCGATGTTGATCGGATCCTGGCGCTGTCTCACCCGCGGCGAGGCTGGAAAGCCGGGCCAATCGGTCCCGCACCTCGGCAGGAGTGGGGCAAGCGCTGTCGCCCCCGAGATCCAGCAATGGATGGGCGAGCCAGAGAGCCATCAGCGCTGCAATCACGCCGTCCCCCGCCTTCCAATTCGGGAACCGAAGCGCGACAAGCGCCCCTGAGGAGCAACCAGCGGAAAATGCCCGATTTCGTCCACGCTCCAAGCATCCTCGTACGGATCTGATGCGTCTGTCTAGGCCACATACCGCCCCTTCTGCCCGCTTGTCTTCCGGAGCGAAACACTGCAAAGTTCAGCAGGTGGGGAGGCGCTGTTCCTTGCCCCAAATGGTCCAGAAAACCTTTCACGCAGATCGTGCGCTACGGCCGAAAGACTTGCCTGCCGACGGGGCCAGGCCACGTGCGATGCTGCGACACCCTGCAGGCGGTCTGGCAGGCTGCCTGTTGCTGGGAGCGCTCGTGTTGTGCGCGTGCCGGTCGCATTCGCCAACCGTGCGCGGCGATGGCGGCTCCGAGCCCGGCTTGGCCTGTAGCGGAGGTTACGCTCCCCCGGTCCTGTACTCAACAGGTTCCAATTTCCATCTCGATTCCGTTCAAGTCGCCGATCTCGACGGAGACGGCTATCCCGATCTGGTTTGGGCAGGCGGGACAACGACCAACCAAAACGACGTCCCCTCTCTGGGGGTTCTGCTCAACCGCGGGGACGGCACATTCTCGAATCAGGTTGTGTACTCCACCACACCCAGCGCAGCCCTCGTCGTCGCTGATTTCAACGGGGATTCTCTACTGGACTTGGCGACCCTCCAGCCGGGTTCGTTTTCCATGGGTGTGTCTTTCAATGAAGGCAAAGGGAACTTCGCCGCCCCCGTCGACTACCCAGCCGGTGACTGGAGGGCTCCGGCCACTGGACTTGTCGTCGGTGACCTCAATGGGGACCACTTCCCTGATCTGGTTTTTGGACACTTCGTTGATGCGGCCGACTCCATACTGTATCAGTTTGGGGTGTTTCTGAATGCCGGAGACGGGACACTGCTAGCTGCGCCGAATGTCGACGCGGCGGGCTTTGCCATCGAGAGTTTTGCCGTCGACGATCTCGACGGGGATGGCAGTGGCGACATCGTGGCATCGCACGGTGGATCCCCTTCGGCGATAGCCGCCTTCCTCGCGAGCGGCGGCGGCGGCTTCTCAAGTCCAGTCACTCTTGCCGGCGGGAATTGCTCGGCTACCGTCGCCTCGAACATTGTCATGGCCGACTTGGACGGCGACGGCAGGCCCGACCTAGCCTTTTCCTGCGACAACCAACTCCGGGTGTTTCTCAACCGCGGCGCCCCGGAGCTTCTGGCAGGTCCTGTGAGCTATCCAGGTTCGCCGGCTGTGCCGCTCACCGCCAACTACTACCCTACCTCGGCCGTGGGTGACCTGAACGCTGACGGGTCCATGGACGTCGCCGTAAAGGATGGCGCGTCCAGCACTGTCAGCCTCTTCTTTAACCGCGGCGACGGAACCTTTCTCGGTCCTACCGTCGTTGCCACGGGAGCGGGCTCGACACCTGGAGCCGTTGCTATCGCCGATCTCGATGGCAACGGCGTTTCTGACATCGTGCTTGTGAACACAGACACGATAGGCGTCCTCATCTCACGCTGCTCGCCTTGAGATCGTCCGGATGACCTGTGACCTTCCGTGGCGCCGACAACTGCATGAAGCCATCAGTATGTTGTGCAGGCGGATCCGTTCGGGCCCGGGCCTCCCAATAGCAAGTAGGGCGTTGTGGTCGGTGGCTGGTAGTTACTGATCACCTGCCCCTTGTAGCAATCGGGCCGGTCTAGACCGACCCAGGTGGCGATTTGTGGAATACACGCACCTGCGATCCAAATGCATCCGACTATGCGCGATATCGATGTCGCCGGCAATGCAACCCTCCATGTGGCTGTTCCATCTAGGTAGAAGTTGCATGCCGCAAACGCGCTATTGAGCATATTACTGTAGTCCGTTGAATACACGGTTGGGAGGTTGCCCATACCCATCTGAATGTAGGGATGTATCGTGCCAGGCGGGGCGCTGCCTTGGTAGCCCTCATAGACCTCCGCCCCAACTGCCAAGTAGCTGGCGGGCGCAGCGCCAGACATCACGTTTGTGCGACTCAATGGGCCGCTGTCAAACCAGAAGTACCCCGCCCATTGGTTGATGACGTACACGTACCAATAACCGTCCGTCTTGCTGCCGTAGATTCCGAACGAACCGTGGTTCGGGAAGCTGCCTGGCGGTGCGACCGGAACCGACGCGCCGAAGACGAAGCCCGTGGCCGATCGCCAGTGGATCACGCCATAGTCCCAGCACTGCGCGTCATAGCAGAAAGAGCTGTATCCTGCGTAGGAGGCGAAGAGCCTCACGACCGGAGATCCGTTGGTCTCGTTCATCCATCCGGGTTCGATGGTCTGCTGGTCGGAAAAGCGAGGCTGATTCGGTTCGTGATAATGTCCGATCAACCAGAGCTGCGTGTTTGAAAACTCATAGGCGGGATAGGGATCAATTCCGCGGTAGTTGAGGGATGGTTTTTCGAATGATATGTCCGACCACATTCCCCAGTTGTTGACGTACTGGCCTGCGGATACGTGGTCGTGGCCGGGGGTCTGGACACTAAGGGGCGCGACGGCGGCCTTCCACTCCGCGACTGTCCTGTATGGAACCAGATTGGAGATTGAGGGTCTCACCTGGGCAAAAGTTCCTGCGGGACAATTGCGGATGCGGCCGAGCGAATCCATCGTTCCATCCTGGGCTGTGTTGGATAGCAGTCCAGGCACTGGAGGCAAAGACGAAGGGGGAATCACGGTGGGCAGTGATGGCGGAACTGGCGGTGGTGGAGAGTCGTCTTGAATACAGTCAACCGTATCTTTGTCCCCAGCCGCCTGTTTCATCGAGAAGGAGTGTCGAACGCGATCCTTCATGAGGACGTTCTTGTCGAAGTACTGCTGGATTTCCGCGGACACGGCAGGTTGGGTGGGTAAAGGAACGGCCCCGGCTACCAGGGCGCTGGCCGACATCGTCGCCTCCGGCGCATCGGGTGTCGGGGCGCATGCTGGGGTTGACGAAAGTACTACCGCAACAGCGAGCAACGACCTTGTGCCCATTTGCCCTCACTTTCTTCGGGTAGAAGAAACCGTCCCAATGGGTCACAGGAGAGTACAAACACGCTGCCCTGTCAACGAAAACCCCGCTATCCCGGGCCCGGCACCAACGGGACCGTCGAATCAATCTGCAAGCGCGTCCAGATGCTAGAAGCCGATCGCTTGGAATCTCACCAACTCGGCAAAGGCGGCGCAGCGGGCGCGGATTGCTGCCTCGTCGAGCGATCGGAAGCGATCCAGGCTGAAATCTTCCACGCAGAACGAGGCCAAGACCGAACCCACCACCAGCGCCGTGCGAATTCCAGCGGGTGAAATGTCGCCGGTGCGGGCCAGCCAGCCCATGCAGCCACCGGCGAAAGAATCGCCAGCGCCAGTTGGATCCACCACGCGCTCGAGCGGGAACGCAGGCGCAGCGAACACGCCCTCTTCGCAGAAGAACAATGCCCCGGCGTCGCCGCGCTTGATCACCACGGCACCGGGTCCCATGGCGCGAATCACGTTGGCGGCCGCGGGCAGGTTGTCCTTGCCTGAAAGCTGGCGGGCTTCCTCGTCATTGAGCAGGACCATATTGACCCGCTCCAGCACGCGCACCAGCTCGGAGCGTTTTCCGCCGATCCAGAAGTTCATGGTGTCGCAGGCCACGAAGCGCGGGCGGCGCACCTGACCCAGCACCTCTGACTGCAAGACGGGATCGATGTTGGCCAGAAACACGAACGCGCTGTCGGCGTAGGCCGGTGGCAGCTTGGGCCTGAAGGTTTCGAAGACGTTGAGCTGAGTATCGAGCGTGGTGCGGTTGTTGAAATCCGCGGCGTAGCGACCAGCCCAGCGAAATGTACGACCGGAAGCCCGTTCCAGCCCCGCCAAATCAATGCCGCGGCGGTTCAGCAGGCCCTCGTGCTCCGAGGGAAAATCGCTGCCCACCACGCCCACCAGGCGCACGGGCGCAAAGAAGGAAGCCGCAAACGACGCGTAGCAAGCGGCACCGCCCAGCACCTCCTCGCGCCGACTGCTCTGGGTCTCGATGGTGTCAAGCGCCAGGGATCCGACGACCAACAGGGGCGAACCCGTGGGCTCGGCTTGCTTGGCAACGCTGCGAACTGGATCTGCTTTCACGACAATGCCTCCTTCGGCGTAGTGAGCCTTTGCTACCATGAAACGGCGCCATGGCCGAAAACCCTTCTCCGCCTTCTGTGGAAGATCTGGTGGCAGCCGGCGACTATGCCGCGGCAGCCGCACGGGCGGCCGAGGCGGGCGATCTTCCGCGCGCCATCGCGCTGCTCGAACGAATCTGGCGTTTTGCCGAAGCTGTGCCGCTGGCGCAGAGACTGGGCGACGCGCCCTTGGCCATTCGTCTGGCACTCGACGCCCGCGCTCCCGAACGCGCCCGCCAAATCGCCGAGAGCATCGATGCCACGGACGTGGACCAGATCGAGCGCGCCTCTGACATCCTAGCCCGCCAAGGCCACGCCGAGATCGCCGCCCAGTTGCTGGCGCGAGCCGGACGCCCGGTGCAGGCAGCGGCGCTCTTTCAGCGCGCCGGAGGCTTGCTGGCCGCCGGCAAGCTGCTGGAGCAGCTCGGGCGTTTTGTCGAAGCCGGGCAACTCTACGAGCAGGCGATGCGCGACGCCGGACCAGAGGCATCGCAAGCCGCACTGGCCATGGGGACCTTGCTCGGCCGTCTTGGCCGACACCATGAGGCGGCGCGCGCCTTGCAAATCGCCGCCCGCGATTCCGCAACGCAGGCGCCGGCTCTGCGCCGCCTGTGCGTGGAGCTGCTGGCTCTGGATCTGCCCACGGCTGCACAGGAGATCGCCTCTCGTGTCCATGCCCTCGATCCGAGCCAGCCCTCGTCGGCAGCCGAAATCGCCGCGCTAGAAACCAGCTCGCCCGCCGCGACCAGCGTCGACGAGGGACCGGCCCTGCCCCGGCGCTTCCGCGTGCTGCGTGCACTGGGCGCCGGATCCCTGGGCCGCGTTTATGCCGCTGAAGATCTGCTGCTGGGTCGGACCGTGGCACTCAAGGTTCTGTCCGCGGGCGCCGGGGCGGAGGGCCCTGAACGCCAGGCTTTTGCGTGTTTCTTGCGCGAGGCCGAGGCCTCCAGCCGCCTGCAACATCCCCACATCGTGCGCGTGTACGAGGCCCGACCCGAGGAAGGCATTTTGGTGATGGAACTCTTGTCCGGCGGCACCCTTGCCGATCGCATCGCTGCCGAAGGCGCACTTTCGCCCGCGTCGGTGCGACGACTGGCGCTGGAAGTGCTAGCCGGACTGGAAGCGGCCCATTCCCACGGCATCGTCCACCGCGACGTCAAGCCCGCCAACATCCTCTTCGACGGCGCGGGCAATGCCAAGCTGGGCGACTTCGGCGCGTCCCACCTGCTCGACTTCGGCCAGACCCAGACCAGCGGCCTCATCGGCACCCTGGCTTATCTTTCGCCCGAACAAATCACCGGTGGACCCATCGGGGCAGCCGCGGACATTTATGGCCTAGGCGCCACCCTTTTCGAAGCGCTGACCAGTCAGCCTCCTTTCCTCGGCCCTGATCTGACGGCTCAGCACCTCGGCGAAACCTGTCCCTCCGTCATTCAACGGCGGCCCGGGCTTTCGCCTGCCCATGACCTGGTTCTCCGTAGGGCGCTAGAAAAGTCAAGCGAAGCGCGATTCGCTTCTGCCGCTGCCATGGCCGCGGCAATTTCCGGCTGGCCGATCGCAGCGGTCCCGCCACCGCCTGCTGGCGGCAACAGCGCGAATTCTGCGACGATCCAGGAAAGCACGCCGCCCCCACGTTTTGTGGGGCGCACGCCACGCGGCCAGCTCTTCGCGGTGGTCGACCCGCGCGTTCGCCGGCTCGTACTACGCGAGGAGCTCGACCAACCGTTGTTGCCCGACGCTGTCGCACAGATCTGCGCCCTGGCGGCCGCTGGCGGCCCCCATGTGCAACGCATTCTCGCCCTGGATCCTGACCTGCGCGCGGTCACCTTCGAGGCCATCGAGGGCGAAGAAATCTGTCTGCGCGATCTTCTACCGGAGCAACAGCGGCTGCTCGAATCCTGCTGGCCGGCCTTGGCCGCACTTGGGCTCGGCCCCACGCCCGAACGCCGCGTTCTGAGCACCCCCAACGGCCCCGTCGTGCTGGTTTCTCCCAGCTACCAGCCGGCAAAAAGCTGAGTGAAGAACAGCGGCACAACCTCACCCTCGGCCTGACCCACCACCACGCCGATTCCCACGTGGGTCATGTCGGGGTTGAGGATATTGGCGCGGTGGCCGGGACTGCCCATGAATCCGTTCTCAACCTCTGCCGTCGAGAATGCCCGTCCCACGTTTTCGGCAAGGGTGCGCGGGAAGGGCGACACATGAGCAGCGCGCACGCGATCCACGGCGCCGCCACTCTTGTCCGATACGTGAACCACCTCACCCGTACGCGCCATCTCGCGGCTGTGGCCGCGGGCGATCTCCTGCAAGCGTGCATCCCGCGTGAGCGCCGACAAACCCGCGGCTGCCCGGTCTCGATTGAGCAAGGCCAGCAACTCGCGCTCAGCCTCGGCCGGGTCCTGACGCCGGGTCACTTCGTTGCCGGTGAGCACAACCCGCGCGGGAGGCTCCACGCCGCAGTACAGCGGGAAATTCGCCAGGACGCCTGGCCCGTGACCGTCGTCGCCTTCGATTTCCAACTGGTACACGCCGTCGCCAGAATCACATGCCACCGTGAGTTCGAAGCGGCCCTTGCGAGCCGACAGAGCCAGATTGCGCACGCCTCCGCGCGGAACAGCCACCAGAACCCCAGGCTGGGCAAAGCGACCGAGCAGCCGGCCCACCAGGGTCACGGTGCCCCGCGAGGGCAGCCGTCGAGGCAGCGCGCGCAGCTCCAAGTTCTGTGGCTGCAGGGTGAGAACCACGATCAGCTCGTCAGCCCCACGTTTGACCCCCACGCCCATGCGGCGCCAGTCGCCCATCTTGAAGACACCGGGCACTTGCTTGCGCAGGTCAGCCACCAGCGAGCCATCAGCCCCAGGCGAGCTGCGCACCATGACGATATAGGGCTCGGGCTCGACGATGCCGTAGTGGTGGACCAGGAATGCAATGGCGTCGAACGAGGGCAGACGTTTGCCCACGGTGGCGCGCGCGATGTCCGTCGCCACCAGATCCAATCGGCCATCGCGCAAAGGCGTCGGGGCGCGCACGGCAACCGCCGCCCGCTGCACCTCCGCCGCCACCTGCGCCATCAAAGCATCGGAATCGCGCCCAGCGCGAAGCTGTCCCAAGGGCGGCGCCTGATACTCCAGGGCCGCTGGGCTGCTGGGAACCAGGTCCGATGCAGCCGCCGCCCTGACGTCATCTGCTCCGGTCGAGCCGACGAGAAGCGCGGCACCGACCGGGATCAAAGCGAGCGCCCCGCTACGCCGTGATGACACCTTTGGTTAACAGCTAGCTGCCGGCTACGGCTTCTTGGCCGACTTCTTCTCGGCAGTCTTACCGGCGATCTCTGCCTTCTTGCTGTCCTTGGCCGGGGTCTCCTTGGCCGCGGGCAACTCACCCTTCTCGTCGACGAACACGATCTCGCCGAACCGATCCAGCTTGTGGAAATCGCCGACCAAAGGCGCCGACCAGCCCAAAGCCGTCTGAGCCTTGGCGTCCTTGGGCGAATCCATGCGGAACATGTTGAGACGCCACTTGTCGCCGAGCGCCGGCGGAACCTTGACGCCGTTGGTGTCCAGGCCGTTCACATCGGCGAGCGGCAGCGCCATTTCCACTGTCCAGCCCTTGTCCTGATCGTCGCGCTTGTTGAGCGTGCCGTCCACCTTCACCGCCGCCTTCAACTTCGAGTTCCAATCATAGGGCTTGCGCTTGGGATCCAAGCTGTCCTCGTACTTGCGGTAGGTCGGCAAGTAAGTGTCGAAGATGGTGCCGTTGGGAGCCACCTGCAGCTCGATGTAGCCCTTGCCGTCGCCGTTGGCGTCGATCATCACCTCGTCCATCTCCTGCGTCCACAACTTGGAGTCACGCGCAGTGAGCGTGCCCCACACGTCGGTGTCGACGTTCTCGAACGCGATGTAGAGATTCTGATTGTCCCAAAGCAGCTTGGCCTCGGTGTTGGGTTGCGCCGGCTCGCCGGTCATGGTGTTCACGAACGGGCCGGTCGATGGGGCGGACTTCCACGCGGGCTCGTCCAATTTGCCGTCGATCTTGATGGGCTTGGGAGTCTTGCGCACCAGGTAACGGTTGAGCACAGGCGGCACCTTGGCCACCACCGGGATGTTGGCCGCCACCACGCGGCCCTCCTCGTGCGGGCCGGACCTTACGGGCATGCGCTCGGCGCCACGCCACAGGCCGGTGTAGACGCTGACGGAATTGAAAGCCCAGTTGGGTGGCAGGTGGAACGAGTGCTGATCGCGGATGATGTCGCCGGCCTTCCAGCGGCTTACCGGGTACTTGCCGCTGATGGGTCCGTGGTCGACATTGATGAAGCCCTTGCCGTTGGGGGCGCTGACATGGGTAAACATTCTCCACCCGTCGCTGGGCGCCGACTTCACCTTCCAATAGTGGGTCAGGTGAACGTCCTTGCCTGGTTCCGCCGGGTTCGGAGAAACGTCGACGCCGATGTATTCCACCTTTCCGTCCAGATCGGCATGCGCCACGAACTGCGGCGTGGGATCCGAGGTCAGCAGGTTCTTCTTGATGAATTCCTCGTCCTCTTTGGTGGGCTTTTCATCGGCCTGCTCCACGCAGCCGAAAGCCAGGCCCGATAGGGCGGCGACGCAAAGCCAACCATCAAAGCGCAGCCGAACTGCGCACGGCGTTCCTGAGACTCGTGACATCGATGCTCTCCCTTTCCTAGTCGGCCGGAATCCGATCTCTTCGGACCCGAGCCGACGGGCCTCCTTCTACTGGAGACGCGGCGGATTTGCAAACCTCGGGCTTCGTCCCTGGCGTCCGCCCCTGGTCGCGACCGGGACCGGGCCGTCCGTGACCGTCCGGTCTACTTTTTCGGCTCGGCAACCACGCGGACCCGCGGCGTTTCGCCGATCTCGTTGATGAGAATCGGAGCCCCGTCCTCGAGAACGCCCGCCGAGAATGCATCGGAGGCAGCCTTGAGCGCGAGTTCAAGCGACGCATGGACGCCCATCAGCCTGCGGCCGCACACGACGGCAAACTGCCCGGTGTACCGCTCCAGCAAAGCTTGCTTGCAGGTGTCGAAGTAGTGGGTTTCCTGTTGTGCGGAAAGCATGCCTCCAGCGTGGGGGCAAGCTCGGCTCCCGTCAAAAAATCGCACTCTCACGAACCCGGCCGCTTCCCGCACATTCTGCGGCCGGGCGCCGACGTATCAGATTTTGATGCCGGCCAGCGGATCGTTGTCCAACTTCTTCTTGTGCGGCAGCTGCGGAACCGCGGTGGGCGAGGCGGCGGGCGCTGGCGCTGGCGCTGCCACAGCCGCATGCCGCCCTGATGGCCTGTGCCGGCCTCGGCTGCTGG
>Ga0265330_10001482_pt1 | contig 13639 bp, 8 predicted proteins | sample 41919metaG_FD_202083 | JGI IMG/M metagenome (GOLD analysis project Ga0265330, IMG submission 202083) | Rhizosphere microbial communities from Carex aquatilis grown in University of Washington, Seatle, WA, United States - 4-19-19 metaG | ecosystem: Host-associated > Plants > Roots > Rhizosphere >... | reverse complement strand
CAACGTCAAGAACCTCCTGTTTGAACCGATTCCCTTTGCAGACATCACAGGTGAGATAAATGTCTGCAAGGAATTGCATCTCCACTTTTACCACGCCGTCGCCCTCGCAGGCTTCACACCTCCCGCCAGGCACATTGAACGAAAAGGCTCCCGGCTTGAATCCGCGAATTCTTGCAGCCTGTGTTTCGGCGAAGAGCGTCCTGATTGCGTCAAACGCACCGATGTATGTCACGGGATTCGATCGCGGAGTCCTGCCGATGGGTGATTGGTCGACAAGCTCTACGCCGCTCAACGATTGATAACCATCGATTGAACGAAACGCCCCGGGGCGTACGCTAAAATCTCCCAAGGCACGCTTTACACCATCGACCACAACATTGTGGACGAGTGAGCTTTTTCCGCTGCCGCTCACTCCCGTAATGCACACCAATGCGCCGAGCGGAATTGAAACATCAATATTCCGGAGATTGTGCTCGGCAGCCCCGGTGACGACCAATGGTGGTCCATTTCCCGCACGCCGATCCTTCGGAACAGAAATCGATTTCTTTCCGGTCAGGTAAGCACCGGTGAGCGAATGAGGATCGTTGAGAATATGCGAAATCGGTCCGAGCGACACCACTTCTCCGCCACGATCGCCTGCTTGCGGTCCCATGTCCACAATGATGTCCCCTGCCCGCATCATGTCACCATCGTGTTCCACGACGATGACGGTATTGCCCGCATCACGAAGCTTCTCCAGTATTCTGATAAGGCGGCCGTTATCACGCGGGTGGAGCCCAATGCTTGGCTCGTCGAGCACATAGATTGCGCCAACAAGAGACGAACCCAACGATGTGGCAAGATTGATCCGCTGCGACTCACCGCCCGACAGAGTGTTGGAAAGGCGATCGAGCGTGAGGTAACCGATCCCGACCTGATCAAGATACTCGAGCCGGCGTTTCAGCTCGGCCATGATTCTCCGGCCGACCTCCGCTTCATGTTCTGTCAACGTGAGATCATCAATAAAATGTCTTGTTGCGGTAATCGTCATCGCCGTAACATCTGCAATGGTTTTTTCCGAGAGCTTGACATCCAGCGCCGCCGGGCGAAGACGAGCGCCATGACATGCGGGACAAGTTGTATATCCACGATACCTGCTTAGCAGAACGCGATAATAAATCTTGTACGCCTTCCTCTCAAGGTGGGCGAAGAATCCTTTCAACCCTCCGAACTGCCCGAATCCGTTCGCGATGATCTCGGTTTCACGAGGAGCGAGTTCATTATAGGGCACATTCAACCTTATACCGGCAGATCGTGAAACCCGGGTCAACTCTTCCATCCAGCCGGTGAACTTCGCTGTCGTCCATGGCTGGAGGGCCCCTTCCTGAAGGGTCTTGGTGCGATCTGGCACAACCTTATCCATATCGATGCCAATCGCCCTTCCGAATCCCTGGCACTCGGGGCAGGCTCCAAAAGGATTGTTGAACGAAAACAACCGGGGATCGGGTTCTTCATACTCGATGTGGCAATCCGGGCAAGCGAATCGTTGGTTGAATCGGAGGACGGTTCCACCATCGATTGTCGCAATCACTGCATGGCCGTTACCGGAGGAGAATGCCGTTTCTATGGAATCGGCAATGCGCGAATCTTCCTCGTGGGGATGAAAAATTGCGCGGTCAACAAGAACGAGCACCGAATCAGGATCGGTTCCACGCGGGAGGGAATCCTCATTCAGATCAACAACATTTCCCTTGACGACAACCCGAAAGAATCCTTCCTTCTTCAGATTGGCAAGGGCCGTTGCCAGAGTCTGACTTTTGTGGACCAGAAGCGGAAACATCACATGGATTTTGAGCTCTTCATTGTTGGAGACGTGACGGAGTGAATCCACGATTGTCTCGACGGAATCCCTTGTCACAAGGCGCCCGCACTTGCGGCAGATGGTCTTGCCAATCCGCGCGAAGAGCAATCGCAGGTAGTCATTGACCTCCGTGGTTGTTCCCACGGTGGACCTCGGGTTGCGGGTGTTCGTCTTCTGTTCGATCGCCATTGCCGGACTGATGCCCTGGATGACGTCGACGTCGGGTTTGTCCATGCGCTCGAGGAACTGGCGGGCATACGACGAGAGGCTTTCGACGTATCTCCGTTGGCCCTCTGCATAGATCGTATCAAAGGCGAGGCTTGATTTTCCCGAGCCGCTCACACCGGTAATGACGATAAGGGAATTGCGGGGTAAGGTGAGGGAGATGTTTTTGAGATTATGGACGCGGGCGCCGCGGATGACGATGCTGTTGGTCACGCTGAGGTTGTCTTCACGAGGTCTGAATTCATTAGCATTTGCCGAAAACCGGGAGTACGTATTGCATTCTTCAAACTACAAGAATCGGCGTGGAAAATCAAACAGTATAAAAACGAAGCCCCGCGTAAGTGCGGGGCTTCGGCGTTGGTAACATGATGCAGTATAACTCAGTGCACCATCCCATCAATCTCCTGAGTTATCGGGAGGTTGTTCGTGTTGGGCCCTTTTACCGTGATGGACAAATAGAACGGAGTTCCTTGATGAATTTCCCACGAGCCATCACTCACTCGTGCTGTGAAGTCCGTGCCGCCGACCATCATATCCCCCAGGGTAATTGTCCCCTCAGTTCCGAACGAGACAAGCACCTTGTTCTGTGGAGCATCCGGGTACGAAGGAGGCGGTAGTGTAGCAACCACGCTAATTGTCGTTCCGCTTGCCAGAGGATGATTATACAAATCGCTCACTTTGAAAGAGACAACTGCCGATCCCGAATCTGGAACATCGAGAAATGCGGGAGAGACATTAGAGATTGTGCCCAACCCGGTGCAAAGAACAAGTGTGCTATCTTGCACGATTGCCCCTCTTTCTCCCACTGTCTGCGCATGAATCCAAGCGAATCCTGGATCCATCCCTGGTATGCGGGCAACCGCCTCGTCCGCAAACGGATGGCCAGTGATAAGATTGACAGTCACTTGTCCGTCCTTTGATGTCGCTGCCGACCCATTTGTCCCCTCGACAACTCCAGCAGTTGATCGGAAGTAGACAGCACTCGTTGCCGCGGGATTGCTGTACCGGTCACCAATGAGGACATTGACAGCCCAAAGGTCATTCATCCTATTCAACGCAAGAGGCAGATTATGCTGTGTCGGGGCGATGGTAAAGTGCGCTTGGTCCGCATATCCGCCATCGATAACCACGCGGACAGGCGCCGACGTAATTTGCCTATTGACAAACGCTGAGGCCTGAATTTGAGTGACACCTGACACGGTCCCGGAATTGAATGTAATTGACGCCCTTCCCACAGAGTTCGTAAGAAGGGACGACGGCGAGATATACTCGTTGCCGCCTGGGCCGCTGAGAATGGTGAATGTCAAGAGAGTTGCATGTGCCGCATCGATCGGGAAGCCGAGGCTATCGCGCACTTCCCACTGAAGCACGGCCGTTTCCGTGCCACCGACACCGCTGACCGAAATTTCTGGAGGCAAGATACCGAGGAACGCAATGGTCTGTGCCAACCCGCTGCCACCTTGTCCACCATGGGAAACGCCGCCGTGAAGTGTGACGGGCGAGATCGCTGTACTGGCTCCCGGTATTGCCTTGACATAGAATGAAGTGTCAGCATCCCCAATGTTCTGGATCACCATGTGAACGATGGAGGCAGTGTCCACCTGGAACGTAAACGTATACTCTCCCAACACATTGGTGGTGAATGTTCTCGCGGTTTGTGCATTCGGTGAAATTACCGTTGAAGTCACCAGAGCACCAGCGACCGGATTCCCCGTCAACCCGTCCTGCACCACTCCTCCCAGTGTTGCAAAGAGTGCGGCTTTGGAAGTCAGGCGAGCAAGGACGTTTGTGATCTGACCGAACGTTGCCAATACCGTTATCGTCGTGTCATTGAAGCGTCCCCGCGTATCATGCATGATGAGGTCTACCGAAAATGGGGCGTTTCCCACCGTGCTATCGACGGGAATGTTCACCGTGAAACGGCCGGTCGTGTCGCTCACAACCACTTGCTGGCTCATAGAGGATCCCGAAGCCGTAATCGTGATACCCGGAATCGCCACATCGCCCAACAATGGATTCTTGAGCGCCCCTCGAATGCTCGCCGGACCGTAGGGGATTTTGGAAATCATATAAACGCTGATCGTTGTGGTCCTCAACACCACCAGGCTAGCTACCACGAGGGTGTCCCGATAGCCTTGTTTGCTAAACGTAAGAGTTGCTGAACCGAGGCTATCAACCTTGAACTTCAGATAGAACGATCCGTCATTCGCGGTAGTGGTAGTCTGATTGTTTTCTCCTGTCACTGTCACGCCGGCAATCGGCACTCCGAGAAATGCGTCGGTGACAACGCCGGATACCGTACTGTAACCCGGTTCAGGAGCAGTGGCGTCGTTTGTGCACGTCACAAACAGCACCGCCATCAGTGCAAAAACTGGAAGAAGTCTCAGGGTTCTCATGCCTTCTATCCTTTCAAGTCACGCGTGTGGCATCAGTAGGGGTTATTACTTTATGTGGCGGTCCATACGGTCCTGTTCCTGACGCCAGCGGTTCAGAATTCCGTCTTCTTTTCTCTTTTCTGTGATGCGTTCCTGCAATGTAGGAACGAGATCTGCTTTCAGAAGAATTATGAGCTCTTTCTTGTCAAACTCTTCCCGATTGTACCCAAAGAGGTACCGGAGACCCAAGACATACCACGGAAGGTCCTTCAGAACGGGGACGCCGGTGCGAACAGTGTTCGTCTGGGTGGAATACAATCCGCCGATGATGCTCTCTTCTCCATCCAAGAGCAGGAGATTGGTATTGGCTTTTGTCCGATTGACAATAGTGGTAAGTGTTCCAGGTTGGACATCACTACGTTCGACTTCCACATTCAAATGAATAAAACTAACCCCTTGTTCGGTGAGCACTTGGGGCGTCACGTTGATAATCGTGCCTGCGCTATAGAATTTATCTATCAAATTGCCTGCAAAGTCGCGTTCACGGACAGAGAAGTCTTGCCCAACCTGAATGCGCCCGGTCTCGCCGGAGCGGACAATGATTTCCGGACCCGAGACCAACTCGCCGAGTTGAAGGTTGGAGAACATCTTCGCGAGAACATCGATATTCGCAAAACTGATCTTCGGGCTAAACCCGACGTTAAAAATATCCGCTTTATTTTGATCTGCCCCGGCGAAGGTGGAAGCCAGCGTGAAATCCTTCGTGCTCTTCATGAAATCCCAGTTGATACCCACTTCTTCAATGCGGGTAAGATCTGCTTCGAGAAGATACGCGCTAATCTTCACTTCGCGGCTCTTGATGGATGCAACCTCTTTTTGAATTCCAACGGCTGGTGCTGCACCTGCGGGGCCGGCGGCTTGTTTGGTAGATTCGCTGGCAGGGGAGGTGATCTGAATATATGAATCGAATTCAGTGTACCAGAGGTCGTTCTTTCTGCAGATTGTCTCAAGAGCGTCCTTCCAATGCATGCCCTGGATATCAATGTTGATGGGCGTGGTGCGCCGCTCGGTGTCAATCACGAGTTTTCCTGTAAATTTCTTGCTCACTTCGCTAATGATCGTAATCGCCTTGTCAAGCGGTGTGGTCGGAGCGATGGAGACAAGTTCTTGCGGGGAGGTATGCTCGCGAAAGGCCCGGCGTTCAGAAGAACTCGACCCCTGCGCATGCAAAGGAACGACCGCCACCCACAAGAGAATGATCGCAGCTGCCATGATACGTGTCGTGTTCATGCTAGTCCCATTCCTATTTGTTAGGTTCGTTTTGCCCAGTTCCATAACGGATTGTGAGTTCGACCCGATCGATAATGCCTCCCTTGTTCAGCGTGCATTCCAGTCGGCCGTTCTGAGGATCGATCTTTGTCACGTATCCAAGATACACTTCGTCGCCTTCCTGCAACGTGCGGATGGCTTTGCTCTGATCCTCCACGAATACTTTCCCTGGAATGACCGCCTTCAACGAAGAGCGTTCTATTTCCACCAGACCCCGGACGTTGGGTGGAATTCCGCTTGAGATAACCGGGATGAACGGATCGGAGGTGATGCTGGTTGGAGATATGATCCGATCGATGAGCGCGCCGGAAAGTTCTGCAACGGAAGAATAGTAGGATTGGACCTCCATGGAGAACGTCACGAGCACTCCGCCCAGCTTCTTGTCGGTGGTCGCCACTTCGATTCCATGCAGGGTAAGGGTGGTGATCTTATACAAGCGGCGATCGTTCTCCATGTACCAGATGAACCGATACAGGTTGGCGAATGGAGCTTCCCCCTTCAGGCTGTAAATATGATAGCCGTAGTTACTCTTGTCCACTCCCCCTTCGTACGCCACGTCGAGCTTGATGGGACCGCTCAGATCGATGAGATGGCTGAAGTATGCATAACTTTGCGCGGTCACATCGGCGGGCGGAATGATTTTGTTCCTCGTCTCCCAGCGCTTTTGTGTATCATTGAGCGTAGTGCTGAGATCGTTGAACTGATTTACGAGGTTAGGGGTATTTTGCAGTTCTTCATCGATCTTCTTCATCGATGCCTGAATTGCCTTCACCTTCTTCGGTTGGTTAATTACCCGCCAGTAACCTCCCCCGATGAGGATCAAGAACATCAGGATCCCCAAGACGATGCTATTACGGAGCTTGTAGGACACGGTACCTCTCCTTCTGTCGTTCGGTCAACGGACCGCTTCTGTTGCGGGAATGTCAAGCGAGTATTTATATACTTCCTGGTCACGGATGGACTGAACGGTGACCTCTTTGAGAACTGCATTGTCGAATATTGCCGAAAATCTCGGAATCCGGGTGCGATAGGTGGTGTACCCGATCAGATTCAATGTTGAGCTCCCTCCTTGACCCGCATTGAAATCGGTCACCCAAAGGGAATTCAGGTCCTCCACACCGTTGGTGAGTTTCGTCAGCGTGCGACTCCACCGCTGGCTGCCCGGAACGAGTGAGTCGTACAACGCAAGAGATGTCTTGTATCGGTTGATCTGCTGTTGAAGGGCGTCGATGGAATTCGCCAATTGTTGATTCTCCGCCTGCTGGCTTTCCTTTCGCGTCAATTCATCATGGAGATCACGTAGTTCTCTGGTCTTTGAGGTGATCTGCCAAGTGAAGAAAAACGCGGAAATGAACAGGAGCACAATCAGGACGTAGCCGTGCCACGCGAGCTTGAAAACGCGCTGACTTTCACGGATGGAATCGGGCAGAAGGTTGACCCGGTACATTGACTGACTCTTTTGGTCCAGGATGCGCCAAGCCGCGCCGATCGGGACTGCGAAAGCGGAAATTTCGGCTTGCTGCTCCGGCGGCAACGGACTGGTGTCCAACATGGGCACCAGGAGATAGTCGACTTCCTGATCGGGCAGTTGCTGCACGAGGAATTCCTTGAAGTCGATCCTGTGGCTTTCCCCCGCAAGGACGATTCGATGGATGCGCGGAAGCCCGAGATTGTCCTGTTCGAGGAGAAGTCTGCTATAGACCGTATTCTGCAGGTTCGGGGAGTCATACCCTTCGCCGAGAATCGGGGCGAATTGATAGAAGTGATCTCCCCGCATAAAGATAAGCCGCGTGAACTCGACACCGACATAGATGATGACGGTCACCTCATTGGCCTGGAGTTCGTAATTCTGGCGAACCAGGTTCATGAGCGAGACGTCGGAACTGTCTATGCCAGCAATCAGCGGAAGTCGGCCACCAAGGTAGCTCTTGATGCCTTCCAGTGAGTGGACAAGGCTCAGCCCATCTTCCCTCACGATGCAGAGAAGTCCACCCTCCTCGGTGTGGATGTGGTCCACGGCATCCATCATTGGCTGGAAAGCGCGGATGTTTCTCAGCTCTTCGAGAATCCGCTGTCGCAGCTTCACCCCTTTCAGTCCGTAGTCAGTCTCGAGCACGTGATAATAGATTGCCGGTTCAGCCAGACTGTACACCAGCGAGTATTTCGTGCTCGGGTAGGCGGCGAGGAGGCTTAGGAGAATGGAACTGTTGTCGTCCGATTGGACATCGGCAGTGGCGGATTCCATGACCGAACCACCCGACGAGACGGCAAAGGGGTCCGAGCCCCCGTCGGCGCCAGGAAGACCGATATCAACGCTCTTGTGCTCTGCCATCTTTGAGGCAAGCGTGGCCGTGCGCAATTCCTGTACAATCACACGCCTGCCTTTGACCGCAAGATGTGCAAGCTTCAAATCGAGCCCGTCCACAAACAGGCCGATGACGTTTTTGCTGCGTCCACTCATTTCGGACATGGTTTCCTCACCTCTCGTATGCACCACCAGCGGCCTGATCCAGGGGATCAGTCACCAACGCTGGCGGAGAGATTCATGATTTGCTGGAAGCGACGCTTGTTATTTGCTGAAACAACGGCGTTCTCCAGGGAGATTTTTTTCTGCAGATAGAGCCTCTTCAAATCCTGCTCCAGGGTGGTCATACCGAGATCTGCACTCTCGGCCATCATCTGATATATTTCACCGGTGTTATTATTCTTGATGGCGGCGCGCACTGGAGGCGTCATCGTCAATAATTCCTTTGCCAATACCCGTTTGCCATCGAGGCTGGACACGAGCTTTTGCGACATGACACAACTCAACGTATCGGCCAGACGCAGCCGGACGCGGTCCTGCTCGATGGGCGGCATTTCACCGATAATACGGTCGATCGTCTCCACTGCCGATGCCGTATGCAGCGTTGAAAACACCTTGTGACCGCTATCGGTGATTTCCAGGGCCGTCATAATGGTGTCGGGATCACGCATTTCCCCGATGACGATGATGTCGGGGTCCTGGCGCAAGGACTGCACGGCGCCCTCTTTGAACGAAAGCACATCGCGTCCGACTTCGCGATGGCGGATGATGCATTTGTCTGCCTTGTGCACGTATTCGATTGGAGACGCAATAATGACGACGTGCCCTTCGACCGTGTGGTTGTTCGCATCGATGATGCTGTCAAGGGTGGTGCTTTTGCCAGACCCCGTGATCCCCGTGATCAGGGTCAGCCCCTGCTCGGTGTATGCAAGGCTCAGTGCCTTCGTCACGGATGGATGAAGATCCAGCCCTTTGTAGGGCCGCACAACACTGTTGATGGCACGCATATTCAACGCAAGATGATCAAGATCGAAATACGCATTTGCCCGGAAGCGAAACATGGAATCGTCTTCGATGATGCTGTAGGAAAAATCGAGACTCCTGTTCTCATACAGGAACAGACGCTGGCGCTCAATCAGGATCGTCTGAATCATGATATTGAATTCGTCGAGCGAGAAATTCCCAAGGTCACGGAACGGCTTCTTGTTGCCGTAAACGCGATACCACACATGTCCCGCGGCGCCGTAGCCGCCGATGTCAATATCGGAGGCATTGATGCGCGCCATGTGGCGCAGATAACTATCCATCAGCTTGCGGAGAGTTGATCGCTCTGCAGGAGAAAGCCTGGAGACAAGGTCACCGATCAACATCTGCCGCTCCATCCCAGGCACAGAATCGGGGACGGTCGCCGCAATTTCCCGGAGGACTTTTAAGGTGGTTTCGATCATGCGTTAAGAACCACACTCCCATCCTTAGAGGATTGGTAAGACTCTTCGAATATGGGTTTAATCATCTGTCGTTGCGGCGGCGATCTCCTCCAGCGTCGTCACGCCTTCCTTCATGCGTTCAATACCCGCACGCCGCAATGTCCACATGCCGTCCTTCATTGCTTGCGTACGTACAGCTTCTTCGTCGACTTCCTTCCCCGATTTAATGATCAGGTTGCGGATATCGCGCGAGAAATACAGTGCTTCATGGATAGCGGCGCGCCCTTTGTACCCCCCCGTACAACGATCGCAACCCGCAGCCTCGTAAAACGTGACCTTCTTCAAGTCATCTTCTGTCAATCCGAATTTGATGTACGTCTCATGATCGATTTCTTCCGGCAGAATCGCCCGTTTACACGAAGTACACAGGGTTCGTATCAGACGTTGGGCAACGATAATGTTGATGGCATAGGCGATCAGGAACGGCTCAATTCCCATTTTATAGAGGCGGGAGACCGCACTTGGAGCGTCGTTGGTATGCAAGGTGGAAAACGTCAAGTGACCCGTATTTGCAAGCTTGATGGCAATCTCCGCAGTAATTTTATCGCGCATCTCCCCTACCAGCACGATGTCAGGATCATGACGAAGGATGCCACGAATGGCGTCGTCAAAAGTCATCTTCGTCCCGATTTTTAACTGCCTCGCGCCCCTGATGACATACTCCACAGGATCTTCGACGGTAAGGACGTTTACTGATGGATCGATCACCTGGTGCAGGGCTGCGACGAGTGTTGTGCTCTTGCCGCATCCCGTTGGTCCTGTCAGAATAACGATTCCCTGCGGTTTGTTGATGGCACGATTGAAGAAGTCCTTGGCCGGACCAGTAAGACCGAGTTTCTTCAAATCCGTGATCACTTTTCTGTCATCCAGCACCCTGATGACAATGCTTTCGAACTTGTGCTTGAATTCTATACCCACGATGGGAAGGATCGAGACACGAAAACGGATCATGTGATCATCAATCAGGCGCTGGATGAAACCATCTTGCGCCGCTTCACGCTCAAACCTATCGACATTCTTCGATCGATCCTTCACAACGGCAGCCACTGCTTCAGGCATGGTCTTGTCCTGGACATGCCAGAGTTTCAGTGATCCGTCGACGCGAAACCAGAGCTCAGTCCGGTTTCCTTCCTTGGCAATGATGTGGATGTCGCTTGCCCCCTGTCGAACCGCCTCCACGAGCGCGCCTTCCACAAGATTAATAATGGCACTCTTGGATATTTCCGCTTCAAGTTCTTCCTCATCAAGAGCGCTTTCCTCCTCTTGCTTCATCTGGATCCCGACATCGGAGGTTTCGAGCTGCTTGAGGAACTCGTTTTCGGGAGGCATGACCTGCTCAAGGAGATTTGCAATCTCCTTCAGGCGGCAATATGCAACTTCATATTTCTTTGCGCCGAAATTCCTTGCAACAAGCGGAATGCGACGATCAGTCGGGTCGGCCGCAACGATGATCAGTTTGTCAGGCTGTTTGTCATCAAACCGCAACGGGAGCATCTTAGTCTGGATCAGCGTCTCACGCGCATTCTGGGGCAGAGCATCGAGAAAGCGACGAATAAAATCGACACGCGTCTGGTCTATGCGCTCATCGGCCAGATAGATCTCACGGAAGGCATACAGGTCGGCAACTTCACGAAATACAGCATCATGATCCGCGTTGAAATCGGTCACAAGGATCTGTCCGAGGTTCCGACGATTCTTCTTTTCCTCGGATTCTTTGATCCTGAGTGATTTTTCCAGGGTCTCATAATCGATCACGCCCTTCTTGAGAAGAGCGAAACCAATCTTGTCAGTGATGTCCAGGTTACCCATTGCGTTCTCTATAAGAGCATCGAATTGTCTCTACCGGATCCGGCTACGTCCGGGGTAGCACTGTCACGACAGGCGTTGCCTGCCCGAGCACCGGATTCTTTGGTTTGATGGTCGCCGTTTCCGAAGAGACAATCGTTAGAGCTGTCAATACGACCATGATCACCATCGAGATCATAAGCTGGATATAATCGATGGCGTTACGCATTTTGTATGTGGTTTCTTTTTCATAGTACTCTGCAAGCTGCAATGCGGTGTTCTTCACTGTCCCGGTCTCGGCGCCGGAATGGAATCGGGCAAGGGCCGTTTTGGTGAAGACTCCTGTTGCTTCGAACGCTTCAACAATGCCGGCACCCTTCTCGATCATGAGCGGCAACGCTACCGATTTGATTCGCATTTCCATGAATTTGTTTCCACACGCTTCTGCCGCCAAACGGATGATTTCAATGTTCTCTCCCGATCCGCTGTAGAGCGCGTAAAAGACACGGCAGAAGATCTCTATACTCTGCTTGTGGAGCAGAGGTCCAAGAACAGGCGCGCTCCAGATGTACCGGTCAATGACAAAGCGGCCCCGATCGGTGGCAAAAAACCTGATGAGAATCACGGTGGGAATGGTGAGCAACATCAGGATGATCCAGATGTTCGCCGTGATAAAGTCACTGAATGCCAGCGTCGCCTTGGTCATCGGTGGGAGCTCAATCTTGAACTTTCTAAAAAGATTGGCGGTTGCGGGGAAGATGTACCCTACGTAATAGATCACAGCGCCGAACAGGACAAACAACGTGACGATAGGAGTGATGAGGGCTGATTTGAGGTTTTTCTTGAACTCCGCCTGCCGCTCAAGAAACTTCGCCGTGCTGTCATAGATCTCGGCCATGTTACCGCTCTTTGAGGCAAGTCCGAGCATATGGGCGGTAAACCTGCCAAGAACCGCCTCGTGTTTCAGGAATGCTTTCTCGCTGTCTTTCCCTTGCTTGAGTTCAGTATTGATATCCTTGATGGATTCACGCAACGTTCGGTTTTCGATATCATTGACCAACAGCTGCATAATTTCGTTAAATGGAAGTTTCTGGCGGATAAGGTCGGCACTCACCCGAACAAACGTCACAATCTCTGTGGCCGGTGGCCGGAACTTAAAGTCGACGAACCGTTTCTGCACCGAGATCACCCGGTATCCCATCTTTTGAAGGGCTTCCTCCACTTCGCTTCTGGTGAAGGCCTTCTGCTCTCCTGTAAAGGGTTTCTCCGTGCCGCGCTGCACCTTATAGAGAAAGGTGGAACGCGAAGTCACCTGCACCAGTTTGAATTTCCTCTGCTTGGCAATCGCCTGTGCCTTGCGTTTGGCATTGCCGCCTGTGTCCGCATCAATAATCCCCGTAATGGGTTTGCCGGCCTGGGAGATACCTTCAATTCTGAATTCGGGCATGGTCCTTGTCCTTGCTAGTCACTCTGACTGCCACCAACGTTTCCAAAAAAGCAAAAAAGGGGGATCCTTCGCCACAACTCCAGCGGCCCGCCAGATCCCCCACCTGGCGGACACCTTGTGACGAAGGAACCCCTGTTGAGATGTACCTTAGAACAGTACAGCTAGTTCAATTCGTTGACGTATGAAACGGAACTGTCGGGAACCACTCGAATAACCAGTTTCACCTTGTTGATTCCATCTTTTCCGAGTTCAGTCCCTTCCGCCTCGATTTCCAGATGGGTTGCATCCTGCGTTCGGATGGAGAATTTCCCGTCCATGTTGTCCGTCTTCGATAGCTGATACCCCACGTACGTCTGATTGCCGCCCCCACTAAAAATTGCCGGCTTCTTATGCCATTGCTGCGCAAGCGCAGCCTCGTGTATGAGCTCGTTCGACAATGCATCTCGATTTGACGCAGATGATTGGGTCGCGAAGAGATCGAAGCTGAACGCCACTGCGAGCATCATCACAAATGTCCCGACTATTATGAGCAACAACTGTTGCGTACCCATGGGACGACCCGATGCATTGTAATAAGGAAACAAAACCTAGCGGGCGGCGGAGAGCACCGTCCGCTACAAGAAGTTCTGCTATTGCAATATCATTGTTGTGTCGATCTTTGTTGCTGACACATTCATCTGCACCTGCACCGTATTGCCGCTGCCATTTTTCTCTGTGCCGTATGCCAACAATTGGACGGATGATCCCGTTGCGGATGATAGAACATACGAACCATTGGCATTCGTGAACGTTGAATTCGAGCCGGCAGCATTCGAAAGAGAACCCATCTTCAAACCCGTAAACGAG
>Ga0265330_10001477_pt1 | contig 13674 bp, 9 predicted proteins | sample 41919metaG_FD_202083 | JGI IMG/M metagenome (GOLD analysis project Ga0265330, IMG submission 202083) | Rhizosphere microbial communities from Carex aquatilis grown in University of Washington, Seatle, WA, United States - 4-19-19 metaG | ecosystem: Host-associated > Plants > Roots > Rhizosphere >... | reverse complement strand
ACTTGTCGTACATCTCCCAGAACTTGCCCTGCTGGTCGGCCGCCACAGAGGCGATGGCGGCGGGCATGGCGTTGTTGTGGAAGGGCAGCGGGAATTGCTTGAACGAGATCTGCAGGTCGTCCTTGTACAGCTTGAGCAGCTGGTCAAGCGTGTTCTTGGCGCGGCTGCAGAAAGGGCACTGGAAATCGGAGAACTCGATGAGCGTGATCTTGGGCGCCTGGCCGCCCTTGCGCGGAGCCTTGTCGACCTCGACCTTGTAGACTTCGGTGGAAACCGGCGGCCGCGGCGGCGGTGCCGCGACTCCAAGCCCCTTGGCCTTGCCGGTCACGAAAGCGGCATAGAGCTGGGTGACGGAGGTTCCCTTGTCCATGAGCTTCTTGGCGCGGCCGATCTCCTCATCCACCGTGGTCTTGAACTGCTCGTAGGGCACGGCCCCACGCATCGGGCGGCCGTTGATGAAGAAGTTGGGGGTTCCCTGCACACCCAGCTCGCGCGCGTCGGCCAGATCCTTTTCCACCGCGGCCTTGTAGGTGTGCTTGTCCAGCGCGGCCTTGAACTTGGACATGTTGAGGCCGATCTTCGCCGCGTATTTCTCCAGGGCCGGCCGGTCCAGGGCAGATTGGTTGGCGAAGAGTTCATCGTGCATCTTCCAGAACTTGCCTTGAGCCCCGGCAGCCAGCGCGGCCTCGGCGGCGAGCTGGGCTTTGTCGTGGAAGGGCAGCGGATTCTGCTTGAAGAAAATGCGCACCTTGTCCGGGTATTCCTTGACCAATCGCTCCATGGTGGGAACGACACGGCTGCAATAGGGGCACTGGAAATCGGAGAACTCGACGATGGTCACCAGGGCCTTGGCTGCGCCTTTGGCCGTGCCCTCGAACGGCACGCACTTGCGCTCAATATCGTCGTTGGCGCTCGCCCCAACTTTTTGGCAGACGTACTTGTTCGGCGCCGCCCCACGCGCGCCCCAGTTGCTTTTGCCGAGATAGTACCCGCCGACAACGACGCCAGCGGCCAGAGCGAAGATTACGATTTTGCGTACCATGATGTCTCCTTCGACGCGAGCCAGCTAAACACCGGGAACAGCCAGGTGCTCACGGTGGTGCCCAGGGACAGAGTCGAACTGTCTACACACGGATTTTCAGTCCGTTGCTCTACCAGTTGAGCTACCTGGGCGTGGGTTCGCGGTTCGGTCGTCTAACATGGGGGCGGCCTTCTCGCAAGCCGCGTCGGGATCGCAATCCTGCGACAGAAACAGGTGTTCGTGGCCGTGGTCGTGTTCGGGGCCGTGGTCTCGACCGAATGTCCCGGCGCGTTGTGCGCCCGCCTACTCCTTGTGCTCTTCCTCTCCGTCGTCGTGAGGCAGCGGCTCGCCGCGCAGCCGGCGAATCTTGCCGTCGCGAATTTCCAGGGCGGTGAAGCGAAAGCCGCCCAGGTCCACGGTGCCGCCTGGCCGCAGAGGGTGGCCCAGGTGGGATTGCACGTAGGCACCGAGAGTCTCGATGTCAGGACGCACGGGCGGCAGAGTCACACCCAGTTCCCGTTCCGCCACGTCGAGCGTCAGGCGACCGTCGGCTTCGAAACGACCCTCGGCTCCGCGCATGATGGGCGGCAACTCGCCCACGTCCTGCTCGTCCTGGATCTCGCCCACGAATTCTTCCAAGAGGTCTTCCAAGGTGACGACTCCGAGGAAGGCGTTGCCTGCGCCCAGCACCACGGCCATGTGGACACGGCGACGTTGAAATTCGCGCCGCAGCCACTCGCTGGGTGTCTCCTCCGAGCAGTAGATGGGCTCGCGCGCGATCTCGCGCATGCGCTTGGGCGTGCGACCCGCGGCCAGCGCTGCCACGATGTCCTTCAGGTGCACATAGCCGATGACCTTGTCCGAGCCTGGCTCGACCAAGGGATAGCGCGTGTACTGGTTGGCGGTGGCCAGTTGCACGTTTTCGGCAAAGGGCCGGCCCTCCTCCAGCACCACGACATCCCGTCGCAGGGTCATCACATGGCGGGCCACGCGATGGGTGTAGTCGAACACGCGGTCGATGAGTCGCCGCGCTCCCGGGTCCAGATCCACGTGTTGCAGGACCAGGCGCAACTCGTCGGGCGAGTGCAACATTTCGGCCCCCGAGGCCGGCCGCAAGTGCATCACACGCAGAAAGAGATTGGCCGCCGTGGTCAGCGTCCAGATGAACGGGAAGGCCAAGAGGTAGAAGACGCGCAGAGGTGCGGCCGCCCACAGCGCAACCGGTTCCGTCTTCTGCAAGGCCAGGGCCTTGGGCACCAGCTCGCCCAGCACCGCGTGCACGAAACTGATCAGGGCGAAGCCTACGCCCAGCGCCAGAGACTGGACGGCAACCCCAGTCCATCGGCCCAGGGAGCCGACATGAGGCTCGATGAGGCTGGCCAGAGCCGGCTCGCCCAGCCAGCCCAAAGCCAGAGACGCCAGGGTGATGCCGAGCTGATTGGCCGACAGAAACGAATCCAGATGGCCGGTGATTCCTGACAGGAGCCAGGCGCGCCGGCCCCCGCGGTTAACCAGTTCCTTGACCAGGGTAGGTCGGATCTTGACGATCGCGAATTCGGACGCGACGAAGAAGGCATTCGCCGCAACCATCAAGGCGGCCAGGGCCAACGCTGTGCTCGGACTGAACATGAGACAAGCTTACAGGCACTGGGTGGTCAAAGGCCAATCGGCCGCGAACTACGAGGACTACGGGCAGTCTTGCGGGCAGTTGCAGTGATTCTCGCCCAGACCACAGATCTTGTCGCCGCAGGTCGTGCACACGACCAAGCCCGCACCCGGCGGATTGGTGCAGGACGTGGTGTCCTGGTAGTAGAAGATTTCAACCAGTCCAGGACAGCAGCCTTTAAAGAAGCCGATCTGTCCCTCGGTCCCGCATGAACCCCGGCACACGCACGTCCCGTCGGGGGAACAGACACTTGGGCAGCTCTCGCGCGTGCCACAGGTCCCGGGATTGGCGGTGCAGTCCAGACTGCACCGGCACTGCTGCACGGTCGTATCGCAGACGGGCCGAAAACCGGTTCCGCAGGAGGCAGCGGAGCAGTCGGTTGCGCAGCCTGTCGTTCCTCCGTCCGCGCCAGTCTTGCCGCCGGAACCTCCTGCAGCGGAAGACCCGCCGGAACTGGTGGCGCCGCCCGCACTGGAAGCGCCGTCCGCTCCCGTGGTCCCTCCGGTGCTCGTCGTGCCGCCTGCTCCTGCGTCTGCTGTTGTGCATGCGCCGTCGGATTTCTTGTACACCCTAAACTCTTGGCGAACGCAGTCGTTACTGTAGGTCTGCCCATCGCAGCCGCACACTGGCGGACCCGGGGCGCAAAGCACCGCTCCTACGAGCACGCACTTTCCGTACACGTCGGCAGCGCCAGCGCTGCAGAGCCCTGCCGCGATGTCGCAAAAATCCCCGTACGCGCCGCAGCTCACGCCCCCGCAGCTGTTGCCAGTGCCGCCGGTGCCGGCCATCCCGCCTCCGGCACCAGTGGTCCCGCCGGCCGTCCCACCACCGGCGCCACCGACACCAGGAGTGCCTCCTGCACCTCCGCCCGAGTCACCCATGGAAACATCCGGCTGAGAACCGGGGGCGTCTGGCACCCCGGCATCACCTTCGCCACCACTGCCGCCTAGCGCGCCACCGCCGGCACCAACGATGCCAGCACTACCGCCCAATCCTCCGGCAGTTTCGCTACTGATTTTGGTGCCTGCCTGGCCTCCGCTTCCCGTTCCACCATCTGCGCTCCTCTTCAGACCGGACTTGCTACACGCGAGGCCCAATAGGCCAACTGCAAGAATGGCTGCCGCAGCCGTTGACATTCTGAACATCGGGTCCTCCATAGGCGCAACACCGCAGTCTGCGTGCCGAGTCTACCACCGCGGTTGTAGACGGTCAGGGTGGCGAGCCGCTGACGACCCAGCGACCGGGGACCAGGACCCTGGCGATTGCGTGGCCCATCTGTGATATGCAAATGGCATGGGATCCACCATCGGGCGCGACATCCGTACCGTTCCGAACATCATCACATTGTCGCGCATCTTGCTCATCCTGCTGGGCGCTGTCGTGTACTTCAATCTTTCGCACGGGTTGGGCATCGTGCTGTCGATCGTGGCGGGCGTGACCGACTACCTTGACGGCTACGTCGCCCGTCGCACCGGACAGGTTACGCGTCTGGGCGAGATCCTCGACCAATTTTGTGACCTATGTTTCGAATCGTTTCTGATCGTCATAGCCACCGTCCAGAATTTCTTTCCGCCGGTGATCATCTGTGCGTATCTGCTGCGCGAGTTCTGGGTGGCCTCGGTGCGGCGGTTCATGGCAGCGGCGCACATGAACATCCCCAGCAGCATCGCGGGCAAGGCCAAGTCCAACTTGATCATGTGGAGTTTCTTGCCCACCTTCTTGTCGGTTGGGGATCTGCTGCCCGCCCTGGAACCGTACCTGGCCTATTCCGCCTACGTCATCATCGGCCTGGGTCTGCTGGCCAGCTACGTGAGCGCGTGGGGCTACACGCGGGCGTTCGTGACCGGCTATGCCCAGGCGCTGGACAGGATAGACTGAGACCTCGATGTCGCGCGTTTCTTGCGCCCTGTTGCCGTTGCTCGCCGGCGTTCTGGCTGCGCCCGCGGCCCGCGCCGAAGACTATTCGGCGCTGGCGGCCTGTCCCGCAGGAAACTTGCTGTCCGGAAAGCGCCCCGTCAGCTGGCAAGACATACGCCGCGATCTGGCCCTTCTGACCGACGAAACCGTGGCGCCCGAGGGTGCCGCGTGGGACGCCCCGCCGGCCGTGCTGTTCGACACGGGCGCGTCGACGGTGACCTGGGATTTGGGCGCCGCCACCACGGTCAATGCGCTCGCCATCCAAGCTGATGCCAACGACACCTACACGGCGTGGGGCTCGCTCGACGGAAATAGCTACCGCGTGTTGGGACATATCGATCCCGTGACCGATCACGGCCTGCGTCTGCGCACCATCGAGACCGGCGGCGTGGCCCTGCGCTATCTGCGCGTGGGCGAGGGCGTGGGCGACGCCTCGTACTCGATTTCGGAGGTCGCGGCCTACTGCCAGAAACCCACGCCGTTTCCGGCACGGATGAAGGTGGTGGATGCGCCGCCCGCGACGGTGGCCAAGGTCTACTGGGACGACATTTCCAGTGCGCGTTGGGAGTTGGTGCTGGCCCTGTTGGGGCTGCTCTTCCTGTGGTGGGACCAGTGGGTGTCCAGGGGCGCGGCCATCCAGCCCAAGGAAAAGGCCACCGGCATAGCGGATTCGTGCGTTCGCTTGGTGCAGAGACTAGCGACTGGACTTGGGCTGGGTCGCGTGCGGGGGAAAGTACGCCGGGCCATCCTGGCCGTGTTGGGATTGGTCGCGTTTCTGACTTACTTCAACTTCGGTTCCTTCCACTTCCCCAATTTTATTCATGGCTGGGACACCTTTCACTACTACATCGGGTCCAAGTACTCGCGCGAACTGAGCTACGATCGACTGTACGAGTGCGTGGCCGTGGCTGATTCCGAGGTGCCGGCGCTGCGCCGTCGGGTCGAGCTGCGCAAGCTCACCAACCTGCGCACCAACATTCTCGAAACCACGGCCAACATTCTGGCGCATCCCGAACGTTGCAAGCAGCACTTCACGCCCGAGCGCTGGCAGTCGTTTCACCACGACTTGGCCTACTTTCGCACCCTAGAGACCGCGCGTCGCTGGGACGACGCCCAGACCGACCACGGCTTCAACGGCAGCCCGGTGTGGAACATCGCGGGCTCGCTGCTTTCCAACCTGGCCCCTGCCAGCAAGACCCAGATCTACATCCTGAATTCGCTGGATTCTGTCTTCCTGACCGCCGGGTGTCTGATGATTGCGTGGGCCTTCGGTTGGCGGGTGCTGGCGGTGGCGTTGCTCGTCTTTGCCACCAATTTCCCGTCGCGGTTCTATTGGACCGGCGGCGCGTTTCTGCGCTGGGACTGGCTCTTCTGGATGATTGCGAGCGTGTGCCTGCTCAAGAAGCAGCACCCCATGGCGGCCGGACTGGCGCTGGCGTACTCGACCTTGCTGCGTATCTTCCCAATTTTCCTGTTCGTCGCGCCCGTGCTGGCGGCTGGCTATCACGTTGTCCGGCACCGCAAGATTCCCCCGATCTATCTGCGTTTCTTCGTCGGCGCCGCCTTGGGCGTGGCCTTGCTCATTCCGGCGGGCATGGCCGTGGTCGGCCGCGCGGACACCTATCAGGAATTCGTACGCAACACGATGAAGCACTCGGGGACAGCGCTGACCAACAACATGGGTCTGCGCACGGTGGTGGCTTATCGTCCGTCGGAGGTTGGTCGCAAGATGGAACGTGTGGGGGCGACCGATCCCTGGGCGGCATGGAAACAGGCGCGGCTGGACAGTTTCCGTCAGGCCAAGCCTGTGTACTTCGTCGCGGTGGCCGCCTTCCTGGTGCTGCTGGGATTGGCCGTGCGCGAGGCCGAACCGTGGGCCGCTTTGGCATTGTCGGCGACCTTCATTCCTTTTGGGGTCGAACTGACTTGTTACTACTACTCCTTCATCATTGTCGTGGCCTTGCTATGCGTGAGGAGCGAACGGTTGGCCCAGCGGTTGCTTCTGCTCACGGCCGTCACCCAGTTCGTGGCCTGGGCACCGATCACCGGCATGCCCAGCTGGCTTGATGAGAAGTACACCCTGATGTCAGTGGCCACCCTCATCGTGTTTGTTGCCATCGCCTGGGAGTTCTTCGCCCAGCGCCGTCTGGCCGCGGCCGGCGCAAGCGCGATTGCCTTTGCCTCCGACGGGCCCGACGCGGAATCGGCCGGACAGGAAAAAACCGGACAAGGCGCGCGCGACCGCATCCACCGCCGTCGCCGGCGGAGGTAGCGTTTTTCACCACAGAGAGCACTCAGAACACAGAGGTGGGAAGGGAAGAAGGGTTCGGATCGGACAGAACCCAACCCTTCTCTTTCCGGTCCGGCTCTGTGGCTTCTGTGACCTCTGTGGTGAAGAAAGCTCGCCGTCCGTTACTTCAAATAGGCTGCCAAAGGACTGCCGATGCGGGTCAGCTCTTGCGCCGCAAGCTGGGCCATCTCAGTGGCGCCCGCCTTATCGAAGTGTGCCTTGTCCCCGTTGAAGGTGAGCGCCGCAGCAGCTGTCTGGCCAATCGAGTTGTAGTATTCGATGCCGCGCGCGTTGAGATCGTCAACCAAAAGGTTCTTGGTCTTTCCCACCGCAATCGTCGCGTCACAATATGGCTGCAGCCGAGTATTGGTCTCCTTGCCGCCGACCCACACCTGCAGCGGGGATGATGTCGTGGGAATGAAGGTGGCCTTCTTCGCCGCGACTTCATCCGCCATCGTGTCGAACTCCGCCGTGAAATTCGGCACAGTGACAGGCCCGTGCGTAGTGCCGCTGTCGTTGATCCCGAACGCCGCCAGCACATAGTCGCCGGCCTGGACGTTGGCGATGAGGGTCTTCCATTTGCCCGAGTAGAAGCTTTGCACGTTGGCGCCGCCCTGAGCCTGATTGTCAATCGTGACCTTGCTGATGAAGAACTGCCCAAACTCCTGCCCCCAACCCTCTTGAGTGGTGGTCGCCGCATAATTGGCCATGGTGGAATCCCCGGCCAAGTGCACGGTGATGGCTGGTAACGAACCCTGATCGGGCTTGCCGCCAGTGCTTCCGCCGCTGGCGCTGGCGACGCCACCGCTGCTGACGCCACCGGAGTTGGTGGTGGTGCCACCACTGCCGATGCGACCACCGGACGCAGTGGTGCTTCCGCCGCTGGCGCCGGTGGTGCCAGCGCCGCTCATGCGACCGCCGGTCGCGGTGATGCTTCCGCCGCTGGCGCCGGTGGTGCCAGCGCTGCTGATGCGACCGCCGGTTGCTGTCGTGCTGTCGCCGCTTCCAGCAACAGAGCCCCCCAAATCAGCGCTTCCGCCCGTGCCAGACTGGCCCGCGGTCCCGGCCTGACCGCCAGTGGCGGGCTGGGTGGTTCCGGCCCGAGCGCCGGAGGCAGGCGTCCCAGCCTGGCTGCTGGAAGTTGTCGGCCCGGTCTGGCCGCCAGATGCAGGCGTGGTCCCGGCCTGGCCGCCGGTAGTCCCGGCTTCACCGCCCGTGGCGGGCGCGGTCCCGGATTGGCCACCCGATGCTGGCTGGCCGCCGGTGCTTCCCGTGTGTCCGGCGCTGCCACTGGTCCCCCCGGTCTCAGGTACACCACCGGTTTCTTGCGCTGACCCCGTGGATCCACCGCTACACCCCAAGAGCAGCACAGCCAACAACACAGCAACAAGCCATCCGTCTCTCGTCCGGGTAGAGCAGGACATACGAGATGCAGTTCCTGTTGCTCGAAGGTGCATGGGGCGAAAGTGTAGCACGCCTCTGGCGCCGCCCTGGAGGTGACTAGCCGACCAACTCAGCACGCCCGCTGGCAGCCGAGCGTTGCAGCGCATCCAAGACCGCCATGTTCTTGATCGAATCTTCGAGCGGAACGGGGCCGGAGCCGCCGGTCGCGGCGGCGCGCGCAAAATGCTCGGCCAGCAGGGTGTACTGGTCCACAGGCTCGAACGAAACACGTCGGGGCGTCGGCTCTTCCAGGCTGGAACTGGTGTTGACCACGATCTCCGAGGGAGAATTGCCGGGCGGATTCCAGGGATTGACCATTTCCATGTGACCGCCGGTGCCGATGAGCTGGGCCCGCTGCACAGGAAACGTCTCCATGCCGACGGTGAGCACGGCGTGACCTTGCGGAAACTCCAGGATCGCGCTGGTCAGACGGTCCACGCCTCGATCCGGATCGCGCTCGGCCCGGGCCATGACGGTGGTGGGCTCGTTTCCGAAGCAAAAGCGGCTCATGGTGACCGGATAAAAGCCGGTGTCGAGCAGGACCCCGCCGCCCATGCCAGGGTCGTAGCGGACGTTGTCACGCGAGCCCAGCCGGTAGCCGAAGGTTCCGACAAAGGCGCGCAGCTCGCCGATGGCTTTTTGCCCAAGCAGATCGCGCACCGCCAGCCAGCGCGGCTGCACGCGCACCATGGCGGCTTCGCAGATGAGCACGCGGTAGCGATCACGGGCAGCCAGCAGCGTGCGGGCCTGCGCGGCGTCGAGTGCGATGGGTTTTTCGCACAGGACATGCTTGCCGGCTGCGGCGGCGCGTTCCGACCACGGCACGTGCAGATGGTTGGGCAGCGGGTTGTACACGGCGTCGATATCCGGATCAGCCAGCAGAGCCTCGTAGGAGTCGTAGCTCTTGGGCACGCCCAGCGCTCGCGCCGCCTGCGCAGCCCGTTCGCCGTCGCGAGACGCGATGGCCACTACGCTGATGCCGCGCCCAGCCTGCATCGAGGGGATCATGCGCGTGAGCGCGAAGTGGGCGGTGCTGAGAATGCCGAAGCGAAACATGGTGTGCGCCTCCTAGATGACGCTGCCGTCGGGGACGACGCCGTTCTTGGGAACGACCACGATCCCGTCGCGGATGAAGTAGCCGTCACCATCCATTTCTTTGACCCGCGCCTGGTTGACAATGCGGACGCCGCGGCCGATGCGCGCGTTCTTGTCGATGATGGCGGTCTCGATGACGGAATCCGAGCCGATACCGACCGGCGGGATGCCCTGTGTCTCGCTGGCGTGTATCTCGTCCAATGTCTGGTAGCTGTCCGCGCCGATGAGCAGGCTGTTGCGAATGCGGGTGTTCTTGCCGATGCGGCTGCGAATGCCGATGACAGCGCGGTCGATGTCCGCGCCTTGCAGAAGACAGCCTTCGGAGATGAGGGCGTTGTGGACCGTGCAATGCTCCAGCTTCGAGGCCGGCAGAAAGCGCGGGTTGGTGTAGACCGGGCGGGCTCCGTCGTAGAAATCAAAAGGCGGAATCGGCTGGCACAGCGCCAGGTTGGCCTGGAAGTAGGACGAGATAGTCCCGACATCTTCCCAGTAGCCGCGATAGACGTGGGCCTGCACGTGTTGGCGCGGGACTGCGTGGGGGATGACGTGGCGGCCGAAGTCCACCAGCTGCGGGTTGGAAACCGCCTCTTCCAAGATTTCCCGCCGAAAGATGTAGATGCCCATTGAGGCCAAATACCCGGGCCCTTGGCCGGGGATGTTGGAGACGAGGTCCGGCAGTCGCTCGCGCGCTGGCTTTTCTTCAAAGTGCACGATGCGGCCGCTGGCGTCCATCTTGACGATGCCGAACCCGCTGGCATGGTCCTCGGCCACGGGGATCACCGCCACGGTCGCGTCGGCGTTGCTGTCGCGGTGGGTGCGCAGCATCTGGCGAAAATCCATGCTGTAGAGTTGGTCGCCCGATAGGATCATCAAATCGCGCGCGGTTCGCCGTCGCATGTGGCGCAGCCCCTGGCGGACCGCATCGGCTGTTCCCTGGAACCAGTCACCGCCTTCCTCGGTCTGCTCGGCGGCCAGCACGGTCACGAAGCCCGACGAGAACACGTCGAACTTGTAAGTCCGCGAGAGGTGCCGGTTGAGGCTCTCCGAGTTGAACTGGGTGAGCACGAACATGTGCCGCAGTCCCGCGTTCAGGCAGTTGCTGATAGGAATATCGATGAGGCGATACTTGCCGCCGATGGGAACCGCCGGCTTCGATCGTTTGAGCGTGAGAGGAAACAGGCGCGTCCCGCGTCCGCCTCCCAAGATGATTGCCATTACGTCGTCCATCGCGGGAAAATCTACCGCACAATCTCAAACGGTCGCACTTTTCGCGCGATTTCGTCCCAGGCTACGAAGCAGGACGGCCGGAAGTGCGGGCGCGTTTCTCGAAGACTTCGCGGAGTTGCTGGCGGCGTCCCGGATCCGGGAACATCCGCTGACAGCGGTCGACCGTGGCTTCAGCCCGGGCCAGTTGGCCCGACTGAGACTGGGCGTCGGCCAGCCCCTCACAGGCCGAGCGCAGGCTGGGCTTGCGCTGCAGAGCCTGTTCAAAGTGGCCTTCGGCGGTGGCGTAGTCACGGGCGCGCAGCGTCGACCAGCCCAGAGCCAGATCCCGCCAGGGCGAATCAGGCGTGGGAAGAAGCGCGGTTTCCTGGGTCCGTTCCGTGCGCGTCAGCAGGGTCGCCACGTGGTCAGCGTAGAGCACGCGCCAGCTCCCGGACTTGCGTAGCTGTTCGGGCTGTCTCGGGCTGTGTTGCGGCCACAGCACGTATTCAGCGCCCGAGGCTACCACCACGTCTTCCCAGCCTGGGCGCATGCCCAGCACCGCCAGGTACTGCCGGTAGGTCTTTTCGTCGAACGCTGTGCCGGCGCGGCCGTCGATGAAGACCTGCAAGCGGCCCTGGGTTCGCATGTCTATGTAGCCGCCCCAATTGTAGAAGTTGAAGACCTTGCCCTCGATGTGGTTGGCCTCGACCAGGTTCATGGCCTCCACGGGGAAGGTGTCCTCGGCGGTCAGGTACAGGAAGGCGTTGCGCGAAAGCGGATAGGGCGCCAGCTGCCAGCCGCCCCAGGCCAAGGCCGCCACGGGCAGGGCGATGGTCCAGACGCGGGGCCGGTCGAGCCAAGGCAGACTGCGCACGAGACGTGAGCGCAGCGATGAGAAGACCACAGCCAGCGCCGGAGCCAGCAGCAGACTCTGCCCGATGCCGAAGAGCGGAATGAAGCGGCGGCTTCTGATGGACAGAACGAACGTCACCAGCCCGATGGCCACGCTCGTCAGCGTGAGGCGCGGCTGCCGTCGGTAGGCGCCCGAGCCGACCACGATCAGGATGGACACGACGAAGGCGGCGATCGAAGGGTAGTACAGGCTGCTGCGGATTCCTCCCGGCTCATACGGGGGCAGCCATTCCGCCACGCGAAGAAACGGCGACTGCGTGTCCTGAGCAAATCGAAGGGGCCACAGAATTGCCTCGCTGCCGTTGCCATTGATGAAACAGGCGAGCAGGCAGGCCACCGCGATGAAAATGGCGCGCCGGGGAGTCTCGCGGAAGAAGTACGAAAGAACCAGAACCGCAACCACTGTGACCAGTCCAAGCAAGAAGCCGCTGTGCAGGTTCGACCACAGCAGGAAGACCAGGGGAAGGATCCACATCCGCCGCGACAAGGGCAGTGCCAAGCACAGAACCACGACAAAGCCGAGGAAGGTATAGAGCTGGGGCCTGATGTCGAAGAAGGGCGCTCCCACGGCTATGGCAGCCAGCACGGCCAGATAGGCGCTTCCCGAACGGCCACAGATCTGCCGCAGCAGACGAAAAAGCAGGCCGAAGGTGGCGAGCAACAGGCCCCACTTCCACCACACCAAGCCCGCCGGGCTGAAGAGCTTGGCCCAGGTGTGAAAGACGATGTCCGACAGCCATTCAGCATGGAACCAAGGATGGCCGTGGCAGGTGAACGAAAAAGGGTCAGTGAAATGGAGCGTGTGGGTCTGCGCGATCCAGTTGCCGCCGGCCAAGTGCCACCAGAGATCCGAGCCCTGCATGGTGGTGAAGCCAAAGGACCAGCAGGTCAAGATGACCGCGGGCCACCAGCCGAGAGCAACCCAACGCGACTCAGGCACCGGCGCTGATGGCGCGCGGTCGCCGCCTTTGGCTGCCGCCCGGCTCGACGTCCTGGACTTTCTCTTGGCGGTCGCGTTCCGCATGACCGCCCGCTTTTTACCCCGATCATCCCGCCGGGCAAAGCGTCAGTTCACGAAACCCTTGCTTCGACAGGGCAGGGCCGGAACCCGCAAGAAGCGGCACCGGGGTGCAGCTCGGCGGCGCCAAGTTTGCCGATGCAGGGCCGCGTCTGTCTAAAGTATCTCAGGCTGGGGCGCCTGCGCGCGCACGGCTTTCACATTCGCGGGCCGAAACAAACAGGTGTCACGGTTGATCCCGAGGAGCAAATCGGTGGTGGCCTGGTCCGCCGGGGGAAAGGCGTAGTTCTCCAATTCCTGCGCCGCCACCCAACGAACGTCCGCCACGCGTATCGGGCGAGGCTCTTGGCTGGCCGCAATGCTCGCCCGATAGAGAACCAGATCGACCACATAGCCATCGTAGCGGTGAGTGCGGTGGGCAGTGGATCCCCCCACACTCACATCGACGCCCACGCGTTCCTGCAGCTCCCGGCGTAGCGCGGCCTCGTCAGTCTCACCCGTCTCGACCTTGCCACTGGGGAACTCCCATAAGCCGGCGAGCACGGCAGTCGAGCGTCGCTGGGTAATCAAGAATCGGCCTTGCTGCTCGATCACAGCAGCTACCACGCGAATGTGCGGGACCAGATCGTTCATGGCGTAGCTCCGAGGCTGCGAGCGTTTAGGTAGACGTGTTTGGCTCGACACATGGATGTCAGTTCATCCTCCCGTTCTGGTGACATCGGCAGGCGCTGGCAAAACCTAAGCTCCATTTTTCCTATTCAACCTCATGGCGTCTGGTTTGATTCCGCTCGGCTTGCCTCGTTCCAAGAACTCGGCCCAAGCGCCGGGCGCAGATCAGCGTAAGAGCAGGCCTTTCCCGACGCCAATTTTTTGGTCTTGGTAGGACTGGTGCCTACCCGAGGCCGGGTGTGTTCCTATCGCAGGCATCGGGCGCAAATTTCCCGGTGCTGCGTGCGCTCGCGCAGGATCTGCGCGTGGTCTAGGGCCTGTCCCCAAATTCAGGCCAGCCATACTCGCAGCGCCGCGAAGAGAACGAACCCGAGGAAGTTCGTGGCAGTTTTCTCGTAACGGGTAGCCACGCGCCGATACCGCTTTATCTTGCAGAA
>Ga0265330_10001476_pt1 | contig 13680 bp, 13 predicted proteins | sample 41919metaG_FD_202083 | JGI IMG/M metagenome (GOLD analysis project Ga0265330, IMG submission 202083) | Rhizosphere microbial communities from Carex aquatilis grown in University of Washington, Seatle, WA, United States - 4-19-19 metaG | ecosystem: Host-associated > Plants > Roots > Rhizosphere... | reverse complement strand
CGGTCCCGTTGAAGATCACGTCCTCCATGCTGTCGGCGCGGAGGCTCCGGGCGGACTGCTCCCCCACTACCCACTTTATCGCGTCGACGACGTTGGACTTGCCGCAGCCGTTGGGGCCGAGGAGGGCCGAGATGCCGTCGGAGAATTCAATTAAAGTACGATCTGCGAAGGATTTAAACCCGAATATCTCAAGGCTTTTTAGAAACACTTAACCTGCCCTCGTTGTGCCTGGACCTGGATTCAGACTGTACCATGCAGCCCGGCAAATTCGCAAGGTAGGGGAAAAATCGCCTTTGCGAGAGGGGGCGCGAAGCCTAACTTAGTCGGGACGCTTGGAAGAGAAAGGTGTGGGAACGGTCCCGAGCGAATCACGAACCGGTGAGCGATTCGCCCTGAGCCGAACCTTCCTGGAAGGTGTCCCTTTCCACTCGATCTCCGCTTTATCCTCGAATAACCTACTTCTCGTCCTGGCTCACGAGGAGGGAGTAGACTTCCTGAGGAGTCTTGGCCGAGATGAGCGAAGCGCGCAGGTCGCCGTTCTTGAGCTTGGAGCTGAAGAAGGAGAGGGTCTGCAGGTAATAGGCGTGCTGATTGTAGGCGGCGGCGATCATGAAGAGGAGTCGGACCGGCACGTCGTCGAGGGACTGGAAATCGATGATGTCGGCCTGGCTCACGCCGACGGAGACGACGAGGTCGGTCACCGAGGAGAGGCGGACGTGGGGAATGGCGATGCCCCTGCCGATGGCGGTGCTCATGAGCTCCTCGCGGCGGAGGATTTCGGCTACGAGCTCCTGGCGGCTTTTGATTTGAGGCGCCCCGGCCAGGTTCTCGGCGAGGGCTACGAGGGCGTCGCGCTTTTTGGCGTAGTTGAGGAAGAGGATGCGATCAGGGGAGAGGATGTTCTGGATCTGAACGACGCTAAAGACCCCGGAGGAGCGATTGGATGAAAGCCTCTCGTTGACCCAGCGTTCGATCTCGTTCTTTTTAAAACGCCAGACTGTTCCGATCTTGCCCGAGGGTATCTCTCCCTTTTGCGCCCAGTCGTAGACTGTCCGCTCGGAGACGCGGAGATATCTCGCAACCTCTTCTATCGTAAGTATATCGTCGTCCATGCGAAGGACCTCACTTACTTCTCAAGATTCCGCAATATTCTGCAGCGAATGCGAAGGAATGTCAAGAATAGAAAATATTCGAGAGCGAACTTATACCTCAGGCCGCCAGGGCGTCGAAAAAACTCCCTCCGAGGCGACGCGATCGATACCCTTTGTCGGGTGGATAAACGCATTGGCGATCTTCTTCAGGTCGATTCGTTCCTTGGGATAGCCGAGGGCGAGAAGGGCGACGACTCTCTGCCCTTCGGGCACTGCCAACAGATCCATGACCGTTTTTTCATCGAAGCTCCCGATCCAGCAGCTTCCCAGCCCTTCGGCTACCGCGGCCAAGGCGATGTGCTCGAGGGCTATCGCGGTATCGACGGCGTACCATTTGGGCGAAGCCGCCTCGTGGCCGATGGCCGCGATGGCGACTGGCGCGCGGGCGAGGAATTTACCGTAGGCGCCGCTCGTCGCGATCGCGCTTCGAACTCGGGAATCGGTCACTACGACGAAGCGCCAGGGCATGAGATTGTTGGCTGAAGGGGCTTGCCGAGCCGCCTCGAGGAGTCGGTCCATGACTTCGCGGGGAACCTGCTTGTCCTCGAATGACCGGACGGAACGCCTGGCGCGCAGGGCATCGTAGAGCTCCATGTAAACCTCCCCGAGCTATTCTATCGCGGTATCGGAATCAAAAAACTCGGAAATCTCCTCGGACTTGAAACCGAGTTCGCGTAAATGCCGACGGGCTTCGTCCTTGTCTCCGCCCGCGCGCCTCAGGGCTTTCTCCGCCGCCGAAGAAAGGGCCCGAGCCCTTTCCTCGGGGGCTAACAGCTCCGCGACCGCCTCGGCCGCGGTTGTCCTGTCGACTCCCCGCGCCCGCAAGGCCGCGACGAGGCTGGCCGGACCCTCGGGCTTCGAGCTGCGGCGCGCCAGCCTGGACGCGGCGTAGGCGGAGGCGAAGCGTCGGTCGTTCAGGAAATTCCTGGCTTGGAGTCGATCCAGGGCAAGGTCGATAGCCTTGCGGGAAAAGCCCCTGGTCTCGAGCTTGACCCTGAGCATGAAGGCGGATTGCTCGGCCCTCGCGACGAGGGCCAGGCCCCGCTTTTCGGCCTCGCGAGCCTCTGCGGCCCTAGCCAAGAGCTCGAGGCCGGCCTCGTCGAACTCCAATCCCGGTACGAGGGCCGAGGGAGGGAGGCCCAGCTCTTCAATAAGCTCGAGGCTGACTAAAAAGGAAGAGCCCCCGACGGCGACTATCGCCGTACCGGAGGCTCCCTTTTGAACGGACAGTATCCGCAGCTTCGGCGAGGAATCGTCCATCGCCCGCCTCGGCCCGAGATTAACGCTTGCTGAACTGGAAGCGCCTGCGGGCGCCGCGCTGGCCGTACTTCTTGCGCTCGACCATTCGGGGGTCGCGGGTCAGGAAGCCGTTGGCGCGGAGGGCGGCGTGGCTGCCCGGATCCACCTGGGCGAGGGCCTGGGCGAGGCCGTGGCGGCAGGCTCCGGCCTGGCCGTTGGGACCGCCGCCGGCTACCGTGATGAGAATGTCGTACTTGTTCTCGGCGGCCGTGACGAGGAGGGGCTGCCGGACGATGGTGACGAGCTCGCCAAGCTTGAAATACTTGTCGACCTCTTCGCCGTTGATGGAGATCTTGCCCTCGCCTTCGCGAAGGAAGACGCGAGCCACGGCGCATTTGCGACGGCCGGTTCCGATTCCGAGATTCCTGATCATCCTTCTCGTTCCCCTTATTCGATATCGATGGCGACGGGCGCCTGGGCGGTATGCGGATGACTCGGACCCGCGTAGATCTTGGCGTTCTTGTAGAGCTTGCGGCCGAGGGGCCCCTTGGGAAGCATGCCGCGGATGGCGAGCTCCAGGGGGGCTATCGGGTCGCGCCCGATGAGCTGGGCGAAGGTATAGTCCTTGAGCCCGCCCGGGAAGCCGGTGTGGTGGTAGTACATCTTGTTCTGGCGCTTGCGGCCGGTGACGTTCACCTTCTCCGCATTGATGATGACTACGTAATCGCCGGTTTCCTGCGAAGGCTCGAAGGTCGGCTTGTTCTTGCCGCGGAGCACCGAGGCGGCCTTGACGGCGATGCGGCCGAGGCTCTTGCCTTCGGCATCGATCACGTACCAAGAGCGTTTGACGAATTCGGACTCCGGCGTGACGAAAAGGGTCTTCATGTATCTATTCCCTTACCTTCGGATAAATTTCGTAGACGGCGCAATAGTTGAATCCCAACTGCACCTAAAAACGCGGTGGCAATATTCACATATTCCCGAATTAGTGTCAATACCGATGGATTGGCGACGGAATATCGCGGGATCCTCCCCGCTCACTCCTTTTTCTCGGCGGCCGCTTGCTTGGCCTCTTCGGCTTCTTCTTTCTTGGCCTCGAGGCGATCCTTGATATCGGCGATTCCGATAAATACGGCGATCAGGCCTATCAGCGCGGCCAGAACGGGGAGCGAGCCCTTGAGGAAGTTGATCACGTCTGCCCACCAGGCGAGCGGCCCCGGCGCGCAGGCGAACACGGCAAAGGCTATGAGCAGAGCCCCGACTATCAAAGCAACCATTCAATTCCTCCTATATAGCGTCAGCCGACGAAGGACTAACGCCGCTCATAATAGCATCCCGCTACCTCGAAGGCAACAGCGCGCATTGCCGCGACTATCTTATGAGGAAATGCGACGGCTGTCCGAGCCTGGACGGCATCGGTATACTGAGGAATATGATCCGCGCGGATTCTCTTGCACTGTATAAGAACAAGCCCGTTCTCGTTGTGGAAATACGGGATCGCATCGAAATACGGCTCGAGGACGGCTCCGCTCTCCGCGTACGGGACAAGGATATCGTCCTCCTCCACGAAGGGCCCGTGAAGAAACTGCCCCAGCCCGCCCAGGGAGGGGACTTCGAAACGGCGAGGAAGATGCTGTCGGCTCCAAGCCCTGCGAGCCTGGCCTGGGGAGAGCTTTCTGAGCTCGTATTCGGCGAAGCTAGTCCCGGGCAAGTCCTCGCCTGCTGGATGGAGGCGAGCCGAGGACTTCTCTTCCGCATCGAGGAAGGTCTTCCCCTCCCGCTCAGCGACGAAGAGGCGGCGAAGGAAGCGCAAAAACGGGCTAGGAAGGAAAACGAGGAGGCCGAGCGCAGCTCCTTCGTCCGGCGGGCCAAGGCGATCCGCGCGAGCAGGAAGAATGCCGCGACCATACAGCTCGAGCCTCGAGCTGCCGCGGCGACCGAACCGCAGGTTCCTGAGTCCAGATTCGAGGAGAGCGACGGCCGCTTCCTCTCGGAGATCGAGGCCCTCGCCTACGGCAAGAGCGCTAAAAGCAGGACCTGCATCGAGCTCGGCTTGCCTGAAAGCCCCGAGGCCGCCCACGCCTTCCTCTTGGCGGTCGGCGCCTGGGACGAGACAGTAAATCCCCATCCCTACCGCGCCGGCTGCGCCCTCGCCTCCCCCAAGGTCGCCTTGGGCCCCGACCTCGACGATCTGTCCCGCGTCGACCTCACTTCCCTGCGATCCTGGGCGATCGACAACGCCTGGTCCAAGGATCCCGACGACGCCATAGGCTGGGACGGCAGCTCAGTCTGGGTGCACGTAGCCGACCCGGCCTCCGCCATACTCCCCGGCTCGGCCGCGGACGAGGAGGCCCTGTCCCGAGGCTCCACGCTCTACCTTCCCGAGCTCACCTCCCCCATGCTCGCCGACGAGGCCCTCGAGCGCTACGGTCTGGGCCTCGGCGCCACTTCCCCAGCACTATCCTTCCGCATCGGCCTGGCCGAGGACGGCTCGGTCTCGGCGGTGGAGGCCATGGCCTCCACCGTCCGCGTGCGGCGCGCTTCCTACGGCGAGGCAGATGCCTTGATGGCGAGCGGCGAGGCCCCCGATCTCCTCGCCCTCGCCGAGCCCGCGGAGAGGAGGAGGGCGCGCCGCGCAGCCAACGGGGCGGTCGAGATAGACATACCCGAAGTGCGCATACGAGTCGGGGGCGAAGGCAAGACCCGCGAAATAGGGATCGAGCGGGTACCACGAGATCGCTCGAGCGCCCTCGTGCGGGAGCTGATGCTCCTCGCGGGCGAGGCAGTCGCGCGCTGGGCCTTCGAGCGGAAGCTGCCCTTCCCCTACTACGGCCAAGAAGCGCCCGCGGACAGCGGCGAAGCCGCGCAGGGGGAAAGCCTGTCGGCGCAGTTCGCGCGGCGCAGGCTCATGCGCGCGGGCATGTGGGGGCCGAGCCCCAGCGCCCACCGGGGTCTCGGCCTACCTTTCTATGCCCAAGTGACGAGTCCCCTGCGGCGCTACCAGGATCTCCTCGGGCATATGCAGATCCGAGCCTTCCTCGCCGGGCGCCCCGTCCTCGACTCGGACGAGCTGTCCCGGCGCTGCGCCCTCGCCCAGGCGGCATCGTCGACTACGAGGCAAGCCGAGCGGGCGAGCATCGAGCACTGGAGGACTGCCTACCTCCTCCGCAACCCGGGATGGCGGGGCGAGGCGATCCTCGTCGGCGGCGCGGGCGGAGGAGCCTGGCAGGCATACATCCCCGAGCTCGGCCTCGAGACCAAGCTTCGGGCCTCGCCCGGCAGAAGCATGGACGAGAGGATCCCCGTAGTCCTCGCCCGCGTCAACCTCGCGGCTCTCGAATCCTCCTTCGACGAGTCCTGATGATAAGGCGCTTGTGCGCCTTATCATCTTGCAGTTTCCCGCCCTGATCACCCGATACAGGAAACTGCCAGGGGCAGCCTAGGGACAATCGGAACATGGCGAAGCCGGCCTTTCCAATTGACCGTGGTCCGTTAAATATCTATCCTATGCGAACGATGGAACATAAGGATTACCGGCTCGCGGCGATCATGTACACGGACATCGCGGGATCCTCCCGAATGATGGAAGTCGACGAATCGGGCACCCGCGAGCTCCTGGCCTACCGCGACGAGCTCGTCAAGGGAATAGTCGAGAGCCATCGCGGGAAGATCATCAAGACGATCGGCGACGCGCTCCTCGTCGACTTCAAGAACACGGTGGAAGCCCTCCAGAGCGCCATGGCGATCCAGGACGCCCTCTACGCCCGCAACAAGGAGAATCCCGGCCTCCCCCTCCTCCTGCGCATCGGCTTACACCTCGGCGACATCTACTTCTTCGAGAACGACGCCCTCGGCGAGGGCATCAACATCGCCGCGAGGCTCCAGTCCCTCGCGAGGCCCGGCTGCATCTGCCTCTCGCAGGATATCTACAACATCGTGCTCGACAAGATCGATTTCAGGGCCGAGAAGCTCGGCAAGGTCAAGCTCAAGAACATCAATAAGGAGATCCACGCCTACGAGATAACGACGCGCAACGCGGAATTCGATCCCGATCGCGATAAGCCCAGGCCGGGCTATGGAGAGGAAGACTCACCCGACCTCCTCGCCGAGATCCGCCGCCTCATCCTCCAGGATACGAAGGCCACGGGCAGGCGGATGACCGTGGACGAGGCCCGCTCCCGCTACGGCTCCTACGGCGTCGAGGCCGACGAGGTCATCGCGGCCATGGCGGAGCAGGGGCTGATCGCGAGGCGCAGGCAGCAGCCTGAGCCTTCCGTGGGATCCGGCTTGCCCGACTTCATCTCGGGCTTCGGCCGTAACGATCGGGGCGAGTTCGACGCGAACGCCCTCAAGAGCAATATCGAGGCGGCCGTCCACGGCATAGTCGGCGAGATAGAGCGCTCGGCCCTGCGGAACGCGTCTGGAGCGGAAAAGGCGCGCTACGCCGAGAAATTCGATCGCTACGAGGAGAAGTACCGCCGCCACGCGGAGCGAGCGGAGAACGGAGTCGGATCCCGCGGGCGCTCGGGCGCTATTGAGGGCGACCCCGAGGGCGGCGGCGGGGGTTTCGAAGTTTATAGGCGGCGGCTCGAGGCGCACAGTCGCGGGGCCCGCGGCGGCTTCATGGGCCACCTCGCGAGCTTCCTCGCGGTCAACGGCTTCCTCTGGTTCATCAACCTCCGCGCTTCCCCTTCATTCCTCTGGGCGGCCATCGTCAGCGGCGGCTGGGGCATAGGCCTAGTCTCCTCGATGGTGGCGGCCAAGCGGGCGGGCGAGAAGCTCCGCGAGATCGACGCTATGCCCGAGCTCGAGGGCGAAAAACTCTCGGACTACAAGAAGCTCAACCGGATGAAGGACTCGATAGCCCAGCACGCCGCCACCACCGTCATGGTGCCCCTCCTCCTCGCCGTCATCAATTTCATGACCGGGCCCGGCTTCCTCTGGTTCCTCATCCCGTCCGCCGCGATGCTTGTCGGCTTCCTTTCCCACGCGGCGTCCTATGCGGCGAGCAAGCCCAGGCTCGAGCGGAAGATCCTCGATGCCCTCGGCATAAAAGGCGGCTGGAAGGACATCTTCCGGCTCAAGGCGAGACGCGCGAGCGTCTCCGGCCTCGGTCCCTACGCCGACCTCTACCGAGAAGCTGAGTCCGCCAAGGAGGCTATCGCGGCCATCCTCGCCTCGGGGCAGGCCGGCGCTGCCGACGCCGACCTCGCCCCCTCCCTCGACCAGTACCTCTCGCAGGTGAAGCTTCTCGCCCAGTCGGCCCACGAGATCGACCGCCTCGTCGAGGGCATCCCCATGATAGACCTCGCCAAGGACCGCGAGTCCCTCGTAGCCAAGGAGTCCGCCGCGAGCTCTAGCCTCAGGGCCGAGTACCGAAAGTCGATCGAGGAGATCGACAAGCAGGAGAAGTCCTACCAGGATCTCAAGGAGCAGAGCGAGGTGGTCAGGCTGCGCCTCGGCTCCTCGGTCAATCAACTCAAGCAGATGCGCATAGATATCGCGCGCCTCCAGGCATCGCCGTCTTCCGAGAGCGCCGCGGGCATAGACGAGCTCAAGCGCCGTACCGACGAGCTCTCCCGCTACCTCGAGGACCTACGCTCGGGCTATGCCGAGTCGGGCTCCGCGCGCGGCGACGATCCCTTCGTCGAGCTCGAGCGGGAGGAGAAGCGCCGCCTCGCGGACGGGGCGGCCGAAAAGCCGAAGAAGGAGATCGAGGGGCCGAAGCTTTAAGCGCCGCGTCACATGGTTCGCACGAAGGCCTTGATGCCGTTCAAAGCGAGATTGACCCCGATAGCCGCGACGAAGAGGCCGGTTATCCGAATCAGCGCGCCCATCAGGTTCACCTTCTCGAGCGGCTTCGTGATGAAGCGCGCGAGAATCATGAACAAAAGATTGACTCCCAGGGCGACTGCGATCGCCGTTATCACGAGCGGGATGGAGTTTTGGGCGCACAGGGATATCGTGGCGGTTATCGTCGCCGGGCCGGCGATGAGCGGGCTCGCTATCGGCACTATGGACAGGTCCATTATGTTCTGGTGCGCATCGGCCTCGAAGAAGACTCCCTGCCTCAGCGCCTGGAAGCCGTAGAAGAAGACGACTATGCCGCCCACGATTTGAAAAGCATAGAGCTCCACGTGAAAGACGGTATTCAAAATAAAGTGGCCCGAGACCGCGAACGCGACGAGCATGATAAAGGCCGCTATCGTGGATCGAATCGAGATCCTCGCGGTTTCCCTGAAATTGACCGTATCGGGAATTCCGGAGATGACCATGATTTTGCTGATCGGATTGATCAGCGCGATCAGGAAGAGCGAAATATTGAAGATATCCGACAGCATGTCCCAATCGTATAGGCCCGACTACCATCAGTCAACGAAAAAGGCGCCATCAGATAATAACTACATCTATTAGTTGCAGAATCGCGCAGCGATTATGCAAAGTCAAAGTAAAGGCCCCCTGGTTTCCCAAGGGGCCTTTTTCAATACAGCAGAATCGCGCAGCGATTCTGCACGTAAACGAAAAAGGCGCTATCAGTTTGCCTGAAAGCGCCTTTTTCGTTTACGCTGGCCCAAGGCGGATTCGAACCGTCGACCTGCTGCTTAGGAGGCAGCCGCTCTATCCATCTGAGCTATTGGGTCTTGATGAAGGATCGGGCGCGTTCGGCCGATCCTTCATCTTGCAGTTCGCCTTCAGGCGAACTGCTAAGTTCCATTTCGATCACCACCCTTCGGCGACCTGCAGTTCTTCGCTTCAATCATCGGGCGAAAAACCACCTATGTTCAACATGCCTCTCGGCGCGCTAAAGGGCGCCGGGGCCTCGCTTGCCGGATAAGCCGCGCGGGCGACCTGCCATTCTCATTCCGGGTGCGGCAGATCGGGGTGCGGCACGACCGCATCGCGGCCTATCGTCCAATGTAGCCGAAATCCGTCCAGGCTGTCAACGCGCGAGAGAGTCTCTAGGATATGACTCGCGAGAGTTCGTCGAGGTACGGAGCGATCTCGGCGTCGACGCGCGCGTCCAGGAGTCCCGGGATCGCGGCCTTGGAAACGTCCGAGATATTCTCGCAGGAGGCGCTTGCGCCTCCTGCATCGTCGACGCCGAAGGCGTTGACGCAGTCCCAGGCCGGACTGGCCCCCAGCGGGACTACGATGCGAGCATGGCCGCGGAGGCCGGCGTCGAGGGCTCGTTCGGCGGCGACGAGAGTCATGGCAGAGGCCAGATCGAGATCGGGGCCGCCCTCGGCCGCCAATGCTGCGCGAGAGATGAGGGCCGTTTCGCGGTCGACGCCCTGCAGGAGGGCCAGGCTGCGTATGACGCCGGGCCGCTCGTCGTCGAAGCGTTTGATGAGGCTCCTGCTCCAGGTATCGGGTCCCAGAACTCCTTTTTCGCTCACGGAAATGACTATCCCCGTGATCGGAAGGCCGAGCCTCCAGGCCCACAGGCATGCGGCGAGCCCCAGGCCGTCGCCGGCGCGGACGCCCATATAGAGGTCTCCCGCCGAGCCCTTCCGCAGGATGGCGAAGGTCGCGGCGAGGGCGACGATGCGCGCGGCGAAGCGCGCGGGATTGGCCGGCCCCGCCGCCGTGACTTCCATGCCGGCGATTCTCGTTCCGGCCGCCTCGCGGATCAGGCGCTCGACCGCGGCGCGGTCGCCGCGGACCGACACTAGGCCCACCTGCCCGCCCTCGCGCGCGAGGCGCTGTCCCCTCAGCCCCGTGGCGGATCGCCGCTCGGGATACAAAAGAGTCAACTTGAGGTCGTTGAGGCCGGCGACCGCCTCGGAGAGGGCCGCGCCCTCGCAACCCGAGCCGTCGGCCAGGAGCATCCGCGGGCCCGAGCGGCGGGCGACCGAAGCCAGGATGCCCGCGAGGAAGCCGGCATCGGAGTCGGCGGCGCTCGCGGAGGGCCCGGAGCCGTAGTCGGCCACGAGGATGCCTTCGCCGCGCTCGGAGCAGGCGGGGACTTGGGAGAAGGCGCGGGCGGCGAGCCGCTGGGCCATGAAGGGATCCATGTCCTCGGGGAAAAGGGCGGCTATAGCCGAGGACGCGGCGTCCGTATAGGAGGACTCGGGGGCATAGACCGCCGACCTGATATCCGAGTCGCCCAGGGGCGAAAAAAAGCCCGCCCCGGCGGGATAGCCGCGCGCGGCCGCGTCGAAGAGCCCCAGGGTGCCGCCGTCTCCGTCGATGAAGCGCATATATCGGCGAAGTCTACACTTCGGGCGCCCCGGCTACAAGGTGGTCGATTGACTGCCCCCGCGGCGGGGGGCTATGCTTCTCCCCCATGAAGATCTGGATGAAATACCTCATGGGCGCGGTGCTCGGCGTTGTGCTCGCCTTGGTCCTGCCCCTGGAGGACTCGGGCCTCCGCACCGTCCTGGGCTTCCTGTTCGACCTATCGATCCGGATCGGACGTTATGCGCTCCTGCCGCTCGTGCTCTTCTCCGTGCCCGTGGCGGTGTTCGAGCAGAACGAGGACAAGGCGTTCTGGAGGGGCCTCGGGCGCACGATCCTGGTCCTCGTCGCCGCCGTCGCCGTCCTCGGCCTGCTGGGCGTCGTAGTCGCCGCCGCGGTGAGGCCCACGCGCATCCCGCTGGTCGCGGACGCTTCCTCCGTAGGCGCGGTCCCCGACGTCAAGGACCTCCTGTTCTCGATCTTCCCCGACAATCCCATGGCCGCCCTCGTCTCGAGCCGCTTCCTCCTGCCCACCTATTTCCTCGCCGTGCTCCTGGGCCTGGCCTTCAGCCACGACCGGGCAGCTACTAAGCCCGTCGTCCAGCTCTTCGATTCGCTGTCGCGGATCTTCTACCAGATCAACTCGTTCTTCGTCGAGTTCCTCGGAGTCCTCATCATCGCGGCGGCCGCGCGCAACGTGCTCGAGCTCAGGTCGGAAGCGAGGGCGGACGTCTATCGCCCCCTCCTCCTCACCGTGGGCGCGGAGGCCCTGGTCGTCGCCCTCGTCGTGCTGCCCGCCGCGCTCTGGTTCTTCGGGGGAAAAAAGAACCCTTACCGGGTCCTCTACGCCCTCCTCGCGCCTTCGATCGCGGCCCTCGTCACCGGCGATCTGTATTTCTCCCTCGGCACTCTCATGAAGCACGCCAAGGAGAGCCTGGGCATCCGCCGCAGGGCGAACGTCCTCGATCTGCCCCTCGCGGCGATCTTCGGGCGCGCCGGCACGGCCCTGGTCACGTCGACCGCCTTCATCGTCGTCCTCTCCTCCTATTCGAACCTCGGGGTCTCGCCGGCCAGCCTTCTTTGGATCGTGATCTTCGCTCCGATCGCCACGCTCCTCTCGGGAGCCTCCCCGGACAGGGGGGCGATGGCGGCCCTCATGTCGCTCTGCTCCCTCTACGGGAAGGGCTTCGAGAACGGCTTCCTCATCGCGGCGCCCGTGGCCCTGCCCCTCATCGCGATCGGAGGATTCCTCGACGCCCTGTGGATTGGCTGCGCCTCCCTCCTCCTCGCGCGCCGCTCGGAGCTTTCCCAGGAAAAGGAAGCGCGGTTCTTCATTTGAAGCCCCGCCTGGCCCGCGGCGGACGCGGCCGCGCCGCTCGCCTCGGGCGTTTTAGCCATGGGGCGTGCTTGACGACGACCTTCCCTGATCGTAGAATGAAAGCATGGACTTGAAGAGCATACTTAGCCGCGATACCGTGGCCCTCGGCTTAAAAGGGCGCAACAAGGAAGAGATCATAGACGAGCTGCTCAAGGTAGCGGCCAAGCCGGGCAAGATCAACGACTTAGCGGCCGCGCGCAAGGCCGTCCTCGAGCGCGAGCGCCGGATGAGCACCGGGATGAAGCACGGCATCGCCATCCCCCACGGCAAGACCGACGCGGTCAAGGACCTCGTGGCCTGCATCGGCGTCTCCGAAGTGGCCGTGGACTTCGACGCGCTCGACCGGGAACCCTGCAGGATCTTCATAATGACCCTCTCCCCGGCGGACAAGACGGGGCCGCATCTCCAGTTCCTGGCCGAAGTCAGCCTTCTCTTCCGCAGCGCGGAGAAACGGGCGGCCATCATAGCCGCCAAGAGCCCCGACGAGGTTCTCAAGATCCTCACCGAGTAAAAGGAACATAAGTCGGGCCTGGTGCCGCGGCTCCCTGAAAATAAGGAAGGGGCCGTTCCCGCGCGAGCGATGCTCGCTCGGGAACGGCCCCTTCTTAATCTCGCCTGACGCGCGCGCTTACTCGAGGACGGCGAGAACGTCGTTGGACCTGACGATGAGATGATCGACGCTGTCGATCTTGATTTGAGCCCCGGCGTACTTATCGAACATAACTTTCTGGCCGACTTCGACCGGAATGGGTTCCAGGACGCCCTTGTCGTTCTTCGATCCCGGACCTACTGCCACCACGACGCCGTTCTGGGTCTTCTCCTGCGCCGTCTGGGGAATGATGATTCCACCGGCCGTCTTGTTCTCGCCCTCTTGAACCTTGATGAGGATGCGATCCCCAAGGGGCTTCACTTTCATACTGTATTCCTCCCTGAAAAAATAAACGGTTGTTAAGAGTCGGGTGAAATATACGGAAAAGCCCAGCCGCGGTCAAGGCAGGCCTTCTCCGGGCGGCCGCTCCCGAAAGGAAGGGCGCGTGGATGGCCTGGAGACCCGCAATTCGTTACATTAAGAGTGCGGCCCCTAGAGAAGCGCGCGTGAGGGCCCGGGATTGGAGATCACATGGCTCAAAAAAACAAAGATTGGAACCGCAAGAAACCTACCGCCTCGGGAAAGAGAGGCGGCAAGACGCCCCTGATCCCGCCGCGCTTCGACGGCCCGCGATTCAGGTTCTCTATCGGCTATGTGCTCGTAATGCTCGTCGTCCTCGCGATATTCAACGTCATCATCGCCTCTCAGAGCGGCGACACCGTCGTACCCTTCAGCACTTTCAAGGAGAAGATCCGCTCGGGCGAGATCAAGCGCGTCGACCTGGATCAGAATTTCTACACGGGATACCGGGAACTCGACAGGAAGCCCGGCCCGAGCATCTTCTCCCAGTCCCCGCGGGACTCCGCCGGCTATAGGACCGTGCCCGTCAACGATCCGACCTTCACCGCGCTCCTCGACGAGAAGGGCGTCGTATACGCCTCGGTCTCCCATGGCGGCAACGAGGTCCTAGGCTTCCTCCTCAATTGGCTCCTGCCCTTCGCCTTCATGCTCCTCATCTGGAGGGTCCTCTTCAAGCGGATGGGCAATCCCGGCGGCAACGTCCTCGCCTTCGGGCAGAACAAGGCCATGATCGTAGCCGAGGGCGACGTGAAGACGCGGTTCGTCGACGTCGCCGGCGTGGACGA
>Ga0265330_10001468_pt1 | contig 13720 bp, 14 predicted proteins | sample 41919metaG_FD_202083 | JGI IMG/M metagenome (GOLD analysis project Ga0265330, IMG submission 202083) | Rhizosphere microbial communities from Carex aquatilis grown in University of Washington, Seatle, WA, United States - 4-19-19 metaG | ecosystem: Host-associated > Plants > Roots > Rhizosphere... | reverse complement strand
TGGGCTTCAAGGATTCGCCGTTCCTGATCTTCAAGGCGAGATACAGGGAAAGAGAGAGCAGGAGCATATCGACGACCGCCAGCAGGAACTGCCGTCGCTTGTAGTTCTTCCTCATTTGAATCCCTTGTTTCCGCGGCCTGAGCGGGATGGGTCGAAGCTCATCTCCCGGTGATCGGCCACAGGTTCCACCGCTTCGGCCTCGGCATATCGCTTACGTATATCGCCCCTTTATGCGGGGCATAAAGCTCCAGGCGATTCAAGGAAGCGCTGACGGGAAAGCGAGTCACCGCGATCCCATAGGGCTTTAAAAATCGATCCGGCTCCATGGCATTGAAGCCGAAATGCGTCGAGAGCTTGATCGTCCCGATCTCGACGTATTCCGAATAGGGCTCCGCGAGCGTGGCCGCCAAGGCGGCTTCGTCGGGCGAAAGGGCCGCTCCGACTTCCAGGCCCGTCATCAGGTCCAGAGGGAGAAGAGAGCGGACTCGCTCGCGGCCGATATCGTAGACGCGGGCGGCCTCGTGGAGCCCTCCCTCCCCGATATGAAACCGGACGTTCTTCGCAACCGCCCAGCGATGGACGGCGTCGAACAGCTCGAAGACGTTCATCCCCTGCTCGGCCCCGACGCCCATCAAGGCGAGGGCCTCCGGTGTATCCAGGTTCAGGAGGGTTCCCGGCTTGGCGCCGAGGCCCTCGAGGAAAGCCGCGACGCGGGGAGCGGAGGCGTCGGCCGACGAAGAGAGCGGTTCCTCCGCGCCGAGATCGAGAACCGCCGGACCGATTACGAGCAGGGCCGCGGCGAATAGCATGGGAAAGCGCGCGTCCCGCACTGCGCCTGCTCCTTTTATCTAGGGATTTCGGGCTATGCGCATGCGCCTGCCCCTCGAACCGGCTACCATGATACCAACGCGCGAGCCTTCGTGCCAGCCATCGCGGCTACGGCCTTTTGTCCAGGGATTTCCAGGTACGATACTCGATATCCTCCAGAAGGGAGCGGTTCACCGCCGATAGGTCGGCGATGAGGGCCGTGATCATCGTCTGGAATCCGATGCCGAGGAGGATCGAGGCGAGGACGAGCGACTGGATGTGGCCCCCGCCCGAGCCCGAGAGGAGGAACCAGAGGAAACGGGCCCCCACCAGGATGCCGGCGGTAAAAATGAATCCGCCTACCTTCATGAAGAACGAGAAGGGCTTGTAGATGATCGAGATGCGGAACATCGTGAAGATGGACTTTTTTATGTAGCTCGGGATGCTCTTCACGAGCCGGGAAGGCCGGAGATCCTCGTTGACTCGAACGGGGACGGAGAGGACCACCATGTTCTTCCTGCCGGCTTGGATGATAGTCTCGAGCGTATAAGTGTAGTCGTTGAAGACGTGGATCCTCATGGCGGCGTCGCGGGACACCGCGCGGAAGCCCGAGGGAGCGTCCTCGACGTCGGTTTGGCTCACCGCGCGCACGACGCGGCTCCCGAGCTTCTGGAGGGCCTTCTTGAGCGGCGAGAAATGCTCGATGGCGCCGATGGGCCGCGCGCCGATTACGATGTCAGCCCGGCCTTCCAGGATCGGGCGCACGAGGGCCGGGATATCCCGAGCGTCGTACTGGTTGTCCGCGTCGGTATTGACGATCACGTCGGCCCCGAGCTCGATGCAGGCCCGAAGCCCCGCGACGTAGCCCCGGGCCAGGCCCTGATTGCGCTTGAAGTTCACGACGTGGTCCACCCCGCAGCGCTTCGCGACCGCCACGGTATCGTCCGTGCTTCCGTCGTTCACGATGAGCCACTCGACGCCGTCGAAGCCCTCGACCTTCCTCGGCAGCTCGCCTAGGGCGAGGGCGAGCGTCGCCGCCTCGTTGTAGCAGGGCATCTGGATGATCAGTTTCATACTACGCCTTCTTCTTGTATCTCTTCAGATACGCGAGCCCGATTACGCCCAACGCGGCGTCGACGAGCATCGAGAGGATACGGAGCGCGACGGGAAGGATCAAGGCGAGGGACTCCGCGCCGCGCTCCCTTAGGATCAAGTACAGTAGCCCTTCGCGTACGCCGATGCCGCCGGGAACGAAGACCACGAGAAAGCCCACGGCATCGGCCAGGATGAGCCCGGCCATCATGCAGAAGGCGAGAGCTGAAGGATCGGAAAAGCCGAGGCCCAGATAGCAGAAGAGGGCCGAAAGGCCGAACAGTGCGACGTTCACGATGGTGAAAGCCTGCAATCGGGCTATATCGGCCAGGCCTATATCGCAGAAGGCGATCTTCTTCTTGAGCAGGAGCTCCGCTATCCGCACGAAGAACGCGAAGAACTTATTGTTGAGGAGGAGGAAGAACGAATAGGCGACGACCAAGGCGCAGACGATCAGGATCGAGAGATGCCTCGGCAATAGGAAGGACGAGGTCGCCAAATAGGCTCCTCCGACGAGGAGGCTCACGAATACATTGGAGAGAGCCAGGAACAGATTCACGTAGAGGACTACCGACGACGAGACGGATTTCTTGTCCACGAGGATCATTTGCATGGCGTATCCCCAGACCTTGCCGGGGATATACTTAGTGAGCTGCGTCGTATTCACCATGCCCAGTCCCTCGGTGAACGAGAATTCGCGGCCCGTCGCGAAGAGGTTGACCCCGAAGCGCCAAGCCTGCGTGTTCACTAGGTAGGAAGCGAGGATGAGGAGGAAGGAGGTCGTCAGGAAGGGATACTCGAGGTCGAGGGAGACGGTTTTGAGCTTTTCCCAATTCCTCGCGAATTCGTTTCGGAAGAATAGGACGATGAGGGCGATGACCGCGAGACCGAGAGCGTATTCGAGAAGCCCTCGAAGCTTCCCCTTGAGCGCGCTCATCCCCAAGCCGCCTCGTCGACCCGAGGGCTATTGATCATCGGCATCCGCCTTCGAAGCTTCCGCTCCGCCGAGGAAATCCGCGCTCAAGGCCCCGAGCGCATCGCGCCCGATGAAGGCCACGCGGAACGGCGCGCGCATCGCCGCCAGATAGGTATCGGCCTTTTCGTCCGCGCCGCCGAGGACGAGAAAATCCCCGTTCCCTATCCGCCTCACGGCGTACGACGGAGGCCTGCCTCCCTCGTATCGGCCTATGCCCACGAAGAAGGCCTCGCAGGTCGACAATGCATTCCCCCCGGCAATTCCCTGTGCCGCCACTATCGGTATTCCCTTGGCTAGAGCCTCATCTATCCGCCTCTGGTATAACTCGTTGAGCGCCAAGGGATGGCTACCGAGCCTCAGGGGCGAGTTGGCGTAGCTTCTCATGCCCTCGGGCAGGCGGGGGAAGGAAAACGTCGCCAAGGTTCCAATTGCTCCTAGGCTTAGGATGGCTACGAGGACCCGCGGCGACGCAAGAATCGCGTCGGGTAGACGCCTGCCCCCGAATCGGCGCAACAGGTCGTTCGCCGCTATTCCCAGGACGAGGAAGACCGGCCCGAGAACGGAGCAAAAATAGCGATTGATGAAAGGTTCCGCCGGCATAATGGGTTTTAGGCTGCTTACTTCGAAAGTGATGCAGAGGAAGAAGCTGAGACCGGCTATCGCCAGTGCGGAAATTGCGGGGCTCGAGCGCTTGGCTAGATAGAACGCGGCGGCGGCGGCGAACAGGAGGAAGGGCGCCTGCCAATAGAATTGCAGCCTCGAGCTCGAGTAGCGCTGGAAAAGGTCGACGAAGCGACCGACGACGAGCGGCTCTCCCGAGAGCGTATGGCTCCTCGTGATTATCTCGAGCTCCCCGAACTTGTATTCCGTGAAGGCCGCGTAGGCCCCGGTCTCGACGAGGAAGAGGGCAAGGAGTATTCCCCCTAGGAGGAAGGCGTGGGAGAGCTTCTTCTTATAAAGGAGTACCGACAGTAGGAGGCCGGGAAGGAAGAACAGATTGGTGATCTTCGCTTCATACGCGATAAAGAGCCAAACTGCCGTCCAGATCAGGGGCGGCAGCTCCCGCTCCTTGCGGTCGATATAATCCAAGAAGAACAGAAGGGTCAGGAGGATATAGGTGATCGAAAAGGTCTCGGGCCGTACTTGGCTGCCCGCCCTGGCCATGTAGGGGAAGAGCGTCACGCCGAGGCCCGCCAGGAAGCCCGCGAGCCTGCCGCGGAGGCGCGATCCGATCAGGAACGCAATCGCCGCGGCGGCGGCCGAGTTGATCAGGGGAAGGACGTAATAGACGTTCGGGTGGCTTCCCAGGATGAGCTGCGCGAGGGCCACGGGAAGGATGACGGCGAATCGCGTCGTGCGATGCGAGAGCTCGGGATAGGGCAGGCCATGGCTTAGCGCCTTCGCGGAAAACCAGTAATCCTTCTCGTCGACCCCCGTGTTCATCATCATGAGGGTGGCGAGTCGGAAAAAAACGGCGAACAGGACGAGAGCCAAGAGGACTATCCGGGATTTCCTATCGAGCGCTCGCGCCACTATCGCCCCCCGCCCGATCCAGGCAAATGTCCTCTTTCCGCTTCGTCCAAGCGAAAAGATCGGCGTTCGCGAGCATGCCTTCGCGTATGGGTTTCTCCAAGCCCTTCGAATAGAACTCGAGGACCACGCGGGCAAGGTCGCTGGGATTCTCGGGCTCGCAGAGCATGCCGGTCTTCCCGTGCTCGATCAGGTCGACGTTGCCTCCCACGGCCGTCGTGATGACCGGCTCGTTCAGCCCGTAGGCGAGCTGGATGATCCCCGACTCGGTGGACGAGACATAGGGTAGGACGACCGCGTCCGCGGCGGCGAAGTAGGTCGGGACTTCGTCGCTGCTCACGTATCTGTCCACGATCATAATCGCCGACTGGAGTCCCAGCTCGCGGATCAGGCCGAGGTACTCCTCGCGGTCGTGCCAAAATTCCCCCACTATCATGAGCCTCAGCATCGGTCGTTCGCTCAGTATCAAGGGCATCGCCCGGATGAGGTATTTCAGGCCTTTGTAAGGGCGGACGAAGCCGAAGAAGAGGAGAGTATCGCCCTCCAGCCCGAGGGCGACGCGCGCCTCCCGCTTTGCGGGCTTTTTGCCGAACTGCGATTCCGTCGTGCTCTCGGTGATCCACGCCGCGCGCTTCCTGGGCATGAGCCGCTTCATGATGCGGAGATCGGAACCCGAGAGCGCGATGAAATAGTCGATTCTCCGGAAGAAAAACCGCGTAAGGAATTCGTGGAGCCTGCTTTCCTCGTGAGGCAGCACATTCTGGCAAATCACGCCGAACCGCGTCCTCGGGTTCCCGCCGAAGGCAGCTATGACCCAGAACATGGGGGAAAAGAAGGTATGCCACCATTGGAAGAGGACCCGATCGGGCCTTTCCCGGCGGATCCGCGCGGCGACCTTGAACCAAGAGAGCGGATTCAGGCAATCGAGCGCGTAGTCGACATCTAGCGCGAAGCTCGAGTCGGTATTCAATTCCTTCTGCGCCTTGCCCGGATACAGGAGGGCCGGATACATGCGCGAGAAGGAAATGGCGACGACCTCGTTGCCACGGGAAAGGTTCTCGCAGAGTATCCGGTTGGAGTGCGCGATTCCTCCTCGCAGGGGATATATCGGGCCTATCGCGAAGACCCTCATGCTTTCCGATCCGCCCATTCGGAGTACCACTTGATCGAGGCGTCCAAGCCTAGGTCCAAGCCGATTCGCGGCTCATAGCCGAGGCCGCGGAGCTTCGTGATATCGGGGCAGCGCCGAGGCGTCCCGCCCGCCCTGAGGGGGACGCATTCGAAGTCTATCTCGCGGCCCATCTTCCTCGCGATGAGGAGGGCGAGATCGCGGATGGAAACTTCCTCGTCGTTGCCTATGTGATAGACGTTTTGATCCGCGCCCGCGTCTACGATCTTGAGGAGTCCGCCCGTGAAGTCCCCGACCTCGCAGAAGGCGCGCGTCTCGAAGCCCTCGCCCTGGATCTGGAAGCGGAGCTTCCCCTGAGGCCGTTCCATCGACGCTTTCCTGAGCCTGACCACGAACTCCGGGATGACGTGCTCGAAGCCCATGTCGGGACCGTACACGTTATGCGGCCTGAACACGATAGTCCGGCGGAAATGCCCTCGGCCGTAGTTGAAGGCGAGGATCTCGCCTATGAGCTTCCCCCCGCCGTAGGAATAGCGCGGGTTCAGGGGATCAGGTATGGACATCGCCACAGTCTCGGGAGTGGGGCATACCGGCGGCGTCTGATAGACCTCGGAGCTCGAGGCGAAGACGAAATCCGGGACTCCCAGCTCGAGAGCCGCCTCCAGCATGTTCATCGTGCCCTTCACGCCGACGTCGAGCACTTCCTTCGGGATCTCGTAGAAGTATTTAGTGCCGTTGATGAAGGCGAGATGGCAGAGGATTTCGACGCCCTTGACCGCCCGCAGTACGGCCACCTTGTCGCGGACGTCCCCCTCGACGAACTCGACCTTGTCGATGTACTCGCCGAGCTTGGCCCGGGAGCCGCGGAAATTGTTGTCGAACACCCGCACGCTCTCGCCGCGGTCGACGAGGGCCTTCACGAGGTTCGATCCCAGGAAGCCTGAGCCTCCCGTCACCAGGTAGAGCTTATTTGCCGAAGACATGGAGGGTCACCCACTCGGGAAGGTCGAGATTGGACTGGAACACGTTCCAGCAGTCGTAGACGAGGGCCGATTTGTTGAGGAGGAGGGCGCGCTGCTCGATATCGAGGGTAAAGTACTTGCGATGGTTGTTCATGATGATGACCGCGTCCGCGCCGCGGAACGCCTCCACGTCGTCAGCGGGCTCGATGCCGGTCGATCGGATCATGACGTCGGAGCACACGTAATCCTGGCCGCGCAGGACGGCGTCGGGCTTGCGCTCGCGAAAGAGCCGGATCATGCGAAGCGCCAGGGATCCGCGGAGGTCGTCGGTGTCGGGCTGCCCCTTGAAGGCGAGGCCCATGAGCGACACGACCGGCTTCTTCTTGGGCGCGAGACTCTTCATCACGGACTCGAACACGTAGTCGACCATGCCCTCGTTGATCTCGCGGCCCTTCTTGATGAGCTCGGGAACCACGTTGTAGCCCTTGAGCGAGTCGATGAGGATATGCGGATCCTTCTCGAGGCAAGGTCCCCCGACGAAGCCCGGCTTCGCGATATTCGTCCTCGGGTAGCCCATGTTCGCGGACCTGATCACTTCCTGGCCGTCGAGGCCGGCGGCTTCGCTGATCAGTGCCACCTCGTTGCCGAAGGCGAAGGACAGGTCGCGATAGGAGTTGTCCAGGAGCTTGATGAGCTCGGCCGTCATCAGGCTGGACACCTTGACGATCATCGGCGTGAGGCGCCGGAACATGCTCATGGCGCGGGCGGTGGATTCCTCGTTGAGCCCGCCCACGATCTGCGGCAGGGCCACCAGCTCCTCGAGCGCTTTTCCCTCGACTGTCCGCTCCGGGCAGAAGCAGAGGTCGTAGGCCTTCCCCGTCGCGTCGAGCTTGGGCCTCACGACGTTGAGGCTCGTGCCGAGCTTGACCGTGGACCGCAATATGACCATGGCCCCGTCGCGCATCCTCCGGCATATCCCGTTCGTCACGTTCTCCACCATGTCCATCCGAGGCTTTCCCTCTTCGTCGAGCGGGGTGCCGACGGTTATGATGAACGCGTCGAAGGGTATGCCTTCCGGTATCTCCTCGTGGACGTGAAGCTTGCCGAGCTTTATACCGCGCCTGATCAGCGCATCGAGGTTGGCTTCGTAAAAATGGGCCCTGCCTTGCCTGATGATCTCGAGCGTCGCGGGGTTTATCTCGACCCCATGCACGTCGAAGCCCTTGTTGGACATGACCGCGCCCAGCGTGAGGCCGACGTAGCCCATGCCCATGATGCAAACGATATTATCCTGTTCCAACGAAATCTCCTTCTCTTCCGATCGCCTCTACGCCTATTTCAGTATTTCGATAACGTTCTCGCTGATGTAATCGATCTGCGATTCGGAGATACCCACGAAGGAGGGCAGGTTGATGCCCTTATAGGAGAGCTCGTGGGCGACCGGCGTCTTAGCTCCCCGCCCAGCGTACATCGGCAGGTCGGAAAGCGGATAGAAAAAGGGGCGGGTCTCGATATTCCGCTTCCTGAGCTCGGCCATGGAATCCGAGCGGCTCTTCTCGTCCCAGAGCTCGCGGGAGAGGCAGAGCATCCAGTAGCTGTTCGTATACCCGGGCCTGCAGGGATTGAGCGAAAGGCCGCGTTGGCCTGCGAGGTTCTTCCTGTAGCGCTCGATGACCGCGAGCTTGGCGGAGAGCAGTTCGTCGATCCTCTGCAGCTGGGCGAGTCCTATCGAGGCTTGGAGGTTGGTCATTCGGAAATTAAAGCCGACTTCGGTGTGCCAATACTTCCTGCCCTTGTCCATGCCGTGGTCCCGGAGGAAGCGAAGGCGGGTCGCAAATGCCCCGTCGTCGGTCGTGATCATCCCTCCCTCGCCGGTCGTGATGATCTTGTTGCCGAAGAAGCTGAAGGCCGAGCAGAAGCCGAAGGAGCCGACGCGCCTCTTGCCGATGGAAGCCCCATGGGCTTCCGCTCCGTCCTCGACGACGACGATGCCGCGAGCCTTCGCGATCGCGCAGATCCTGTCCATGTCGGCGGGGTGCCCATAGAGGTGGACGGGTATGACCGCCTTGGTCTTGCGCGTGATCGCCTGCTCGAACTGGGCGGGGTCCAAGCAGAAGGTGTCCCGCTCCACGTCCACGATCACGGGAGTCGCGCCGGCGTGCTTCGCCGCGTTCGCCGTGGCGACGAAGGTGAAATCGGGGACAATGACTTCATCCCCCGGGCCTATGCCGCGGGCGACGAGGGCGAGCTGTATAGCGACAGTGCCGTTCGATACGGCGACCGCGTGGCCCACGCCGCAGTAGGCCGCGAAGGCCTTCTCGAAATCGTCGATATAGTGGCCGATCGAGGATATCCATCCCGAATCGAAGGCGTCGAGCAGGTATTTACGCTCGAGCTCGCCGAGGGATGGCTGGGAAATAGGTATGAAATCCACGTTATCCTCCAAGGAAATCAGCGCGACGCGACGCGGTAGTTATCGAACCAAGAAGCGAAGAAGGCCAGCCCCTCCTCCACGCGCGTCGAAGGCTTCCAGCCGAAATCCCGCTCGAGCTCGGATACATCCGCCTCGGTGGCGTAGAGGTCCCCCGGCTGCATGGGCAAATAGCGCTTCTCCGCCTTCGCGCCCATTGCCGCCTCGAGGGCGCCTATGAAGTCGCCGAGCCGCACGGGACTATTATTGCCTATATTGTACACGCGATAGGGCGCGCTCGAGCTCGCGGGATCGGGCCTGAGCGAATCCCATCCTGCGTCGGCCTTCGGAGGCTTGTCCATCACCCTGACCAGGCCCTCGACTATGTCGTCGATGTAGGTGAAGTCCCGATACATGTCCCCGCCGTTGTAGACGTCGATGGCCTTCCCCGAGCGGATGGCTTCGGCGAACTTGTAATAGGCCATATCGGGCCTGCCCCAGGGACCGTAGACCGTGAAGAAGCGCAGGCCCGTCGTCGGGAGCCCGTAGAGATGGCTGTAGGCGTGGGCCATCAGCTCGTCGGCTTTCTTGGTAGCGGCATAGATGCTCGCGGGATGGTTCGTTCCCTCGTGGACCGAAAAAGGCCGCGTCCCGTCGAGGCCGTAGACCGAGGAGCTCGAGGCGAAGACGAGGTGGGGCGTCTCGGCGGCGCGGCAGCACTCGAGGACGTTGAGGAAACCCACGACGTTCGAGTCCACGTAGGCCCGAGGATTCTCGATGCTGTAGCGGACCCCCGCCTGAGCAGCCAGGTTGCAGACCGCGTCGAAGCGCCGGAGGGCGAAGAGCTTTTCCATCCCCGAGCGGTCCTCGAGACCGAGCCGAAGGAAGGAAAGACCGGGATAGCGCGAGCTCGGGATTTCCGTTCCCCAGGCTTCCGCCTCGCTTCCAATCCCGAGCTCGGCGAGCCGCGCGAGCTTGAGCCGGGGATCGTAATAGTCGTTGATCGAGTCGATGCCGACCACCTCGTCGCCCCGTTCGGCGAGCCGCCGGGCTAGATGGAAGCCGATGAAGCCCGCCATGCCCGTGACGAGATGCGTCATATTAGTTTCCTACCTGATAAAATGTGCTCGACTGCCTCGAGATACGCGAGAATCACCTTTTTTTCGTCGAAGCGCTCCTCGGCGATGCGGCGCGATGCGGCGCCCATCTCTCCGCGGCGCTCAGGCGAAGCGTCGATCATCGCGAGCATCTTCGCCGCCAAGTCCTCCGCGTCGCGGGGGCGGCAGAGGAAGCCGTTCACGCCCTCGACGACTGGCTCGCGCGTACCAATGGAATCCGCCGCGACGAGGGGCTTGCCCATCGCGGCCGCCTCGAGAAGTGAGCGGGGCGTGCCTTCGCGATAGTACGAGGGCAGGACTACGCAATCGGCCGCGGCGATGAAGGGCCTGACGTCGTCCGTCGTTCCCGCGTACTCCACGGAGCCCACTGCGATCGCGGCGTCTAGCGCCCGCGGATCGGCGGCGCCCGGATCGGCGGCGTCGCGCTTCCCGAGGAGGCGGACGACGACTTCCGGCCTCCGGGCCTTTAGTATTCCGGCCGCCTCGACGAGAAGGTCCACTCCCTTGGCCGCGAGGAGCCGGCCGATGAAGAGAAAGGTAAAGGGGCCCGCCCCCCTCGGCATGGGGCTGAAGCGCGCGAGGTCCACCCCCGATCCGGGCAGGAGGCCGCAGCGCTTTCGCCTCGCCATTTCGCCCCGGACGAAGAGCTCGAGGTCGTCGGGGTTCTGGAAGAAGAGCTTGTCGACCTTCTTGAACGCGAAGCGATAGAGGGCGCGGACTATAGCCTCCAAGGTCCCGCCGCCCTCGAAGGCCGCCCCGAGCCCCGTGACGTTGTCGATCGCCGGGATGCCGAGCATCCGCGCGGCGATGGATCCGTAGATGTTTGGCTTGATCGTGTACTGGAGCACGAGGGCGGGCTCGAGTCGCCGATAGGCGCGGACGAAGGCCGCGATCGTCGCCAGCTCGCGCAGGGGATTCCGGCCCTTCGCGTCCAGCTCGATATGGCGATGCTCGACGCCAGAGGCGACTATGCGCTCCGTGTACTCGTCGCGGGGCGAGAGCACGACGAGCTCGTAACCCCGCTCCTTGAGCGCGGCTATGAGCGGCATCCTGAAATTCCAGACGTACCAGGAGGTGTTATAGACGAGGACGATCCTGGCGCTCACTTCGCCCCCGCGATCTCCCGCTCGACGCTGCGGATGAGCTTGAGGAGGGTGAGGAGGCAGCCTCCGCCGTACACGATGCAATAGGCGAGCGCTACCCAGGGAAGATACCCGAAGCCGTAAGCCAGGGCGGCCAGGGGCACGAGGAAGCCCGTGATGCCGATAGTCTCGGAGAGGCGCTTTTCGCCGCCCACGCTCTCCCGGTCATGATCACGGTTCACTACGCGATAATTCTGGAAGACGGCGCGCATGAGGAGGTTAGCCGACGCGGCGAGGCCTCCTACTAAAGTCCAGCCGCCAGCTGGCCAAGGCAGGGCGAGGCCGGTCCCCGGGAGCATCGCCCCCGATCGAGCGTCCGAGGCGACGCCTATGGCGAGAAGGATAGTCGTGTAGGCGATATAGCCGCCCAGGGCATCTACCCACTCGCCCCAGGGGCCGGTCTTCTTCAGGACGCGCGCCATGTTGCCGTCCACGCAGTCGAGGACGCCAAAGAGGAAGAAGAGGCCGAAGCCGATCCAGGCGCAGAGGGCGCTCCCCGCGGCGAGGCAGACGAAGCCGGCGATGCAGAGCAGGGCGGAAAGGTAGGTGACCGCGTTGGGAGAAAAGCCCAGGCAGATGAAGAGCCAGGCAGTCGGATAGGAGAGGGGCCTGAGGACGAAGGTAGTCCAGGGACCGTCGGCCCTGCGCTTCTCGGGGCTGAGGGAGGCGCGAATCTCCTTGATGCCGGGCCTTGCGTCGCTCATCCTGCTATCTCCTCGATCGTATCCTCGAAGCGCCGGGGCAGCGCCGTGAGCTGATCCACGTATGAATCGAATGCTTGGCGAGCGATGCGTTTGCGATCGGCCTCGTCGGACAGGTAGCGCTCGGCGGTCGCGACGAGGTCCTCGCCCTCCCAGGAGAAGGGCGCATATGTCTCGCCGGGAACGAAAACATCGGGCCATGTCTCGAGGTGCGACATGTTCGGCTTGAGGAGGAGGGCGCCCCCGATCACCGCCTCGTAGTCGCGCAAGCACAGCTCGCCCCAGCCGAAGGGCGAAAGGACTATCTTCGAGCTCGCGACCTCGCGGTTATACTCCCGCTGCGAGGTCGGGCCGACGAGGAAGGCGGAATGCCCGGCTATGCGATCGAGGATGAGCTTGCGCTGGTAGGCGATGGAGGGGCGGCTCACGAGCCCTATCCTGGCATGCACGTCGATCGTGCCGCGGTTGGCGGACACGGGGTCCGAGGGCAGGCGCCCGTGCCCGTAGAAGAGCTTAGCCGCGCGAAAGCCGAGGGCGATGGAAGCGGCCACGCCGGCCCTCTGCCTGAGCTTGCCGCGAGGATAGTCCCCGACGCCGATGTTCCAGGACAGGCGAAGCTTGGCGAGCTGGGCGGAGTCCTCCACTGCGGGCCTATCGCGATGGTCAGGATCGACGACGCCGTACTTCTCGTGGAAGTAGTCCGAGTAGAGCTCCTTCCCGTAGAGGGAGCGGCGATAAAGGCCCCTGTCCTTGAACAGGGCCTTCGAGTAGAAGAGGTCCACGAAGGGCAGGACCTCGAGGCGCGGGATGCCGCCGCCCGCGTCGTCGTGGAAGAAGGCGATCCTCTCGTACTTGGCCCTCAGGCGCTTCATGAGCTCGAGGTCGACTAGGTCGGGCTTGATGAAGCGGCGGACCATGATGAGGATCCTGTTCCTGTCCTCGTTCAGGCACCACTCGGGAGAGTCCGTAAAGGCGAAGCGCCCGCCGCCTTCCGCGAAGAGGAAGGCCTTGAGCGAATGAAAGCAGGCGATGCGATCATGTATGGAAAGAACGGTGATTCCAAGCATCTCTTATTACGCTCCAAGAAGCAGAGCCTAGTCTTCGGTTTTCCAAACTGAGACTTTCCTGCCTTGAGCCAGTAAAAGCGGTACCGCCATCTCTTGAAGCCGGATGACTATCTTTACCTTTTCCTTATAGCTAAGCGCGGATAGCAGCCTGCGTCGTTCTTCCTTAGCTTGCAGAGCTTCGTCCAGGTTCCACATCATATCATCCATTCCATCCACCTCTTTCTGAGTCCAAACCTATCGAGAATGGTACTCAGGCGTTGCTGATCGAGTGGCGCCTCGTCCCGAAGCAAGCGAACCCGCTCACGATCCTTCGGTCTTCCGGTTTGTAATGCGATAGCCACCAGGTATTCGGCCTTTAAGACATATGTATCCGTATCCCCGTATTTTATCGCCACTGATTCATCGAGGGCCTCAACCGCAAGATCGTTGTAGGCAACGAGGAACTGAACAGGGATACCTTCGATATCGACGCATTCACCCTCGGGCTCATAGCCCATATCGCTCAGAGCGCTATATAAAGGACTGAGGCTAATCAGCCCCGCGTCACCAGGACGGATAAAAACAAAAATGTCCAGATCGAAGGTCGAAAACGGTTCCGTATAAAAAAGCGCTCCCATGGCGCCGCCGATCGCATAGCGCCCGATAATGCCGCGCCTGACGAGCTCATTGAGCACTCCGAGGGCTTTTTCCATTCGACCCTCCTGCCATCAAGTATAAATCACCGTAACAAGCACTTCGAGCGAGGTTCGGGCTTGCTGGACCGCGTAGCAACCGTATATCATTATC
>Ga0265330_10001463_pt1 | contig 13753 bp, 11 predicted proteins | sample 41919metaG_FD_202083 | JGI IMG/M metagenome (GOLD analysis project Ga0265330, IMG submission 202083) | Rhizosphere microbial communities from Carex aquatilis grown in University of Washington, Seatle, WA, United States - 4-19-19 metaG | ecosystem: Host-associated > Plants > Roots > Rhizosphere... | reverse complement strand
TCTTCACGATGCAGGATCTGCGGCGGGTTCATCCGCCCAACAAGGAAGTCCTCAAGGGCATCTACCTCTCGTTTTTTCCGGGCGCCAAGATCGGCGTCATCGGCGGCAACGGCGCGGGCAAGTCTACGCTCCTGCGCATCATGGCCGGCGAGGACAAGGACTTTTTCGGCGAGGCACGGCCAGCCGACGGCATCACCATCGGGTACTTGCCCCAAGAGCCGAGACTCGATGCCAGCAAGACGGTGCTCGGCAACGTCGAGGAAGCCGTGGCGCCGGTGAAGAAGCTGCTGCTGCGCTTTGACGAGGTCAACGCGAAGCTCGGCACCGACATCACACCCGACGAGATGGAGAAGCTGCTGGAAGAGCAAGCCAAGCTGCAAGACGCCATCGACGCGGCCAAGGGTTGGGATGTGGATCGCACGCTGGAAATCGCTATGGATGCCTTGCGCCTGCCGCCGCCAGACGCCGACGTGACCAAGCTGTCAGGCGGCGAGCGCCGGCGCGTGGCCCTGTGCAAGGTGTTGCTGCAGCGGCCGGATCTGCTGCTGCTCGACGAGCCCACCAACCACCTGGACGCCGAGAGTGTGGCCTGGCTGGAGCAGCACCTGCAGGAATATCCCGGAACCATCGTGGCCATCACCCACGACCGCTACTTCCTCGACAATGTGGCCGGCTGGATTCTGGAACTGGACCGCGGCGAGGGTCTGCCCTGGAAGGGAAACTATTCGTCCTGGTTGGATCAAAAGCGCAAGCGCCTGGAGGCTGAGGAGAAAGCCGAGTCCGCCCGGCAGCGCACGTTGGCGCGCGAACTGGAATGGGTGCGCGCCTCGCCGCGTGCGCGCCAGGCCAAGTCCAAGGCCCGCTTGGCGGCTTATGAAGAAATGCTGGCGCAGGAGGCGCAGAGGCGCGAAGACACCGCCGAGATCAGCATTCCGGCCGGGCCGCGCCTGGGCGACCTGGTGGTCAAGGCCGAGCACTTGAGCAAAGGCTATGGCGACAACTTGTTGATGGACGATCTGACCTTCAACCTGCCTCGCGGCGGCATCGTCGGCATCATTGGACCCAACGGCGCGGGCAAGACGACGCTGTTCCGCATGATCGTCGGCCAGGAGAAGCCCGACAGCGGTGTTCTGCGCATCGGCGAAACGGTCAAGCTGGCTTATGTCGATCAGTCGCGCGATGCCTTGAAGGGCGACAACAGCGTGTACGACGAGATCGCGCAGGGCTCGGACTACATCCAGGTTGGTAAGCGACAGGTGAACGCGCGTTCCTACGTGGCCGATTTCAACTTCAAGGGTGCCGATCAACAGAAACGAGTCAAGGACTTGTCAGGCGGCGAGCGCAACCGCGTGCACCTAGCCAAGCTGCTGCGCAGCGGTGGCAATGTCCTGCTGCTCGACGAGCCGACCAACGATCTGGACGTCGATACCCTGCGCGCGCTGGAAGAGGCGCTGCTGGGTTTTGCCGGATGCGTGGTGGTCATCAGCCACGACCGCTGGTTCCTCGACCGTGTCGCCACTCACATGCTGGCTTTTGAAGGCGACAGCCAGGCCGTGTGGTTCGAGGGTAACTACCAGGACTACGAGGCCGACCGCCATCGTCGCTTGGGCGCCGACGCCGATCAGCCGCACCGGATCAGGTACCGCAAGCTGATACACGGCTAATGTCGTCGCACGCGCCATTTGCAGGTGGGGCGTCTTCCCGGTAGGCTATCCATAATGATTCCCCACGCCGAATTTGAACGGGCCATCACCCAATGGAAGATCCGCCAGCAAGGGGGCCAAGTAGCCACGCAGGCCACCGAGGAAGCATCGGGCGCCGTGGTGGGAGAGATGCCGCTGGCCAACGCCGAGCCGGGTTTTCTCTCGGGAGAGATCTCCAGCGGCGAGGTGAACAGCGGCCCCACCCGGAACGAATTCGATCCTGAGAGCTGAGATTCTGGCCGAAACTAGAAATACGCGCGCACGCCCAGGGCGACGTCGATGGTGAAGTCCAAGGGCGGGAAGAGAACCAGCGCGGGGGCAATCTCGAGATAGGCTTCCAGAAAGTCGGGCCGTCGGAATGTGGCGGCGATGCCGATGGGAACGCGGGCGAGGAGCACGACGTCGTGGCCGAGGTCGTTGGAGCCGTAGGCCCACATGATCACCCGGCCGCCCACGCCCACGTACCAGTCCAACCGGTTCGTCATGTTGACGATGTTTTCTTGGTACAGGTAGTCCGCGTGCAAGCTGATGTTGTGGTTGAGATCGCCGCAACGATAGGAGCTGCCGTCAGAACGCGTGCACCAGCCATAGCCCCAGCCGCCGAAGCCGAGACCGAAGTCAGCGGCGTTGGCTCCGCCCAGGAAAGCCTTGGCCGTGATGGCGGTTGGCTCGCCCAGCTGGAAGCCCAAGCCGAAGTTGCGCGTGGTCCCAACCTCGGTTGCGTACGAGCGACCGGCGTCAACGGACAAGATTGTGGCAAAGACCAATGCGAGAAGAATGAGACGCTTCATGGGTCGCTATCCTAGTACGTCTTTGCGCCGAACGATCCTTCGATTTCTAAACTCGCCTCCGGTCCGCCAAGAGGCTAGACATTGCATGCTTTGACCCTGCGCTCGGTTTTCCTCGGCTCGTTGTTGTTCTGCCTGCTGCTTGGCAGCTTGCCCGCTTGTCGTCGCGGGGGTACGGGATCGCCGGCCCGAGCCCCGGCGCTCGTTTCGGCGCCCGCAGCTCCTGCTTCTGCTCCCGCGCTCCCAGCGCCTGCGGCGCAGGCCGAGAAGCCAGCCGGGCCGCCCAAACCCGACCCGGACGCCTTGCCCGAGGCTTCTCCGCCCGTCGAACGTCGGGCCATCCAGGTCGTGGCCGGCCAAGAACGAGTGGTCGACGCCGAGCAGGCCGGCAAGCGTGGTCTGACCCTGGTCGATCTTTCCGACGAGTGGGCGCCCTACATTTTCCAGGACGGCAAGGCGTCCGACGGTGCCGTCTTGCCCAACCGCTATCGCGCGGTGTTCGTCGGGCTGGCCAACGATCGCAGCGACGGCGATGGCCAAGCCCTGCCGCCCGGCGAGCGCAATTATCTTGAGCTCTACGGCATCCCGCCTTCGCTTTCGGTGCTGCGGGCGCGTTTTCTCGCGGACGCAGCCCGCACCTGCGAGGCCAGCGTCGACAACGCGCGCTTGCTCGCGGTGGACAGCATCGAGACCTTCGGCCGCAGCACCGAAAAGAAGGAAGCGACCAAGCACCGGCTGCGTGGACTGCGACTGGAGACTGCTCGCGCCAAAGCGGGCGTCGCCACGCTGGAAGAGCTGGCCGCAAGAGACCCTCGCTACGCTGGCGACGTGAAATCCCACTTGCGGGTGGAGGCTGAGCGCGCTGCCTTTGTCGAAGTGGAAAAGCGCTTGGCGTGCGAGGGATTGATGGATCCGGCCAAACACAAGCCAGGCCTCTACGATGCGCCCATGCGCTCGGCCGTGCTGGATTTTCAGCAAAAGAACGACGTCTTTGCCCAGGCCGACCTCACGCGCGCCACGCTGGAGGCGATGGCCCGGCCGCTTCTGGCCAACGACTTCGCAACCCTGCGCCGGGTTCTGGCCGAGCGGGCGGCCCACGCCGGCGGATTCATCGAGGACGGAACCGCCATCGGCGCCATGCCCCTTCCCAAGCGCGGCAAGCCGCACGCGATTCCCAGCTATCGAACCACGGATGGCGAAACGGTGCCTGTGCCGGACCTGGTGGGTCAGGCCACCGATGCCTTGATGGTGCGTCTGGGCCTGGCTTCGCCGGAAGACGCGCTGGCCTTCTTCCGTCGCCACCCGGAAAGCGATCTTCATTGGCTACGGGCGGCGGTGCGCTTCCCTGAGCCGCCTGAGTACTACGGGCACAAGATGGACCTGGTCGCCGAGATCGACCGCGGCGACATCTGGTACGACTTCCCCTTTGACAGCAAGGGCAACCGAGTGCCCCAGCCGCGCACGCGCTACCCGACCTTCAATTTGTATGTGCGCTGGCGGGGCGAGAAGGTTCCCCTGGTCAGTTGGCGCACCACGATTGGCGGCTGGCGCGCGGAACTGGCGGCGGATGGCGAGGAGTACTATCGCTACAAAGATTCAGACGTGGGCAAGCGGGTGTGGCGGCACATCGTGTCCGCGCCGGTGTGGCTGCCCCCGCCCAGTTCGCCTTTGGCGTCCATGGTGAAGACCAAGTGGGTCGCCGGCGGCTACCCTCGCGTGGTCAACTACGACGAGACCGGTCCGGGATTCTTGTCGGCCTATGGCCTGGTGGCGGGCATCCACGAGCAAGCCAAGCAGCGCGGCGAAGGCGTCGCCTATTTCGACAATGGCATTCGCACCCACGGCTCGTCCGACTATCTGTCGTTGCGCGGCCGCTTCTCACACGGCTGCCACCGACTGTACAACAACCTGGCTGTGCGCATGTTCTCGTTCGTCCTCAAACACCGGCACGCCAAGGTGCTCGGTCCTATGGCGTTGGGTTTCCGGCGCACCTTCTATTGGGACGGGGAAGTGTTCGAGATGCGCCTGCCCACGCGCGGCTTCTACTATGAGTTGGATCCGCCCATGCCGGTCGACACCCTGAAGGGAAATATTGTGGGTGAGCGGGAACAACCAATCACGGGATATGTGCGCAAACCCGGCGTGACCTATGCCAATGGCAACTTGCCGTCGGCGCCCACCGGGCCGGAGAGCAAGGCGGGTAGTGGACGCGCCGAACCCAATGCCGAGGGCAAATCACGATGAGCGCGCAGGTGTTTTGCTGGACATGCCTGGTCCTGGTCCTTGGATTCGGCTGCCGCCGGCCACCCGTCGAGCGCGCGGCGCCACCAGCGACGAGCCCTGTTTCTCCCACTCGGATTGCGACGCCGTCGGCCGATTCGCTGCCCAAGACCGCGCGAGCGCCAGCCCCTACCTCCGAGAGCGCGAAGGCCGAAGACGATCTGCAATCCGAGGAACGAGAAGCGAATCCGTTGTCGGAAACTGTGACCCTGACCTTGGCCATCAGCCCGCCGGTCAAGGCCTTGGTCATGTGGGGCAGCAAGCAGCTCGCTCGCGTCGCGCTCAACAACCCGACCATCGAGTTGCAGCGCCCGCGCAGCTCGGGCCCACTGGATCTCGACATTCGCGCCGAGGGGTTCTTGCCGCACCATACGCGGCTTTACACCGACAGGAACGACAAGGTGAATGTGCACCTGGTGCGTGAGGCCGAGGCGCCGAGCCTTCTCGGCTACCGCGCCCCGGCCGCCGCGCCAGCGGCCAAGGGAAAAGCGAAGTAGACGATCTCCTACCGTCGTCGACGGGGCGCCAGAGGCTTGGCGCCGTGCCGGCTTCCCGGGCGCGGCCGCTTGCTGCGCGTGGGCCCGGCGCCACTGGGGCCGGGCGCGCTCGGCGTAACCGAGGGCCGCCGCTTGCTCTCCAGGCCTTCAAGGCGTTCACGCAAACGGGTTGCCTCGCCGCTCAGGCGTTCGACCTCCTGGGAGAGCTTGCGCAGCTTCTCGTCGGGCTTGCCCTTGTCGCGCAGGTCGCTGATGGCTTCGCGCATGCGCCGCTTGGCGCGGCCATCCAGCTCGGCCTGCAGCGCCGCCTCGATAGCAGGCACCGCGCGGCCGTCGGCCAGCAAAGCCAGCGCCGAGGCCGATTCCATGCGCACGCGGAAGTCAGGGTCGGCCAGCCAGCCTTCGATGCGCTCGCGGGCGCGGCGGACCTGCAGGGTTCCCTCGGCCAAGCGGGCGAGGGCGGCCACGGCGGCGCGGCGGGCGTAGATCGAAGCGCCGGGGGTAAAGGCGGCTTCGACCAGGGGCAGCGCTGCCTCATCGCCGGTGGCACCTAGTCCTTCGATGGCGCGGGCGCGAATCATGTCCTGGAAAGAATTGTGCGAGAGCACGCCCGGCAGTACAGCAACCGCGCGGGGCGAGCGCGTGCGACCCAGAGACAAAGCGGCAGCGGCTTCGACGAAGCAGCTGGCATCGCCCGCCACCACCCAACCCTCGAGCATCTCGGCCGCCCGCTGGTTGCCGGGCGAGTGGCTGATCGCGAAGTCACCCAAGGCGGCGGCCACTGCGCGACGGACGCGCGGATTTTCCTGCGCGCGGGCCCTTAGCAAGGCGTCGAGCGCATCCTGCCGCCGTGTCCTGCCGAGCGCGGATGCCGCAGCGGCGCGTACCGACCAGAACGAGTCGCTCTCCAGGGCCGTAGCCAGGGCTGCGACCGCAGCGGGTTCGGGCATTTCGGCCAGCGCACGCGCGGCCAGAACGCGATCGACCCCGAGGCGCGCCGCCAGCAGTTGTCGCTCCCACAGGGAGCGCGGCTTCTTCAGCTTGATGCTCTTCAACACCACGTCGCCGGGATCGAAGATGACCTGGGCGGGACGAGCGGGCAGGGGGAATTCAAAGGCGTGGCTGCGCTGGTCCACGTCGACGGTCTCCTCGCGCTCCTCGCCGTTCACTTCGAAGCGAACCCGCGTGGTGAATCGATGCGGGCGATCGCCGGCTTGCTTCTGTTCCAGGCGCAGCGTGCCCACCTTCTTGTCGGCGTCCCATTCCCAGGCGCCTTCCAGTTCGGGGTGGCCGGGGCTGGCCACCCACTGATCGAAAAACCAATGCAGGTCGCGGCTGGTTGCCTCCTCGATGGCGCGCACCAGATCGCGCGTTTCGACCGAGCCGCGTGCGTGCCGTTCGCAATACAGCCGCAAGGCGCGCCAGAAATTCTCCTCGCCCAGCTCGTGGCGCAGCATGTGCAATACGCGACCGCCCTTTTCGTACAGGTGTCGATCGAAAAGGTCGATGGGCTCGTCGTACTGGCGGCAGAAGATCGGGCGCTGATAGGTGCCGGCTTCGCCGAGATAGGCGTCGAGATCGCCCAGCAGATCCACGTCGGCCTCGTCGCGCCCACGCGAGTGTTCGCGCCACACGTATTCGAAGTAGGTGGCGAAGCCTTCATTCAGCCAGGCCTCGGGCCATTCGCGGCAGGTGAGCAGATCGCCCCACCACTGGTGAGCCAGCTCGTGGCACACCAGGGACTCGACATCGTGGTCGAGAGCCGCGCGCTGGTCGAGCATGGCCTCGGAGGTGAGCGTGGTGGCCGTGGTGTTTTCCATGCCGCCGAAGATGAAGTCGTGCACAAAAACCTGGCTGTAGCGGCGGTGGGGGTAGGGGACGCCAATCCGCCGGGAGAAGAAGTCGATCATCTCTGGCGTGCGCGCGAGGCTGCGGCGCGTGTCGTCTTCGCGGCCCTGGGGGGCATAATAGTAGACATCAACCCCGGTTTCCGCGCGGTCTTTCAGTTCCGTGAATGCGCCACACACCAGGGTCACGAGATACGGCGAGTGCGGGAAATCGAGCACAAAGTGCCAACGCGTGCGGCCGTTGGGCAGGTCGCTCTTGTCAGCGAGGTCGCCGTTGGAGAGGACCGTCACACCCGCCGGCACGGTGCAGAACACCTCGCTGCTGGCCTTTTCGACGGGCAGGTCGACGCAGGGCCAGTAGAAGCGCGAGTCGTCGTCCTGACCTTGGCTCCAGCATTCCAGCGCGCGATCAGGATGGGCCTGGTCGGGCCCGACGAAATAGAGACCCCGGCGCGGCGTGCAGCGGTAGTTGACCGCGAGGGTGAAGCGCTCGTCGCGCGTGAAGGTCCGGCCCAAGGCGATGCGCAGGCGTTCGCCGTCATAGTCGATTCCCGACACGGGCTTTCCGTCGACGGTCACCTGCTCGATGGTCATGTCCACGGCGTTCAGTTCGACCTTGTCCAGGTCGTCCCGGCGTGCGGTGAGGGACAAGCACGACTGACCCTGCAGCGTCCGCGCCGCCAGGTCTGGTTCGAAAGTCAGGCGAACATGGCTGACCGCGACCGGGCGGTCGGGAACGTAGTGGGGCGCGGTGCCGGGGGCGGCGAACGGTCTGGGCATGGTGCAAGGGCCTCCGAATAATCGCTAACGTTAGCGCGAAAGCGAGGGCATTCGCCACTCCACCCTTGCTATATCTTGGTCAATGGATGCGAGTCCAAAACCAGTGCGCCACAGCGCCCTCATGGCGGGCGTGTCGCCCGCCGAGGTCTTTGCCGCGGTGGTGGACTTTCCCGCTTATCCGCGCCTGTTCCCGGAAATCAAGCAGGTTCGTGTTCTGAGCAACGAGGCGGGCCGGGTGCGCGCCGAGTTCCGCGGAAACCTGGTGCTGCCTTTTCGCTACGTACTCGACTTGGACTGCGATGCGCAGGCAGGAACCGTCACCTGGACCTACGTCGAGGGAGAGATGGTGAAGGACTCGACGGGCGGCTGGCGATTTGCAGCCGAGGCAGGCGGAACGCGCGTGGATTACCAGCTGTCCCTGCGCATCGAGGCCCCGGTGCCAGGCTTCCTGTTGTGCAAGATCACCGACGGTCTGCTCACGTTGTCCCTGCCCGCCATGTTCGCGTCGATAGAACGCGAAGTCGGGAGGAGAAGATTGTGAGAGCAGTTTGGTGAGCGGATTCGCGTGACCAACCACCCTCCGTCGAGAACTCTGAGGGGAGAGGGGAGGGCGCAGAGCCGGATTGGAACGAAGACAGGGCCGACGTTTCGTCCAAGCAATTTCTTCTCTTCCGACCTCAGTGTTCATCACCGCGTTTCTTCTGACTCTGTGGCCTTCCCTCTCACCTCTGTGCGCTCGGCGGCGGGTGGCTGACGAGAAGAACCAGCTCACACCGCGTGGTTGTGGCTGCAAAGCAAAAGGCGTTCGCGGTCGGATTGAGCCACCAGTCGCGCGAGGCGGCCGTCGGCCTCGATGGCAGCCAGCAGGTCGGTGGCCGCACGCGTGTAGGTCGGCCGATCGATCTCGCCCACCAGCAGACGGGTGCGCAGAAACACGAACGCCGTCTGCGCCACGTCGGACAGGCAGTACTGGCGTAGGATCTCGATCTGCCCCGCGCGATACAGGCCCTCGACCTGGCTGCCATCAAGACCTTCTTCTTTGCCCGGCAGCCCGATGAGCCGGGCGGCCCCGTGCAGAGAGCTCATGCGGGCGGCGCCGAAATCGGCGAGAAAATCCCCCAGATCCCAGTGCCCTTCGGCGTTGAAGCGGTAGCGGAAACCAGGCTCGCGGTAGTACCAGGGCAGGCTGAGGCCGTGGCGGAGGCTGCGCAGAATCAGAACCGGCAGGTCGAATCCACGTCCGTTCCAGGTGACCACACGGGGTTTCCACTTGGCCATGAACTCGGCGAAATCGGCGAGCATCCCCGCTTCGTCTTTGGCTTCGCCAATCGTGCCCATCTTCTTGCACGCCATGTGCTCGTCCAGCCACATGACCCCGATGACCACCGGTTTGCAGGCGTACAGAGGCGGGAAGGGACGTTCCATGCCAGGCGTAGGCTGCGGGGGTGTATAGAGATCGCTGTCGGGAACGGTCTCGATGTCGAGCACGAGATGGGTCAAAGCTGACATGGCAGGCCACATTGTACCCTGGTCCGCCCCGGTGGTGGCTATTGCGCGTGCGTCTGACATGGCAACCGGCTACTGTGAACATAGAGGCCATGGCGACGCGCGAGCCGGACGACAAACCAAAACCGGAAGGGGTAGAACTGCCGGCGCACTCATTGCGCCAGGTGCGTGCGGCCCAACTCCGGGCGCGGGCCACCCGCTGGGCCATTGGCAAGTCGTTGTTTGGAACGGTCTTCTTGATCGGCGCCTTGGCCTACGCGCTCGGGCCTGACCGGCGCCTGCCTTCCAGCCGGCTGTGGATGGCGCTGCTGGTGGTTCTGTCGACCGTCAACGTGGGTCTGGGTTTGCGCACCTTCTCGCGGGTGAGGCGTCGGGCTCGGCGCTTCTGGCTGGTCGCCACGATTGTCTGGGGCCTGCTGGCCACCGGCCTACTGCGCATTCTGGTCGCGCGATAGGTTGGGAACGGGAAGTGGATGAGAAACTAGAAGGTCGTGAACGCCATCGCGCCCATGCCATCGCGCGAGAACAGCGGGGCGAAGTGGACGGACGAACTGCGAGCATCAGCGGTCGCGCCTGAAGAATCCGACCAGTAGCCGACGTAGAACAACACGGCTGAAGTCGCCAGCAGCGCGGCACCAACCCCGTACCCATACCACTGGTCGGTTGCGTACTTGTCGCCAAGATCTTTGGTATGCAGCATCCACGCTTTCAGGGTCGGGTCTGTGATGGGGTCGGCTGGCTTTCCGCTCTTGTCGCAGTAGCCAGTCGCCGAGATGTTGCAGAGGCTACGTCGATACGGATCGAGCTTGCTGTTGGCATCGGAGACGTAATAGCTGTACACGCCTCCGACCACGATCCCCACCAGCCCACCAGCCAACGCAACCCAGGCCGACACCTTGGCGCCGGTCCAGCCTCCGCCTGATCGGCCGCTGGTCGTGGTGACCGTTTCGGTCGTCTCGGTGGTGACCGTAGCGGCGGATTCCGCCGCAGGAGCCTCGGCCGCGGGCGTTTCTGCGGACGCCTCGGCCGTCATCGCGATGGCGACTTCTCGCGTGTCCCCGGAAGACAGCGTGACCGTCTTGTTGACCGGCAAGTAGCCTGCCTTGGTCACAGCGATTTCGTGCTGGCCCGCTGCCACGCTGGCGATGGTGAGCCCGCCCGCTCCCATGACGCCGGCACTGATTCCGTCGACGGCCACCGCGGCGCCCACCACGCCGCCTTGAAGATGGAGAGTGCCGGGCAGCGACTGGCCGGTCAGAGTCGCGATCCATTTCTGCACCGGCCCGAGCAGGGCCGGGCCCGTCGCTTGGGCGCGGCTGAACTGATCCGTGGTCCACGATTGCACGACCTCCTTGTCGGCATCGAACAGCTTCAACGTGACACTGTAGGCGTCGGCCCCGGCTTTCTTCACCGAACCAAAGAGCAGGAGCGAGGCGCCCAGGCTCTTGGCCGCTTGGCCCATGCACGCCGGCGCTTCGTCGGAACAAGAAAACACCAGCTTGACCTCGACAAGATCGCGGCCTTGAACCAGGCGATAGCCGGACATCGTCGACATTCGCTGCCGAAGCGCATCGGTTACCCCGACGGCCACCGAGTCTGGCACACCATCACTGGCCTCGATACCCAGGACCGACACCGTGGCGTTGTCGCCGGCAAGAACCTGGCCGCTGGAAAAGAAGAACGCAGCTGCCGCACCAACGCTGGCGATGCGAGACAGTGGGAAGAAGGCCCGAGCACATGGATTCTTCATGCCACGATGATTGTTTTCCCAGGGGCGGTCCCTTGTCAATGACTTGGGCTTCATACTGAGCATCGCTCGCTGGCAGGGCGGGCCCGTGTTAGCGTATCCACCAGCGGAACCCACCATGCGGATCGGCGTCTCGGCCAAGATATTCCTCGCTTACGCCGTCCTGTTGAGCGTGTTTGGCGCAAACAGCCTTTTTACCCTGCTTTATCTGCACCGCGGACGACAGGAACTGGCCGCTAACCAGCGTCGGCTCGAGGTCCAGGTCGCCGTGGACGCCGCGTTGCGCTCTCTGGAAGACTTTTCCAGTTCCCGCGCCAACGACAGCACGCGCATTCCGCAGGGCCTGACCAGTCGGGTGGCGGCACAAAACGGGATCGCATCTGCGCGACAGAACCTACGGGACGCACTTTCCGCCGTCGACCAGTACCTCAGCGACGAAGCCAATCCCCGTCGCCGGAGCGAGTTTCAGGATTATCGCCGCGAGATCGTGGGAATGGAGGCGCGCGTGGTGGCCGTGGCGGCCGACCTGGGTGCCAGCGATCCCAATGCTGGCGAGGACGTGGACCACCAGGCCGATCGCAGCCTGGCGAATCTTCTGTCAACTTTTCATCGGCTCAAGAGCAATCTGCGCGGCCGTGGCAACCAGGTTGCGGCGGAACTCTCCAACGACGAGCGTCGGGCGGTGGATACCGCGATGGTGCTGACGGGACTTGGCCTGCTGCTGGCGGTGGCGGCGGCTCTGCTGGTTTTGCGGACGTTGTGGCCTTTGCGCGTGTTGCGCGAGCACGCGCGCCAGATTGCGGGAGGCGACTACGGACGTCGCACCGGGGTGCGGTCGCACGACGAGATCGGCGACCTGGCCCGCGAGTTCAACGCCATGGCCCACGCCATCGAGGAACGCGAGCACAAGCTGATTCGCTCCGAGCGGCTGGCCACGGTAGGCCGCATGGCTGCGCATATCACGCATGAGATTCGTAACCCGCTGGCGTCGGTGGGGCTGTATCTGGAACTGCTTTCCGACGAGATCGGGGAGAATCCCGAAGCGGGCCGTCTGGTCAAGTCGCTGTCCAGCGAGGTCGACCGGCTGAGCGACATCACGGAAACCTACCTGCGCTTCGTGCGACTGCCCAAGCCCAAGCTTGAGCGCGAGGATCTGGGCGCTCTGGCCAGCTCGGTCATGGAGTTTTCGCGAGGCGAACTGTCCTTGGCCCACATCAGCCTGGATCTGGCCATCGCCTCCGGCTTGCCCGAGGTGGCGGCCGACGAGAGTCAGATCCGCCAAGCCCTGCTCAACTTGGTCCGCAACGCCAAGGAGGCCATGCCCCAAGGTGGCCGAATCCGCGTGGAGGTGGGCCTGGTCGATTCGGGCTGGGTTCGACTGGCGGTTGGCGACAGCGGGCCGGGCATCAGCCCGGAGAACCTGAGCAAGATCTTCGATCCGTTTTTTTCAACCAAGGAGAAAGGCACCGGCTTGGGCCTGGCGTTGGTGCAACAGATCGTGAGTGACCACGGCGGTCGCATCGAGGTGGATCTGCCTCCCGCGGGAGGAACCACCTTTGCCATCTTCTTGCCGGCCGCCGTGCCTTCCGAGATCGCCGCGACGGGCAGCCTTCCTGGCCCCATCGCGGCCAGCGCCACGCCGGGCGCAGCGGCCGCGCAGGACGTGGTACGATAGCGCCATGGCCAGCGACGAGGGTTCCCGCCCAAGTGGTGACGTCCTGACGGACGTGTACGACGACTACGACGCCTTTCTCAAGCAGGCGATACGCCAGTACTACGAGCGTGGCTGGAAGAGCCGCAAGGGCAACTTCATCGCCTTGGTGCTCGCCTCAGGGCAGATGGTCTCCATGGCCAAGGATTCGGTGACCGACGGCTCCGGACTGAAGAAGGCAGCCCTTGGTGCGGCCAGCGTGGTCGCCTTGCGTTTCGCCTGGCGCTACTTCTTGGCTGGTCCGCTTGGCGTAATCGTGGGCGTCGCGGCTCTGGGCTCGGCGGTCGCGTACCTGGGCAGGCATCAGAAGGAAGTCACCGGCAAGGTCCAGCCCTACAGAACCCTGGTCAGCGAAACCCGCACCCGCTTCGAGGAAATCCAGGGTGGCTATCGAGCCGGTCGCTACGACCAAGCGGGCCGCAACCTCATGGTCGACGGGCTTCTGCAGCAATTCTTGAGGCAGGTCGACGAGAGCTAACTGAGCATCACCGACTTCATGCCGCCGCTGGCGAATCGCACCAGCATGCTCGAGCGCAGGACGGTTTGCACTTTGCCGCGGCCAAACTCTGGGTGCCAGATGACCTCGCCCACCTTGTAGCGCTCGCGCGGGTTGAAGGTGCGCACGTCGGCCACTTCTGCCAATTCACGGCCCAAGGCGCGCAGCTCTTCGGCCTTGCCCTCCGCCCTGCGTGCGGCCTCGGTTTCCTGGGGCGAAGACGGGATGGCGGACCCTTCGCTTGCGGTCGCTTTGCGCGCGGGCGTGGTGCGGTAGTTGTGACGGTTGCCGCAGGCCTGGCAGACCACCTGCTTGGGTGTCGCCCCGACCATGGCCACGATGTGGTGGGTGGTCAGTCCGTCGCAGGGGCCACACCAGGCGTCGGTTTCGCCGCCGAC
>Ga0265330_10001461_pt1 | contig 13772 bp, 8 predicted proteins | sample 41919metaG_FD_202083 | JGI IMG/M metagenome (GOLD analysis project Ga0265330, IMG submission 202083) | Rhizosphere microbial communities from Carex aquatilis grown in University of Washington, Seatle, WA, United States - 4-19-19 metaG | ecosystem: Host-associated > Plants > Roots > Rhizosphere >... | reverse complement strand
GTTCGTCATTGGATACTGCGGTGACCCGCACTTTCCCTCTGGTCACAGTGGGATCATTGAGAATGTCGATCAATTCGCTGTACTCTTCCCGGAATCCCGAATTCACGCTTGCCTGGATTCTGACAGTGTCGGGGAGAATCGAAAGATCAGGAGGTGCAGTGTCGACCAACGGCGTGACAATACTGTCCTCAACGTAATACGTGCTTGAGGGGAACACACTCCGGTTGAGATAGTCGGCATAGTTGTCGCGGTTCCCCTTGTAGTCCACGACGTGTCTTGCCTGCTGCGTACCTACCTTGAAGAACCGGTTGAGGATAAGCCTGTTGTTGATCAGCCGTCGGAGCTCAATCCGCTGCGGCCGATTGAGCTTCGCAGTATTAAAGAACAGGGCAAAGAACGTATTGCTGATATTTGACTTGACGAAGAACCGGGATGTGTCTTCAAGAATCGGCGAAAGAGAACCGAACGGCGAATCGAGCAGCAGGTTGATGTTGTTGTTCCTCAATTCGGTTGTGTACGTGCTGTTGTCAATAAACGGGGCGAGGATGAGGTTGGGAATGATTGTCCCGGCATCCGGCATCCGGTAGTAATTGGACACCCCATCCTTCGGTGGAAGCGCCAGGTACGATGCGGTTCCGACTTTGTAATTCTCCGCATTCATTGGAGAGCCATCAGGGAGGATTTTGAACGACAATACCTCTTTGATGTCCGATTCCTTCCAGATTCGATCGCCACGGAATTGAAACCGGATCGTGCCTTCAAGATCCGGACCTTCGAACCCCCAATTGGCAAGCGCCTGGGATATCAAGATGTAATCCGGAGACAGACTGCCCAACTGCAGGATGCGTTTGAGCGTAAAATTTAAATCGGCGGGAGCAAACAGATGATCCGGTCCTTTCGCGATCGTGAACTTGTCGTCCTTAACCGTCACCAGCCACGAATCGTGCCAGCGCCGCGCAGTCTTCAGCTTGATGCTGACGACATTGTTCTGATCAATGTCCACGAACTGACCCAGCCCGTCTTCATAGACAATGCCGCTGGGTCCTGCAACCAGGTTAAAGAGCCCGTCAAATTCCACTTCGTCCAACTTGTCAGACAACGAGTTTGTGCTTGGAAGATGAGGATCGACAACAGGTTTTTGGTGCGATATATAGGGAATGACAATTTCCCCCGAATGATCGGGACGCATAAAGATGTAAATGAGCACAGCAGCAATCACGACAAGTGCCGCTCCACCTGCGATCCAAGGCCATCGCTTCGGCCTTTCATGAATAGGCCGATGGTACCCTTCGTCTTCGATAGGCCGCGAGGAGACTATTTTCCCGGGACGCCGTGCCGAGGAGGGACGCTCTGAAGCAGCTGGGCGTACAGGCGCAGCAGGCTGGGGAGGAGGCAGCGCGGCCTCCTTCTCGACGGGAGGTAGAGGCGTTGGGACGGCCTCAGCCTCCGGCTCGCGATGGACTTCCTCCGGTGGAGGCTCCGCGGGATGCTGAGGATGCACCGGGCGCGTTTCCTCCTCAGGAACGGTTGCCCACTCACCTTCCGACTCGAAGGAATCCTCAGGTTCGCGTCCTGTCTCAGACGGTCCTTCCTGACCCTCATCAGACTTCCGGAATTCCTCCGGCTTGTCTTCAGTAGTGTTTTCGTCCATGATGTCTCCGGATTGTCGTTACACTGTGAATCTCACGACGGGAAGACGGCCGCCTTCCCTTGTTGATCCTCAAGAGGGGATGCAATAACGTTTCAAGACTCTCCCGGCCGGGATCAAACCATCAGTTCTTCCGAATGATCGGTACCTGCGCCATCGTGCTTATTTCAAGCACTTCGAACCCCTGATGCTTGAATCGCACTTCAAGAATGTTATTCCCTGCCTTGTCCATTTGGACCGGAGAGATTTGCGATTCATAGTCATTGTCAGGAAGTGGTGCGGTGATACGGAATCGACCTTCATTTCTAATCGGTTTCTTGTCCAGGGTGATTTCATCATACCACTGCTGGCTGGCCGCCTTCTTGGCAACGTCGGGCGGGAGTTTGATGCTGACGTCAAATACGGGGAACTGCGCCTCCGACGGAATCTTGAGCCCGACTCTGAACACATAGTCGTTCATCCCATACGGATTATTTGTGATTGGAAGGGCAAAGAGCCGGCGATATTCCTTTGGCTTAACGATCCACTTCGCTGCAAGGGGATTACACTCCTCAATCAACCCCTTCACCTGCCGGTCTTCCCCCCGATAGAACTTCCCATGCTCAACAATTCCGCGGGCCTTTTCCACTCCATCATCCTTGAGGTTCTTTATGAAGCTTGCATAGATGGCCTTAATAGACGATTCCGGGAACAGATTGAACTTTATCTGATTGAGATAGTCGGTTATCTGCTTCTGTTTCGCCATGAGATCGGCGGTACCCATCGAACTGTAGCTTAAGACATACACGGGAGAGAACGCCGAATCCTGATAGAGCTTGGGAACGTTTGCATACGATCCTTCGTGTTCGCGAATAAATGTATTGACGCGCTGTTGGGAGGCCTCCTTCACCGCCTGGAAGAGGTCTCCTTCAACGCGGCGGATCATCACTCCGCGCTGGTCGACAAACCCCGAAGAGGAGAGGTAGTTGCTTGATTCGCCAATCTGACGAACGCCGCTTTCCGCCTCTGGCCACAGATGTGCCGCAAGGTTTTCCTCGGCACGGACCGCACCTTCATACATCGTCTGCTCATCAGTCGCCCATTGCCTTACCCTCAAAATTTCCTGGGCGAGATTTGCCGCCGCAGGAGAATTGCCGAACGGTTCGATGGAGGCAGCCGTCGGTTCGGGAATCGAAGTTTTAATTTGCACTGCCTTGCTGAGCTGTGAGCGGAAGAAGGATCCGCCCGATTCTGAAGTGCTTCCCGACAACCCCTTGTCCAACTCACGGAGGTGAGCTGCTGAAGTTGAAAGTGCTGCGCTTTCGGTATTGTACAATTGAATAAACCGTGTCAAGGCCGCCATCTCGCGGGAAACTGGCTTGTTGCATGCGCGATACAGGGTGGAGACTGCATCTTCCTGAAGGGCAGGTGCAATCGGCTGCGTATTCGTCTTTGCCCCAAGGAGCCTGTCATAGAAGGGGATGATTTCATCCATCCGTTCCGAAACGAGGCTGCGCAATCGGGCTGCAGCTCCTCCCGGGAAACTCTCGATATGACTCATGTTGTCGGCCAGTTGTGGCAGCGCCGAAACAAATCCACCCGCACTCCCCCGGGTCTCATTACAGATTCGAATGACTGTCAGAACCCGCGTATAGTTCTGTTGGAAATCAATTTCATCGGAAAGACGCGACTTGAGGTCGACGTATCTCCGATAGGCTGTGTCGCGCGAGGAGGCGATGTTCGGTGGGAAGAGACTGGCGAGCGACTCGAGTTCCTTTTGCATCGAGACAAGCTTCCCCGTCCTGTCATCGAGTGTCGCCAATTCTCGCCGCGTGTTAATCGTTGCGGGGTCCGTGCTCATGGTGATGGACTCATACGGGCCACGGTCCACGGCGTTGGTATTGATGGTCTGCTCATAGGCTGAGGACTTGACCTCAAACGTGTACCGCCACTCCGGCACGTAGCGATAACTCAAAGAAAGCTGAACATCGCGTCTCACGCTATCGATCACCCAGGCAAACATCGGCATGCGAGGGTCGACCGTATATGCGTACACACTGTCATTGCCGGCCGATTCTTCAGGGATGGTGGTAAACTCCCCTTCTTTCCCGGCAAAATTCGGAGAGAGGGAGGCGCGGAGCACAGGCTTAACATTGGTCACCAGGACGAGTTTGAAGTGATCCTGAGCGGGAGGAGGAAACTTGATAAAGTATTTCTTTGTATGGTCGAGATCGAAGTTGTCCTTGTTATTCTTCAATTCCACATAGCCACGCTCAGCGGAGTTCAGTGCGGGGTCAGGCTGCAGTTCTTTGTATGCGGCGCAACCACCAATAATGAGTGCAAAAAACAATGGCCAGAACAGGCGTTTCATGGAAGCCTCCAACTGGTGGAAAGGAAGATGGTAATATATCAACTTTGTGACCGCATTCAAGTTTTCAGGGGTTTACCCGGCCAGTCGGCCGTTTGGGCACTTCTTTCTTTGTCCGTGTCGGAGGCTGCTGCAATCTTCCCGCCTGGCGCACGACCTCCCCCAATACATACTCGATCTGGGCATTAACGCTCCTGAGCTCATCCGCCGCCCACTGCTCGACCGCAGCAAACAGGCTGTCATCCAGTCTAAGAAGGAACCGCTTCTTTGCGCGCATGCCTTGTGCCTGCCTTGGTGCCTTGCTCGCAGGGGGGGGCCTGCGCAGCATTTTCTTTTCGTCCTCGATACCAAAACAAAAGAACGGAATGATATTCCAAATGATATTCCAATAGTATAAACATGATATCACAATTATATTACAATGTCAAGGCGCGGAGGCTGGCGACAGTCGTGCGACAGTCGCTAACAGGGGTGCGACAGGGGACGACAGGGGTGCTAATGGGGAGAGCGACAGTCGTGCGACAGTCGCCAACAGGGGTGCGACAGGGGATGACAGGGGACGACAGGGGTGCGACTGGAGTGCAATAGTCGCGCAGGCATCGCGGGAAAAATGAATCGCCCGTCGTCAACAGCCCGACGGGCGATGGCACCATGCAAAAACCCTCGAAATCAGCGCCGCAATCTGAACGTCATCGGGAAATGTACCCAGATCGGCACCGGTCCACTGCTCTCGACGGCTGGCGTAAAGACAAACTGCATCGCCGCCTCCTTCGCCGATTCGTTGAACAGTTCATCCGTGGTCTTCTCCACAACAGCTTGGCGCACTTTTCCATTCCTGTCAACCCACACCTTCATCGAAACCCTCCCCTCAAGCCCAAGCCTGATCGCCATCGGCGGATAAACCGGAGTGAATGACTTCACGACTTCAGGGTATCGCTCGACCACCCTGAAGCTATCTACGGGCATTTCATCCACCACCACAGTACCGGTCCCTTCGCTGCCAACCGCTCCGTTATTCCCTTCCCCTCCGATAATCACACCATGCCCCAATTCTCCCTGGGTTGGCATGGTCTTTTTCGGATCAGCCAAATTATCCGGGACAGGTATGGGAACCGCTCCCTTCACCTTGAAGGACGTGTGACCAGATCCCTGTCCTACCGGTTCATTCAAACCCGGAGGCTGTGGAATCAATTGAAGTCCACCATGAAAAAGAGGGATGTCCTGCGGAAGGCTGATGTCCCCCACCACCCACCGGAAGTGGAAGGCACCGACGAGGAGAAGATGAAGAAATGCTGAAAGAAGAAATCCGTACATCCAATACCTGTGCATCGCCTGCTTCAGTTCAACCGCACCGTAAGCGATCGCCCTGGTTGCCATGGCTGCCTCCTTCCGGATTGTGAACCGCTGCTACACAATGGTAGGTCAAACGGCATGCCAGCAAAATGCTTCGAACGGATTCTCAATGAGGGGGAAGTTGACGATCAGTGTTGCGAAATGCAATTAGTCCAAGTCAACGCGCTCCCGCGGATGCGAAAGGTATTGACACGACTTCTGTTGCGGGATCGTGCAGTTTGCAACTGTGTCCGGGTGTTGAGTCGGTTACTCCTGTAGGTGCACCGCAAGCTATGCACCTACAGGAGACGACAAAACAGAGTTGAAGCCGGTCAACGAGAGGTCGGAATATTACAAGATGTGGTTTGTCGAGGCAAGATACCGGTCGAGATTTGCAGCTGCTTTGCGTCCTTCCGAAATCGCCCACACCACCAGCGACTGACCGCGCCGCATGTCACCGGCCGCAAAGACGCCTGGAACCGATGACATATAGTTTCCATTCGTCGCTACGTTTCCCCGCTGATCAAGCTGGACCCCCAGTTGTTCCAGGAGACCGTTCTTGACTGGCCCAAGAAAGCCCATGGCGAGAAGGACAAGATCTGCCTTGACAGAAAACTCCGAGCCCTTCTTCGGTTCGAACTTTGGAGGAGGGCCGACTCTCAAAGCCTGGAGTTCTTTGACGTTTCCATTCTTGTCGCCCACAAACCGTGCAGTCGATATGCTCCAATCACGCACACCGCCTTCTTCATGAGAGGTTTCCGTCCGGAGCTGCAGCGGCCAGAGAGGCCAGGGAGTTTGAGGCGAGCGCAAATCCGGAGGCTTCGGCAGGAGTTCAAACTGTGTCACTGACGCCGCCTTCTGGCGATGACATGTGCCGAGGCAGTCGGCACCAGTATCGCCCCCGCCGATAATGACCACATGCTTCCCCGTTGCCAGGATTTCTTCTCCTGCCGGAACGGTATCCCCTTCATTCCTCCGGTTTTGCTGCGGAAGAAATTCCATCGCGAAGTGGATCCCTTTCAACTCGCGTCCCGGAACATTGAGATCTCGCGCCTGTTCCGAGCCACCGGCGAGAAGAATCGCGTCGAACTGCTTTCGCAAATCTTCGGCGGGTATTTCCTTCCCAATATGGGCATTTGTCTGGAATGTCACCCCTTCACCCCGCATCTGCTCAAGGCGCCGGTCGATAAGGTGCTTTTCCATCTTGAAATTTGGAATCCCATAGCGGAGCAGTCCGCCGATGCGATCATTCTTCTCGAATACCGTCACCGCATGGCCTGCACGCGCAAGTTGTTGCGCGGCGGCGAGCCCTGCGGGGCCGGACCCTACCACCGCCACCCGTTTTCCTGACTTGACGGAGGGGGGCTCGGGATGGATAAATCCTTCCTCGAACGCGCGATCGATAATGGCACGTTCGATCTGCTTGATCGTAACGGGAGGTTCGTTGATTCCCAGAACACATGCGGCTTCGCATGGCGCCGGACAGACACGTCCCGTGAACTCCGGGAAATTATTCGTGGCATGGAGTTGCCGGATCGCGTCTTTCCATCGCCCGTGGTACACCAGGTCATTCCAGTCAGGGATGATGTTGTTCAGCGGACAGCCGTTGTGGCAGAACGGCACACCGCAATCCATGCACCGGGCACCCTGCGTGCGGAGCTTTTCTTCAGGGAAGGGCAGGTAGACTTCCTGCCAGTCGTTCACGCGATCAACCGTGGGGCGCCGTTGCGCAACTTCCCTGGGGAATTCCATGAATCCGGTTACTCTACCCATAACTCATCTTTCTTCGAGGACTATGCCAGCACTGTTCGTGCAGAAATCGCTTGTGGGACCGGGGCAGGCGCCGCCGGCTGTTCATCTTTACGCGGCACGCCCAGCACGCGTTTATACTCATGCGGATAAATCTTTATGAACTTCGGAAGCAGTTGCTCCCAGCTTTCGAGAATGAATTTCCCACGCACGCTGCCCGTTCGATCCACATGAGTGACGATCAGATCCCGCAACATCTTGATGTCGTCATCCTCCGTCAACGGTTCCAGGTCAACGCTCGCCGTATTGCAGCGCCGTTCCGCAAAATCGCCATTCTCGTCAAGCACATACGCGATCCCGCCACTCATGCCTGCGGCGAAGTTGCGGCCGGTTTTGCCAAGAACCACGACCAGGCCTTTGGTCATATATTCACACCCATGATCCCCGACACCCTCCACCACTGTGGTGGCTCCGGAATTGCGCACGGCGAACCGTTCGCCTGCGACACCGTTAAAATACGCTTCACCGCTCGTTGCACCGTACAAAACGACGTTGCCTATAAGAATATTTTCTTCGGGACGGAACGTCGATGCACGGGGAGGATAGATTACGAGCATGCCACCGGAAAGTCCCTTCCCCACATAGTCGTTGGCATCGCCTTCAAGCTCGAGCGTCACACCCTTCGCCAAAAACGCCCCAAAGCTTTGTCCTGCCGACCCTGTGAATTTGAACTTGATCGTGTTATCCGGCAGTCCTGTTGACCCATACTTACGGGCGATCTCGCCACTGAGCATCGCTCCGACCGTACGATGGACATTGCGAATCGGCAACTTAAATTCCACCGGTGTTCCATGATCAATGGCTTCCCGTGCATGGTCAATCAACTTATAGTCGAGCGCCTGATCAAGTCCGTGGTCCTGCGCAATCATGCAACGCCGCGCAATCCTGCTTGGCACTTGCGGCATGAAGAGAATGGCAGAGAGGTCGAGTCCTTTTGCCTTCCAGTGCGTATCGGCTTTCCTGGTTTCGAGCATATCCACATGACCGATCATTTCCTCGAACCGTCGGAAGCCCATCTGTGCCATATATTCGCGCACCTGCTCGGCGATATTGAAGAAGAAGGTGATCACGTTTTCCGGAGTCCCGTGGAATTTGGCACGGAGCGCGGGATCCTGCGTGGCAATCCCGACCGGACAGGTATTCAAATGACATTTGCGCATCATGATGCAGCCCATGGAAATGAGCGGCATTGTCGAAAAGCCGAATTCCTCTGCGCCCAGAAGTGCGGCGATCACCACATCACGTCCTGTCTGGAGTTTCCCGTCAGTCTGGACCCTGATGCGGCCGCGGAGATCGTTCATGACGAGGATCTGATGCGTCTCGGCAAGACCGAGTTCCCAGGGAATGCCGGCATGTTTGATGGAACTGATGGGCGACGCGCCGGTCCCGCCCGAATCACCCGAGATGAGCACCATGTCGGCATGGGCTTTTGCTACACCGGCAGCCACGGTTCCCACGCCAACCTCCGACACCAGCTTTACGGATATCCGGGCTTTCGGGTTGACGTTTTTCAAATCATAGATAAGCTGCGCGAGATCTTCAATGGAATAAATATCGTGATGCGGCGGCGGCGAGATCAATCCCACACCCGGAATCGAATGACGCACCCGGGCAATGGTCTCATCCACCTTATGGCCGGGAAGCTGGCCGCCTTCACCCGGCTTCGCACCCTGTGCCATCTTGATCTGCAGTTCATCGGCGTTCACCAGATAATTGGTGGTCACACCGAATCTGCCGGACGCCACTTGCTTGATCGCGCTCCGCCGCAGATCGCCGTTCTCATCACGGGCAAACCGTGCTTCGTCTTCGCCCCCCTCACCGGTATTCGACTTGCCGCCGATCCGGTTCATGGCGATTGCCAGGGTCTCGTGCGCTTCTCTCGAAATTGAACCGAACGACATTGCGCCTGTCGCAAATCGCTTGACAATCTCCTTTGCAGGTTCCACTGCATCGAGAGGGATTGGCGAGCTGGATTTCTTCAGCTCGAGCAGTCCCCGCAGCGTGCAGAGTTGACCGTTCTGGCGATCGATCAGATCGGTGTACTCCCTGAATGTCTGGGGATTTTCCTGCCACACCGCCTGCTGGAGCTTCGAAATTGTCAGAGGATTAAGCAGGTGGTATTCGCCGTCAATCCTGTATTGGTAGTTACCCCCGACAAGAAGCTCGGTAGACGATTCCGTGATGGACTTGAACGCATACTGGTGCTTCAGCACGGCTTCATGTGCCAGCACAGCCAGATCGATGCCGCCGATACGTGAGGCCGTCCCGGTAAAATACTTCTCAATCAATTCCGCATTCAGCCCGATCGCTTCGAACACCTGGGCGCCGCGATAACTCTGAAGCGTGGAGATTCCCATTTTGGAAAAAGTCTTGAGCAGCCCTTTGTTGATGGATTTCTTGAAATTCGTCAGGGCCTTCTCGAACGTAAGCTCGGGCGGCACGTGCCCACGGATCACCATATCCTCCAACGTCTCGATGGCAAGATACGGATTGATGGCACTCGCTCCGTAGCCAATTAGCAAGGCGAAATGCATCACTTCTCGTGGTTCGCCGGATTCAATGACCAGCGCCGCCTGCGTGCGTGTTTCTTCGCGTACCAGGTAATTGTGTACGGCCGCCAACGCAAGAAGGCTTGGAATGGGGGCATAATCCTTGTCGATCCCACGGTCGGAGAGGATCAACACCGAATACCCTGACTTGATGGAAAGTGAAGCGCGACGGCAAAGTTGATCCAACGCGCGCTCGAGACCCTTGACCCCCTCTTCAACGGGAAACAACATAGGCAGTGTTGTGGCAAGGAAATCGCCCTGCGACACCCTGCGAAGTTTTTCGAGGTCGCGATTTGTGACGATCGGTTCAGGCATCTTCAGCGTATGGCAATGCTGCGGAGTTTCGTCCAGGATATTTCGTTCGTTGCCAATATAGCTGATCAACGACATCACCATCTCTTCCCGTATGGGATCGATCGGCGGATTCGTCACCTGGGCGAACAGCTGCTTAAAATAATTAAACAGCGGCTGGGGTTTATCCGAGAGGCATGCCAATGGGGTGTCCGTGCCCATGGAGCCGATCGGCTCTATTCCTTTTTCCGCCATCGGGCCAAGGATGAATTTTAGATCTTCGTCAGTATAGCCAAACGCACGCTGGCGGCAGAGGATCGTTTCATGATCGGTTCCGTGCTCGCGCGGCGGCTCCGGAAGATCATCGATGGTGACCTGGTTCTCCTTCAGCCAGAGGGCATAGGGGTTGCGACTATAGAGCGAAGCTTTCAGTTCCTTGTCGGGAATGATGCGTCCCTCAACGGTATCCACCAGCAGCATCTTACCGGGCTGCAAGCGCCCTTTCACCTTCACTTCTTCCGGCTTTACCGGCAGCACGCCTGATTCGGAGGAGAGGATGACCAGACCATCACGCGTCACCATATACCGCGCCGGCCGGAGTCCGTTACGATCGAGCGTCGCACCGATAACCCTGCCGTCGGTAAAAGCGATTGCAGCAGGGCCGTCCCACGGCTCCATCAGCGAAGCATGGTATTCATAGAACGCCCTTCGCTGGGGATTCATGTAGGGATTGTTCGCCCAAGCCTCGGGGATCAGCATGGCCATCGCATGGGGAAGGCTGCGTCCTGCCATCACCAGAAGTTCCAGGGCATTATCGAAGCTCGCAGAATCGCTTCCACCCGGCTGGATGATGGGGTAGAGTTTCTTGATATCCTCACCGAACAGCGGCGAGGCGAACACCGACTGCCGGGCGTGCATCCAATTCACATTCCCTCGGAGAGTGTTGATCTCTCCATTGTGCGCAATGAACCGGTAGGGATGGGCAAGCTGCCAGGTGGGAAACGTGTTCGTCGAAAAACGCTGGTGTACCAAACACAACGCGCTGACAACATCCGGGTCGCTCAACTCGGGATAGAACTCTGCAATCTGCGGAGCAAGCAGCAGCCCCTTGTAGACAACCGTGCGTCCGGACATGGACGGGATGCTGAAGAACTCCTTGTCGGGAATATCAGAAGCGGCGACGGCATTTTCCACCCGGCGGCGGACGACGTACAGCTTGCGCTCGAGTTGATCATCGGTCATCCCTTTGCCACGGCCGAGGAAGACCTGCTGAATGTAGGGCTGCGAAGCGCGCGCAACGCGGCCGATGGCGTCGCCGTTGATCGGCGTATCGCGCCAACCCAGCAGCGACAGCCCCTCTTCCTGGGCGATGCGCTCGATAAGTCCTTCACACTGTAGGCGAGGATGCGGCTCGACCGGCAGAAAGGTCACGCCAACACCATATTCACCGGATGCTGGAAGTGTGAATCCCAGTTTGGCGCATTCGCGGGCAAAGAACTTGTGAGGAATCTGGATCAACACTCCCGCGCCGTCGCCGGTCTCAGGATCGCAGCCACAAGCACCGCGGTGGATCAGATTTACCAGGATCTGAATCCCCTTGACGATGATGTCGTGGGATTTCGCGCCGTTGACGCTCGCGACGAAACCGATGCCACAAGCGTCATGCTCGTTGTGCGGACTGTAGAGCCCCTGCTCTTCCGGCAGACCGCGAAGTGGGCGGTCAATCATCCTGTACCTCCCTCAAATGAACGAAGAGGAAAAACCGCAAGCCGTTATGGCGGTTTCGCCTTGTAATGCTCCGCACTCTTGCCCCTCTCCCCTTAGAAAATGAGGAGGATGTGCAGTTTTGGATAGCTTTACATAATACAAAATAACAATGGCGTACAAAATGTCAAGTGATCTCAACAAACCGCCTAATAATAGCCAAAAAAATTGCGGTCATTCCCCCGAAATCAGGCTGCGAGGCTTGGATTGTCCGATGATCATCGCTTCAGTCCCGTCACAGGTTTTCCTTGACACGTTTTTTGATCCGCTCGACAGCGTCCTGAATGACTTTTGACACGCTCTCCAAATCGTCATTGATTTGCGGGACAATGGTATCCTGGAAATGATCTTTTTCCAGTTCGATTATGTAGAGGGCAACCTTTCGCCGATCATCAACTGAGAGCGTCTTAATCAGCGCTTTCACTTCGTCGAGAGTCATATCGTTGGTCATCCTGTTAGTGATACGTTTCGATCAACGTTGAGACTGCATTCACTGTCGATCGCAGCAATCCCGCCGATCTCCACAGACGGATTTAGACCTTCTTGTCCCCATCAAGGGTCGGTACGGAAAACCTTCGTCGGACTTCATCGTCGACAATAATTGGTCTTCCCGACACTCTGCTGATGGGACACCAGATTGTCAGCGCAGAGGCCAGAAGCCGATGGTCTCGGGCCCGGAGAATTTCGGTGTGCCTCTGAAACTTCTGCGCCCCCGCTTCACCCACCCATGTGCGTGCAATGATCGCATCACCGAGCTTCGCTGAATGTTTGTAGTCGATCTCGTGGCGGACAACAACCCATGCGATGGCAGCCTGCTGGTCAGCGGTCGCCTCTGCTCTCCAGTGAGCGACAGCAACCTTCACCACCCACCGAAGGTAGACGATGTTGTTTACATGGCCGAGCTCATCAATGTCGGAGGGCTCAACCTGAAGTGTTAGCGCAAACCGCTCGTCGGAGGGTTCTGGAGACACAAGCCAGATACTTTCATTCGGTCGAAGATTGTCGGTCGGCATGAACCGGGAGAAATCCGATGGTTCCACGCCCGCTTCACTGACATGAATTACGATTGGCACTCTCCCGCAGGGAACCGCCGGGGAAACTTCTGGTGGCGATTCCTCTGCCCCTCAGCACTCTACTGAAATATAGCTCCTGACGGCATGAAACGCAACGTTTGACTGTCTTTACGGCTTTTCCTACCTTGTTTTTCCAAGGATTCCCTCATGCCTAAGCGCACACCCACAGCCCTCATCGAATTCTCTGTTTCGCATCTTGAGTGCCTGCATTCCCAAATCCTCTTCCTGAAAAGCGCTGGCGCCGAAATCCATCTTATCCTTCCGGATCGGTTGCGCGCGTATGCCGGGAATCTCGACAAATCCGTCATCGTCTATTTCCTGTCTGAAGGCGACGGTTGTGCTGCGCATTGGTTGATGCTTCTTCAGCTTCGCCGGTATCTTGTTAAACACAACGTCAAAACAGTGGTCTTTAACACGGGGGAAGGTAATGCGGTCCGCAATTTTTCGGTCATCGCACCCCGATGTATCAATTACGCGGGCATCTTGCATCATGCGGAGAAACTTCGGAACAGCTTCACGCAATTCGTGATCGGCCGTACGGTGAAGAAGTACTTCGTCATGAGTGATTATCTCCTGGAGTATATTCCCAGGCGGACTCGCAAGAAGGTGAGAAGCTTCTCCCCCATTTTCCTGCCCGACGAAGGTCGTGTTGATGTGCCCAAACCCAAGGAAGAATTCTGGGTGTGCATTCCCGGAGTTGTTGAATACCGGCGCCGGGACTATGCGGGACTTGTCCGAGCCCTCAAGACAACTCCCGTGAATCCGGCGGTCAGGTTTATCATCCTCGGAACCGGCACGGGACGCGAAGGAGACGAGCACGCATTCCGCCGCATGGTTGCCGACGCGCACATGGAAGAGCATTTCGTGTTCTTTGAGGAATTCATTCCACAGAATGTCTTTGTGGGATATCTCCGCCAATCAGATCTCATCCTCCCTCTCCTTCATCCCGGCATTGCGAT
>Ga0265330_10001458_pt1 | contig 13784 bp, 11 predicted proteins | sample 41919metaG_FD_202083 | JGI IMG/M metagenome (GOLD analysis project Ga0265330, IMG submission 202083) | Rhizosphere microbial communities from Carex aquatilis grown in University of Washington, Seatle, WA, United States - 4-19-19 metaG | ecosystem: Host-associated > Plants > Roots > Rhizosphere... | reverse complement strand
CGGGTGGGACTACCGCCACAGGCGGATCGACACGGCCTCCGGTAGTACCCTGCACAACCAACCGGCTGTCCCAGTGCGCGGGAAATCCCCTGGCTTGCCATTTCGGGGGCAACCCAGGGAACTACGAAGTGACAGTTCAACTGGGCGGCCCGACTGCAGGCGAAACCGAGGTTGAGGCAGAGTACTACCGACGAATGTTGACCCAAACCACGGCGGCGAATACGCCGACGTGGTTCTCATTCGTCACCAATGTGCGCGTGTACGAGGGCGAGCCGGCCCGGCCCGACCAAGATGGCGTCACATCGAAAGGCATCCCCGGCCTGGATGTGTACTTCCGCGGAACCGCTCCCCAGCCGATTTCCATCTGCTATCAGTTGATGGCCAAGCCGGTCATGCTCTGGCTTGAAGGCGACTCGACGGTGACCGACCAAGAAGATCCCGCGTATGCCGGTTGGGGACAGCACCTTCCGCAGCATTTCGTCAGTCCCATTTCCGTGGCGAATTACGCCGATTCCGGCGAAAGCTCGGGCAGCGTTCTTTCCAATGCAAAGCTGTGGCCCACCGTGAGGGCCGGCATGAAGCCGGGCGACTGGGTCATGGTTCAACTTGGGCACAATGACAAGACCACCCCGGCGGCAACCTACAAGGCGAACATGCTCAAGATGGTCAACGACACCAAGGCCGCTGGCGCGCATATGATCTTGGTCACGCCCACTTCGCGGGTCGGCTACACCCTGGCGGAAGAGCATGTCAACCAAGTGGGTGCAAACCTTCCGCAAATCATTCGCGACCTGGGGCAGAGCGAGAACGTCCCGGTGATCGATTTGACTGTGACCACCTGGAACTGGATCCAGACCATCAATTGGCCAGACTATTATGCAAACGGAACTGACCACACCCACACCAATCAGAAGGGCGCCGATGTCATTTCCGGCTTCGTGCGGGATGCGGTGCGGGCGCAGATCCCAGCTCTGGCCACGTACCTGCGCTAGTCAAGCTGGCGGACTTCACCACAGGGGCCACACTTTCCTACTGAGGCGGGTTGGATAGGACGTGGCGCCGCAGGTCGTTGGTCCAGGAAGTCCCCGGATAGCGCTCGATCGCGATCTCGGCTTCGATGCGCGCCTCATCGAATAGTCCCATTGTGGTCAGGGCCTTGGCCACCATCCATTGGCGTTCCGGGGCATCGGGGCTATTCGGGTACCGCACATTCCCCTCCCTTGCCAACTCTACAGTCAGCGGAGGATCCGTCTCCTCCAGTGTGTGGAGTTTTGCCATCAACGCGGCCTCAGTGGGGTACGCCTTGCTGTGCTTGTCGACAGGCAGTCGGGGCAGCGGCGCAACCTTCGCCGCCGCATCCGGGGGCAAAGTGGGCGTCCGTGCGGCCAGGGCCGCGTCGGGGACGGCCGCCGGGTGCTCGACGGTAAGGGTTTCCGGCTCCTCGCTGGGCGGCAGTTGCTTGTTCCTCAGGGCGAACGTCCCGAGTACCAACGCCAGTGCCAGGGCGGCGATGGCTCCGAGAACAATGGTTGCGGGTTTAGACATCGCTATCCAATGAAAGGGCCAGAATCTTCACCAACCTTCTTTGGATGCCGACGATTTCTCGCCGCCGGCGCCGACGCACGCGCAAGGCGACCAGAAGCATGCCTATGGCCAGCGGGCAGAATCCCAGGCGACCGCTCGAAGAACGGGATCCCATCGAGCACTTGCACCCGCCCGAGGAAGCCGCCGAGACATCTGTCGGCGCTGAACCAGATCCGGCAGCGTCGATGACGGCTGGGTCGCTGCCAGGGCTGCCGGCGTCTAGGCGCGTCCCTGGATCGATGCCAATCATGGCCGCGTCCTGACCTGCGCTCGGCAAATCGGCGCCCACAGTGGCAGCGTCTGTTCGAGCCGCGGGCAAGTCGTTGCCCGCGATGGCAGCGTCGGGGCTGGGCGGCGGAGCCGCGTCTTTGCCAGGCGTGCCCCCGACTTCAGCCGCCGCGGCGTCCGTCGGTCGAGCAACACCCGCATCGGACGCTGTGGGGGTGGTCCCATTCGAACACGCGAGATCCGCCAGCTCGTTGAGGTACTTCTCGACGTTGGTGTAGCCATCGCCGGTGTTGTCGCCGCTGCCGTCACTGGCGCTGTTGGGGTTCAGTCCATGCGCGGTTTCCCAGGCGTCGGGCATGCCGTCGCCGTCGGTATCGAAGCCCGCGGCCCGCTTTTCTGACGTCATGGTGGGCTGGCCGCCCACGCTGCTTTCGTCGCTGGTCGTGGGGATGACAGTCCCCTTGGTTCCGAGCGAGGTCAGCTGATCAATCAGGCGCAGCTCCACCGCATCCCGATGCAGGCAGGTCCCGGCCTGGGCCACGATCCGCGCATAGGCATCCGCCGCACTTAGCACCGTGACCGGCACAGAAGGATTGTTGTGGGCCGCGGTTTCAAAAGTCGGCGGCGTGTCACCTGCAAAATCGCCGCTGACCACCGCCCGTCCATTGAGCTGGCCGTCCTTGTTCACATCCACCAGATTGCCCGTGTTGTACACGTGATCCGTGCTGGCATAGAAGGTGAGGAATCCATCGACCGCCGAGGGGCCCGCAATCAGGTAGTTGTTGATGACATCCTCGTACCAGTCCGCACCCGAGTGGCCCCCGATGAGCCCGCCGCCCGCGCCCCAGTCATACACGACGTTGTTGATGTATTGTCCGTTGGCCTTGAACTTGGGGTTGCGGCTCTCGTTGTCGATCCACAGGTTGTGCGCGATGGTGATGTCCTGGGCCGAGTCGACGATCGACCCAAAGCGCTGCGGGTTGATGCCTTCGCCGATGATGGAATTCTGCAGGGTCACGGTGGAGCTGGTTCCGGTGATGCCGAAGTTGTCCCAACGTCCCCATTGCACCGAAACGTGATCGAAGATCATGTTCTGGCCGTCGGTGATATTGACGGCCTTGGTTCCGCTGCCGCTGTTGATGCCCTGGCGAAAGCGCACATAGCGCACAATGATGTTCTTGCGACTGCTGAAACTCGATCCATCGCCGTAGATGGTGATGCCGTCGCCCGGAGCGCTCTGGCCCGCGATGGTGATGTTGTCCCCGCCGATGACCAGCGGGGATGTGATGGCGATCACGCCGCTGATGTCGAACACCACGATGCGGCTGCCCTGGCTGACGGCATCGCGCAACGATCCCGCGCCGGAATCGGCCAAGCTGGTCACGTGAACCACCTGCCCCTTGCGTCCGCCGGTGACCGCGGCCCCAAACCCCTCGGCCCCGGGAAAGGCGAGCGGGGCCGCCAGGGCTGGGCTTGCTGCCAGCAGCCCTGCGACCAGCGCCAAGGCGCCAAGACATCGGACAAGACCAGGCGAAACAGGTGACTGCGTCACGGCGACCTCCTGCCTTGCCCACTATAGTGGATTGGCCGCACTCGAAGGCTCCAAAATGCTGGCAGGGCTTTGCAAGCAGCCTCATCCGACGCCCAGACTAGGCTACAATGGTCAATATGAGCCGACCGCCCTTCCGCAAATGCGCTGTTCTGGCGGCTTGCACGGCCCTGACGGCGAGCGCATGCGGCAGGGGCCTCTACACCGGAAAGCCACTGGTTGAAGGCGCTGACACGGGCATTTTTGCCGACGCTGGCACCGTCGCCGACGTACCTCCTGCTGATCTGCCGGTCATCGACGCGCCGATTTTTCCCGGCCTTGATGCGTCTTCCGACCGGCGCGTGTCGCTCGATCTGGTTGCCGATGTGGGGTCGGGGTCCAGCATCACCCAAGGCATCGACCTCGTCGGTGGCGACGTCACCCTTGGCATCGCCACGTTCAGCGTGGACCGAGAAACCTTCTCACAAGAAACTCTGGTCACCCTGACCCTGGTCAGCGAGGATGGCAAGGGTGCAGACCACCCCGGAGCGATCGGTCCAATCTATTCTCTGAGCAAGACCGCCAAGACCGATGCCCAAGAGGGTTCGGCTACCTTGCGGAAGCTGGCCACCTTGATCTTCGCCTTCACGCCCGCAGACCCTTCGATTCCAGCGGAACGTCTGACGCTCGCCTACCTCAGCACTGATTCCAATCCCACTCTGTGGATCCCCATTTCAAAGCCGCCGCCGACCAATCCGCCGCTTCCCCCAGGCGACCTAGCCGGGAGCGTCTCCGAATTCCCGCAGGGGCGCTGGTTCGCGCCGGTGGAATCCTGCACGGCTGGTCAGACCTGCCCCGACCCCTTGACCTGTAAGAGTTTCGCCTGCCAGTGACACGGTGTCCGCGGATGCGTCGGCAGCGACGACCTACGACAAACCCCACATCGCGGTGCTTGCGCCTGCGCCGGGCGCGGGCTATGAATTGTCCTTCGTTCGGGCGCGTAGCTCATCTGGATAGAGCATCGGCCTCCGGAGCCGGGGGTAGTGGGTTCAAATCCCGCCGCGCTCACCAAGTCATCCGCAACACGAATTGCCCTACCTGGCCGTCGCGGATGACATCCACGAGGGGCCGTGCCGTGGCGTGAAAATTCATTTTTGAACCGCGTGGGCGCGCTGTATATCGAAGGGGCAGACGGTTCGATGCACCCGAAAGAGCCCGCCTGACGCCACCATGAAAATCAGCCACGTCACCACGTACTGGCCCGTTGCCAGCTTCGGCCACACGCACTACACCGAGAACCTGATGCGGGGCATGCGCGTCCACCAGGCGGACAAGCACTACATTCTGGCGGCCCATCCGGCGGCCGCGGCGGACACCGAAGAATACCAGTGCATCCCCTGCTATCGAACTGACCAGGACTACGTCGAGGGCATCACGGCGGCGGCGAAGCAGGTGAAGCCTGACGTGGCGATCATTCAGTACTCGCCCGATGTTTTCGGCGACGACAACCGGTTGCCCCGCCTGGTCGCCAGCCTCAAACAGATCGGCGTTCATCCCGTGGTCAATAGCCACTCCATCTATCAGGAGAAGCAAAAGGTGGCCTACCTGCCTGGCCGCACGGCGGCCGACCTCGATCGGGCACTGGCCGAGCACGCGTCTCTCATGGCCGTGCACTCGCGTCGCATGCAACGCGATCTCTTGGCGCGTGGGATTCGCCCCGAACAAATCGCGGTGCTTCCCCATGGCAGCAAGGCCATGGAGGAACGCGACAGCGCCGAGAGCCGGCGCAAGCTCGGTATTCCCGCCGATGCCAAAGTGGTTCTATTCTTCGGTTTCATCTGGCTGGGCAAAGGCATTGATTTTCTGCTTGATGTCTTTGCCAAGGTCTCCCGGCGCGTGCCCGAGGCCTTTTTGTACATCGGGGGCCACACCCGGCAGCGGCGCTATTCAGTCTATGTTTCCTATCTCAAGGCGCGTGCCTGGTGGCTGGGGTTTGGCGGGCGCTGCCGTTTCTGGGGCGGCTTCGTGCCCGAGGACATGGTTCCCGTCATGTACTCGGCCGCGGACGTGGTGGCCATGCCCTACCGCCAGGACTACAGTTCGGTCAGCGGTGTCGTGCACCAGACCTGCGGGATGGGCAAGCTGATGCTCTGTTCCCGCATTTCGAAATTCGACGAAGTGGAAGAGAGCATTGACCCAGCTCTGACAGTGGCCGAAAACGATGTGGATTCCTGGAGCGAGACCCTGGTACGATTGTTGACTGACGCCGCATGGGCCGCTGAGATGAAGCAGAAGATCAAACGCTTCGGCGAGGCAACGAGCTGGTCTAACGTGGGCAAGATGCATCTTGAAGCCTACGCGCAACTGCTGGGAGGAAAATAGGCCATGCTCATTCGCGGGAAAGCACCTCTGCGCGTCAGCTTTTCGGGCGGTGGTTCCGATGTTTCGCCCTATTGTGACGAGTATGGCGGGTGCGTTCTGTCAACCACCATTGGCATGTACGCGATGGGCTCGCTGTCGATTCGCGACGACAAGCAGGTCAAGATTTTCTCAGTGGACTACGACGAACTGGTCCACTACGAGCTGGGCCAGGAAATCAATGAGGGTGATAAACACAGCTTTCTCTGCTCAGTGGTCAAACGATTGAACCCACCGCGCGGTTTCAATCTCTACTTGCATTGTGATGCCCCGCCAGGAACCGGGCTGGGATCGTCGGGAACCATATCGGCCCTGATTGTGGGCCTCATCAACCATGCCTTCAACTTCATGCTCACGAAATACGAGATGGCGCGCATTGCCTATCAAGTCGAGCACGATGACCTGGGTCGGGCGGTGGGGCGACAGGACCACTATGCGGCGGTGTTCGGCGGCATGAATTTCATGGAGTTTGGGCGGGGCGACCCAGTTGTGTTTCCCCTGCGGGTGGAACCGTGGATTCTGGAAGAGCTGGGTTATCACTTGCAGATGTTCTACACACGCAAGAAGCGTGATTCGACCGACATCGTGGCTTCGCAGGTGAAGTTCTATGAGGAGAAACGCCCCTCCACGATGGACGCTCTCTCTGAGATGAAGACGCTGACTCGAACCATGATGGGGTCGCTTCTGCAGGGCAAGCTCAAGGACTTTGGGCACCTTCTGCACGAGGCCTGGCTGCAAAAGCAGCGCATGAATCCGGGCACAGTCAATCCGTACTTGAGCGAGATCTACGAAGTGGCCCGTCAGAACGGCGCGGTCGGCGGAAAGCTGCTGGGTGCTGGCGGCGGAGGATTCTTCCTGTTCTTCACCCCCTTCACCAAGAAAGGCAAAGTGGCCGAGGCCCTGGTCAAACTGGGGGCGCAGCCCACTCCCGTGGTTTTCGATTTCAATGGAATGCAAACCTGGCAGGTCTCGGAACAGAACCTGAGCGAAGAAGCCAGCGGGATTTTTGCCGGATGAAGCTGGGCCGATTGCACGAGCGCGCGTTGATTTTGGCCGGAGGCCTGGGAACCCGGCTGCAAAGTCTGATTCCCGATCGTCCGAAGGTGCTGGCTCCCATCGCGGGCGCACCTTTCCTCGACATTCTGGTCAAACACCTGGCGGACTGTGGAATTGCCCGGTTGGTCCTGCTCTTGGGCTCGCGCCACGAACAGGTCGTGGATCACGTTCAGGCCTGCCAGCGCAGGGCAAGCTGGCCTTCGGATGTCGAGGTCGAGTTTTCGATCGAGCCAGCCCCCCTGGGCACCGGCGGGGCGGTCAAGTGGGCCGAGCAATTCTGTGACCAGACGTTTTTCCTGCTCAATGGAGACACCTACTTTGACTTCGATGCCAGGGCTCTATTGCTGCGCCACCGGGCCGCGGGAACCATGGTCACATTGTCGGCGGCCACAGTCAGCGATGCAGGTCGCTACGGCAGTCTGGATGTGACGCCCGACGGGCAAGTGGCAAAATTTCGCGAGAAGGACATTCTTGGCGGTGCGGGACTCATCAATGCCGGGGTGTACGTGATGGAGCCGGGCGTGCTGACCCACATCGCCGCGGGCCGGCCGGTGTCGCTCGAATCGGAGGTGTTTCCTGCGCTCCTGGCTGGCGGGCAGGGGATGGCGGTTTCCGCCCAGAGTGGCTCCTTCTTCGACATTGGTACGCCGTCGAGTTATCAGGACTTTGTCGAATTTTGCCGGAAGCAGGGGAAAGTGACTCATGGGAAGCTTTGAGAAACTGCTCGAAGACTCGGTGGCCGCCAGCGTGGAGCTGAAACAGCGGATGCTTGTGGGCTTGACCGCGCCGATCCGGTGCGCCGCCGATCTGCTGGTGCAGGCCTATGCACAGGGGAACAAGGCCATCTTCTTTGGCAATGGCGGCAGTGCTGCGGACGCCCAGCACCTGGCGGCAGAGATGGAGTGCCGCTTCGGGTTCGATCGCCCACCCTTGCCGGCATTGGCCCTGCACGCGAATACCTCGACGGTGACGGCCATCGCGAACGACTATCAGTATGAGATGGTGTTCGCGCGCCTGCTGCGCGCGCATGCGCGGCCGGGCGATGTGGCGGTGGCTCTGAGCACCAGTGGGACTTCAAAGAACGTTCTGGCCGCCGCCCGCATCAAGGCAGAACTGGGGATCAAGCTGATTGCCCTGACAGGAGAAAACGGCAGTGCCCTGGCGCCCTTCGCCGATTGCCTGATTGCCGTTCCATCCAGCGCAACCCCCCGCATCCAGGAAGCCCACATCACCATCGGCCACGTTCTGTGCGAGTGGGTCGAGAGGCGCATCTTTCGCCCGGAGGTGGGGTAGATTGCGTCCAGGACTCCTGCTTGACCGGGATGGCGTGATCAACGAGGAAAGCCATTATCTTCACGACCCAAAGGATCTGGTCATGATCCCCGGTGTGGACAAAGCCATTGCCGAAATCAATCAATGGAAGATTCCCGTCGTCGTCGTGACCAATCAAGCCGGAATTGGCAGGGGCATGTACGGAGTCGAGGCCTACCGTTCGGTCAACCGGGCCATCGCCGATCATCTGGCGAAGGCCGGGGCGCACATTGACGCCTGGTATTTCTGCCCGCACGCGCCCCAGGAGGCCTGCCTGTGCCGCAAGCCTTTGCCGGGAATGCTGATCGAGGCGGCCAAGGATTTGGGGCTCGATCTGCGCGCCTCGTTTCTGGTTGGGGACAAGGCGAGCGACCTCGAAGCCGCGCGCGCCGCGGGCTGCCGCACGGTCTTGGTGCGAACTGGCTACGGGCAGCAGGTTGAGAAGGATCTGCTTGCCGCAGGGAAAAGCGGGTTGTTCGACTGCTGTTGCGATTCGCTCTTGGCCGCGCTTTCCTTTCTGAAAGCGAGGCTGGCCAAGAGATCGGCGACGGAATCACAATGAAGAAGATCATTCAATTGGTGTCGGTGTGTCTGGCGATCTCGGCGCTGCTTTGGCTGCTCGGTCGCATCGGCTGGCCCACCATCGCCAAGGCGGTCGGGTCGGTGGGATGGCAGGGGGCCGCGGTGCTGTGTCTTCTGGCCTGGTCCGAGACAATTCTCGACGGGGCCGCTTTGTGTACGGTTATTGGCAGGAAGCTGCGTCTGGCGTTTACCGTCGTGGTCAACAGCGCGGGGTCGACCCTGAATCTGATCCTCCCGTGGGAATCTGGCGAGGTGCTCAAGACCGGGCTCATGGGCAGTATCCTGGGTTCCAAAGAAGCGATCGCGGGCACTATCTTGTGGAACTACATCTTCAAGATCTCTCGGCCCGCACTTTCGGCGCTGACCGCGGTTCTGGCCTGGGCACTCTGCCGAGATCTGAGCCGCTTCACCATTGGCGTGATCTTGCTGGCGAATCTGCTGGCGTTTCTGCCTTACCTTTTGCTTCGCCTGCTCATTCGCTATGGCGCCGCAGAGGGGCTTTTCAAGCTGCTCAGGCTGATCCCGGGAATTCGCCAGCATCCGGCCCACTGGGTGGAACTGGCGCGCAACATCGATCGCGAGGTGCAACAGTTCTGGCGGCTGCGCCGGGGCGCGTACCTGCGCGTGTTCATTCTTCAGGTCTTCGCCCGTTCGACCGGGTGGTTTGGCATCTACGCCGGTTTCAAGTTCCTGGGAACGCCTTACGGATTCGCCCAGGCGACCATGGTCTACGCCACCATGAATGTGGCCGAATATGTGATCGCCATTTTGCCGGCACGGGTCGGTGTTTCCGAAGGTACGGCTTTCTTTGTCTTCAAATTCCTTGGCCTTGACCCGACCCTCGGTTTGATCTTGTACGTGGTGCTGCGGATTCGCACGGTGTTCGCCAATGGTATCCTGACGCCATTGGCATTTTTCAACTGGGGCGCCCCGCTCGCTTCGTCCCAGCCGGCCGGCAAATCGGAGCCAGCGGTCTGATGCAGCGGAAGGCGGTGCTGGCATTTCTGGTCGACGGCGCAAGGGCTGACGTGCTGGCCCGCATGGCGCAGGCCGGGGAACTGCCCACCCTGCAACGCCACTTCATCGATCGCGGGGGCATGGCCACGGCCACCTCGGTCTTTCCCACTGTAAGCGGCCCCGCGCATTTGCCGCTTCTGGCCGGGGTCCATCCCGGAACAGCGAATTTGCCCGGCATTCGTTGGGCAGAACGGCCGACGGGACGCCGGGGCTGGTTCTTTGGCCGCACGCGATCCTACATGGCGCCTTTTCGCGCCTGGAAACTCGAACGCGATGTTCCGGCGGGGATCAGCACGCTGTTTGCCCATGTTCCGGCCATGGCGGATGTGAACACCTGGTTTGTGCGCGGCTGCCCCGGTCCGGCGCGCCGCACGCGCTGGTCAAAGCCAACCGCGTTTCTGCGCGCCCTGATCACGCGCAATTGGCATTCCTCGGAGGACCAGGCCGAAAAGGCATTGCTCGGCGCCCTCGACCGTGGCTACACATCGGCCCATGCGGTCTTTCCCGCCATTGATGAGCTTGGCCATCGCTTTGGTCCCTTGTCCGAGCCCAGCTTTGAAGCCTACCGCCGCTTCGATCGGGCTCTGCAGCGGATTGTGGATGCGCTCGCGCGACGCAAACAGATTGAAGAAACCCTGATTGTAATTTCCTCGGACCACGGACAAACCGCCACCCACACCCATGTGGACATCGACGCCGTCGTGGCCAACGTATATCCGCGGACTGTGTGCTATCCGAAAATTTGGCGCCACGCCTTCTCGGCCCAGGCCGCGGTCATGGTTTCGGGAAATTCCATGGCCAACCTGTATGTGCAAGGACCCGGGGGCTGGCTGGAGCGGCCTGACTTCGATGCGCCGGCTTCACAGGCAGCCGCGCTCAAAGCACGCCTGCTGGACCATGAGGCGATTGAACACGTCATCTATCGGGCGGCGGATCCTGGTGTGTTCGTAATTGCCAACCGCGAGGGGGCCCTGCGCATTGAACTCATGCCGGGCGAGGGCGGCCCGTGCGTGCGCCTTGGCCGCGCAGGCAAGGACCCTCTCGGCTACGGCGAGGGGCCGGCGCGTCTCGACAGCCAGGCCATTGCCGACTGGACAGCAGACACGGCCTATCCCGATGCCCCCTGGCAGATCGTCCGCTTCTTTGCCTCGCCGCGAGCCGGGGATCTGGTTGTGTGTGCCCGCCACGGCTTCGACCTGCGCGCGCACTTTGAATACCAACCGCACAATGGTTCGCACGGGGGCCTGCACCGGGATCACATGCTGGTGCCCGCACTGACCAATGGGCGTTGGGCGCGCAATCGACTGCGGACTGTGGATCTCTTCCCATCGATCCTGTCTGCACTGGGCAGGCCGATTCCACCGGGACTGGACGGCGAAACTGTGGCGATCGAGTAGGGACCTCAGGCCCGGCGCGCCTTGTGCTTGGTGAAGGGCCGGTAGCGCAGATGATACCAGGCAAAGGCAAGGCCGAACTGTATCCGGCGTGGTAGGGAAAGTCGGTCAAAACTCGGCCAGAAGAGATTGCAGGTGCCACAGGGCGGAATCTCGCGGCGGCGTCCGGTTCGATGCGCCTGACGGTAGCTCCGCGCGCGCGCGCCATTGTAGATGTCCAGCACCGATTCCCGGGTCACGTCGCCCCAGCTGTATTGACCCTCGGCGTCCATGCAGCATAGGGTCACAATACCGTTCGACAGAATATCCACGCGGGTCAGGTGTTCGCAGGGAAAGGACGGCACAGGTAGCGGGCTGCGCACATCGCCCAGGTAATTGAAAAGTCCGACAATCATGCAGTTGACGTTCAACTGACGACAGTAGGCCACGAAACGCGCCTCATCTTCCTTGCTCGTGTCCCCGGTCCGGGTCATGCGAATGGTGATGTCGCGCGCCAGTTGCTGGCGGCGTGACGGTTCCAAGGCATAGGCGATGTTGCGCAGGGTGCGCTCCAGCCGCAGGCCCATCGCGGCCTCATACTTGGCCGGGTCCAGCGTATTGAGACTGATGAAGAGGTGATCGATACCGAGGCCGAGCAGCTCATCGACGCGCTTGTCGGTCAGTCCGTATCCATTGGTATAAAGGCGCAACTTCGTTCTGGGCAGCCGTTCGCGAATGTACTGCAAGCGCGGAACGATCTGCGGGTCCATGAACGGCTCGCCATTGAGAAATGGCTCAATCGCCTGCAGATCAAAGGCGGTGCAGTCGTCGATGATCTTGCGGAATGTCTCGTCCGACATGGTCTGCCGGTCGCGATTCATGGCGCTGTTCGGGCAGAACGCACACTTGGCGTTGCAGGCGTTGGTGGTCTCGATGGCCACCAAACGCGGGATTTCCCGGGCGTCGTCGGCTGTCCCGGATCTTGCTTGGACTGACGACGCCGGCGCACTCAGCATGTGTGGGTCTCCCCCGCTTGGCGCTTCTGCCGGCGGCGCGTCCGCCACAGGATGAAGGCCGGCAGCGCGAGCAGGGCGGCGGCCAGGCAGGATATTTCGCCGAGAATGGCCATCATTCCGAATCCCTGCAGAGCGCGACTGCTGGCTGCTAGGAGTGAACCGTAACCGACAATGGTGGTCCAGGAACAAAGGGCCACAGCGGCGCCGGTCGAGGCGACGGCGCGGATCATGTCGCGGTCGTCGCGATAGCGCTGGGCCAGGTTGAGCCCATACTCAGCGCCGATCCCAAACGTGATGGGCAGGGCAATGAAATTGAGGAAGGTGATTTTCACGGCCGCCGCGCCCGCGATTCCCGTCATCCAGATCACGCCGACCAGCAGGGTGGCGATGGCTGCGATGGCCGCCGACCGCGGACGCATGATGAGTGAAGAGAAGAGCAGCACGACCAGCAGCGAGGCCGCGGTGGCCAGGGGACCGTCGTGCAGAATGGAACGAATCATCGCGGCAAAGACCACGGCGCTCCCCGAGGTGGCGATGGTCTTGTTCTCTTCGGGCAGGTGCAGGTATTGCAGCACCTTTGCAATGCGCAGCAGGTCGCGCCCGTTCCACACCGAAAGATGCTCTTCGATGGGATAGACCAAAAGCACACGGCCGACGGTTCCGTCTGTTTCAGTAAAAGGCCGGCGGACCAATGGGGGGACATCCTCAGGCAAAAGCACACGCAAGTCGGTGGGGATGTCGAGGTCCGCAATCTGCTTGCGCTCCTTTTCGTCGAGCGTGTCCAGCGCTTTGTCGTGGGAGAGCTTGCGAATGTCGGCAAGAAGTTTCAGCTTGCGGGCCTGAACCTCGGCATTTCCTGGCAGCACGTCATCAATCGTGACCACCCGACCAATCACCGGATCGGCCTTATTCTGCCGCCAGATGGCGCTCCGGATGGATTCGACCTCTTCGCGCTTGTCGGCCAGCACGATGATCGGGGAGGGCCAGCGGCCAAACAGCTTCTCCATGCTGTCGATGAATCGCTCGGCGTCTTCAGAATTCTTGACGGTCGAGCTGAGCTTGCGGAAGTCGTACTCGAAGGGTGCCCCTACGAAGTGGAGCAACCCCACGCTGCAAAAGGCGGTGAAGAGAGCCGAGACAAGCGCAATCGATCCGGGCCGTTTGTCGAGCAACCGGCCCAGGAAAGCCAGGTTGAGCGGAGCCCGCGCGGACGAGCCTCGGCTCGACACGCGCCGGTCCATGAGGAACAGCAGGGCAGGCAGCACAGTGAAGGTGAGGCCCCAGCAGAACAAGACGCCAAAGGCCGCCATGACGCCGAATTGGTAGAAGCCGCGGAACTTGGTCAGCATCAGGGTGGCATAGGCTGCCGATGCGCACACGGCGGCCACCCCGGTTCCCCTGGTGACGCCGGCAATGGCGTGTTCCATGGCCGTCAGGCTGCGCTGTCCTTGCGCTCGGTATTCCTCGTACCTGGAAATCAGGATGATGGCGTAGTTGATTCCGTTCCCGAGAATGATGGATCCAAGGAATGCGGTCGACGAGTTCACATAGCCAAACGTCAGTTTGGCCACCGCAAACGCCATCACAGTGCCAATCACGCCGGAGGTGGCGACCAGGGGCAAAGAGCGCAACCGGCGGAAGTAAATGACAATGGAAATCGCGACAATCAGC
>Ga0265330_10001453_pt1 | contig 13811 bp, 11 predicted proteins | sample 41919metaG_FD_202083 | JGI IMG/M metagenome (GOLD analysis project Ga0265330, IMG submission 202083) | Rhizosphere microbial communities from Carex aquatilis grown in University of Washington, Seatle, WA, United States - 4-19-19 metaG | ecosystem: Host-associated > Plants > Roots > Rhizosphere... | reverse complement strand
GCTTTCCACGATATCGGCGGCGCTTGTCTCGCCGAAGCCCTCCTGCGTCAGCGCCGTGGCGTTCGGCGTCAATCCCGGCTCCTGGAGCATCGATTCAGTGCGGATCATGCCGCCGAACACGAGCCAATCCGGCACGTCCTCTTCTGTCGCGTCGCCGGGCCACGCCAGCCGGCCGCCGCCGACGAGGCCGAGATTGATCGTCAGCGCGCCGGGCCAGTGGATTTCGATCAAGGTCTCGGGCTGCGCATACGCGGCCAATGCATCGGCCAGCGCGGCCATGCCGGCGATGAAGGCGCGGCGCGATGTCGCAAGCGGCTCCTCCGGTTCGAGCACCAGCGCGAACTCGGCGAGGTCGAAGCGGCCGACATGCACCAAAGTGCCCGCTCCGGCCTCCGCCGCAATCGACTGCGCATGCGCGAAAGCGTCGCCCAATTCGCGCAGGCGCACGAGCGTGAACGGCGGCGGCAGCGAGAGTTCAGGCGCGGTCGCGCGCAACGGTCTTGCGGAGGCGTCGAGCGGCATCGGCGATGCACCACCTTTGGCAATCGATATTTTCTATTATACCATTGCCGCACGAGAGGCATAATTCATGACCGAGCGTCATATCCTGGTCTGCTCCTGCGAGGACACCATGCCCCAGGCCGCGGCCGCCGTTCGGCGCGCCTGCCCGGGCGCCAAGGTCAGCGAAGGGCGACAATTTTGCCGCACGGAACTCGCGCGTTTCCGCACGGCCGCGCAAGGGGGCGAACCGCTGATCGTCTCCTGCACGCAGGAAGCGCCACTGTTCACGGAGGCGGCCGCGGAACTTGGCGTGCCGACGCCGGCCTTTGCGAATATCCGCGAGACCGCCGGCTGGTCGAGCGACGCGCACAATGCCCTGCCGAAGATGGCGGCGCTTCTTGCTGCGGCGGCGGAGCCCACGCCGGCGACGCCGGTCGTCGCTCTCAAGAGCGACGGCGTTGCGCTGCTCTACGGCAAGGACGACCACGTCATCGAAGCCGCGCGGCTCCTGAAGGAGCATCTCGACATCACCGTACTGCTGACGCCGGGCGGGGACGCTACACCTTTGCGCGTCACTGAGTTTCCGGTCGTGCGTGGCACGATCCGCAACGCCCACGGCGCGATGGGCGGCTTCGTGGTGACAGTCGACAGTTACGCCGCGCCGCAGCCGTCGTCGCGTGACGAACTGATCTTCGGCGACGCGCGCGACGGCGCGGTCTCGCACTGCGATCTCATTGTCGATCTTAGCGGCGGCGCGCCGTTGTTTCCGGCCGCCGATCTGCGCGATGGCTATTTGCGCGCCGACCCGGGCGACGCCGCGGCTGTGCTGCGCCTTGTCCTGAAGGCGCGGGACCTGACGGGCGAATTCGAGAAGCCGCGCTATATCGCCTTCCACGAGGAACTGTGCGCGCATGCGCGCTCGAGCATCGTGGGCTGCCATCGCTGCCTCGACCTGTGCCCGACCGGCGCTATTGCGCCGGCCGGCAATCACGTCGTCATCGATCCGAAGATCTGCGCCGGCTGCGGTCAATGCGCCGCTGCCTGCCCGACCGGCGCCGCCGCCTATGCGCTGCCGGCGGCCGACGCACTGCTGCGAAAGCTGCGGACGCTGCTCACCGCCTACGGTGCGGCCGGCGGCCGCGACCCGGTCGTCCTTTTCCACGATAGTGAACATGGCAGCGCATTGATCGACGCGCTCGCCCGGTTCGGCGACGGTCTGCCGGCGAACGTGCTGCCGGTCGAAGTGAACGAAGTCACGCAGGTCGGGCTCGAGTCCATCGCCGCGGCGTTCGCCTACGGTAGCGCGGCAGTGCGGTTCCTCCGGCGCGCGAAGCCGCGGCACGATATCGCGGGATTGGCCAAGACGATCGCGCTCGCCACACCGATCCTCTCGGGACTTGGCTTCGACGGTCCGCGCGCCGCGACGATCGAGACCGACGACCCCGACGCGCTCGGCGAAGCCCTCCACGCTCTGGCGCCGATGGCGTCGTGCGCCACCGCCGCACGCTTCTTACCGGTCGGCGGCAAGCGGGAAGTGCTGCGTCACGCGCTTCGCGAGTTGCACGGCGTCGCACTGGCGCCACGCGACATCGTACCGCTGCCGGCGGATGCGCCGTTCGGCACGATCGTCGTCGACACCGAGGGCTGCACGCTGTGCCTGTCGTGCGTGTCGGCTTGCCCGACCGGAGCGCTGTCGGACGACCCGGAAAAGCCGATGCTGCGCTTCGCCGAGGATGCTTGCGTGCAGTGCGGCCTCTGCCGTGCGACGTGCCCGGAGAAAGTGATCTCGCTGAAGCCGCAGCTCGATTTTCGCGCGGCGACCGCCCAGGCGCGCGTCATCAAACAGGAAGAACCGTTCGCCTGCATCCGCTGTGGCAAGCTCTTCGGGGTCAGGAGCACGATCGAGCGTGTCGCCGCCAAACTCGAAGACAAGCACTGGATGTATAAGGACTCCAAGGCGCGGCTCGACGTCATCAAGATGTGCGACGACTGCCGCGTCACGGTGATGACGGAAAGCGGTTTCGATCCGCTGGCGCCGGAGCGCCCGCGGCTGCGGACCACCGACGATTATCTGAAGAATTGAGAAGAGCGCCCCTCTCGTCACCACGCCGGCGGGCCGCAGCCGGCTTGTCCGGGGTCAGCGCCGCTCCGTCGTCGCCTTCTGCAGAAAATCGACCAGCGCCCTGCGGTCATCGGCCGAACCGATCGTCTGCTCCGGCATCTTGGTGCCCGGGGTGTAATGCGCCGGGCCGACCTCGAACAGTTTCCCCAGCGTCTCCGGCGTCCAGACGATGTCGAGCTTTTTCAACGCCGGTGAAAAATTGTAGCCAGGCAGAGTCGCGATTCGACGGCCGAAGACGTGCCACAGCGTCGGACCGGCCTTGTTGCCCTCGTCCGGCGTCAGCGTATGGCAGGCGACGCAGGCGCGGAAAACGCGCACCCCGGGATCGTCATTATATGCGGCGAGCGGGTCTCCCTGCCCCGTCACGATGACAGTGTCCATCGGCTCGCCGCTCTCCGCGTTCCAGCGGCGCAAGGTGCGGTCGGCGCCGCCGGTCAGTAACGTGCGACTGTCGGGAAAGAACGCCACGGACCAGACCGGCAGGCCAGGGCCGACCAGAGTGCGTATCACGGTGCGCTTCTCGCGATCGATGATCGCCACCGAACCGCGGATGCCGGCGGCGGCGATCCGCTGGCCGTCGTTCGAGATCGCCAGTGCGATCACGGGCGTCTGCGATGCCGCCACCGCGCCTCTCACTTCACCATTCGACGCGACGAAATACACCTTGCCGTCGGCCCCGGCCGTGACGATTTCGCCGTCCGGCGCGATCACGACTGCATTGAGCGGCGACGGCAGGCTAATGACGTTCGCCGGCCCGCCCGGCAACGGCCAGATGCGCAACGTGGCGTCGTAACCGGCGCTGGCGACACTCTTGCCGTCCGGCGCAAACGCCACGCCATTGACGTTCTGGGAGTGCCCCTCCAGGGCGCGGGGCGCACCGCCGTCGAGCGGCCAGAGCCGCACCGTGCGGTCCCACGATGCCGAAGCCAGCATGTTGCCGTCGGGAGATGCGGCGATACTTGCGACCGGCGCACTGTGACCCGCGAACGTGCGATCCGGCGCGGTCTTGCCATCGCTCCACAGCGCGATCTTGCCGTCGGCGCCCGCGGTAACGGCGCGGTGGTCGGGCAGCCAGGCGACAGCGTTCACCGCCGCGTCGTGGAAGCGCAGCACCTGCTCGGCCACGTTGCGCACGAGCGACCAGCGAATAGCCGATGTATCGAAGCTGCCAGAAATCGCTTCCCTGCCGTCAGCCGAAATCGCAACGGCGCGCACGGGCCCGCCATGTCCGCGCAGCTGCGCATATGCCGACGCACTCACCGCAAGCAGCACAGCCACAAGGCACTTGCGATACACCACCATGTGACACAGCTTCTCACTGAGGAACCAAGGGCGAGCAATTCCGGTCCTCGTCCCCCCATTGTACACGCGCCGGCGTGAGCTTTCGCATGGCCACCCCGCCACTATCGTACTGCCCCACTAAGCCCGCTGCGGGTCGATTGCGTTGAAAAACCTGGCAGTTGCGACGCGGGAAGATGAGTGATTCAGTCTATTGATCTGCAGGACTAACGTCTTTCATGACGTATGTGCCGATTGCCAAGGCACCAATTACTGCGCAAACCTGGGAATACTCAAGGCACCGCAAATCCGCTTCTGCAGGGCCTCAGACGGGGTTCGCATCCGAAGGGAATGTGTGGTGGCGGAAGCAGTCATGATCGAACCTGTCTCAAAAGGCCGTTTCCCTGCTAACAGGGAAAAGAACAGGGATCTCTCTGCAAAACGCCAAACGTCGCCGTCTCCGGCGGTCAAAATTAGGCGTATTTGCTGGGACTTACGGTGGAATTCCCTACGCTACAGAACAGAGAAGTTTTCGGTAGCTAACAGGCAACAGAAACTCCCGATCAGAGATCGGACCGGCCGCTTCTCGACTTAGACGTTAGATCGGGCTCCCCCACTTGGCCTGCCCCATCCCTGCCCGCCCCAATTCCGGTTCGGCCGGCTTGCAGTGCAGCTCGGACCGGATTGTTTCAGGGCAATTAGCGCGCGCAGGTCTGCCTATTTCCGAGAGCGGACACCACCCCGGTTCAGGGGCTTAGTCCGGAACGGGCCATGACCTGCCGTTCCGAGATTGGGCGCGAATAGCAGTTCTACTTCGCACAGCGGACATCACCGGCGGTGTAGTCGCGCCTATGGGCCATAAGCGCCAGTTAGAAGCAGCCCGGTTTGGCTATCCTCGGATTGTCTCCCCATACAGGCCAAGGCATTGACGTTAAAGGAACTCCGTGCGCTGCTCATGTCATTTCGAAAGCTGTCTTGTGACGGGATCGAAGCGACAAGTGGTCGGTCCGCCGGTGATGCGCGGGCGGCCGAGCCCGGTTCACGTGCACAAGAGCCAGCTCTGATCTTGCGACAAATCACGGAGCCCAGCGCATCGCGGAGGACGTCATGCAACTGAATTCGATCTAGGATCGCCTGCATTCTCCTGATTCTTAAAACACAGCGGCGCGGCGGATACTGGTTCTTCGAGGTGGAGCAGAATGCTAGCCATGTTCTGACACGATGCGACCCGCTTTGCCTCTCCCAGAGTCACGCTCCGACATCGAACCCGCAACCAGCTTAGTTGCCATGAGTGCCATCGGCATCGCAGACTTCCTCGACTTTCAAGACGAACGACGCCGGCTGGCTGTCGTCCTTCGGGTCCTGCTATCAAGAACTGTGTCCAACTTCTAAACGGATCAGATCACGCTGCCCTCGCGAAGCCCGGCTCTCGGCTTTGCTGCGGTGTTCCTGCCGGCGCCGGCAAGTTTATTGACGAGATCCGTATCGTTCGCGAGTTCCGCAGCGGCGCCGGTGTAGACGACTTTACCGTCATCGAGCACGTAGGCGCGGTCGGCTATGGACAGGGACAGCGGCGCATTCTGCTCGATCAGCAGGATCGACACTCCCTCCGTCCGCATTCTCTGCACGACCTGCATGACCTCCTTCACGATCAGAGGAGCGAGACCTTGCGACGGCTCATCGAGCAGCATAAGGCGCGGGTTCAAAAGCAGGGGCCGGGCAATCGCAAGCATTTCTTGCTCGCCGCCGGAAAGTTGCCGGCCGAGCTGATTGCGCCGCTCGCTTAATCGCGGAAACAGATTGAAGATGCGATCCAGATTCCAGGGGCCCGGTCGTGCCTGTGGCACCTTGAGATTTTCCATCACCGTGAGATTGCCAAAGATCTTTCGTCCTTCCGGCACGTAGCCGACGCCGAGTGCGGCAACCCGGTGGGTCGGCCACCGTGTAGTAGTCTCGCCCAATATGTCGATTCGACCCATCCGGGCGGGCGTCAGACCCATGAGGCTGCGCACGGTCGTAGTCTTGCCCGCGCCGTTGCGGCCGAGGACCGCCACGATCTCGCCCTCGTTCACCTCGAGCGACACGCCATGCAGGATGTGGCTCTTGCCGTAAAACGAATGAATCTCGCGAGCATTGAGAACGATGGTCATGCGGCGGTCCCCAAGTAGGCGGCGCGCACGCGTGGGTTGGCGGAAATCATGTCCGGCGTGCCGTCCGCCAGGACACGACCCTGGTCGAGCACGGTGATCCGCTCGGCGATACCGAAGACGATGCCCATGTCGTGCTCGATGAACAGTATCGTAACGCCTTTTTCCCTGTGCAACCGGCGTACGAGCTCAACCATCTGGTCGGTCTCGTGGTCGCCCATCCCGGCCGTCGGTTCGTCCAGCAGAAGGAGCCTCGGCTTGAGGCTGAGCGCAAGCGCCAGTTCGACGACGCGCTGGTCGCCATGCGCAAGCTCGCCGACCGCACGGTCCTCCTTGCCGGCAAGGTCGACGAGGCCGATCAACTCCTCCGTACGCGCGATAACATCGGCGCGCGCAGCGCGGCTGAGCCAGGGGCGCGTGTTCAGGCGCGCCGCCGTTTCCACTCCGACGCGGATATTCTCGAAAACGCTGAGGTCGGGCATAATCTCGGTGATCTGGAACGTCCGCACGATGCCCGCGCCCACGCGCCGTACGATGGGTTGGCGCGTGATGTCCTCGCCCGCGAATACGACGCGACCGGAGGTCGGCGGAAACAGACCGCTGATCAGATTGAAAAAGGTGGTCTTGCCGGCGCCGTTCGGCCCGATCACGGCGCGCAGTTCGCCTTCGTTCATCTCGAACGTGACGCCGTCGACCGCCATGAGCGTGCCGAAGTGACGGGACACATTGTCCATCAACAGGAACGGCCCCGCCGCCGGGACCGGCTCGGCAGAACGCCCTATCTGGCTCGCGGGGGCGTTCATGCGACCTCCAGACGGCGGCGGAAAAAGCCGAGCACGCCGGTCGGGAAAACGAGCACGATGAATACGAAGATCATGCCAATGAATGTCATCCAGTTGCCGGTGAGGCTTGACAGGTAGTCCTGTGCGACGACAAAAATAACGGCCCCCAACAACGGCCCGAAGAAACTGCGCATCCCGCCGAGCACGATCATGATCACGAAGTTCCCGGACAGGATCCAATGCAGGTCCTGTGGCGACGTGAAGTTGAAGAGCAACGCGTTGAGCGTGCCGGCGAAGGCGGAGATGAAACCTGCGATCGCAAACGACGCCCAGACATACCGCTCGACGCGAATACCGAGAAATTCCATGCGCCGGCGGTTCTCGCGAATTGCCACCCAAGTATGGCCGAGCGGCGATTGCAGGATCGCCCACATGATCGCCACTGCCACCGTGAAGCAGATCAACACCAGAAAATAGAAGTTGGTCGGGTCGAGCGTGATGACCGTGCTTCCGAAATGGATGTTCTGCCGGCTGAATCCAGCGAGCCCGTCCTCTCCGCCCGTGACCTGATTCCAGCGCACGGCGACGAAATAGAACAACTGACCGAGCGCGATCGTGATCATCGCGAAATAGATGCCGCGGCGGCGCATGACCAGCGGTCCCAGCACGGTCGCGGCGAGGCCGCCGACAAGCGTACCGATGAGAATGGCCAGGGGCGTGCTGGGCGCCAGGTATTTCAGCGTCATCCCGGCCCCGTAAGCGCCGAGCCCGAAATAGGCGGCCTGTCCGAAAGACAAACCGCCGGTGAACCCAAGAAGCAGGTTCAATCCCATCGTCGCAATCGCGTAGATGAGCACCTTCGAGCCGAGCGTCGTATAGCCGCCGATCAGCGGCATCCACCAGGGCAGCGCCGCAAGCGCCAGCCACATCGCCGCAATACCGATTGCCCGGTTCATTCGAACAGCCCTTCCTCGCCGAACAGCCCGCGCGGCCGAACGACCAGCACGATGAGCATCATCAGATAAATCACGGCCTCGCTCGCCGCCGGGTAGTAGGTCGTCGTGATGCCCGCGGCGAGGCCGATGATCAGGCCGCCGACGACGGCGCCGAACAGGCTGCCGACGCCGCCGACGATGATTGCGACGAAGCTCGGCATGATGAGGCTATCCCCCATCGGCGGCGTCAGTCCAAGCACGCCGGCGGCGAGTACGCCGGACAACCCTGCCAGCAGGCAGCCGAAGCCGAAGTTGAGCGCACGGAGCTTGTAGATGTTGACGCCAAGCGCCGACGTTGTTTCCAGATCGCGCGTGCCGGCCCGGATGCGGATGCCGAGCAGCGTATAGCGCAACAGAAGGTAGAGGCCTATTGCCGCCGCCGCAGTGATGCCGATGACAAACAATCGGTAACCGGTGACGAAGAAGTACTCGCTGCTCACCGGAGAATTGATAATGTCGGGGACCTCGAACGGCAGCCCCTGCGGACCCCAGATGGTGCGTACGAGATCCTCGATGATCAACGCCAGGCCGAACGTCAAAAGCAGGCTGTAGAGCGGATCGGCCCGTTTGTAGATCGGCCGGATGAGCGCCCGTTCGACTAGCAGGCCGATCACGCCCGCCAGAATGGGCCCTACGATCAGCGCGCCCCAGAAGCCGAGATATGGAATGAGCGTATAGGCGAGATAGGCGCCGATGACGAGAAACCCGCCATGCGCCATGTTGATAACGGAATTAAGGCTGAGGATCAGCGCAAGGCCGAGCGCCATCAGCGCGTAGAACACGCCCTGGATGAGCCCATTAAAGGCGTTGAAGAGTAGAAGCTCCATCGTGGCATTCCGTCACGGTCAGCGGACAATCTGAAGACTCCTGTGCCGCCCTCGACAGGCGGCACAGGATGAGGAAGCGGCCGTCGCCGCCCTAAATCAGGACTGGTAGTCCAGCTTGCAGCCGGTGTCCTTCACCGACAGCGCGATCTTGTCGCCCGGCACAATGTCCGCGACCTTGAAAAGGTGCGGATAGACGCCGTCCTGGATGATCTGCCCGGGGAATTCGCTCGACATGAGTTGGTGGTCGCCTGCTCGGAAATAGACGTGGTTCGGCTGCAGCTTGACCTCCGGCGGCAGTTCAAGGCCTTCCAGCGCGTGGGCAACCTTGACCGCCTCGACCGACTTCGCCTTGGCAACGCCGAGGGCAAGCGAGTGGAGCCCGGCGTAGCCGAACCATGTGCGTGCGCTCGGATAGGTGCCGTCCGTGTGGGCCTTGCGATAGGCGGCGACCCACTCCTTTACATGCGGCGTGTTCGGCTGATCCCACCACCATTCGAGCGTCCACCACCCCTGCTTGGCGTCTTTCGGCAGAGCGCGGAGCACTTCGAGTTCCGAGAGGCCGCCGCCGATCGGAAATTTCTTCATCAGGCCGAATTGCGCCGCCTGCTTCATCGAGTTCACGAGGTCTTGGCCGTCGCAGAGATTGATGAGCACGTCGGGCTTCGACTGTTGCGCCTTGATCAGGTACGAGGTGAAGTCGGTCGTTCCGAGCGGCGCCAGCGAATTACCGAGAACCGTACCGCCCATCTGCTTGAGCAGCTTCGCGTAGGATTCCTGCAGCGTATGCCCGAAGGCGTAGTCCGGCGTGATGAAATACCATTTGCCGCCGAACTTCTTGTAGAGCGTGGCCGCGAGGCCGGCCGCGAGCATGTAGGTCGTGGTGCAGATGCGGAACGTCGTCCAGTGGCACTGCGACCCGGTCACCGGATCCGTGTGACCGCCGGTGACCATGTAGACCATCTTCTTGTCGTGAGCGACCTGATTGACCGACAGCGCAGTGGCCGACGAGACCGCGCCCATCAACAGATCGACTTTGTCCTGCTCGATCAGCTTGAGGGCCTTCTGCGCCGCAAGGCCTGCGTTTGCATTGTCATCCTCGATCACAAGGTCGACCCGGCGACCGAGCATGCCGCCCTTGGCGTTGATTTCGGCGAGCGCCATCTTGGCGCCCCGCGTCTCGCTCTCTCCCTCAGCGGCGTAGGTGCCGGTGAGCGGATCGTGCATTCCGACCTTGATGGGCGTTTCGCCCAGCGCGTACGTCAGCAGCGCCGGCGAGAACACGGCCGAGCCCGCGAGCGCCGCGCCGCTCTTGACGACGGCGCGACGAGTAAGCCTGATTTTCATGCAACTCCTCCCATTTTTTCTATTGGCGAAAGCGTTTTGCTTTCGAATCTGTGTCGATTATCGGAGCGCCACATTCATTGCGCGGCCAATGACGCGACAATTGAGATGAACACTCGGCAACCAAGTGAAGCTGATCCTGCCTTGCTCGCTCCGAGGAATCTCTATTCCAAAGTATTGACTGAGATTAATGCTTGCAGAAATAAGCCCGTACGCCGACTTGCGCTCAACGCTTCAGGGCAGCCGAAATCGGCACGATCCGAACCGGCAGGTATTGCGCCAGAGTTTGCAGTGCATCCGGGTCCTTAAACTCGATAGACCGCTCGCGGCCCGAGATCAGCTTCTCGGCGCGCAGCTGGTGCATCACGCGATTGACGTGCGGCACACTGAGGCCAAGAACATCGGCCATGATCTCCTGGGAAAACGGTAGTTCGAATTTCGTCGCCTGAGCGCAATTGATCGCCGCCAATCGGGCATGCGTTTCCAACAGAAAATGGGCCACCCGCTCAGTTGGCGTACGCCGACCGACATCCACGATGTGTTCGGCGTAGATCACGGTCTCCTGTACAGCCAGCCAGCTCAGCACCAGCGCGAATTGCGGCCTTTCCAGACAAAGCTGGGCGTACGCCTCGAGATCGCATGCGTTGAACCGGCACTCCGTGAGCGCAAGCACCGAAAAGATCGGCCGATCCAGAAATGTGACCGGAAAGCCGACGAGGTCTCCCGGAAAGGCGATATTGATCACCTGACGCTTGCCATTGCGCAGCAGCTTGTACCGAATCGCGTAGCCATCCGTGATGAAGCAAAGCTTCTTGTATTCATATCCCTCGGCGATGAGCTCGCGCCTTCTCCCAACGACAACCTCCGGCTCCAGAATCTTGCTGAAGGCGTGAATATCCGGCGGCGTGATATTCGCATATCGCGACAGCCGCCACATAAAAGGATTCTGCTCGACGGAAGAGGCCATCGCCAACAATAGGGCCACTTATTGATTGAAATCAATTCTAGGGATCAAACGGATTCTTCTTTCGGTGTCGGCTCGAGTCCGATTATCTGAGAGCACTTACGCGACATCCGGTGGCACCTTGCGTAGGGCCCGCGCTTGCGCGGGCTTTTTTTCGCGGCGCGCGGCGTCCGGTTGATCTGCAGGACAGCCGCCCGCGACCAATAGACGCGTTCCTCGAAGTCGACGAGGTCAGGCGCGAGATGGCGCTTCTGCGCCACCCGGACACCCGCGATCGATCCCGAGTGATGAGCAGGTTGCCGATTGTCGGCGAAGGTTTCGCCATTGACGCCAGCCTGATCGGCGGGCGCGACCGGCCGAAGGGCCTCGCGGTCCGCGAGCTTGCTGGATCGTCTCGGAAAGCGAAATGGTGCCAGGGGCGGAGTCCGCCTACACCTCTTAAGATGCTGGAGGCTAGAACGAATTTCTGCCCGACTTTTCGGTGCTGGAGCCACGCGCCTCTGAAGGGCAATGAGCGCTCGTCCAGTACGCAGAAAATTAGCTCTGGCCGCCTCTGTCAAAGAGCCGATCATTGTTCGGTGACGACCCAGCGGAGAATTGTCTGCACGGCGACGAGACCCGGATCTTCGGCCTTTCTGATCTGCGTCAGCAGTTGAAACCACAAATCGTCGCCGGCACTCTCGATAAATTCGCGGACAGCACCCGTAACGAACTCCGCAGGGCTCATCGACAGATCGGCAGCGCGGTGTGCGATGCTTTCGCTGACTGCCGGATTGAGGGTCGCCAGGACCCCCGCCGTCACGTCCGGCCGATCAAGTTGGGCAATGAGGTCGCCAAGCACTGGTCTATCCTTATCCTGAGGGCGGCGCGCTCCGAGTATGGGTAGGCAGCACACTACTGCACGAGCGGCGAACTCGCGGCATCGAGATCGACCCCAGTGATTTCCGCTCGAGCCGCGAGGACGCTCACATATTGGCGGATCGCTTTTTCCTCGACACGCGTGCGCAGCCGTTCCGCAATCCGCTCGCGTACCACCTCGAACGGCAATAGTTTGCCCGGAATGCTCTGGTCGACGGCTACAATGTGGAACCCGTAGCGTGTCTTGATGATATCGCGCAGGATCCCCGATGCGCCAAACTTGAAAACAGCCTTTTCGAATTCCGGCACGGTGTCCCCCTGCCCGATCTGTCCAAGGTTGCCGCCCTGCTGACCCGACGGGCAATTGGATAATTCGCCTGCCAGCGCCTCGAAGCGGTCCGGCGCGGCCAGCAGTTCGTTCAGCGTCTGCTCGGCCCGCGCCCGCATCTGTGGCACGTTCACCTGCGGCGTGATCTGAAAGAGAATGTGGCGTGCATGGACGAGGTCGCCACTCTGGAACTCGCGCCGATGGCCCTCGTAGTAACGTCGGCACTCTTCGTCGCTTGGCGAGGGTGTGACGACCTCCCGCGCGAGAAGCGTCTCAATCGCCGCATCGACTGTCCCCTCCTCGTCCCCCGTCGTCGCCGGTCCCAACAGGCCGACTTCGATGGCACGTTGCCGCAGAAGCTCGCGCGCGGCGGCAAGTTCCGCCGGCACGCCGGAGGCGACAGCGATTTCGATCCCGTTCACCGTCACCGTCATGAACGAACTGGCTCCTTGGCGCGCGTCTTCGGCGTCCTGACGATCTGATAGGGCCTGAACAGGTACGCGAGTGCGCCGGCGCCGCTCCAGATATGGATCATGCGCGTGAAGGGCGAGACGAGGAAGAGCGTGAAGCCAAGAAGGATATGCAGCTTGTACGTGAGCGGAACGTCGACCATCAGAGCCGCCGATCCAGCGTTAAGCGTCACTACACCCTTGACATAGCTCGTCAGCGTTTCGAACAGCCCGCCATCCATGTGATAGGCGGAGAGCGGCACAGTGAGAAGGCCGAGCAGAAGCTGCAGCCACAGCATGAAGGTGATGGCGATGTCCCATTTGCGGCTGTTCAGCCGGATGCGCGGGTCGGCAAGCCGCCGGTGTATCAAGATGGTCAAGCCGACGATGGCGGTGAATCCGGCGATGCCGCCAATCACCATGGCGAGAAGCTGGTGCGCGACCGGGCTTAGCGCCCAGTCGACCGCCCAGTGTGGCGCGAGGAAGCCGGCGAAATGACCGAGGATAACGATGATCACGCCGTAGTGGAACAGGTTGGAGCCGAGGCGCAGTTCGCGCTTGCGCAGCATCTGCGAGGAATCACTTTTCCATGTATAAGGCTCACGGTCGAAGCGGATCAGGCTGCCGATCAACAGCACCACAAGGCAGATATAAGGATAGACGCCGAAGAGCAGCGTGTTCACGTAGGAATTCGTGAGCATGGGAGGCCTCTTTCCGTCTTACATCGCGGAGCCGCCGCCAGGCGTAGCGGCAAAGGCGGGTTGTTCGACCCAGTCCCTATCGAGCGCTTCCGGCTGCTCGCGGACCGGCTTCACGCCGGCGGCATCGACCGGCTTCTCGCCGGCGATGACGAGAAGCGCCTGTGGCACGGCGGCATAGCGGCTTTGCCTGGCAATCAGCGAGCGCGCGATGGAAGCAAGGATGTGAGCGCAATCGGCGAGCATGTCGCGGGCTTCCGCCATATTGCGCTGACTCAAATATTCAAGCACCACCGGCAGATAATCCGGCAGTTCGGAGGTACTGAGCTCGAAGCCGGCGGCTGCGTAGAGAGCCTTCAAATCGACCATCGCCGTACCGCGGTCGCGGCCGTCACCGTGCAGATGCTCAAAGAGATGCAGCGATAGCGCCCGTCCACGGTCGAACAGGTCGACGTAGCGCTCCTCTATGGTCAAGAGTTCTCCCTCGCCAAGTTCATCCACAAGGTCAAGCAGGCCGGCGC
>Ga0265330_10001451_pt1 | contig 13818 bp, 10 predicted proteins | sample 41919metaG_FD_202083 | JGI IMG/M metagenome (GOLD analysis project Ga0265330, IMG submission 202083) | Rhizosphere microbial communities from Carex aquatilis grown in University of Washington, Seatle, WA, United States - 4-19-19 metaG | ecosystem: Host-associated > Plants > Roots > Rhizosphere... | reverse complement strand
AAATACAGTGAGTACTAGGGATACTAAGTATCATAAACTAATATCGGTATGTATTTAGTTATTAAGTAAAAAAATATTGGCTAAACTATTGCTGTATTAAGTAGAAAAAAGCCTAACAATACCTAAAAAAGGTTACTGTTTATATAGCTAGTGTATTTTTCTTTTTTTGTTCATAAAAAAATACTAAAATTTATTAAAAAATATATAAATAATTTTAGCAAATAAAACTAAAAATACTTTTGTAAGAGATATGTATTTGAAAATGTTTTCGCTAAAAATATTATAATCTATGTTTATATTAGTCTTTTTACCTGATATATTATCACTATATATTTTAAACAATAAATTAAAAAAAAGGGGAAAAAAATAGACATAAATAATATATGAGCAAGGAACTAATGATAGAGTTTGACCACATTCCAAAGATCCTAAAAATAAATATCTCATTAAATAAGCTCTAAAGTAAATAAAAATAAAAATAATAGTTATTATATATATTAATTTATTTTTATGATTAATCAGCAAATTTAATAATTTAAAAATAGGTTTATAAAAATTACTTTTCTTTTTAAATATTATTTTTATAATTAATATAAATAAAATAAAAACCCCAGATAAAGAAATAACCAATAGCTTAATTAAAGAAAAATTTCAGTTTTCTATGTCTATATTTCAAATAAAACTATACAAAACCATAACAGGGGGTAGGAACATACATGCGAAAATATAAAACAAAAGTAAATAAAATTTTCAACTATGCATATTCATATCTTCTTTTTTTTTACTTTTTTCTTCTAACTTGCGGTATATATAATCCAAATACATATATCTTATGTACACATAATATTTAAAAAAAAAAAAAAGAATAGCTGTACAAATCCCCAAAGGTATAGATATGATAAGTGTTTTAACAATACAAAAATATACCAGGGAGGTAGATATTAAAGCAAAAAACCATTTGTAGGTATTATTTCTAAACAATATAAAATACAAGGAACTAAAATAACAAAAGCTATAACTAATGGCAATAAAATAGTTCAACAGAAAGACATTAATTGATCAAAACGGATACGAGGGAATGAAACTCTGGCTCAAATAAATGTAAAAATCATAATACATGATTTTACACCTAAAGTTAGACCATTGAACAATCCTTCTATTAACGGATCTGAAAATAAGCTTTCATTATGTAAATTATTTATGTAATACTCAAAATCAATGTATTGTATTAAGCTAAATAAAGGAAGATAATAAAATAAATAACCACCTAAAAATAAGATACTAGTTAATATACAAATTAAAACAATACTAGCATATTCAGCCAAAAAGAAAAAAACAAAAATAACGGCGGCGTGTTCTGTCATAAAACCACTAACAAGTTCTGACTCAGCTTCCGCTAAATCAAAGGGAGCTCTATTAGTTTCCGCGATAGATCCTATAAAGAATATTATAAACACAGGAAATAAAGGGATTATAAATCATATAACTCTTTGAGCTTCTATATTAACAGTCAAATTTAAACTACCTGTTAACATTATAACAAGTAATATAGCAGAACTTAATATTAATTCGTAACTAATTAATTGCGCTGTACTTCTAAGTGAACCCAAAAAAGCATACTTACTATTTGCACTTCAACCCGCTAATAATATACCGTAAGTAGACAAGGAAGAGACTGCCAACATATATAGTATACCTAAATTAAAATCACCCAAAGCTAAACCTGGACCATAAGGTATGACCATATAACCTAATAATGAAAAGATTAAAGTTATAATTGGACCAATAAAAAACAAAGCTAAGTTAGCTTGAGTAGGTGATACGTATTCTTTTAAAAGTAATTTTAAAGCATCAGCGAATGCCTGTAAAAGACCATAATAACCTACTATATTTGGACCTAACCTTCTTTGCATACTAGCCATAGTTTTTCTTTCCGCTATTGTTATGTACGCGACTGTAAGAAGTACGGGCACGGTTACTATTAAAACATCTATTATTGAAATTAAAGTGGGTATATATGTCATTTTTTTTTTTTTATTTGCATTTTATAACTTTAATATATATATAATATCATTAATGTAAATAATATTGCAATATATTAATAAATTAGATTAAAAATAATTTGCAGTAGCAAGCATACATTAATGTATTAATTATCTATTATTATAGTTCCGAAAGAATAACAGCCAAAAATAAATCCAACTATGATGGCTAAAGCAATAATTAATATTCAGGGGAACGATTCTATATATCTACTATATAGGTATAACAAGGTTTTATAGGTACAATTCAACCTCCTTCAGTCAAGTGCCTCTCACATATTAGACCCTTTAAAAAGAAATTATCCCTTAAATGAATATTTCTCTGGCTTATTGGCTACAGCTTTTTCTGTTAAAAAAAATTTTTTTATAGGTTGAATCAACATAGACTTAGGTAAATTTTTATGATTGTTCTTATAAAAATAGTTTTTTCTGTTTTTACAGATTATAAAACAATAGAAAAAAAAATTTTTTTTATCACTGTTCTTATAATCAAGATAAAAATTTTTCTATACATACAGATTCAATCACTATAGGCATAGAGCTATGTAAAATACCACTTATTTTTTTATTATATTTTATCTAAAAATATACTTATAAGTATTTAACCAAAGTTTTTTACTAAAGCATGCAAGTTACTAGAGGACCTAACCGTTGTATTATAACGACTGCTTATATAACATACTCTACCTTTAAGTGAAATCTTATACCCGAAAGCAGCCAATAGCCCTTGAGCATGTGCATTTTGAGCTGCCAAGGTTATTCTGGCTTGATCGACAGGATGTATATAACATCCTGCACCTATGTATCATAAGGATGCGTAATTAAACTTATCACCTTGTCGGCCTACAATATCGGCTTGTCGGTCAATTTTACGTAGTAACGGATCATTATTTGAATCAATATCATCTCAAGACCTAATTCTGAAACCTGTTCTATGTCTACTTTTAGTATAAGGTTGTGCAAATTTAATGTAACCAATTATTAGAATAGCAATATATAATATGACAATAAACGTCATATTGTTAAAAAAAGCAATAAACGTCATATTGTTAAAAAAATCCATTAACAAATCTATTGCTCTTCTAATCAGGATAAAAACTTTTCAATACTTACAGATTCTATAACTATAGGCATAGAACTGTGTAAAATACCACATATTTCTGAACATTGCGAAATAACTCCACGTTTATTTAATGTAATGGCTTAATTTATATTATTATACCCCTTGCTTCGCAAAGGAGTCCCTTAAATATATAAATAAAAATATAGAACCTAATCTAATACGTCTATCAAATATAAACGTAATACATCTAATTCTATATTGCGAATACTACAATTGTCTTTCATATGAAAGACAAGTGCTTCATGTATCTGTTTTACATTAAAATAAGTTTAGCAAACTATTGTAGAGATCCCTAAATATACATTAACAATTTAATATATATCTATTTAACAAAAAATATAGATAATACTCTCTAATATATTTTTCTGCACCTTTTCAAGTGGGGTCTGACTATATCTTAAGCATTATTAATAATACCAACCACCGTTTAGTCGATGAACTGCATACCAAATAATAGATATTTGGCACTTGGCTGCGGATTGCCCATTGAATAATAAATCTTGATTTTACCATACCACGAGTCATTACCTGTGCCATAAGTTATGTTACCATACTTACTTGGTTAAGATTCCTTTAGGGGTTTCCCGCAATTTGATGATTTATAACCATAGGTTCACTACAGTTTCGGCCATTGTTCTTAAAGACCGTAAAATGTACCTTCTCTATTAATAAGAACAGATACTTGATTTAATCTACCTGGGTATGCATCACATTTAATACCTAAAGCCGGACAAGCAAAAGAATGAATAACATCTGCCGCTGTAACAATAAATCTCACATGTGTTAATTCAGGTATTATAACTCTGTTATCTACTTCTAACATTCTTAATGCTCCCTCTTCTAAATCAGATTCTGGTACTAAATACGAATCAAATTCTATAAATTCCTCATCTGCATTTAAAAAATCTGGATATTGATAACTTCAATATCATTGATGACCTTCTGCTAATACAGACATGGCAGGATCACTAACCTCATCCATTAAATATAATAACTTAAATGATGGAAAAGCTATTAATATTAATATTAAGGCAGGTGTAATTGTTCATATCAGTTCTATTAAAGTACCATGGTTTAAATATTTATGTGATATAGGTGATATTTCGTTAGTATAATTTCTAACTATAGATATCATTATTCAACCTACACCGAACAATATTATAACTAAATAAAACATAATATTATCATGCAATTCCACTAACCCTTCCATTTGAGGTGTAGCACTATCCTGAAAATATAGGCCCCAAGGCCTCGGTGTATCACAATTGTTAAAAAGACATATATTAAATATATTAATCACAATATTTATATTATAAATTTTTCTGTAACTTTTAATTTAAGGTTAATATACTAAGATATATGTATATTAACCCTCAGGAATATTAACATATACAGAAACCTATTGTCAGCTTATACAAGCAAATTTGCATAAGCAAAGTTTACCTTGTATAACTATCTAAAAGATAGTTTTTGTGATCTTGTTAATAATAAAAACCATAAAGACGTCTTAATAATTTAGCAGTTTTCACCCTATAATATTATAAATCCGATAATTAGAATTAGGCCAAAAAAAAAACTTTTTTTTTATAATTAAGTAAACAAATTAATAAGTTCATTAACTATATCTATTAACTCATCTGATACTTCGTTTTTATTAGCTATGCTTCCACCTTCAGCTGTAACCCCTGAAGATTTATTATCTGTAATCGCTGAAGATTTATTATCTGTAACCGCACATGTACTTTTGGGGGAAGTTACAGCGGGGGATACAGGAGTATCTGTATTACTAACTTTTTTATTTAATGAAGTCTTTAAAAAATTAAAATATTTATCCCTATATTCTATAAAATTTTGGTGTTGTTCATTTCTTTTACCTAATAGAACATAAAAAGCATCTACCTCTGCACTAGGTATACTTTTATTTGAAGAACCTTTTTCAAAAGTAGACAATAATAACTCTTGTACCTGTTCAAAAGTCTTAAGTTTACTTTTAAAATGCCACTCCGAATATGTAACGATTTTATTTAAGTCTTCAGGTTTAGATTGATCTAATAAACTTGTTTTTTCTGCAATTAATAAATCCATCTTCTGCCCCTGATCAAATAACTTTATGCTTTTATCCCTATCTTCCTTATTTAAATAGAAAATATATTGTTTGGTAAACTTTTCAAAACTATTTCATTCCTCTGCCTTCATACTATCTAGTTTTTGTTTTTTTGCTAATAAACTACTATGTAATTCAACATCTTTTTTAAAGGCTTCATTTTTAGCAACTATTTTATTTATTATAGACTCTTGCGGATCCATATATCTAATAGTAGTGGTACTAAAAACCCGTACATTGTCTTTAAAAGTTTTAAAATAGAAATATTTATAATTTAAATAAGATAAAGTAGATACTGTAGCTATCTTGTTATTAATTAATGTAATCATTTGTCTGCTATCTATTTTTAAGGCATTTTTACCTAATTCAAAAACGAAACCTAACGTTAATGCTAGAAAGAATATTAGCATTATCACTAGTCCGTAAATACCATTTGTATGTGCACTTACTACGTAAGGATAAACTAAAAGAATTTCTAAATCAAATAGTAAAAAAAGTAGAGCAAAAATAAAAAATGATATACTAAATTGTGTTCTATTTTGACCTAAAAAAGAATGAAAACCACATTCGAATACACTATCTTTTTCCTGATAGGGATTATGTGGAGCAAATATTATATTAACCGCAAGTAATATTATAGCTAATAATGGTATAAAAATAATAAAAAAAGTTGAACTTGTCATTTATGGGTTAAATAATAACAATGCTAATATATTAGCCATACTTAAGCTTTCTGTGGGCATAAACATAAATAAAAGTACGATCAGCGATAATATTGATATTGTATTAGTTAAAGCACTAGATAATTTTATACTATCTACTTTAAATGTTATTTTTTGTTCTAATACCTTGTTTTTTATTATATTACCGTCTAATTTTAATTTTTCTATATCTGCGTTTATTTTATATTCAGGTTTGTCAAAGAATACTTGTTTTATTATATTTAAATAATATACTGCACTTATTACACTCGTTAATATAGCCAATAAAGACATAAAAACATAACCACCATCCAATGCGGCACTTAACACCATCTGTTTAGCAAAAAATCCGATCAGAGGTGGTATACCTACAAATGAAAAAATTGTAATAGCTAAACTTAAAGCTAAAACAGGATTTATATAAAAATAACCTTTTAACTGACTTACCAATTGTATGGGTGAATTTTCTTTTTCCGCTAATTCTTTATAATCATCCGTCTTATTTTCATAATAAAACAATGAGAAACCAATACTAAGAAGTATAATAAATACGTTTAAATTACTAATTGAATATTGCATTAAGTAAAATATAAAAGCTTGAATTGATTCAATACTATTAATACTTAATGCTAATAATATAAATCCTACGTGTGAGATAGTACTATAAGCAAACAATCTTTTTATTCTCACTTGAGTAAGACCGAGTACTGATCCAACTATTAATGATAGTAAAGAACTAACTAATAAACTGGTAGTTCAACTAAATTCATAATTGAATAAGCAATTACTTGTATAATGCACTAATTCTAAGAAAAATATAAAGATGGATATTTTGGCAATAATAGCTACAAATGTGGTCACAATTGTAGGTATTGCATCATAAACGTCTGGAGATCAGAAATGAAAAGGTGCCGCACTTACTTTAAATAAGAAACCTACACTTAGTATTAGCAAAGATATATTTATATAATCTGATTTATATCAGTCTATAACTTTATCTTTTATAGCTTTAGCTAGGTCATTTCCTAAATCACTTATACTAGTTACCACATACATACCATCTAGATTAGTTGTACCTGAGTTAGCATATAATAAACTTGTACCTAATAATATGAAACAAGAACTTAAACCACCTAGTAAAAAATAAGTAAGACCACCATTAGTAGCCAATTCAGAATTTCTATATAATGTACTTAATAAATATAAACCATAACTTTGTAACTCAATAGAAAGAAATATAGAAACTAAATCACTTGCAGACATTAAGAATACTGCCCCGGTTATTATAAATAATAATATTAAGGGATATTCAATTATTTTAAATTGTTCTCCCATTTTATCCGTTATTTTTGTTCTATAGTATTGAAAATTATAAAGAAATAACTTTGTTAAGGACGAATATTCTGGTATTCAAACTCTTCTGGGATAGAAAGCGGTTAATTGTATAATAGTTGCACTAATTGTAAAAATAAATAAATGAAATATATGTGTAATATTAGTTGCATGAAATAAACCCCCAAATAAACCCTGACCTCCCTCTAAAAATGAAAAATGTAAACTATTATAAGCCAGAGAAAAGGAGTAAAATAAAGCTAATATAGCTATTCTACTAAATAGAATAGATTTATCTCGTCTTAAAGTGACGGCATTTGATAATAATAAAAACATAATAGAAATAATTAACATTAAAGAATAAAAGAATCGAACCTTTATATTATTAAAAAAAAATAATGCTTTACCATTAAGCTAATCCTTTACCGCATGTGATTAAATTTATCTTACCGCTTATTTTCTGACATCAACAAACTTTTTACTTTATAGGGATAAAATTTAATAAATAATATACCACATACTAATAAAGTATATATCAATGGGTACTCTTAGTTCCAGCTTTTATAAATTTTAATCTCAGGCGGCTACCCCACTCGTTAAAGTCTGGATCCATACCCATTTTAACAGTATGATATGAACCATGCCATATATATATATATAAAAGGGCTTCTTCTAAACCTAAATCTATAAAAACATATTCTAGTAAAGAGTAAGCAATTGTACCATAAGCAGCCAAGATAAAGGAGTTACCGAAATTAAATTGGTTTAAATCTAGATATGACAGAATTATCGGCCTAAAATACAGACCAATACTGGTAAGAATAAAGCATAAACAAAACGTTTTACGAGTGGTGAAAAATGCGGACGATTTTGTACCATTTCAACATAACGTTTTTCCAAAACCGGTGAAATACGCGTACGCCCTTTTTTTTATAAATGATGAAGTACGCGAACGACTCGCATTAGAAGACATAAATTACTTTTTTACCCTGTACGATTTTTTTTTATGCGTGTGTATTATTAAAAAAATAACGCCTACGAATTTCTTTCAACTGTTGGTTTTCATGTTCTTTTGATTGTTTGAAGGGCTGGGTAATGGAAGCAGGCAAAAATGAAAGAATTAAATACAATGAGTACTAGGGATACTAAGTATCATAAACTAATATCGGTTTGTATTTAATAGTTATTAAGTAAAAAGTATTAGCTAAACTATTACTATATTAAGTAGAAAAAAAAGCCTAACAAGAAAATAAATAAAAAATATATATATATATATATACTACTAATAGTATTCTAGTTATTTAGAAAATTAAAATAATAATTATTTTTATAAAATAAAAAACTTTATGCTAATTTATGTATTCGGTTGTATTTAAGAAATAAGTTTTTTTTTACACTTATAAAAAAAAAAACAATGCTCTTATCCAAGACTTGAACTTGAATCTAGACATTAGAAGTATCCTGCTCTACCATTGAGCTAATAAGAGTTACCATATATTTACTTTTTTTTTTCGGCTTTAAGGAAAGATCTATTAACATATAAATATTATTTTATTTTATTTTCGCTTATACATATAACATCCAATATAATTAATATTATATAAAGGGTTATGATTAAAACTTAACGCCCAAAGTTAACTTTATCGTTATAGGGAAATCTAGTCTAAATATATCTAGGCATGCTAACTAACAGTAACAGGTAGTAAAATAAAAGTAACATGATTACACCTGTTATTTATATTTTTTTGTACACAAAAAATAAAACTTGAAAATAACCAAAATTAAACATAGTATAAAAACATTTTGTAGATATCATTGACATTATTAATAATCATGCATAAATAGACCGAGACAAATTAAACCAGTAATTCCCTTTATAAGAGCTGTTTGTAACATATCATTCTTTTTTTAGTTTAAATAATGCATTCATTTATTTTAAATTACTATTTATTTTAATTATACAAATATTTAAACCAATCATTATTTGTATAATAGAAATTTCAGGGTTTATTGTTTATTTTGTTTTTAACCATAGGATTCTTTAGACCCTTTTTCTAATATAAAATAAAGTTAAATAAAATAATATAGAAAATCATTTTCTAAAAATAAACTTAGTATAAAACAATAAAATATTCGAACTTTTTAACTAAAAAAAAATTTTTTTTTTCCGCTTTACCATCTAAGCTCATTCTTTTTATAAAAATATAATAATATTATATGTTATAATACACTTTATTCATAAAAAGGTTAATTAACTGTATACCCTAAATATAGTTAACAAGACATAGCAAATCTAACTACCTACTTTTTGCGTATACCTGATTTTTTAAGCAACGTATAGTAATAAAAACGCCATCATTAGAGCAAATAAACCAGTAGCTTCTGCAAATGCAAACCCTAATATAGCGTAAGAGAATAATTGTCCTCTTAAAGAAGGATTTCTAGCTACACCTAAGATAAGTGCACCGAAAACTACTCCAATACCAATCCCAGCCCCAATTAAGCCAGTTGTAGCTAATCCTGTACCAATAATTTTGGATGCTTGTACCATTTTTTTTTTTATCTTGATAAAATAAAAAAAGGAAATCTTTATTAATTTAAATTACACTTTTATATTTACCTTGTAATACTAATCATTAAACCCATCCTTATTTCTATCATGTAAATATCAGGCATTTATTGTTTAATATTTGATTTAGGTTTATTTAGACCCTTATTATTTATAATTATAAAAGTAAAACATAAATATATCAGGCTATAATGGGTTTTGTAAGAGTATACAAAAAAGGAATAAAAGAATATAACCTATATACCACTAAAAAAAACTTTTTTTTAATAAATAAGCATAAAGCGTGCTTACCTAATAAGGAAAAATTTTTTTTTATTTATAATAAAAAAGATCTAAAAAAATAATGCACAAGATATAGCAAAATATATATATTAATATATAGCTTAAGTAGATTAAAATTATATATTAGTTTTTAATTTTTATTTATTTTACTTTCAATAAATTGTATTCTAGAATTAAGAAGTGTTGTTCTTCCTTCTGCTTTTGTTTTATTATTAGTTAAATCATCTAAATCTTTTAGAATCTGGTTTTTTAATTTAAATTCGTACTCTGTTGTAGGTTTTGTTGGAATTTTAGCTAAAGCATCTTGCGCATAGCCAAGCTTATATTCTAAATTCTTTATAAGACTTATATTATTATTTCTTTGTTCTATAGCAGTTTGTAAGTCCATTTTCTTAAATTGATTTAAAATATGTGAGTTATAGTCTATATGCTTACATATATCATCTCGTATTGGCACTTCTCCCCCTGGTACGTTAAACCCGGGTCCAGGATTAATCCTAGGTGGAAAAATACTATCTCATGTAGAAACAGGTGTATTATAAGTTGGTACTACTTCTTTACCTTTATCTAAAGATTTTGATTTATTAAAACCATCGTCTGATTCCATAGCTAAATATAACTTTGGTTTACTTTTAGTTGAAACAGATCGACCGTCAACTGGTAATGTTTCAAAACCAAAAATAAATTGATTTAAATTAAAGTTAATACCTTTTAGACAAAAAAAATCTGAAAGTATAGCTATAAAACCCGTATTTAATGTTCAACCCAGTAACCCTATTACTATATTATTAAAAAAATCAGAATATTCTAAGTGAAAGTTACCTGAAATAGCATATTTTATGCTTGCAAGTATAGTTATAGTTAATAAAGCCGAGCCTAATTTAGCCAATGTGAAATTTGTGCAAAGTCTATTTGTTATACGTATTATGTTTTTTTTCATGTTTTTTATTATTTTGTTTATTTAATTATAGTTATTATCATTAATCTCTAACTACCGCGGGTATATACCAATTAATAACAGAGGCGGGGTACTCTTAGAAAAAGGTATAACTTTAAGTAGCCAAAGACTGTCATTTTTCAATCAATATAGCTTTATTAATGCTAGATTTAACCAAGCCAATATTGAACAAAATCCCCCCCCCCCCTTTTTTGTAATTTATTCTAGTCTGTCTGATAGAGACGAGGGGGGCTTTATCTTATATATTTTTCAATAAAATATTATGCTTTCTCCCCCCCTTTATACAAAACCAAGATTCTTTACAAAGATGTTATTCGGCCGAATAACCCTGATGCAAAAACTAGCTAGGCTACTGCAGATCTGTTTTTATTATCGCTTTGTTTACATATACTTCTAACATTTAAGCGAACCGGAGCAGTATATGTAAGTAAACAGATAAAGTATAAACAGATTAAAAAAAAAGAATAAAAGAGTCGAACTTATATATTATTTTTTTTTATAAAAAAAAAATAATGCTTTACCAGTTAAGCGAATTCTTTATATATTATGTTTTAACATAAAAAAAATATATATAATTAGGATATTAAAAGTAATAAAAGAACTAAAAAAACGGGTATCTAATTAAATAAATATATATTGTAAAATGAAAAAAGTAAAACGTTAATAAAATTTAAAACCAATATATTTTTGTATAATGTGTATTAAATAAAAATGGCCTTATTACCAATAGGCCGGGGGAGAAATTCGAATTCTCATTTTTAATGCATGAAATTAATGTTCTAACCATTGAACTACCCTGGCTGGCTTAATTTGTATTAATTAAATAAAAGACTTAATTAATTTTAAATTAAAAAATGTGAATACCCTGATTCGAACAGGGAAACTACTGTGCCACATACAGATGTTCTACCATTGAACTATATTCACTAAAAAAAAGTCTTTTTTTTTCTTTTTTTATGTTGAAGTGATTCGAACACCTAATGATAAATACCAAAAATTTATGACTTACCGATTAGTCTACAACATATTTCTATACTTATATATACTACTAATAAGCTCATAGTATAAGGTAAATCCGACTTGAACGGATAAGATTAAAAAAATCAAATAGTCCTAAGCTATTCATGTCTACCAATTCCATCACTACCTTTTACTGCTCGAGGTAAGGTTCGAACTTACAGCCTAAACATCTTCAGAGTTCCGCTCAACCAATTGAGCTTCTCAAGCAAAAAAAAATAAATATACTTTTTTTTTATAACTAAAAAAAAAGAGGTTTATTATTATAAAATATAGTATGTAATATATAATAAAACAAAGAACTATGAAAAAAAAGAAGCGTTTCCTGGAGACAACGGGAATCGAACCTGAAATAACGATATGCAAAATCGACGTTTTACCAATTAAACTATGTCCCCTCACCCTTTTTTTTTTATAAAGAGTTCTTATTGGCTGAGATAAAATGCAAGCAACACACCTAAAAAAAAGATCTAAAAAGAATTATATAATATTTATTGCCTTTACCGTGCTATTTATATACAGAACAAGTTAATAAACTACTTGTTCTATTAGAAAATTATATAATACCCCAAAAAAAAACATACTTAACCAACCTGTAAGATTAAGTTCCTAACTAAGCTCACTTTTTTTTATTTTACAAAAAAAAAGTGAGGGTAAAACGGTATTATATGTTTGGTTGTATATTTAAAATGTATTAATATTAAAGGTTTATTGTATCCGAAAGAGGACTTGAACCTCTACGAAATTATTTCAACGAAGCTTAAGTTCGTCCTGTCTACCATTCCAGCACTCGGATAATAATACACTATCCCTAAAAAAAAAGATAGATACATATATGTTAAGGCCAGGGTGATTTGAACACTCATCTCAGCTGTCATGAGCAGCTTGCTTTACCAATTAAGCTATAACCTTATAATAGTGCGGATAAAGGAATTGCACCAATATATGCTGGACATGAGCCAGTTATGTTACTATTACATCAATCCGCAGTGTGTTTATATAAATAGCCTCAGAGGGGTTCGAACCCTCGTATATAACGATGAAAACGTTATGTCTTAACCACTTGACGATAAGGCCTTATATTAAGAAAGTCCGGTACAAGTATCGCACTTGCTTCAGCTGGTTACAAGTCAGCTGCATTACTTTTATGCTAACCAGACTAATCTGATTAACCTAAATAGTTAATCAGCTATCATAAATAAGATAAAAAAAATTTTTTTTATTAAGTCTTTATTTTTAAATAGTATTTGGTAAGGAATAAGTGATTTGAACACTCAACCTACCGTGTGTAAAACGGTTGCTCTACCGTTGAGCTAATTCCTTTTTAATAAAGATTAAGTCTTAATATATTTTTATTTATCCTAACTTAACATAACAGAAATGCAGCGTACTTTAAGGAAAAAAAAGCCAAATGATATTAATTTTATTTTGTCAGGATATCCGTGGTATTTAGTTGTATATAAAATTAGTACTTTATACCTAAAAACATTTAAATTCTTTCAGCTAAAGCCTATTAACTGCAATTTTTAGTAATTACAATTTCGTAGTGTTAAACCACGCATCTTTGAGAATATCTTAAAGAAAACTTCGTGCCTAGATGCTTTCAGCGCTTATTTTAACTAACATAGCGTTCCTGCCGTGCCTATGCTATAAATCTACTTTTGTGAAAGTAACATCCCTGTATAAAAAA
>Ga0265330_10001450_pt1 | contig 13823 bp, 9 predicted proteins | sample 41919metaG_FD_202083 | JGI IMG/M metagenome (GOLD analysis project Ga0265330, IMG submission 202083) | Rhizosphere microbial communities from Carex aquatilis grown in University of Washington, Seatle, WA, United States - 4-19-19 metaG | ecosystem: Host-associated > Plants > Roots > Rhizosphere >... | reverse complement strand
CGTGTGCGCTTGGCCGCCACCTGGTTGCGCAGCTCGCGCAGATCCGCCCACGACGGCTCCAGCGCCAGCGCCTGGCGCAAAGCCTCGTCGGCGCGTTCCGCCTCGAAGCGACCGCCATGTAGCGCCAGGATCTGGCCCAGATGCCGCCAGGCCAGGGCGTGCGTGGGGGCTAGCTGAACCACGATGGTCAATTCCGCACTGGCGTCGTCCAGTTGTCCCAGGCGCTCCAGCACGCGCGCGCGCTCCCAGCGCGCCTCGTGCCAGGCAGGCCAGCGCGCGACCAGGGCATCCAGGATCTCGAGCGCGCCTCGCTCGTCTGCCATGACGTGTGCCTTGGCGAGGCGGTCGCGATCCTCGCGCGCGACAGCGGGAGCAGGCCAATCCTCCAACGCCCGGGCGCGCGCCTCGGCATCCACCTCGTCCATGAGCCTGGTCGCCCGCTGGCGTACCTGGACCGGCACTGTTGCCCGGCCCAGCCGCTGCAGGCGGGCGCGCGCATCGGCGGCCCGGCCCAAGCTGCGTTGCAGTTCGGCCAGCTTCAGCTCGATGTTCGCAGAGGCTTTGGCGTCTCCGGCCAGGGTCTCCAGGCCCTTTTCCAGAAGGGCGACCATCTCGTCGCGCCGCTGCCAGCGCATGGGATCGGTGCTCCACAGCTCGGCCAGGTTCACGTAGGCATAGAAGCGCCGCGGATCCAGCTCGATCGCTTGCCTGAAGAGCCGCTCCGCCTCCTCGCGCACACCGAGGTGGGTCAGGGTGTAGCCGAGATCGGTGGCAATCGCGGCGTTCTTGGCGTCCTTGTCGTGTGCCACACGCAACAGCTCGGCCGCTTCCCCCCACGAGCCTTCTTTGATCTTGGCCAGAGCTTTGCCCGCCAAGCGCTGGGCACCCGCGCGATCAAAAAGATCCGTCGTGCCCGCGCTGCCGGCCTCGCCCGCATCGGCCGTATCTGCGCCGGCATCCCCTCCCGCAGTGAGCGCCGGTGCGCTGGCGGCCGCGAGCAGGCAGACCAAGGCAATTCCCCGGGCGATCATGCCAGCTCCGCGCGCAGCTCGCGCAGCTTCAGTCCGACTTGATTGAGGCGCAGGTGCACCTTGCGCGCCGAACCCTGCGAACCCAATAGCTCCTTGGCCATGCGATCGAGATCGCCCTTGCAGCGCAAGAACGTCGCGCGCAGATACTGGCGCTCGACCTCGGCGCTGATGCGCGCAAAGGACGGCCGGCTGGGCAGCTCGATCTCCAGTCTGCGCCCATGGCCGGAAGTGGCAGCGCGAGGCTCGGCCAGAGGAGCCGCGCCGCCCACCAGCTTGTCCACCAGCTCGTCGGGAATGGCCAGCAGCGCCGGCGCCCGCTCGGCGCCATTTTGCGGCGCCTTGCCATCCAGCAGACGGGTCAGCGCGTGGACGAGCAGGTTGGTCGCCAGCAGGCGCAGCTCGCGGTGGTTGCCCGGCCAGTCGTGGCGCAACAGCCGATCGAGCGCGTCTCGGCTGACGAACACGGTGAAGGCATCCCGCCGCGCCAGCCGCGCCGTTGGCCGACCAATCGTGATCAGATTCTTTTCCTCGCAAAAGTCTTCGGGCGTGGGGAACTGGGCCAGGTACGCACGCAGCAGCGGCCGCAGGCCATCGCAGCGCAATGCCTCGAGCAAGGCAAAGCGCACCAGGTCGGGAAGATCCTCGCGCCGGCTGCGCAGAGGCGGCACGCGCAGGCGGGTGGCGGGATTGAGCCGCATATAGAGGTCAGCGCGAAAGCGACCCTGGCGGACCCAATCCTCGAGCGACTGGTTGGTAGCGGCCACCAGCCTGGGCGCGGCCGGGCGAGACCGCGTATCGCCCAGCCGGGTCACGGTCCCGCGCTCGAGAACCAGCAGGAGCTGCTTTTGCAGTTCCAGATCCAGGTTGGCAATCTCGTCGAGAAACAGCGTCCCGCCATGCGCCTGCTCGAACACGCCCGCGTGATCCTCGCTGGCCCCGGTGTACGCGCCCCGGCGTGCCCCGAATAGATGCGCAGGAAGGATGGTGCTCGGGATGGTGGAGAGATCGGTGACCACCAGCGCGCCCTTGGCGCCCGAGCGCGGGTGCAACACATGCTCGGCGAGAAAGCTCTTGCCTGTGCCGGTCTCGCCCTCGATCAGCACCGGCAAGGGCGAGCGGGCCAGGGTGACGATGGATCGGCGCAGCTCGCGCATGGCGCGGCTGCGGCCCCAAAACACGCTGCCCTCCTGTGCCGCCTCGGTCAGCGCCAGGGCGTGCTTGATCTCTGCGGCCAGGCTGCGGCTGTCGATGACTTCGTTTTCGCAGAAATGCAGCAGCGGATCGGGCGGCCGCGCGGCGCCCAAATCGGCCCCGGTGGTGGTCAACATGACCACCGGCAGGCTGGGATAGTCGCGGCGCAGGCGTTCCAGGATGAGGAGTCCCTGCCGTCGACGCAGTTGTTCCAGCGCCTGCTTGCGCGCCCGCGGCTCGTGGGGAAGGTCGCTCTTGTCCTCGGGCAAAAGGCGCTCCTCGGGCAGCGCAAAGTGCAGGTCCAGCACCACCAGGTCGGGCAAGGCGGGCAGACGCGCCAGGATCTCGGCCGCCTCGCCATAGTCGTGCGCACACTTGAGCGGGCAGCCGCGATCGCGCTCCTCGCACACCTGGCAGGGCACGGTACGATCGCAGCGGGTGATGGTGTCGAACTCGGGCAACTGGCGATGACACATCTCCACGGTTTGGTCGCGATCGTCGATCACCAGCAGGCGGGGCATGGCTAGCGATCTTTCCCTGCAAGATTGGCGGCCAAGTCTTCGAAGGCCGGCTCCAGCGCCAGAACGCCCTGCACATCGTCCTTCTCGGCTGCGCGCAGGGCGGCCAGCAGCGCGGCCTCGAATGTGGCCAGCGCAGCATGCGCCGGCGCGGGTGCGTCCGCGCGCAAGCCGGCCCAGATCGCCTCGGCAGAAGCCGGGGTGCCCTCGTCGTCCGCCAGCCGCGCCAGCAGTTCGCCCGGCTGCACCGGGCCACCCATGTCCTTGCGATCGTGGGCCGGCCACAGCACGCGCTTGACCAGGTCGTGTCGCAGGCAGCGCAGCCAGTCGTTCCAGCCCATGTCGGTATTCTATAGATATTGCTCTACCAAAGATAGAGCCGGCCACCATCGCCGCGGATTCACGCGAAAATGCTGGGGAACGCGGCTTCGAGGAAGCCGGCACAGGGCCTGCAAAAGCCCCGGTTGTCCCGTCCGCGCCGGACGGAAACCACCAAAGGAGACACCATGTTGCTCACCATCGTCCCTATCATTCTCGCCACAGCCACCCCGCCATCTTCCACCGCTTCCTCTTCCGCCGCTTCCCCGGTCGAGGCCAAACTCGTCATCGGTTCGGCCGTGGTCAACCGGCAGGTCGAGCCGCTGAAGGATGCCGACACCCTGTCAGCCGGCCAGACCGTCTATGCCTGGACCCAGACCAGCGGTCCGGGCGGCGGCTTCATCGAGCATGTCTGGTACTGTGACGGCAAGGCCGTGGGCCGCCACTACCTGCCGCTGGGCGAGGCCAAGCACTGGCGCACCTGGAGCCGCCACAAGTTGGGCGCAGGCGCGTACCGGGTCGAGGTCCTGTGCCCTGACGGCAAGAAGTTGCAAGAGGCGACCTTCAGCGTGGCCGCAGCCGACTGACCGTCACTTGACCTGACCAGGAAGGAGAATTGCGATGAATCCAAAATGCTTGTTCCTCTTCGCCCTGCTCGTGCCCGCGCTGGCCCAAGCCGATGCGGAAAACAGCCCGGCCCCGTCCTTCGGGCTGTTCCTGCCGTCCGACAAGGCGCCCATCCCGCTGCCGCTGGCCGGGACCAAGGTGCGCGGCACTTTGCGCGGATTCGTCGCCGAGGTCGAGGTCACGCAGACCTACGTGAATCCCTACGCGGAGGCCATCGAAGCCATCTACGTCTTCCCGCTGCCCGAGCGCGCGGCGGTGCACAGCATGACCATGCTGGTGGCCGAGCGCGAGATTGTCGCCGAGATCAAAACCCGCGACGACGCCGAGCGCGTCTACGAGGAGGCGGTGAAGAGCGGTCACACGGCCTCGCTCATGACCCAGGAGCGGCCCAACATCTTCACCCAGAAGGTGGGCAACATTCCGGCGGGCCAAAAAGTCGAGGTCAAGCTCAGCTACGTGGAGGCCCTGCCCTACCAGGAGGGCGTGTCGTCCTTCGTATTCCCGACCGTTGTGGGACCGCGCTTCATTCCAGGAGATCCCGTCAAACGCCCCGATCTGCAGCCCCATGCGCGCTATGTGGACACCGACCGCGTGCAGGACGCCAGCCGCATCTCGCCGCCCGCTCTGGGCGAGAACGAGACCAGCGCCCACCGCATCGACCTTGAATTACAGGTCGAGCCAGGCATGCCTATCCGCTCGCTCACTTCGCCATCGCACAAGATCGACATCGACCAAAACAATCCTGGCACGGCCCGCGTGACGCTGGCGCCAAGTGATCGCTTCCCCAACAAAGATTTCATTCTTCACGTGGACGTGCGCGGGGCGCAGCCCAAGGCCACGGTGCTGGCGCACCGGCAGAGCGGCGACGGGTACTTCACCGTGGCCCTGCAGCCGCCCGCGCGGCCCAAGCAGGCCGACATCTCGCCCAAGGATCTGTTCTTCGTCGTCGACACCAGCGGCTCGATGAACGGCGCGCCGGTCGAAGCCGCCAAGGCCATGGTACGCGAATCGCTGCGCCACATGAACCCGCAGGATCGCTTCACCATCATGCGATTCTCCGATCACGTCTCCGCGCTGTCGGCCGGGCCCTTGCCCAACACGCCCGAAAACGTCGAGCTGGGCCTGCGCTTCATCGATCGCATGTCCGGTGAAGGCGGCACGCAGATGCTGAATGGAATCTTGCGCGCCCTGGAAGGCGAGCCGCAGCCGGACCGCATGCGCGTGGTGTTCTTCCTGACCGACGGCTACATCGGCAACGACGCCGAGATATTGGAGGCCGTGACCACGCGCAACCAGGCCAAGGCGCGCCTGTTTGTCATGGGCGTGGGCAGCTCGGTCAACCGGCATCTGCTCTCGGGCGTGGCGCGGCTGGGCCGCGGCGAAGTGCAGTTCATGCGCACCGACGAGCCGGTGGCGCCCTTTGTCGAGAAGTTCTACCGCCGCGTGCGCAACCCGGTTTTGACCGACATCCAGCTTCAGTGGACCGGTCTGGACGTATACGAGCAAACGCCCGCGCAGATCGGCGATCTCTTCGACGGGCAGCCGGTTCTCGTGCATGGCCGCTACCGCAACCCCGGCAGCGGAAAGCTGATCATCACGGGCCGCATCGGCAGCAAAGACTACGAAGCCAAGATCGCCGTGGAGTTCCCGGCCCAGGCCAGTCGGCCCGAGGTCGCCAATTTGTGGGCGCGCGCCCGCATAGGCGAATGGACCGACGAGGAGAACCTGCGCCCGGGCACGCGCAAGGACGACATCACGCGCATGGCCCTGCAACACTCGCTCATCAGCGCGTACACCGCGTTCGTTGCGGTGGATCGTGATCATGTCGCGCGCAATCCGGCCGAGCCGCTGATTCCAGTGCAGCAGCGCCTGCCCCTGCCCGAGGGTGTCAGCCGGTTGGCCCTGGCCGAGCTGTCGCGCCACGAGATCCCGCCCGGCGATCCCGTCATCGACATCGCCGCGCCTAGCGACGCGCGCCGGGTGACCGCGTACTTCCCCTTCGGCCTGGTCAAAGAGCTGACCTTCGACGGCCAGCGCGCGCGCTGGCGCGGTCGTTTCCTGGTGCCCGAGGGCGTACCCGACGGTGCCTACACCATCCTCATCGTCATCGAACTGGCTGACGGCAGCACCGTCGAGCGGCGCGAGCCGTACCTACTGGACAGCCACGCCGACGATTTTTCCGTCGAGCTTTCACCCAAGCCCGCGCGTGCCGGCAAGCTGGTGGCCATCACGATCGACAGCGTGGAGCCCGCTGACGAAGTCTACCTACACTGCCCCGAGCTGGGCTGGCAACGCCTGGTGCTGGCGAGCAAAGACTTCGTGACCTGGATCGCGCGACTGCGCGTGCCCGCGGGCACGACGCCGGGTGAGTACCGCATCATGCTGGTGGTGCGCGACCGCGCGGGCAACCGCGCCGAACAGTGGCAGTCGCTGACCGTGAACGCGGGGGCGCAGTAGTCATGGCAAGTCTCGGGCGCAAGGGCGCACGGGTCGTGGCTCCCGCGGCCTGGATCTGCGCCAGTTCCCTGGCCCTGGCGCAGACCGGGCCGTCCACCGCCGGTGCGCCCGCGCCCGAGCTTGCGCTACAAAGGCAGTTCACCTTCACCGGCGAGGTGCGCGCGCTCCTGCTGGTCGACGACGAAGTGTGGGCAGCCACCGGCGGCGGGCTGGCCATCCACCGCCGCAGCGACGGGGCGCATCTGCGCACAGTGACCAGCGGCGATGGGTTGCCTGGCAACAGCCTGCGCAGCCTGGCCCGCGCAGATGAAAATCACGTGATCGTTGGTGGCGATTTCGGAGCCGCCGTCGTCGATCTGCAGAAGCTGACCACGCACAACGCAGGCGCCATTGCCAAGCTGGACTGCGAGCGCGGCTGCATGCGCTTCGATCCGGTTTACGCGATCCTTTCCGATGCGCAGGGGCTGTGGCTGTTGCGCCATCAGAGCGGCCTGCAGCGCTGGGTGAAGAAGAGCGACGAATCTTGGGTTCGCGCCGTGACCGCGAGTGGGCCTGGCGCCTGGCGCGCGTTGGCCGAGGGTCCGGTGCTGGCTGGCCTGGATGGTCGGCTGCTCTTCCAGAATTCGACGGGCAAGACGGCGGCCGCCTTTGCCCTGCCCTCGCCCGTGCTGGCCTTGCAGGCCCGGCACAACGACGTGATTGCAGCCACGGGTGAAAAGCTGCTGCAGGTGCGGCCCGACGGGCTGCGCACTTTGGTCGTTCAGGCAGCGGGCGCCAGTGGGTCGGTCGCGGCTTCCGCGCTGTCGGCGGTAGATTCAGATGGCTCGTTGATGGTGGGCACGACCCGCGGCGAGGTGCTGGCACTTCGGCAAGACAGACTCGAACGCGTGCTCGACGGTCTGCCCGGTCGGATCACCGCCATCGCCACCGACGGTCCGCGACTCTGGCTGGGCGCGGGCCGAGCCGGTCTGCACCTGGCTTCGCCCGGCTCGCCTGCACGGGCACTGCGTCCGGACAACGAAGTTTGCGACAACCATGTTGTTGGGATTCTGAAATTCCGCGATCGCCTGGTGGCCGCCACGTTCGACCAGGGTGCCTGCTATCTGGACGACAGAGGCTGGCACGCCATTGCGGACTTGCCCTCGCCCATGCTGCACGGGCTGGGCAGCGACGGACAGGATCTCTTCCTGGCCACATCCAACGGCATAGCTCGCCTCGACGGACGCATGCAACCGCGGCCCTTTGGCTGGAACGATCCAGCCGTGCTTCGCTGGACGGCGCAGTCAGCGGCCACCGCCGTCGCCCAGATCGATTCCACCGCGCTCGCCATCACCTCGGCGTACGGGCTCGTACAAGTTCGGCGAACCGGTGAACTGCTGCAAGCCACCTTCACCACACATCGCGCGGGCGTTCCGCTCAAGCAGACCGGCGTGACCGCGGCCGCGGGCGAGATCTGGGTGTCCAGCGAAACCCAGGGTGTAAAAGCCATGGGCCTGGCTGGCCGTCCGCCGCGTCTCTTTCAGGATCCGGTGGATCTCCCGGAAAACTGGGTCACTGCCGTGGCTGCTGTGAACCAGGACGAGTTGTGGGTCGGCACCTGCCAGCGCGGGGTTTCGCGCCTGCAGAAAGGCAGCCGCCAGTTCATCGACAAGAGCAACCTGCTTGCCGACAACATGGTGGTGGCCATCGTGGCTGACCAGCGCGGCGCCTTCATCGGCACTCTGGCCGGCCTGACCTTCGCCGCCAGCCAGGGAACTTCTGGCAAGAGCTACGGCTGGGACGCGGGCATTCCTGACCCGCGCTCCTCGGCACTGTTGCGGGTCGAAAACCAGCTATGGCTGGGCACCGAGGCGGGCTTGGCGCAGTACCGAATCCGCTAGATTGCCCACTTCGCCAGGTGGGCCGGCGTCGCCTCGTCGTCGAGGACCAGACGCATCTCGCGTCTGAGATCCCCAGGGTGGACCGGCTTGCCGATGAAGTGCGCCCCGGGGTCCAGCACGCCGTGGTGGACGATGGCGTCGTCGGTGTAACCCGACATGTAGAGAACCCGCAGCCTCGGACAAGGCTTCACCAGACGGCCGGTCAGTTCTTTGCCGCTCATTTTGTGAGCAGGTCGTCGAAATCGTGGGCGCCCCCGCCGGCCAGCCGGCCGATGGATTCCATCCGCTGCGCGACCCGAAGCCGTTCCTCGGTCTGCCGCCTTTCAGTCACGTCGCTGAAGACAACCGCGAAACGACCGGCTTCCGTGCGCCAGGCATGCACGTCAAGTTGCTTGCCCAGTGTCTCCACGCGGTTCTCGATCCGTTCCGCGACGCCGGTCCGCACCACCCGGCCGTACGCTTCGATCCATTGCGACTCGATTCCCGGGAGGACTTCCTTGACCGTCCGACCCACCAACCCCTCGGCGGGCAGACCGGTCAATCGCGTAAAAGCCGGGTTGATCTCCAGGTAGCGAAAATCGACGGGCTGCCCGGCCTCGTCGTCGATCATTTCACAAAGCGCGAAGCCCTCGGCCATGGTTTCAAAGAGGCTTCTGAAACGCTGCTCAGCGCTCTGGCGCGCCAGCTCGGCGCGTTTGCGTTCGACGATGGTCCAGGCCACGTCGGCCAGATGGGAGACGATTCGAACATCGCCTTCGTCGTAGTCGCTAGCCTTGTTGCCCACTCCGATGATGGCCACGACGAGGTTGAAGCGCATCACCGGCACGACCAACTCACGCGTGATGGCAGCGTGTCCCGCGGGCAGCCCTTTGCGGTGCGGAAGCGAGGCGTAGTCGTTGTGGATCACCGGCCGTCGCTGATGCACGCAGTCCACCCAAACACCGGCCTGTTCGATCGGGTAGTGGCTGCCCGGGCCCTGGGCCGTGCAAAATTCGCTCACGGTTCGCCTGGACCAGGCCTGCAACGACAGCGTGTTCTGGTCAGGCTCGACGAAGTGGTAGAAGCCGACCGGGCTGTCGGTCAACGCCCCGACCATGTCCAGCGTCTCTTGCAGCAGCTCGGGAAGTGAGTGCTCGGCTGCATAGTCGAGCAGGACCATGCGAAAGCGAAGCGTCTCTTCGAGACGTCGGCGCTCGGTCCTGTCGATGACAACGACCCGACACTCGCGGCCACTGTCATTCGAGATCACGGCCTCCATGTGCACCCAGAGTGGCGCGCCCGTCTTCGGACAAAGCGCGACCTCGCAAACCTGTTTGGCCTGACCCTCGAAGACGGTTTGAAGCAAATAGTTGAAGGTGGGGCGACACTCGACTGAAACAAAGAGCCCGAAACGCGCCCCCACCAGCCGGGCGCGCTCCATACCCAGCAGGCGCGCCCCTGCCAGATTGGCCTTCTGGATTGTCCCGCCGCGGTCGAGCGTCAGGTAGCCAGTGGGCGCGAAGTCGTAGAGATCAGTCTGGCGCTGCAGACTGTCTTCCAGTTCCGCCCGCGCCGCCTGCAATTCCTCGTTCTGCAACTCCAGTTCAATCTGGTGGACCCGCAGTTCGTGAACCAGACGCGTCACCTCTTCCGCCTCGAGGCCGGGGAGTGACCGGCTCGATCTCCTCTTCAGACGGTCCTCCGCCCGAGCGCGCAATTCCGCGTCGTACCCTGGCTTGCCCTCCCTGTCCATCATCCCCGCCACCAATTCGAAAGGATCAAACAGACCCGGCTAGGAGGATGCGTTCGCCGTTCCAGAGCGCTCGCGTCGAACTTCTGCCTGCCGTGTGGGCTCCCGAAGTGTCCACGTCATCGCCTCTACCGCAAGTGGCCAGTACCCAATGTCCCCCCAACATCTGGGCTAGAGCCTACGCCGTTCGCTCGGCTTGTCACGAATGATTCGCCGCTGTCCCATGGCCCCCTGCTTTCCGCATTCAGATCCGAGACGGGCTGGGACTAACGCTATGGCCCAGCCTCCATGCAGAGCAGGGCCCTAGACACCGCGATCCTGGTATTATGGGGGAATGTGCATCAAGGCCATCCAAGGATCTTCTTTCGCCGCACAGTTTGCACTCCTCCTTGCGCTGGGAGCTGCGGCTGGCTGCTCCTCAGGAAACGGTAGCCCGGGGACGACAGCGGGTACCCCTGCCGGAAGTGGCGGCGCTGGACAAAGCGCCGGGGGATCGACTGGCGCAGCCGGCGCTGGCGGGGTTGCCACCACTTCAGCGGCGACCGGCGGCGCGACGAGTTCCAGCAGCGCTGGCGGAAGCGTAGCAACGGGCGGCACGTCAGCTGCAACCGGTGGCGTGGCTACCAGCACTGGCGGCACTGTGGCCAACACCGGTGGCGCGGCCACAGGCGGCGCAATCGGCGGTACGACGCTAAGCACGGGTGGCGCGGCCACAGGCGGCGCAACCGGTGGTACGACTGCCAGCATCGGCGGTACGGCCGCGGGCGGAGCAGTCGGCGGCACGGCGAGCAGCAGCGCTCCAGGCGGCACAACCACAGGCGGAAAGACCGGCGGCACGACTGGCAACACGGGTGGCGCGGCCACAGGTGGAAAGACCGGCGTCACCGCAGGAAGCACCACTGTGGGTGGAACGACAGCAGGCGGAGGGACATCCAGCGCAGCAGGAAGCGGCGGTGGAGGCGCGGCGGGTGGAAGCACGCTCATCGGCGGACCTGGTCCGGCCGCTCAGTTGATTTCCACGAGTGGCGTCGACTGGGGCAAGTTGGTGATCGACTCAACCATCGCTGGCAAGACCTCCTTTGGCTCCACCTATCCCGAGGGCCTGATTCTGCACGGCATGTACCAGACGTACAAGCGACTCAAGGTTTCGAGTCCCACCGACGCCACGAAATACCTCACCTTCATCACGACATCGGCTGACAAGTGGGGCGTTGCCGACGGCACCAGCCTCGACAACATCATGCACATGACGGCGCTGTGTGACGCCTATGAAGCCACGCAAAAAGCCAGCTACAAGGGCTTTGCGGATTCGACCCGAGCCATCTTCAACACCTACCCCACGGTCCCTCCTGTCAATGGAGCCTTCTGGCACGCCAACAATGGGACGCGCGACTACCAGCTTTGGGGCGACGGTGTCTTCATGTCGCTGTCTTTCCTCACTCGCTATGCCACGGTTTTCAACGATCCGACTGTGTACCCCATCGCTGAAAACAACCTGACCGTCACGGCGTCGCACCTGAAGAATTCGGCGACCGGTCTCTTCTGGCATGCCTACGATGACAGCGGCAAAGCGACGTGGGCACAGCCAACGACCAAGTCCAACCAAATAAGCTGGGGCCGGGCCATGGGATGGTTCTCTTTGGCCAGCGTAATGACCCTGGAAATGCTGCCTGCCAACGATCCGGGTCGAGCTCAGATAGAATCGATTCTCAAAGATCTCCTCACCGCGGTGGCCAAATACCAGGATGCGACGACCGGCCGGTGGTTCCAGGTTGTCGACATGGGAACCAATGCACAGGACTGGGTCGAGACGTCATGCTCCAGCATGTACAGCTATGCCATCTGGTGGGCCTATCAGCATGGGCTGCTGGATGCGAGCTACGCCGCTGTGGCCACCAAGGGTTTCAATGGCGTCATGCAGATGGTGACCAAGAGCGCCACCAACACGACCACCATTGCCAAAATCTGTACGGGCCTCAACGCCTCGGCCGCCGTGACCGACTACTTCAGCCACCCGACGGCATCGAACGACCAGCATGGAATCGGCTCGTTCTTGCTGATGTGGGAAGGAATGCAGTAGCCGAGCGACGGCCATTCACCAACGCCGCCGGCAGTCCGGTTTCAGTCTGACGCTGACGAGTCGGCCGCCGCCTCTGCATCGAGCGCGCTTTCGCCGCCAGCGTCGGCTGCGTCCGCCGCGACTGTGGGAACGTCGCTCGATGCGTCTGGCTTCACCAGCGGACCGGCGGCGTCCTGACCCGTGCTGCCTCCTGTACCTGGATTGGAATTCTGGCAAATGCCGTTGCCCGGCGACCCGGTGGGCTCGCAGAAGAGACCACTCGCACAGTCTGAGTTGATCTGGCAACGATCGCCTTCTCCCTGGCTGCATCCAACGAAGAGCAAAAGAGAGCCCGCAAGGGCAAAGGCCAGATTCATCGCACGAAGGCTCGACGACATGGTTGGGTGGGTTAGCACGGGTGACAGGGTTTGTGAAGGCCGGAAGCGTCGGGCCTATGCTAGCCTGCGCCCATGGGACGTCGTCCGATACTGATCGCGGTCGTTTTTGTCTCGGCTTGCGTGGGGGCGCTCAGCCTGCGGGCCGCCGAGAAAGCCACCCGAAAACTCTCTGCCACCGAGCGCGAGGCGCGCACGTTTCTTGAGACCGTGACCGGCCTGTTGCAGCCGCTCAATACCGTGGCCAACCAGGCAGCCTGGGTCGCCGCCACCGACGTCAGCCCTGAGCATACCGCAGCGCGGGCCGCGGCCGAGAAAGCGGCGGCAGCGGCCACCGGCTCCAAGCTCGTCATCGCGCGCACGGGAGCTTTCCTGGCCAAGCCGAGCGAGCTCTCCGATCTTAGTGTGCGCCAGCTGCGCAAGCTGCAACTGGCCGCGGCCGAGAACCCCGGCACCATCCCCGAGGTGGTCAGCCAGCGCATCGAGGCCGAGGCCCGTCAGTCGGCTGTGCTCGACAGCTACATCTTCTGCCTGCAGCCGTTGGCAGGCGGAAAGTGCGGCCGCCCCACCTCGGCCAATGAGATCGATCAGATCCTGCGCACGTCGCGCGTGCTGGCCGAGCGCGAACGCGCCTGGACGGCCTCCAAGGAAATCGGCCGCCCGCTCAAGTCTGGCCTGATTGAGTTGCAGGCCCTGCGCAACCAGATCGCGCGCGCCATGGGCTACCCGTCGTTCTTCGCGCTGCATGTTGCCGATTACGGCATGACGGTCGACGAGGTCATGGCTCTCATGGACGCCACGCTGGAGGCGGGCAAGCCGCTCTACGACGGTCTGCACTGCTTTGCCAAGCACGCCCTGGCCGACCGATACAAGAAGGCTGTGCCCAAGCTGATTCCCGCGCACTGGCTGGGCAATCGCTGGGCGCAGGAGTGGCCCGGCTTGGTCGAAAGCGCGAGCCTGGATCCCTTGTTCAAGGGCAAATCGCCCGAGTTCATCGTGCGCACCGCCGAGGACTTCTACGTGTCGCTGGGCTTCCCGCGCCTGCCCGAGATCTTCTGGAAGAAGTCGGACCTCTTCCCGGTACCGGCCAATTCGCCACGCAAGAAGAACGCGCACGCCACCGCCTGGCACATCGACGGCGAAAGCGACGTGCGCTCGCTCATGAGCGTGGAGGCGAACGCGCAGTGGTTCGGCACGGCCCACCACGAGTTGGGCCACATCTACTACTACTTGTCCTACGCCACGCCCGAGGTGCCGTACCTGCTGCGCGCCGGGGCCAACCGCGCCTTTCACGAGGCGGTGGGTGAGCTGGCGCGCCTGGTGAGCCAGCAGCCGGCCTATTTGCGCAAGCTCGGCCTCGTCCGCGCCGGACAGGAGCCCGACACATCGGCCGCGCTCTTGCAATCGGCGCTTCAGTCGATTGTGTTTCTGCCCTTTGCCGCCGGCACCGTGACCCACTTCGAGCGCGATCTCTACGAGCACGATTTGCCGGTGGCCGAATGGCAAGACCGCTGGTGGCAATACGTGTCCACGTACCAAGGCGTGGTGCCGCCCGGCAAGCGCGCCGCCGATCTTTGCGACGCCTGCACCAAGACCCATATCAACGACGATCCGGCCC
>Ga0265330_10001447_pt1 | contig 13849 bp, 6 predicted proteins | sample 41919metaG_FD_202083 | JGI IMG/M metagenome (GOLD analysis project Ga0265330, IMG submission 202083) | Rhizosphere microbial communities from Carex aquatilis grown in University of Washington, Seatle, WA, United States - 4-19-19 metaG | ecosystem: Host-associated > Plants > Roots > Rhizosphere >... | reverse complement strand
TGGTAGTTTCCCGGCCCGCCGCTGGTTGGCTTGTTGGCACAGCTCAAAGATAGAAACGCGAGCATGCTGGCGAAGACATAGGCGCAGGAGATACGGAGCGGGCGAAGCATGTGAAGACTCCTTGAAAGGGAACAAGCCACACTAGCAGCCCGCCGCCGCATACTCCATCAGCCAGACGAGGGAGTTTCAGATCGCGCTGCCACTTGCTCTACGTGGCGGAGCACGGCGCGGGCGTTCATCGCGCGGGCGTATACGTAGAGCGCTGCAGGCAAGTCATCATCAAGGGCGGCCTCGCTGACGCGCAAATGCTTGCTCACGGCAAAGATCACAGTCTGTGGCAGCCCCTGGCGTGCCAGCTCGATGCGCTTCCAGACGGCGTCGCGGCTCCAGAAACCGAGGACCTCCAGGTAGACGCGCTGACCGGTTTCCTGATGCAGGAATTCCAGGTCGGGCATGCACTGCCCGACGCCCGGCAAGTCAAGGATCGTGCCGCAGGGACTCGGTCGCCAGGGACCGGGCTGGGCGGAAAGATCGGCCAGTAGGGCGGCAACCTCATCTGGAAGCTCATTGGCCGGCGCATGTTCGCATTCGGGCGCTGGCCGTCCATCGGAGAACGGTCCGGCCAGTGGGCCGCGCAGGGCATAGCGTAGCGGTTGCCGGTCGCGGCCCCAGCGCAAGTCGGCCTCGATGGCGACGCGATCGCAGGCCATGAGCGCGGGCAAGGCCAGGGCGAGCTGCAGGCCGTACTTGGTGACCGATTCGAACAGGCTGTAGGGTCCGTCGATGTGCAGGCGATACCCCGTGTTCTTGGGCAGTTTTTCGATGCGATGGAGCAGCCGGAGAAATTTGAGCTTGTGGAAAAGCCGGCGGTAGGCAAAGGGCGTCGCGCTCCACACCGTGGCCCGCACCGCGAGCGCACGCAGCAGAACTGCCTGGTGCTGGGCCAGGTGGTGCTCGGCCAGCAGAGCCTCTGGTGAAAGCAGGCGTGCCTCGCGCAGAATGTGGGCGTCGGGCAAATCGGCAAAGAGCGCCCGCTCGACGGCGTCGCTCGGCAGACCCTGCTCAGCTGCGCTGGCCGCCAGGATGGCCGCTCGATCAAAGGTCGCTTGCTCAGCCTCGCGGCGGGCCGTGGCAGCGCGGGTGAAGAGCAGACGTCGCAATTTCATCGGATCATGGGCCGCGTCCTCTTCGAATTCGCAGCGGTCGACGATCAGCTTGAGCAACCCGCGGGCCAGGCGTTGTTCACGCGGCTCGGCGTCGACCGCAGCGCAGGCCTCCAGAAAGGCACCGCGGGTTTGCCCGACATGCGCGCGCGCTAGGTCGAGATAGGCGGTGGCCAGTTCGAGCGCCCGCGGCCGATCCGCGTCGGACAATGGCACCACGACCAGACTGTCACCCCGTCGGTGTACGTGCACGAGATCAGCGGTAAGCAATGTGTTCGCGCCTCCGCTGGCTGGTGAAGGCCTCGCTGGTTCCGCCTGCGATCAACTCGTACAAAATGGCCCGCTTGCCATCACGCTTGCGCAGGATGCGGCCCAGACGCTGCACATGCTCGCGCACCGAGCCGCTGCCTGACATGACGATGGCCACGTTGGCCTCGGGCACGTCCACGCCTTCGTTGAGCACCTTGGAGGTGGCGATGGCGGTGTAGCGGCCCTTGGACAGGCCGTCGAGGATTTCGCTGCGCTCGCTCACCCGGGTCTGGTGGGTGATGGCGGGCAGGAGAAATCTTCGGGCCACCAAGTGAACGGTCGCGTTGTCTTGGGTGAAGATGATGGCGCGGTCGCGGCGATGCTGGTGCAGCAGTCGTTCCACATAGTCCAGCTTGGCCGGCGTGGTGAATGCGATGGCGCGCTGGCGGCGGTAGGCATCGAAAGCGCGCCGGCCCTCGGCATTGCGCGAGGATCGGATGATGAATTCGGTCCACCCACGTGGACTGGCCATGGAAATTCCGTTGTCGTCGAGAAACTGCCGATACAGCGCTCTCTCAGCCGCGTATTCGGCCCGCTCGGCCGGTGAGAGATCGACGACCACCCGTACGGTTTCATAGCCCGACAGATAGTCACCCGAGAGGGCGACGATGTCTTTGCGGTAGACGATGGGACCGATGAGGTCGGCAAACGCGTCGCCGGCTTCTTCGGGCGCCAAGCCATCCGTGGTCCAGGTGTCGCGTTCGGGGGTGGCGGTCAATCCCAGGCGGAAGGGTGCAATGGCCAGCCGAGCGGCCAACGAGTAGCTGGCGCTGGGCAGGTGGTGGCATTCGTCGAACACCAACAGCCCAAAGCGCGCACCCAGGTTTTCCATATGCAGATAGGCCGAGTCGTAGGTGGTGACGGTGAGCGGCCGCAGGTCGTATTCGCCGCCGCCGATGATACCCACCGGCGCACCAAATGTGGCCAGCAGGCCGTCGTACCACTGGCGCACGAGATCGAGGGTCGGCGTGACCACCAGGGTACTGCGCCGACGCAGGTCGATTGCCATGTGGGCCACCAGGGTCTTGCCGGCTCCCGTGGGCAAAACCACCACGCCGCGGCCGCCAGCGGCCTGCCAGGCCGCAAGGGCCTCGTTTTGGTAGGGCCGCGGTTCGCGCCGAACCGCCGCGCCGGTGGCAAGGGTTTCGTATTTCCTGGCTTGATCGAGATAGGCGATTTTCAGGCGGAGCAGCGTGTGAATCAGCCCGGCATATGCCGAGGCCGGCGCACGAAAGCAGGCCGTGCGTTCATCCCAGACGCATGCGGACGGCAGGCCGGCGAAAGCGGCCGGAACCCCGGCGATTTCAAGTGTGCCAGCGCGAAAACGAATTTCGACCGCGGTGGGATCGGTCGGCGACGGGATTGCGGTCACAGCGGGCCGTTACAGCAACTCGTCGAGCCGCTCGCCCACGTATTCCACATAGCCGCGGCACTGCGCGTGCACGCGTTCGCGATAGGCTGTTGGGGAAGCCGGATCGTTAAAGTCCAGGCCGGTCAGGGCAAAGCAGTTGTCGCTGCCGAAACGGGCGCGGAAACCATCCACCAGCGACTGCACTTTCTTGACCAAGACGTTGCGGTCGTCGCCCAGCTTGTCCCGGCCAAAGGCCGCGCTCAACACCAGCACGCCCCCGGTGAGCGCCCCGCACACGGACTGGGTACGGCTGAGCCCGCCGCCAAACCCGGTGGCGATGCGCGGAATCAGGTCGTTCTGCCGGCCCAGCCGTTGCATCCCGGCCACGGCCACGGCCTCGGCGCAACTAAGGCCCGTGTCGAAAATTTCGAGTGCGAGCTTCGCGGTCGACATGGGACGATGCTAGCGCATGCACGCTGGGTGAGTCAGCAGGATTGACGCCATCCAGGCGATCTCCGGTGCGCGGTGTGCCGCGTTCCATGACATTCTGCCTGGTATGCGTGCAACGGTCGTCGTCGCCGCGGCGCTGCTCCTCGGGCTTGTGGCCTGGGACTTCGCTGCTGCCACTACCTTCGCGGGAGACGACTATCTGTTTCTGGCCTTCGCCCGCCTGGAACCTAATCCGCTCGTGGCTTTTGTGCGCGACATGCACGGCGGCGAATACTATCGGCCTGTGCCCATGTTGCTGTGGGGATTGCTCGATCGGGCGGGGCAGGGGGCGATGTGGCCGTTCGCCCTGGCGGGATTTCTCCTGCACGCGGGAAGCGCGGCGCTGGTCGTGGCGCTTGGGCGTGGGGTTGGGTTCAGTCTGCGGGTCTCGTTAGCGGCCGGGGCGCTATTCCTGGTGGCGCCAGCCCAGCGTGAGGCCGCGCTCTGGTTTTCGGCCAGCACCGATCTGTTGGCCACGGTCGCAACCCTGGCCGCGTTGGTTTGCCTGCTGCGCGCGTCGCCAGGTTGCCGGGTGGCATCAGTCGGCCTGGCGGGGCTGGAGTATTTCTCGAAGGAAACGGCGTTGGTACTGCCGGTGCTTGGGGTGGCGGCACTTTGGGGCAAATCCGGGAAAGGAGTGAATCCTGCTGGCCGAGCGATCACAGAGTGGGTTCGCGCGTTGGTTTGGCCGGTGCTACCTCATTTTGTTGTCGCGGGTGGGTACCTGGCGGCCAGGTTTGCCGTGCTCGGTGGCTTGGGTGGAGCCAACGATCCGGTGGCGCCGTGGTGGGGGCGAGGGCTGCAGATGCTGGGAGGCTTGGTTCACGCGGTGACGGCGTATGCTCCGCTGTCCGACGGGCTGGCGTGGCTTGTCGGCGGATGTGCCTTGCTCACTACGGGCGCGCTTGCGGTGCGGGCTGGTCGCGTGGAAACCTCGCAGGAACCCGCTCAGGGCTCCCATGTCAGACGACGAGGCTGGTTCCCGATGATCTGGACGCTTCTGGCCTGCCTGCCGTTGCCGTTGGCTGGTTGGGTGGTGGGCGCGCGCTATTTCTACCTGCCCGCGGTCGGCCTGATGTTCATGCTGGCCCTGGCGCTTGATACGCCAAGGTCGGTGGGCGCGGTGGTTGCCGTCGGCCTTCTGGCGGTCGTTGGCCTGGGCTCGACGGCCGCCCGTATGGATGAGGTTCGTCGCTACCGGGCGATTGTGGCCGCCGCCGCCGCCGCCGTGGAAGAGGGTGCTCAGGCGGGGCACTCGATTTTCCTGGTGCGAAACGCGGTCAAGGATCTGGACCTGGCGCTCAAGCTGACCACATCGGTGGGGCGGATTTCGCGACCGATTCTCGTGATTCCCGATGTGCCGGCCTCGTTTGTCTGGATGCCCGACGCGCTGGCCGAGCGGACGAGATTTCTCCTCGCAGAGCCCCCGTTGCCGCCCACCGGGGCTTACCGCTTTGGCCGCCAGCACATCGTGGGTCTGGCCCGGCGGGAAGAGTCCCCGGATCTTGACGATGTGCTCGCCCGACTGCCGGAACTCCGCTTCATCAAATTGGTCGCGGATAGTCGCGGTCAGGTCACCGGTCGCGATCTGACCGAATCATCCCCGTAGGCCGCTGGCACAGGTTGGGAAATGTAGCCGCCCGCGACAGGCTGGCGTAGCATGGAGAATCGGGAGAACACACCAACTCCATGGCAAAGGCAAGTCAGAATCATTTGGAACTGATCAAGGTCGCGGTGTCGCTGGCCCAGAAGCGAACCTTCGACCACCTGCTGTACGTGGGCGATCTTTTGCTGCCCGAGGAGGTTTTTCGCGGCAAATCCCGGGCGCGCAAAAAACTGGCCCAGGCGGTAGTCAGTGAAGCCCAGCGCGCCGTGGTGGAAGCGGCGGGCGTGCCGGTGATTCCGCTGCCCCAGTATGACCTCGGGCGGGCGGAGAAGCTGAAGCTGGCGCTGGTCAGCGGGATCGCGCGCGGGCTGTACGCCGAAGGCGATGTCGTCGTAGCGCTGCTTTCCGCGCGTCCAGTGGGCAAGCCCGATTCGATCCTGGTGGTCAATGTGGGCCCCGACGAAGAAGATGTGGGCTTCGGCTTCTTGCGGACGGAAGGCGTGCAGCCGGAGATTCTTGAGGCGCTCATCGACCTGGCGGTTACCATCGGCGTTGAAGGCTGGGAGGGCCGTCCCGTGGGCGCCCTGTTTGTGATTGGCGATTCCAACAAAGTCATGGAGCAATCGCGCCCGCTCAGCCTCAACCCGTTCCAGGGCTATTCCGAGGACGAGCGCAATATGTTGAGCCCCGAAGTACGCCGGGCCCTGCGCGCCTTTGCCGTGCTCGACGGAGCCTTTGTTTTGCGCGAAGACGGCGTGGTGCTGGCCGCCGGCCGCTACCTCAATTTCGAAGAGAAAGATGTGCGCGTGCCGCTCGGCCTGGGGTCGCGCCACATGGCCGCCGCTGGCATGACCCACGAAACCGAGGCCATCGCGGTGGTCGTCTCGCAGACCTCAGGCGCTGTGCGTGTCTTCCGCCACGGCCGCGCGGTGCTTGAACTGTCGTCGAGAATCAGACGGTCGTAGATTCGCTCGGCGGCCTTGCTCGATGGGCTGGCGACCGTATTGACAGCGGCCAGCCAATCCGTGGCAAGCGACGGACCCTACTTCACCCACTTCAGCTTGGGCGAAATGAACACCTGATCCTTGGGCAGCTTGTCGAGCGCTGCCTTGTAGCTCTTGCTCTTGAATTTCTCCTGTTCCTTTTCGGCCGCTTCACTGCTCTTTTTGCCCATGCCGATGACTTGGAACGTGAAGGCGGCGTGGGACGCAATCTGTTCCTGCAGGCGTGCCAGGATGCTGTCGAATTGTTCGCGGGTCACCCGAATCTTGATCACCGGCTCGTCCTTGTAGATGCCGTTGAAAGAGAACTCCCTCAACCCGTCCGCCTTGCTGAACATGCTGGTCATGAACTCGGCCCAGTTGGCCAGGGCTGAGTTCAGCCGCAGCTCGGCCACATATTCATCCTTGCCCATCTCCACGTAGGGATAGCTGATGTCGACGGCGGCGCGGGCCGGATCCAGGGTGTAGGTGGTCTTGTGAGTGAATTTCTCGTCGTAGCGAACGACTTTCTTCTTTTCGGCGATGTGGCAGGAGTCGTTGAGATCCTCCTGCAGCTCCTGGTCGCCGCGCGTGCTCGAGATATACGCCCGCTCCACCTGTTCGGGCATGTCGTACTTGACCCGGTTCTCGCAGCGGGGCGCCTGGTCGCTTTGTTCGCGGACTATCTTGGCGATGGCGTTCGATTCGCCACCCGCCAGCGCGGCGCTTTCGCTGGCATACAGCCAGGCCTCGACGTGAATCGGTTCGAGCGCGCTGCGATTCATCGCGTAGGGGTAGAGCACTTTGAGCGGACCATAGATCTGGTCGCGCTTGGCAGGCTGGGTCAGCCCGGCGCGAATCATGACCTTGAGCCCGTCGCCGGGGCCCGACACTTCGTCAGCCACAATCTTGAACTTTGCGACGCCCGGGGGGATGGTGGGTTGTTCGCAACAGGGCTTGGGCCCTTGGGGCTTGGTTTCACAGTTCGCCAGAAGGAGCATTGCGCCAATAAGGGCCGCAGAGAAAGCAGACTTGCCGTGCATCCCGATTTTCATGATGGGGCCTCCGTAGGGGGGAGAAGCAGCCGGCAGCATACACACAGAGGCGGGTTGGGGGAATCGCGAATGCTTGGGAATTTCCAAGATGCCACCCACTTTTTCGCTTGCAGCAAAACATGTTGGGGGCGCATGTGATTCCGATTGGGAACCGGCTGAAAGAGGTATAGTCAGAAGCCCACTCCACCAGAGCAACATATCGGGCGTGGACCGTTTGGACCGCAACCATGAACAACGACCTTTCGAACGCACTTGCGACGTTGAGATCGGATCCCGAAGACAACCAGGCGCTTGCCCTGCTCGCTGGCCTTTTGCCGGGTGAGGCGACCGCCGCCGAGCGCGATGCCGTCCAGGTGGCCCTGGCCGCTGAACGGGCCTGGCATACCGACCGGGAAAACGTCGAGCCTTGTCTGCGCCTGCTCGACATGGAGATGGCCTGGGCGCAGGACCCGATTCGTCGCGCGACCCTTTTCGTCGAGAAGGCGCGCTTGCTTCACCGCGAGATGTGCCAGTGGGAATCGGCCCACGCTTGCGTGAACGAAGCCCTGGAGATCGCGCGCAACCATCCGGCGGCGGTAGAGTTTCGGCGCGTGCTCGAAGAGGAAGAGGGCGGCTGGCAGGAGCGAGCCGATGGGTTGGTCGCGCAGGCAAACGAGGCGGGCGACAGCGGAGCCGCGCCGTTGCTGGCGGCGGCCGGCGAGCTGTATCTGCGCTACCACCCCCTCACCGACGAAGGCGAGGCACTCTTGCGCCGGAGCTTCGCCCTTGATGCGCGCCAGCGCCGCGCCGACGTGTTGCTGGAACGTGTGCTCCGCAGGGCAGGCCACCATGAAAAGTTGGCTGCGCAGCTAAAGAAGCGCATCCAGGCTGCGGGTAACCCGCAGGACCTGGCCGCAGCAAGGGCCGCAGCCGGGCGCCTGGCCGAGCAGATGAAGAAGCCGGACCAAGCGCTCGAACATTACCGCGAGGCCTTGACCGCGGTTCCTGGGCACGAGCGCGCCCTGCACGGGGTGGCGCGTGTGCTGACCGCGCGGGAAGACTGGGCTGAGTTGGTGGCGGTCTACGAGACGGCGTTGCGTACGTCCAAGCGGGGCATGGCCGAGGGGCCCATTCTGATCGCGCTGGGAACGCTGTACTGGAAGCGCCTGGGCCAGATTGCACAGGCCGAGGCGTGTTTCCGGCGGGCACGCAAGACCATGCCCGCCGTCGCGCCGGTGCTGGATTTTTATCGCGAATACCACCTGTCACGCGACGAGATCCCCCAGCTGTTTGCCCTGCTCGGCCAGGCGCAGAAGACGGAAACCGATCCCGAGGCGCGCGTGCGTTACGGGATCGAAATGGCCGAGCTGGCCGAGCGCGTGCCGCAGCTGCTGGAGAAGGCGGTGGACGCGTGGAAGGCCCTTCGGCGTCTCAAGCCGGGGTTGCCCGAGGCGGTGGCGGCCTTGCGCCGCCTGTACACCAAGACTGAAAAATGGAACGCCCTGCTTGAGTTGCTCAAGGAGCGCTGCGAATCGCTGCCCGCCGAGGCGGTTGACGAGAAGGTCACGCTCTACCTGGAGATGATCCCCATCTACCGCGACCACCTCAAGTTGGACGTGATGGTGGTTAACACCCACGTGGCCATCCTCGGCTTGCGTCCCGATCATACCGAGGCGTTGGCGGCGCTGGCCGAGCGCTACCAGGCGCAGGCGCGCTGGGGTGACCTGGCCAATATCTTGTCCCGCCAGGCGCAGGCCAGTGTGGCCCCGGCCGACAAGGTTGCCCTCTACTACCGCGTGGCGCAGTTGTGGATGGACAAATTCAACAACCACCACAACGCTGTGGCCGCGCTGGAAAAGGTGCTGGAGCTGGCGCCGACCGAGGCCAAGGCGCGGGCGACCCTGCGTGAACTCCACACCCGTGCGCGCTCGTGGCGAGCATTGCTGGATTTCTTGCGCCGCGAGCTGCCCCTGCTCGATGTGGCGGCCCGGCCCGCCCGGCTGGCCGAGATGGCTGTCTTGGCGGCGGATCGCCTGGCCGATCTTCGCCAGGCCATCGGTTTGTGGAACGAGGTTCTGCAGCTCGCGCCCGACGATCGCGACGCCGCGGTCACGTTGTCCGTGCTCTACGAGCGCGAAAAGCGCTGGCCAGCCCTGGCGGAGATTCTGGCCCGGCTGGCCGAGTCGGCTGGTGGGGAGTCGACGCCCGAAGGCTGCACGCTGCTGGAGAAGCGCGGCCTCATCTTGCTGGAGAAACTGGGCGCGCCGGCGGCTGCGGCCGAGGTGCTGGCGCGCGTGCGGCGCAGCCAGAGTGAGAACCCGCGGGTGCTGCGCGCCTTGCGCGACGCCTACACCGAGATGGGCGACTTCGATTCGCTGGAGTCTCTCTACGCGAGTCGGGGCGCTTGGGAAGAGCTGTGCGACGTCTTTTCGCAGGTGGCGGAACGTACCACCGACATGGGCGTGCGTGTCCGTCTGCTCGGGCGCGTGGCCGAGGTGGCGCGCGACAAGCTCAACCAGCCCGAGCGGGTGCTCAAGGCCTACGAGGGCATCCTGGCCACCGACCCGGAAAACCGGACGGTGGCGCGGGCCGCGGCGGAACTGTACGAGGCGACCGAGCGCTGGGGCCGTCTGGTGGCGACCTACGAGATCCTGCTCGGTCCCGAGTCAGCACCAGCCCTTTCGGTGGGGGAAAGCCTGGCCATTCTTGAGCGAGCGCGCTTCATCTGCGAAACCAAGCTGGAAGCCAAGTCGTTGGCGTTCAATTGGTGCGCGCGGGCCTATCGGCTGGCACCCACCGATCCCGACGTTCGTGCCGATCTGGATCGGACGGGCGAAGCAGGCGAGGAATGGGAGGCCCTGCTCGGCCTGCTGGCGGCTCGGCTGGATGACCAGGGAGACACAGGACCGGCACGCGAGGAGCGACTCTCACTGCTGCGCCGGTGTTTGTCAATTGCGGGCGAGCGGGTGGACCGACCCGATGATCTCAAGCGGTTCGCCGAGAGCATCTTGAGCTTGGTTCCCGGCGATGACGAAGCCGAGACCGCCCTGCTCAAGTTGTATACGCGCAGGGAAGATTGGGCCGCTCTGATTGCCCTGCAGCACGTGCGCCAGACACGCTTGCAAGACCCAGCCGCCCGGGCGGAGATCTTGCTGCGCATGGCACATATGCAGGAGGAACGCCTCGGTGATCGTACGGCCGCGGTGGCCACGCTGCGCGAGGCCTGCGAGGTCGAGCCGAAGAACCTGCGCCTGCTGCGAGAGCTGGCGCGCGTTCTGGATGCGGTCGGGGATATTCGCGGATTGGTCGAGGCGCTGTCCCGTCAGGTGCCTCTCTGTCTTGACGATGAGAAAGCCTCGGTCCTTCTGCGCATGGGCCGACTTTTGGGGACGGCGCTGGCTCAGCCGGCGGCCGCCACCGACGCGTACTTGCAGGCCCTGGAGGCTGACCCCATCTCGGCCGAGGCGGTCGAGGGACTGGAGCGGCTGTTTGTCGCGGGTTCGGTGCGTCCGGAGGACATGGCCAGGGTGGCGGCCCGACTCCTGCCGTACTACGAACTGACGGAACGGTTCGACAAGTGGGCAGGTATGCTCGAAGCCTTGGTGGCAGTGACCGCGGATAGCAACGAGCGGCGCGCACAGCTGGAATTGCTGGCTGATCTGTATCAAGGCCCGCTCGGCAACACCACCGCCGCTTTCGGGGCTGTGTTGCGGGTGTTTGAAATCGATCCGGCCAGTCCGTCGGTGCGTGAGCGCCTGGTGCCCTTGGCTGCGGATGCCGGCAAACTGCCTGCCCTGGCCGAGTGCGCGCGCCAGGTGCTGTCCGCGGCCGCCGAGCCGTCGCTGCGACAAGAGATCCTGATGCTCATCGCCGAGGTCGAGGAGCGCCAGCCCGGCCGCAAGAACGAGGCCGAGACGGCCTTGCGCGAGGTCCTGCAATTGGATCCGCTGCACATGGGGGCCTATCGTGCGCTGGCGCGCTTGGTGCGCGATGGTGAGCGGTGGGGGGCCCTGCGCGATTTGATCGAGACGCGTGAACAGCACCTGCCTGACGTGAAGGAGCGCCTGGGCCTGCTGTGGCAGGCGGTCGAGATCGACGAAGCGTTACTCTACGATCGCGGCCACGCGACCGGAATTTTGCGTCGGATCAAGGACCTGGATCCGACGGACCTGCGCGCCTGTCGGGTGCTGGAACGTAACTTTGCCGCGGCTGAGAGCTGGCGGGATTTGGATGACCTTCTGGTCCACGAGGTCGCCTTGGTGCCGCGGGAAGAGCTGCCCGAGCTGAAACTGCGTCGGGCCGAACTGGCACTGGTGCGCTTCAGCCAAGCCAGCGCGGCGCTCGACCTTCTGGCCGAGGTTTTGGAAATGGTGCCGGGTCAGGCCCGCGCGGTCGGATTGATCGAACGGGTGCTCGACGATCCAGAACAGCGGCGGCTCGCCGCCATCATGCTGGAACCGCTGTACACGGCGGCGGGCAACTGGGCCCGCCTGGTGGATGTTCTTGATGTAGAGCGCGAGGGACAGGAGGGCGCGGCAGCGGTTGCGTTGCTGGTGCGCAAGGCCGAGGTGCAGGAAACCAAGCTTGAGGCGCCAGCGGCTGCGTGGGACACCCGACGCGCGGTGCTGGCGGCCGACCCGCATTCCGAAACGGCCCTGCGCGAGTCCGAACGCCTGGCGGGCATTCTTGGCTGCTGGGACAAATTGCAGGAGCTCTACCAGGAACTGGCAGGCAAGCGCGATCCCTCTGACATTGCCGGAATCGCCGATTTGCTATCGCGCGCGGCTCGGCTTTTTCAGGGCCCGCTTACCGATCGCAGCGCTGCCATTCGCACCTGGCGCCACGTGCTCGACCTGGATATCAGCAATCCGGAAACCGGCGCGGCCGCGGCGGAGGCCCTGGAGGCTCTGTACGAAGCCACGGGGGACATCAAGGGACTGGTGTACGTTCTGCGCGCCCGCAGCGGATGGACCGAGGATCACCGTGCGCAGGCCCTGCTGGGGCTGCGCATAGCCGATCTGGAAGAGAACTCCCTGCGTGATTTTCCGGCGGCCGTGGCCACCTACCGCAGCCTGTTTGAGGGCGAAGGCGAAACCGCAGAGCAGGCCTTTGACAACCTGGAACGCATCTTCCAGCAGTCGGGTCAGGCGCGCGAGCGGGTCGAGCTTCTGCGTCGCCGGGCCGACATGGTGGAAACCGCGGCTCGCAACCAGCTGCGTTGCCGGATAGCCGCGATTCTGGAAACCGAGCTCCACGACTTGGACGAGGCGATTGCCACCATCCGTCCGGTACTCGACGACACACCCGAGGACGAAGGCATTCTGCGAACGTTGGCGCGCCTGTATCAAAGCAAGGGCGCGGCGGTCGAGCACCTTGAGATCCTGGAGCGGCTGCTCGTGTTGGCAATTACCGACCAGGATCGCGTCGAACTGTTGCGTCCCATCGCGGGGCTTTTGCAGGGGCCGCTGGCGCGACGAGCCGAGGCCCTCGAGCGCTGGCGCGAGATCCTCAGACTGTCGGCCGACGAGGCCGACGCTTTGGCCGAGATGGAGCGCCTGCTCGACGATCCGGACATGGCGTTGCGTTTCGCGGCGGCCGAAACCTTAGAGCCGATCTACCGGGCCGCGGGCGATGGTCCGCGCTTGGCTCGGGTGCTGCGGGTTTTCGTCTCCCTGGCCGAGGACGCGCGGGCGCGCGCCGGCTACCGGGCGCGTCTGGCCGAGATCGAGGAGAGCAAGCTCGGGGACAAGCAGGCCGCCCTTAACACCTGGGCCGCCGCAATTCGCGATGGAGTTTCCGATCCGGATCTCGGCCGGTTGCTCGACAACTACGAGCGGTTGGCACGCACGCCGGGTGATGACAACGCCATCGAGATCATCGAGCTGTATCGCGCGGTTGAGCCGGATGTGCTGGCCGAGGAGACGCGTCTGCGGTTGCAGCGGGCTGTGGCCGAGCACGCCCTGGGCCTGGGCGACTTGCCCCTGGCCATCGACTATTTCAACCGTGTGGCTGAACGGCGTCCCGACGACGACGCCGCCCTCTTGGCGCTTGAACGCATCTATCGCCAGCAGGAGAATTTGAGCTCGCTCTACGAAGTCATCTTGCGGCGGGCGGACCTGGCCGACGTGCCGAGCGTCGAGGTGAGCCTGCGCCGCGAGGCGGGCAATTTGGCGGTTCGCTTGGCCAGACAGGACGAGGCCATTGCAGCCTGGGAGCGGGTCTGGACGTTGGTGCCGGGCGACGAGGAGGCTGTGGCCGCCCTGGATGCGCTCTACGTTGAATTGCGCCACTGGGACGATCTGGTGAATCTGATCGAGCGGCGGCTGGGCCGGGATCTCAGCCGAGACGAAGACATCGAGTTGCGCTTCCGCCTGGCGGAGATCCAGCGCGTGGAGTTGGTCAGCCGCGACCGCGCTCTCGAACATTTGGGCCAGGTTTTGCAGCGGGATCCGGATCACGCGCGGAGTATCCAAATACTGCAAGAGCTGCTTGAGGATCCCGAGGCGCGTATGACGGCTGCCACGCTGTTGGAACCGGTCTACATTCGGCGCGGGGCATGGAAAGAGCTGGTGGCCATCGATAGTCTGCGGCTCAAGTACAGCGAGGATCCCGAGCAGCGTCTGGCCTGGACGCGGCGGATCGCCCAGGTCTACGAGGAGCAAATCGAGGATCTGGACGAGGCCTTCAATTGGTACGGGCGTGTGTTCGAGGAGAAGGCCACTGATCGAGCGACGCAGGAGCAATTGCTGCGGCTCGGACCCAAGCTTGGTCGCTGGCGAGACGTGGGCAAGCTGTTGGACGCCTTCCTGGAAAACGAATTGTCGAATCCCGACGAGGTGCTGGCCCTGGTCCGCATGGCGATTCGCATCTATGACCAGGAGCTCGACGATCGCGAGGCCGCGCGTCGGCACTACCGA
>Ga0265330_10001444_pt1 | contig 13859 bp, 10 predicted proteins | sample 41919metaG_FD_202083 | JGI IMG/M metagenome (GOLD analysis project Ga0265330, IMG submission 202083) | Rhizosphere microbial communities from Carex aquatilis grown in University of Washington, Seatle, WA, United States - 4-19-19 metaG | ecosystem: Host-associated > Plants > Roots > Rhizosphere... | reverse complement strand
AGTGCTGCAAATACGGATTCAACCGCCCGGCTGCTCGCTCGGCCGCAATGATGGGTCTGTGCGGCCAACGTGCAGTGCTTGGCCTGAACCTGACCAAGCTGCTTCGGGGCGCCGCGGGAAAGAGGGGCATTGCCCTGGCGGCATGAGCGGGGCGAGCGGACCATGGCGCCTCTCCCAGCGGAAATCGGAAGCTGGCCACAGCCGCACCAGCACGGATGGCCAGCCAGCGCGATCAGGCTTCCGAATTTCCCGACAAGCTCTAGCTAACAACTTTCTGCTACTCTTCATTCGCGGGGGGTGCTGCTGGCGTCCCCGCGCCTGCTGCGTCCAACTCCAATGATCACGCGCGCTCTTCTTCTTGCATTGGCTGTGCTTCTGACTGGCTGTGGTCAGGGATCCAATTCTGGGCACGCCCCACGGCGAGACGGCGCGGTGGATCTTGGTCTCTGGGGCCAGCCTGACGGGCTGAGCAGCCCCGAGGCTGGGGCCGCGCTGGACAGCAGCCTGGATCGCATCGTGACGACTGACAGGGTTGGCAGTCCTGATCTGGGCGCGGAGGCGGCGGCCGACCCGGATTTGGCCGCGGACACGGAACCTGGGGCTGATCTGCTTGCGGATCTACGCGTGGCAGCCGACTTGGCGGCGGATTCAGGCGCCGGCCTTGATGCGGCCACCGACGCTGGTGGGGACCGTGCCGGCGCGGACGCTGGCCCTGACGCTGCCGTCGAGGGCCTCGACGCAGATGCTTCGGCTGATGGCGGCTGCGCTGCGGCCGACAACATTTCCGTCGGCAAGCTGCCCGCCATCAGTTTCTTGGCCTACCACAATCAGCAGCAGATCGAGGACTACCTGCAGGCCGTGGCCGCGGCCTTTCCCGCCATCGCCACATACAAAGTGAACGGCCAATCGGGGCAGGGCCGTGAAATTCCCTATCTCATCATCAATGCAACTTGCCAGGCCAATCCGCCAGCCCTCTTCGTCAATGGGACTCATCATGGCGACGAACCTTCAAGCACAGAATCGGTCCTGGCCATCCCCGACTATCTTCTGCGCAATAGCACCACAGATGCGTCGCTGCGAGGCTTGCTTGAGACCTTCGCCTTTTACGTACTGCCCCTGGTGAACCCGGATGGGTTCGCCTTGCATACGCGAGAGAACGCCTCCGGGGTGGATGTCAACCGCGACTACTCCTACCCGCTGCGCAGCGACGCGGACTCGTTCCACACTGTGGAAGCGCAGCATATGAAGTCACTGCAGGAAAGCGTCGCGTTCCGTGCCGCCATCGCGTACCACAGTGGCGCGCAAGAGGTTCTGTGGCCTTGGTGCTACGAGGCCGATGCCACGCTCGACGCCAGCTTCTTCACGGCCGCTGGTCAGAAGACCGCCCAGGTCATGAATTTCGTCGTCTACCAGCAGTCCTACGATGACTATCCGACTCAAGGCGAATACATCGACTTCGCCTATTGGAAGAACCACACCCTCGCGGCCACCTTTGAAGTGTCCACGGACAAAACCCCGAGTGTGGCTTCGCTGGCCGGTGTGGTCGACGGCGCGTGCAAAGGCACATTCGCCTGGATTCAGGCGGTGAACGATCACGACAAGGGCAGCTTGCATGCCTGGCTCGCGGCGGCTGCGGCGCGCAGGAGATTCCCGCTCACGGCGCCGTTTGACGGGACGAATCGGCTCGAATAGCGGAGTCGCCACGACTGTGGCCGGCGGCGAATTGCAATACTCGTTTGATTGGCTTCTACAAGAGGCGGCTTCCTTGAGCCGCGCCCACCAGCATCACGACTTGCATGACCAGGGCGCGATCGCCTTCGACCTGCAATCGCCCGGAAAGCAACGCCGGCAAGACGGCGAGCGTTCCGTTCGACAGTTCTTCGCAGGTGCGGCTGTCCACGCGTACGGTTGCGCGGGGACGACCGGCGCGCATGCCTGACGGGCCGAACGCCACGTCCAGAACCCAGCGCCGCCGACGACGCGCCTGGATCTCGACCGCGACACGGCCGTCGATGTGGGCCAGCAGGTCGATCTTGCTTTCGTCGACGCACAGCAGGTCCATCACGTCGGTATCGGGCGGCAAGAGCGCGGGAAGATCAGGATCGTCGCGAAATAGAGCCAGGTAATCGGTCGCGCTCTGCCGGAGCCAGATGTCGGGATCGCCGTGCCGTGCACCCAACTCGCGACGTTCCACGACGAGAGTGTCGTCGGAAACGCAGACATCCCAGGTGCCGCCGCCGGGGCCGGAAAGAGTCACCCGCACCAAGGGGCTGTCGGGCGGCGGACGTCGCGACGCCGCCACAAAAGCACGCGGCAGCCAGGATTCGATAATCTCGTCGGCCGGCATGTCGGCCGGCGGGCGGCTTTGCGCGCTCACTGTCTAGCGCCGCCTCTTGCCCTTCCGCTCGGGCCGCTTGGATGTCGTCTTGCTGGGACGTTTCCCCTTCTGCTGTCGGGCTCTTGCCGGACGTTCGCCTGGCCCACCGCGCTCGCGCCGCGGCTTCATCCCTTCGCCATGCAGCCGCAGGTCCACCTGCCGGCGCGCCACGCTGGCGGACAGAACTTCGACCTTGACCGCATCGCCCAGCGAGAAGGTTCGGCCCGATCGCCGGCCCACCAGGCGACAAGCCACCTCGTCGTAGTCGTAGAAATCGTCTGGGAGAAGATGTTCACTGCGCACCAGCCCCTCGACAAAGGGTTGATCGGTCGCCACGAAGGCGCCGAAGCTGGCAATCCCGGAGATGGTGCCATCGAGCACATCGCCCACGCGGTCGCGCATGAAGAAGGAACGGTAGAGATCGATCACCTCGCGCTCCACTTCCATGGCCTTGCGTTCAGCGAAAGAGGACTCGCTGGCGACCCGCTGCAGGTCTTCCAGCGTGGGGGCCAGGCCTGGCGAGGGAACGGAAAATCCCCCGGCTGGTTTGCCCAGGGTGGCCAGCCGTTGCTTGAGCAAGCGGTGCACCACCACGTCGGGATAGCGGCGGATGGGCGAGGTGAAATGCAAGTAGGCGGGCGCGGCCAGGCCGAAGTGGCCTACGTTGGTCCCGTCGTAGGTGGCCTGCTTGAGCGAGCGCAGCAGCTGGAAGGAGAGGGCCTTCTCTGCCGGGTGGCCCTGCAGCCGCTTGAGCACCGCCGCAAGTCCCGCGGGAGTTCGGGCCTTCTCCTCGTCGACATGGATACCGTAACGCTCGGCCATGGCTGCGAAGTTGTGCATCTTCTCGGCGTCGGGCGCGGGATGGATCCGCCATAGGGTGGGCTCGCCGCGCGCCTCAAAGCTTTCGCCCACGGCCAGATTGGCGGCCAGCATGAACTCCTCGATCATGGCGTAGGCGTGGCGCTCGCCCGGATCGCGCCGCGCGCGCCGAATGTCGCGCACCAACCCGGGATCATCGTGGTCCAGTTCCACCACGACTTGCGGCAGATCCAGGTCCAGGGCGCCGCCCTGCTGGCGCCGCGTCCGCAGCTTGCGCGCCAATGCATCCAGCGCGCGCAGGGCAGGAACCAGTGGCTCGTATTTCTTTTGTTTGCCCTGCACCTTGCCGGCCAGGGCGGCGGCCACCCCAGGATAGTCCAGGCGCGCACGCGAATGGATCACGGCCGCGCAGAAGTCCTGGTCGCGCACGCGGAGGTTGCTGTCAAAATCGATGCGTACCACCATGGCCAGGCGATCCTGTCCGGCCACCAGCGAACAGATATTGCCGGAGAGCGCCTCGGGCAGCATGGGGATGGCCCGGTTGGGTAGGTACAGGCTGCACCCGCGGCTTTGCGCTTCCTTGTCGAGCACGGTGCCTTCACGCAGGTAGTGCGAGACATCGGCCACCGCCACCCAAAGGCGTTGGATGCCGCCGGAGAGAGACTGCAAAGCCACGGCGTCGTCGAAGTCGCGCGCTGTCTCGGGGTCGATGGTCATGAACGGGACGTCACGCAGGTCCGTGCGGTCGCGGCGGTCAGCGTCCTCAACCTTGCGGGGAATCTGGTCCGCGGCCTGCGCCACCTCGCTGGGGAACTCGTCCGCGATGTCGCCGCAGGCCAGGACCTTCTCCACCTCGGTGCGCGGATCCTCAGGCGGTCCCAACACTTTGAGCAGCGTCACTTCCAGCGGCGCGTCCGGTTGGGTGGGGTAGGCCGAGATTTCGGCCACCACGGCCATACCCGGGCGTGGCGGCGCGCCGCCGCCGCGCAGAACCACCGGCTCGGTGATGCGCGGATCGTCGGGTTGGAAGCGCAGGGTGTGGCCTGCTGCCACGATCTGGCCGGTAATTTTTCCGCGCCCGCGCTCGATGACATTGGTGACCCGGCCCTCCAGCCCGCGCGGCCCCACCCACCATTCCACCTCGACCCGATCGCTGTCCATGGCCGAGGCGCGGCTGCGCCGGTTGACGTGAACGTCCTCTGACCCATCCTCGGGCACGACAAACCCGTAGCCATCCGGATGTACCTTGATTCGCCCCGTAACCACGCGCGCCGCGGGCTTCTCGTTCTCTGTGTTCATTTTGTAGGCCAAGCATACACGCGCCCGCCGTCAATGTCGGCACTTCCTGGCTTTCCCACAACAGCAGAAGCCGTTCCGGCTCTGCGTCCTCCCCTCTCACCTCTGTGTTCTCAGCCGGGTATGGCTATCTGGATGAACTAGCGCTTTTCGTCTCCACGCCCAGGGCATACAGTTTCTTGTCGTCGGTGCCCACGTAGACCGTGCCATCCGCGGCCAGGATGGGCGAGCTGTCCACATCGCCGCCCAACTCCACTGACCAGCGCAGCTTTCCATCGGGCTCGAGGCAGTAGAGGCGGTCGTCCTCGGACCCGAACAGGATGGCGCCGGCCGCGTCCACCAGGGCTGACGAAACGATCCGATCACCGGTGCGAAACGTCCAGGCCGGCGTGCCGTCACGATGAACGGCGTAGAACAGGCCGTCGAACGAGCCCACGTACACCGTCCCGTCGCGGCCGATGGTGGGGGCGGCTCGGATGTCGTCGCCCGTGGTAAAGGCCCACACGATCTGGCCGAGCGGACTTAGAGCGTAGAGTTTGTTGTCGTCGGATCCGAAGTAGATGGTGCCGTCTTCCTCGATGGCCGGGCTGGACTCCACGTCGCCGCGCGCGCGGAAGTCCCAGCGCTTGGTGCCATCCTTGTTGATGGCATACACGTTGTTGTCCATGCTCCCCACAAACACGGTTCCGTCGGATGTCACGGCGGGCGCGGTGGAAACATGCCCGCCCGTGGCGAAACGCCAGCGCAACTCGCCGTTGGGGTTTACAGCGTAGACCGCGTCGCCGCCGAAGTAGATGGTTCCGTCCAGCCCGATGGTCGGCCCGCCATCGACATCGCAGCGACTGGCATCTGGACCGACTCCCAGTGTCTGCGCGCAGTTGCCCGAACGTATCTTCCACAGCGACTTTCCGTTTCGGCGGTCGATGGCGTACAAGAAATCGTCGTCGGACCCGACCAGAATCGCCCCGAAAGCCGAAACGGCCGGTGAGCTGAAGATCATGTCGCCCGTGGCAAACGACCAGCGCAGCTTGCCCTGCGCATCGATGGCATGGAGCCGGCCATCGTGGCTGCCAACCAAGACCGTGCCGTCAGACGACAGCGCCGGCGACGAGGTGATGGGTCCAGCGGTTTCGAAGGCCCAACGAATGTCCGGACGTTGTGCGGGCAGCCGGTAGGGCGAGCGGCCGCGATGCTGGGGCTCGAAGCGGAACATGCCTTGCGCGGGCGGCCCCACCAGAATCGGGGCTGCGCCTGTGGCAGCCGAAGTGGCCGGGCAAGACACCGCCGCCGGCGCTTTGGGCCAGACGCACTGGCCGGCTTCGCAAATGCGCACCAACTTGCAGTCGTTGTCGGCTGCGCAGCCCACGGGCGGCGGGACGTGGGCCGCGCACCCAACTACCCCGATGATGACCAGCCCCAGCGAATACTGCGGCCGGCGCTGGGGCTCGATTTGGCAGCCCACGTTCAAGCGAAATTGCTAAAAGAGGTTGAGAATCAAATTGATGCCGACGCTGTACCACCATTCGTTTCCGTCGCCCCTGGTCGCAGCGTCGGGGAATCGCGCAATGATTGCGCCCAGCTCAGCTGCGAGGGACAAGCTGCGTTCTTGCAGGAACTCAGCCCCGACGCCTGCAACGGCCGCTTGGCCCCTGCAGTCCGACGCGTCTCCCAGATCGTCACTCCACTCGACGCAACTGAACCCAAGGCCAAGTCGCGAATACAGCCAGGGCTGGATGAAGAACTGCGCGCCGGCGGTGTACGCCTCGAGCACATAGCTGGCATGTCCGAAAACGCCGGCACCGGAAAAATGGGACCAAGATCCGTCGGCGGCCAACATGACCATCCAGCGCGGCGTGAGCCCGAAGCCCATATGAATAGCGTACAACATGCTCGGCTCGCTCCCCGAGCTGTCCGGGTTGCTGAACGACAGGCTGCCCACCCCCAGCCCGAGGCTGAGCATGAAGGGACGGTAGGTCGAACGCATCGGGGCCGCGTAGGGTGGCGGGTAGTAGCCGGGATGGTAGCTGTAGCGGTAGCGCGGACCATAGCCCGCCGGCGGACCATAGCCTGGCGGCGGATAGCCCGGCGGAGTGCCGTAGCCTGGCGGCGGACCGTAGCCTGGCGGCGGACCGTAGCCTGGCGGGGGACCGTAGCCTGGTGGCGGCGCGGGTGCTGCCTGGGCCGCGGGCGGCGGCGGTGGAACGGGAACGGCCTGCGGAGCCGCCTCAGCTGCTGCGGCCGGTTCGGCATCAGCCGCAGGGCTCTGTTGCGCGAAGGCCGCAGTGTGAACACCAAGCACGCCGAGCGTGGCGGCCGCGACAACCGAAACTCGTTTCAACATCGAACTTAGTCCGGTGGGTTTCATGACACTCTCCTTAGACTGGGCAGTAGCATACTCGCAACTTACAAGATTGATGCCACCATTCTGGAACCGCAATCTTCGTAACGAGATCGCGCCCCGGTGAAGTACAATCACCCTAACCATGCCGGGCCCAGGCTCAGCGGGATTGTTTGCTTCGCTGCGCAGCGCCGCGCGACTGACACAGGAACGTTTTCTTGTCGGGCTTGCTGACGCCGGGGAACGGGCGCGCGTTGTGGCCGCGCTTTCCGCCGAGGGCGCCGTGGTGGAGTTGCCGTCTGCCGAGCAGGCACTCGACCGTCTGGCCGAGGAGTCGTTCGAGCTGGCGGTACTCGAGGAAAAGACAGTGGAGGCCCAGCGGGATCCCTTCGCCACAGCGCGCGAGCTGCGGCCTTTTGCGGACGTCGTGTTGCTGCTCGCGGGCGATCCCGAGCGCTGTTCCGATTTCTTCGCGCGCGAGGTGGCGGCCTTGCTCACGCGGCCCCTGCCGGAAAGCGATGCGCTCTTTCGCGCCCACCTGCGCTGGCTGGCTTCGTGTCGGCGGGCGCGCATGCGCGAGCTGTTGCTGGGCAACGCCATTGCCGATCACCGTGCAGAGTTGGAGGCGAACGAGCCGGCCCTGGCCAGCGCGCTGGACGCAGCCCTGGGTGAGCGCAAGCGCCAGCCGTCGATCATGGTGATGGGCGACGCGGAGCTGGCCAAGCTTCTAGGAGGCGCGACAGTTTCGGGCTCGGCTGACGTCGTGGTGGTCGGGGTAGCGGCGGAGGATCGGATAGATACGCGTCTGCGCGAGGCCCGAAGCCGAGCCGCGGGCGCCGCGGTCGTGGTGGTCGACGCCACCCCAACCAGCGAACGGCTGGGGGCCGCAGTCTACGGCGGCGTGCGCGCCTATCTGGGCCGCGCGCGGGTGGGGGAGATCGGTCGCGTGGTGGCCAGCACCGCGAGCCGTCGTCGTGCCGAGGTGATGGGCCGTCAGTTGGTGGAGACGCTGGCGCGTTTCGGCGTGATGGATCAGGCGGCGAGCCCAGGCTCGACCCCGGCGGCGCCACAAGATGTGGACGCGAAGCTGATCGCCGACACCGCCGCCACCGAGGGAGAAGCCGTGGTCCCCTCGGCTCACGAAGTCCTGGTGGTCGACGACGAAGTTGTGGTGCTGACCGTGCTGCGCGAGATCCTGCGCCGGGGCGGTTATCGGGTGACCACCGCCGCTTCAGCCGAAGAAGCCATCGAGCTGATGCACAAGCGGCATTTCGATCTGGTGCTCACGGACAAGAACCTGCCGGGCGCGTCGGGGCTCGAGGTCTTGCGCGTGGCGCGCACGCTCGATCCCCAACCCGCGGTGGTGATGATCACCGGATACTCGTCCTACGATTCGGCCGTGGAGGCCTTGGACATCGGGGCGCAGGACTACATCGAGAAGCCGATTCGCGACGTGGAGGCCTTGCGCTTCCGCATCCGCCGGGCGCTTTCCCGCCGCGACGAACAGCTCGCGCGCGCGCAGGCCAGCCTGCGGGTCGACCAGGACCGCCGAGGGGAAAAGGGCCGCGTGCTGGTGGTCGAGGTGGAAGGCCCGCGGCGCCAGCTGATTGCCGAGTTTTTGGGCCGCGCCTTCAACGTGACGGCAGCCGCCAATGGCGACGAAGCCCTGGGCCTCATCAAGGAACAACACTACGACGTCGTGCTGGCTGATCGGAACTTGCCTGGAATGTCCGGTTTGCGGGTCATCGAGCAGGCGCAGCGCTTGCTGCCCCACTGCGCGTCCGTGCTGTACACCGCGTATCCTTCGTATGAAACGGTCAAGGAGGCGTTCGAGGCGGGCGTGGACGGCTACCTGGCGCGTCCCAGCGAAGATCTCAAAGCCTTGGCCGAGAAAGTGGCCGGCGCGCTTCGCAGCCGGGGAGGAATTCTGCTCGGATAGCGGTTACAAGGAGGTCGCCATGCGGTTCGTCAGTCTCGCCATCGTTGGAATGCTGCTCGGTGCGCTTGGGTGCAGTGACAAGACATCGGGTGAGTGCAACATCTGCCCCACTTCCACCACGGTCGACTTGGCGGCCTGTGCTGAAGAGGGGAAGAAGGCTGGCTGCGCAGTTGCCGAGATCAAGGAAGTGACCGACGATCAGTGCGACATCGGCAAGGCCCCTATCACTCACAACATCTGCGTCTACTCAGACTGCTCTAGCAAACTAGACTGCAGCGCGGTCAGGACCTTCTGAACCGCTTCACCGGGCGACCGCAGGTCGCCCCTTCCAAGACGTGCCGCTCAATGCCCTCGGGCACACCGCACCCCGCTACTCCGACTAGCACCGTTTTCCACGACAACTGTTGACGGATCGCTTTCGTTCTTGTTCTACTCTCGCCCCAGACATCCGATCGACACCGGGTGGCGACGACGACGTGAAGATCGCATTTACCCACAACCTGCGCCTCACAGATAGTGAGGACGAAGCCGAATTCGACACCGCAGAAACCGTCGACGCCGTCGCCGACGGTTTGCGCGCCGGTGGACACGAGGTCGAGAAGATCGAGGTCACGGGCCCGGCCTCGCACCTAGCCGCCCGGCTGGAGTCGTACGGGCCTGACCTCATCTTCAACACGGCCGAGGGTCGTCGCGGCCGCACGCGTGAGGCGTTCTATCCGGCGTTGTTCGAGGAGCTGGGTTTCCCCTACACCGGCTCAGATGCCTACGTGATGACCGTCACTCTGGACAAGTGGATGACCAAGCTGGTCCTGGGTGCGCAGGGCATCGACACGCCGCGGGCGCGTCTGGTGGTGCCCGACGATGTGCAACGCGGCCGCGACATTGGCCTGCTGGGCCTGGCCTACCCGGTTCTGGTCAAGCCCAACTATGAAGGATCTTCAAAGGGAATCGGCGACGATGCCGTGGCTCGCGATCCGCGCGCCCTGGCCGAGATGTTGCCCAAGGCGCTGCGCCGCTATTCAACAGGATTGATCGTCGAGGAGTTTGTCGCGGGCACCGACGTCACGGTTCCCTTTCTGGAAGGCGCGGGTGACGAAGGGATCCTGCTGCCGGTCGATTACGTCATCGACCCGGCGGCCCGTAGTCGCTTCAACATCTATGACTACCGGCTCAAGTCCACCGAGGCCAGTCGGGTGGCGGTGCGCTGTCCGCCCGATCTGCAGCGCGACGTGGTGGCCCGCCTGCGCGCCATCTCCAAGCTGGCTCTGCGCACCCTGGGCGTGCGCGACCTGGGCCGCGTCGATTTTCGACTGGGCGACGACGGCCGTATCTACTTGCTCGAAGTCAACGCACTGCCGTCGCTGGAACGCGGATCCAGCACTTTCGCCGCGGCCGCGCGCGAGGGGCTCGACTATCAAGCAGCGCTAAGCGCGGTAGTGGCGAGTGCGGCGCGACGGCAAGGAATGAGCGTTCCGGCCGTGGGGCGGCGTCGGCGCGGTCCTGAGCCTCTGCGCATCGGCTTTACCCACAACATGAAGCGCGTCGACTCCAAAGGCGGCGATGATGCCGAGGCCGAGTACGACGCCCCGCAGACCATCGAGGCCATTCGTCAGGCGCTCGAGAGCTACGGCCACGTGGTGGTGCCCATCGAGGCCACCGCCGAGTTGCCCCGCCAGCTCATGGACTCGCCAGTGGATTTGGTGTTCAACATCGCCGAGGGCGTGGAGGGCCGCAACCGCGAGGCCGCGGTGCCTGCGTTGTGCGAGTTGATGGGCATTCCCTACACCGGCTCGGACGCGGCCACGCTGTCCGTTGCGCTCGACAAGGCCCTGTCCAAGAAGGTGTTGCGCCAGCACGGCATTCTCACCCCCGAGTTCCAGTTGATGGAAACCGGGCGCGAACGCCTGTCGGCCAAGCTGGTCTTTCCCCTCATCGTCAAGCCCAACCAGGAAGGCTCGTCCAAAGGCGTGAGCGCTCACGCTTCGGTGGTGGACGATGAGGTCTCGCTGCGGGCCGTGGTTCGCGATCTGCTGGAGAAGTATCGCCAGCCCGCGCTGGTCGAGCACTACGTGGCCGGTCGCGAATTCACCGTGGGCCTGCTGGGCGACAAGCGACCGCGCGTGTTGCCGGCCATGGAGATTCTCTTTCTCGACAAGAACAATCCGCGACCTGTCTACGACTACCAGATCAAGCAGGAATGGGAGAAGCACGTCTACTACCAGTGCCCGGCGCAACTCTCGCCGAGCGAGGTCAAGGCCATTGAGCGGGTCGCCCGTGACACATTCGAGGCGCTCGACTGTCGGGATGTGGCGCGCGTGGATCTGCGCATGGACGAGGGCGGTAACTTCTACGTGCTGGAGGTGAATCCGCTGCCGGGGCTGACGCCCGAGTACTCGGACTTGTGCCTCATCGCCAAGGCTGCCAACATCGACTACCGATCACTGATTGGCGAAATTCTTTCGGGTGGGCTCAAGCGGTTGCGCGAAAAGCGCCGCGCCGGTGCCCGCGAGGCCGAGGCGGCTCGTAGCGGCCCGGCGAGCAACGGCAACGGCGAAGGCAAGAGCGAAGGCAACGGCAAGGGAGAGAAGTCAACCGCCGAAAAAACCCCCACGGTGGTGCCGCAGACATCATAGGGCGGGGGCGGAGCTAGCCAATGAGAAAGCGGCTACGCGACCTCGGCTTCTCCATCGGGCATCTGCCCACGGGACCGCTCAACGCCGTCACCGACGTGCCGGGCGTGCGCGTGGGCCACACCACGCTGATCCAGGGCGAGGGGCCGTTGGTGGTGGGCAAGGGGCCGGTACGCACCGGCGTGACCGCGGTCCTGCCACCAGATCCCATTTTCGACGAGAGGGTCCTGGCGGGCGCTTTCGTGCTCAACGGCGCGGGCGAAGTCTCGGGCCTAACCCAGGTGGTGGAATGGGGACTTCTGGAAACCCCCATCTTGCTCACCAGCACCATGTCCGTGGGCAAGGTATCGGACGCCACCATCAAGTGGATGACCCGGCGATTTCCTGGCATTGGCACGGAATACGACGTCATCATCCCCATCGTGGCCGAGTGCGACGACTCTTGGCTCAACGACGTCGTGGGAAGGCACGTGCGCTCCGAACACGTCTACCGCGCCATCGAGCAGGCCGAGGGCGGGCCGGTCGCGGAAGGCTGCGTGGGCGCAGGGACGGGACTCGTGACCTGTGACTTCAAAGCGGGCATCGGCACCAGCTCGCGCCAGGTCACCATCCATGGGACGCACGGAAACGCCGATCCGCTCACTTACAGCCTGGGCGTGCTGGTGCAGAGCAACTTCGGTGTCATGCGCTCGTTGTCCATTGCGGGGGCTCCGGTGGGCCAGATTCTCGAACCCGAGTTCACCCGCGCCGACAAGCGCGTGCGCAACGCCGGCTCCATCATTTGCGTGGTCGCCACCGATGCCCCGCTGCTGTCGTCGCAGATCAACCGCCTGTGCAAGCGTGCGGCTTTGGGCATCGGCCGAGTGGGCTCATTCGCGGCCCACGCATCGGGCGAGATCGTGATCGGCTTCTCCACGGCCAACAAAGTCCCGCGCGTCACCTCGGGCATGATCCACCCGATTGCGGTCTTGCTCGACGAAGTGTGCGACGGACTCTACGAAGCCGTGGTCGAGTGCACCGAGGAAGCCATCGTGAACGCCCTGTGCTGCGCCGAAGACATGACTGGACCTTCCGGCCACTTCGCGCCCGCCTTGCCCCTCGACCGCCTGGCGCAAATTCTGTCGCGCCACCACGAGGCGCAGAAGAGCTAGCTTTTTTCACCACAGAGATCACAGAGGCGGATCGGTGGATTCGCTCCGTTCCCAACCCCTTCTTCCTTTCCGACCTCTGTGTTCTCTGTGCTCTCTGTGGTGAAATAGCTAGCTAACCATGCGTATCGCTTTCCTGGTTCCCGATGTCCGTACCCAGCAGCCCAGCTTCGGCGGCATTCACCTGGCCTGGGCCGCGCACCGGCGCGGGCATGAAGTCCGCTTCGTCTCGTCCCGCGATCTGTCGTTTCTCGACGACAATACTGTGCTAGCCGCCACCATGCGCGTGCGCGCGGGCGACTATCGCCGGCCGGCGGACTATCACGCTGCTCTGCTGTCGGTCGACGCGGTTCGCGAGGAGGACGCGCTCAGCTCCTTCGATGTGGTCTTTCTTCGCTACAACCCCCTGCGTGAGCCCGCGGGTGAGCCACCCTCGCCGGTCATCGATTTTTGCTGGCGCTTGCGCATGAGCGGCGTTCTGGTGGTCAACGATCCCGAGGGTGTGCGGCGCGCCTGGGGTCGGCTGTACCTGGCCGACCTGCCACCCGAGGTGCGCGCGCGCACCGTGGTCTCGCGTTCGCCCGACGGAATCAAGGCGTTTCTGCGCGAGCTGGATGGCCCCGCTGTGCTCAAGCCGCTGTCCCACGCCGGTCGCGAGAAAGTCTTCTTTCTACGCCGGCGGCAAGCGCGAAATGTGAACCCCATCATCAGCGCCATCACCAAAGACGGCTATGCAGTGGCGCAGGAATATCTGCCCGAAGCCGGCGCGGGCGAGAAGCGCCTGCTGCTTCTCGGGGGCGAGCCCATTCGGGTGGGATCACAGGTGGCGCTCTATCGCCGTCTGCCTTCTCCGCACTTGGATGCGCCTAGGTCGCCGCGGGCCGCTCATGCACGCCGGCCTTCGGATCCGCGCGGTCGTCAATGTCGGTTCGGACCGGCCGAGCAGCGTCTGTGCGATCTCTTGCGTCCCAAGCTGCTGGCTGATGGCCTCTACTTCGTCAGTGTGGATATTGCCGGCGACAAGATTCTGGAGTTGAACGTGTTCGCCCCGGGCGGAATCCACTCGCTGCGCGAGATCTACCGCATCGACGTCGCCGCCGTGATCATTCGCGACTTGGAACGTCGGGCGCGCCTGAGGGCCGTGTATCGCGGAACCCTAGATCCCGAGGCTGCTGGAGTCGCATAACGGTGATGTCACGACTTTTGTGTCACGAGGAAGAGGGTTGATACCTTCTGCTGCTGGTTTTCGTGGGTGAAGACCGCGTAGAGGATGCGGTCCATGCTGGTGCGGTCAGTGAAGACGCCCATGGGA
>Ga0265330_10001443_pt1 | contig 13860 bp, 9 predicted proteins | sample 41919metaG_FD_202083 | JGI IMG/M metagenome (GOLD analysis project Ga0265330, IMG submission 202083) | Rhizosphere microbial communities from Carex aquatilis grown in University of Washington, Seatle, WA, United States - 4-19-19 metaG | ecosystem: Host-associated > Plants > Roots > Rhizosphere >... | reverse complement strand
AGGCGCAGCAGGTGCTGCCCGCGCTCTTGCAGCAGCGTGCGCAGCGCCGGCACCGCGCGCTCAGGCTCGACCGCAGCCAAGGCCCACACACCCTCGCCCGACAGGTGCACCTCGGTCACCGTGGGCAGAGCGCGCAGGGTGGCCTCGTCGAGCGCGCCCGGGCCAGCGCCGGTCTCCAGCTCCAGCTCGACCACATGCTCCGCGCCCAATCCGGCAATCAGCTCGGCCGGCGTGCCCAGTCGGATGAGTCGCCCTCGATCCAAGATGGCCACCCGGTCGCACAGACGCTGGGCCTCTTCCATATAATGTGTAGTCAGCACCACCGTGCCACCGCGCGCGCGATAGGCCGCCACCAACCCCCAGATCTGGCGACGTGACTGCGGGTCCAATCCTGTCGTGGGCTCGTCGAGGAACAGAATCTCGGGCTCGGCCACCAGCGCACAAGCAATGGCCAGCCGCTGCTTCTGCCCGCCTGACAGCTTGACCACCCAGGCGCGTCGTTTCTCCTCCAACTGCACGTCGGCAAGCAGCGCCTCCAGCGGACGCGGTCGCTGATAGAAGCTGCGGAACAGGGTCAGCACCTCATCCACGGTCAGCTTCTCGGGCAGGCGGGTCTCCTGCAAGGCCACGCCCAGCCGCTCGCGCAGCCGGCTTTCGTCGTGCGCCCAGTCCATGCCCAGCAGCTTCACCTCGCCGCTGGTCGGGGCAAGCAGCCCCTCCAGCATTTCCACCGTGGTGGTCTTGCCTGACCCGTTGGGCCCGAGCAGCCCGAAACACTCGCCGCGACGAATGGAAAGATCCAGTCCATCTACGGCCAGCACCTCGCCCGTGCGCTTGCGCCCTGAACCGCGTCCCGCCTCGTAGACTTTGCGCAAGCCCCGGCACAAGACAGCCGGCTCAGCGTCGGAGGCAGCGTGGTTCACGACGGTTGCTATAGCGTGACGGCTGGACCTACGCCAGCGGGCGGTTGCTGATATGAAAAGGGCCCCCATTTCTGGAGGCCCTCAACTACGCGCCGGTGAATCTAGTTCGGGGGATTCAGAAGCGCGGCTTTCACGGGAGCTCCAATCGCGTTCGGCGCCCCGCTGTAGTCCGTGATGATCTGCGGGAATCCGCATCCCCACGCGTCCACAATCCAGGCCCACGACGTCCAGCTCATACCGGCCGTCTCGAATGTACTGATGTACTTCGAGTAGATGGAAGCGTCGCAGGTGGTGGGAGCAACGTAGTTACTCGATATGTTCGCGTTGCCGAACTCTGTGGCGATGACAGGAAGCGTCTTGGCCGGGGTAAGGTAAGCCGCTGCGGCAAGGGTATCCGAGTCCTTGAACGAGTAGGGGTGAGTGACATAGGCAATCGCACCCCCGGTGACCGGGTTGGCCACGTAGTAGGAGATGTCGTACGTCCAGTTGGTGCCGCTGACGAGAATGAGATTGTTCGCGCCCTTCGCGCGAATGGCGGTAACCGTAGTTTGCATCCAGTTCTTTAGGGTTGCCGAGTCTGCGGTCGGCTCGTTGTAGAGCTCATAGATGATTCTTCCATCTTGGAAGAATGGATCCGCCGCAATCGAGGTCCAGAAGGTCGTTTGCGCCGTCGTCGGAACGCCAGAAGAATCTGCTGCCGTTCCGCCCGACACGTAGTGAAGATCGAAGATGACATCCATCCCTTGCTGTAGGATCCAATTGATTACACGTTTGACCTCGCGTTGGTACGCAGGTCCACTGCAGGTTGCGGATCCAGTCGTGGCGCCATTCCAGAGCGTGTTCAACATTCCCAGGCGGATGGCATTGGGTTTCCATGCCTTTATCCGCTGGATGTCTTCCCGAGTGATTGCAAAGCCGGCACAGTCCCACTCCATCGAGGGACGATCGAGCCCGCGGATCTTGTAGGCCGTGCCGTTGCGCTTGATCTGGTTGCCCGAAGTCGTCCAAGTGACAGTCGTGGCTGGCGTTGTCGGCGCGGGTTCGCTCAAGAAGTGGACGTCATCGATATAGCAATCAAATGGGTTGGCGGCTGCCGTGCCGCTGCGCGGGCTCAAGGGATTCACGTGAATCTGGAACGCCATCAGCTTGCTCTTGTCGACCCCGGTGCCAAACGTGGTCCCATTGGGATCCTGCAACACTTCAGAGAAATAGAGCTTGTAGTAGGTCCAACTATTTGTGACGGCGGCATTCTTGACCCCGTACTGATTGCAGGTGTTCGCCGAGTAGCTACAGGGGCTTGCGACGATGGACGAGTCCACATCGGCGTCCTGTGTGGCATCGACCGTCTTGAAGAACGCGAACTGAAGATCGGTACTGCACTTGGCCCAGAATCCCACTCCCGTGTACTTGGATGCATCGTAGGCCAGCTTCTTCTTGGTGGTGGCCGTGCGGGCCATGAAATCGATGCCAAATCCTGCGTAGCCACCAGTGCCCTTGGTGTCGCCGGGCGAAGTGACGTGCAGTGCACCCTTGCTGCTGCAAGGTCCGTGCTGTGTCGAATCTACCGCGAACTTATTCGCGGCGTTCATCGGATTCACAATGCTTGGCGTTTGCGTCATGTTGTACTGGTCATTGACGTCGCCAGAGGCGTACGCGTACCAAGGTTGCGCACCGGCTCCGCGTCCGTCCTGGACGTACTGATAAAGCGAACTCGTTTCGAAGTCCGAGATGACGTTGATCGCCGGAATCGACACAGTCCCGTAGACCGGATCCGTGCAGCTCAGTGCCGTCGCTGGGGCTGTGTTTCCAGCCGCTCCGGAAGTCCCGCCGCTGCTCGAACTGCCGCCAGAACTTACGCTGCCACCAGTCGCCGCGCCACCCGAGGCGGCTCCACCTGTCGCGGAGCCGCCGCTCGTACGCGTGCCACCTTGAATCACTCCACCTGTTGCGACGCCGCCGGTATTGGACGAACCGCCCGGACTCGTTCCCCCGATCGGTGAGCCGCCGCTCGCACGGGTACCAGCTTGAATTACTCCACCGGTTGCGACGCCGCCGGTATTGGGCGAACCCGCTTGGATCGATCCGCCCGTGACGGCGCCACCGGTATTGGGCGAACCGGCCTGGATCGATCCCGCCATGGGGGAACCGGCGACAGTGGAGGAACCACCTTGGTTCACTCCTCCTGTGGCGGGCGAACCACCTTGGGCAGAACTTCCGCCAGCGGCAGTCGTCGTTCCACCGGGACTTGGATTGCCACCCGTGGCGACGGATCCGGCTTGCGCGGAGTTGCCAGCCGCCGCGCCGGCAAAGTTCGACTTTCCGCCGGTGCTTCCGGAGTTGTTGTTGCTGCTCGACGAGCATCCGAAGGCCGAGACCACGAAAGAAAGTCCACAGGCTACTATCGCGCATGACTTGGAAAGCTGGGGTCTGAGGTTTGGCATGATTCGCTCCTGTGCTTTGGACGTTCCAGGCTGAAACGGGTATTAACCAGTCACCCTAACCCGCAAGCAGCACAGATGTGGAAGTTTTCCCTACACGAATCCCGCACATGCCTGGCGCGCCTCGGCATGACTGGACGCGTCGGAAAATCGGTTCGCCGCTCAGCGCAGAACCGTCGGAGCGGGCTGCTTGTAGAGCAAGGCGACTTCGTCCGCCGTGAGCGCGCGTTCGTAGACTACGATGTCGTCCAGATCCCCGACGAAGTACCGCCCGACTCCCGACCAGCGTCCCAAATAGAGGGCTTCACTTCCCGCCCGGATGGTGCTCGTGATCGGACTCACCTGCTCCGTGTTCTGGGACAGACCGCCGTTCTTGTAGAACAAAATCTTCTTCGCAGCGCTGTCCACCACAGCCACGAGATGTGTCCATACGTCAACGTCGACAACGTCGGCCTCTGCCCATTGGTAGAACCACCAGGGCCCTGCGTCGGCCGGATTGGGATAGGCGAAGTTGTATCTCCATCCCTTCGTGTCTTGTCCCGATCCAGGGAATCGGATGTTCATTTCCCAGCCGCCTTGACCCGTGACTTCGGTGCTGATGAGGGTAACGTTTGTGTCGGGTTCACTATCGCTGCCCGAGGCAGGAGGCGAAGATGCCCAGGCCCCAGGACGCACCCACAGCGACACGCTCCAATCGACTGTGGCCTGCTCGAACGCTGTCTCCACGATTACCGAGTTCCCCGAATTGAAATGGAGTGCATCGCCAAAACCCGGGTGGCCAGAATCCAGAAGCCACGTGGTGCCCAAGATCGTGCCGTCGAACCTGTGTCTCGGTACATCCCCAAGAGTGGCGCCACTTCCTTCGTCGCAAGGCCAGTGCGCGACCATGCCGTCTCCAAGACTGTTGGGCGCTAGGCCCACCACGTCGAGTCGTCCTTGTGAACAACCAGCCAGCAGCAATGCCAGTAGAGCGAATGTTCGATGCAATGCCATCGTCATAGCCATGCAATCAGGGTCAGGCTGGGCAGCAAATCCGGACGCCCCGAGGTCGCCACCTGGGCACCAAGAAACCGGACCGCTGGATAGGGCTGGGCCATTTGTGCGTGGACCTCGAGGGCCAGCTCGAAGTGGTGAACCAGGGACAAGCGAAGTCCAGCACCCGCGTCAGCGAGAAAGGCCCAGCGCCCAGCGGTCTGACCTTGGTAGTAGGGCAAAGACGCCCGCCCTTCGGCCGACGTATGCTGCGCTCCCGCGCCCACAGAGAAGAACGGCTGCAAGCGCTGGCGCGGCCGTAGGCGAACCCCGGCCTCGATCAGCCCGAATTGTTCTGCCAGATCGGCCCATCCCGATTGGGCCTGGACGCGCGCTCGGGTGCCTAGCCCGGCCGCGGTAGCCCGCATGACAACGTAGGAACCCAGCGCCAGGTCGAACCGAACCATGGGCAGTAACGCCGGACCCATGCCATCGAAGCTGGCAACCAAGCTGCCGCCGACCTCGATCGCCAGGCGCGAATCGCGACGTGAATCGAGCGCTCGATCCACGAAGCGGGTCACCTCCACGGGCGGCGGCTTGGGCGCAGCCACCGGCTCGGTGCTGCCGGCCATGGCGATTTCCAGCAGACTGGCCCGCAGAAGTTCGATGGCCCTGACAGCCAAGATCTCCGCCGCGCGATTGGATTCGGGCTGGTTGGGAATGCGCCGAACCACCGACTTGCCGGTCACCCGGTCGATGACCCACACCTCGACCGAGCCCGGCGAGACATCGCCCAAAAGCGCGACCACGGCGTCGACGTTGTTCCCGCTTGCGGTCTGTTCCAGCGACGCGCGCGGGTCAGCCCCTGGTGTGCTGGCGGTGATCTGCACGTCAAACCCCGCTGACACCAACTCGCCGTGCATGCGCACCAGCGCCTCGGCCGTGACCGCCTTGGGATTCGCCGGTCGCACCAGGATGACCGTCGCGGCCCAGCCCGCCTGTGCTGCTAGAGTCGCGACCAGCGCCAGGCCCGCAGCCCATGCTCGCCTCAAGACGATCGCGTTCACGGCCCTTGGCGAAGCGCCCTCGCTGCGCCGGCATAGGTGCCGGCAGGAAAGCGCCGCAGGTAATCGTCGGCGACCTTCCGGGCCGCAGCCACTCCCATCAGCTCGTGCGTGACGATCATTTTTCGCCCCAGCGCCTCTCCAGCATAGGCCCCGGAGGGAGCCTCTTCAAGGTAGCGTTCGTACCAGGACAGCGCTTTGCGCGCGTTGTCTTCGCGCACCTCTTCCTGACGCCCGAGCAGGAAGGCTGCATCGAGTGCGCGCGCCGAACCCGGAAAGCGACTGCGTTGGGCGAGCAGCGCCTGCTTGGCGATACTGTCCCGTCGGCGGTAGCGGGCCGCATCGGCCAGGGCCGCCAGATCCTCGCCCGAGGCTTCATCCAGGCAACGCTCCAGCCCGCGCCGTTCCACGTCCTTGAGGATCGAATCCATGTCACCCGCCACCAGGGCCGCCGTCCAACTGCGCGGCCAGGCAACGGCACTGCGCGCATGCACGCTCGGACGCGGACTCATCGCATCGCTGGCGCTCTCCCCGCGCTCGCTGTCCAGACCGGGCTTGCCTGGCCCCATTTCGGGCGCGGGCGAAGCGCTGGCAGAAGGTGACACGGCAGCGCCGTCCATGTCTCGCAAGATCACTTCGCGCTTGGGGAGGTTGATGGCCAGACGCTGGCCCGCGCTCACGCTGATGGCGCCCTCGGAAAGCGGCCCGGTGACCGAGACCGTTCCCTGCTCCATGCGCAGATCGAGCTGCTCGCCCGTGGCATCCCAGGCCACGGTGAAGGTCGTTCCTTTCACCGCGATCAAGAAGGGTCCTGCATCGACCATCCAGTGCGCACCTGGATGGTGCGCCACCTTGACCGATGCCGTGCCTCGCTCGATGGCGAAGCGCGCGCCGTTGGCATCGACCGAGCGCAAGCGACCGCGCGCGCCAGCCAGAAATTCGAGCTCGCTTCCCTCGGCGAATCGCAGCTTCACGCCCGCGCTGCCCAACGAGCGCAGGTATCCTCCGTCGACGATCTCGCCCCCTTCGACCTGGTAAGCCAGGCTGGTCGTCTTCGGCGCCGCGATTCGGGCGCCCGCGAAAACCCACAGCAAGGCACAGGCAGCCGCGCCCACGCCCACGGCAGACAGCCTGAGCAGGCGGACCCGTTGGCGCCCGGCCAGCCGCGCCCTCACCACGTCGAGCCCGCTCTCGCTCTGCGCGGGAGTCATGGGCGGAATCGCGGAACGAACAAACTCGGCCGCGCGTTCGATCGTGCCTGGCACCATCCCGCCATCCACTTCACGCTCCATAGGGGCCTTGCCTTTCCTGGAAAAAGCCGGCCAGATCCCTGTCGCTCGCGATCCAGCGTGTCACATCGACAACCGCCCTGGCATGGGCACGCTTGACCGTCGACAATGAAATGTCCATTGCCGTGGCGATCTCTGCAAACGTCATCGACTCCAGATGGCGCAGCGAAAAGACCAGACGCTCGCGCGCCCCAAGCTCGTCCAGGATCTTGTAGAAGCGACGAAGGATGTCCCGGGCCTCGGGATCGGCCTCGCCGGACGGGGAATCGGGCAGCTCCTTGGGTGCGAAGAGGGCGAGCCAGCGGCCAGCTCGCTTGCGCCGCAGATCCCACTTGAGGATTCGAATGGCGAACGAAACGATGAAACTGCGCAGAGACTCGGGCTTGCAAAGAGTCTTCACGCGGGCGAACAGCCGATAGAACACTTCTTGAGTGATATCTTCAGCTTCGTCCTGACTGCCCAAAGAACGGCAGGCCATATTGAAAACCAGAGGCGCAAATCGGTTCCACGTCACGGCGTGCGCCCAGGACTCGCCATCCATGAGCGCCCGAGCCAGGTCAGCATCATCAACGTCAGGACCCGGACGCCCGGGCGGCACGATATGGAGGGGCACCCGTTTGCGACCGGCAGACATGTGCGGCCTAACGTCCGTCCTTTCCATGCTCAACAGTAGCAGATGGAGGCGGCAACGGGTCATCTCCCCCGTGCTGCAATGCGCTGTCACGTCGAGTCTTGGACGTCGGCTTGCACAGGGGGGACCACATCAGGGCTTGGAGCCTACGCCCAGCCGTGCAAATATGGCGACCGCGCTGGAGGAACCCACGATGCGAAAGATACTCGGCCTCTGCTTCCTTGCTCTCACCCTCACCGCCACAACGGCGCACGCCCAGGGTCTCTTCCTCGAAAAAGGGGATCCCGGCATTAGCGCCGCGCTTGGTGGCGCATTCATAGGGACCGGGTGGAGTGCGTCCGTCGCCTCTAGCTACACCTACCGGGGCATGTTCGACGTGGGTGTCAACCTCACTCGCTATGCCTACAACAACGGGGACGCCAAGAATCTCTCTGCCATCGGCGCGATGCCGTTTGCCAATGTCTATTTCCTGCGCTCCGCGGACGGCCCGTTGCCCGTGTCGGTCTCGGGCACTGTCGCCGTCGAGAGACGATTCTTCGTAGGCAACGGTTCCGAGCCCAATCCCGACGGATGGGGCCTGCTGCTGGGCGGCTCCGTGTTCCGGCGCATGGACTTCACCAACACGTTCGCCGGCATTCCCGAAATATTCCTGGCGTACGATCTGCAGGCCACCACCTGGCACAGCGCCGCTGTGGTCGGCGCCAACGCTGCGGTTCACGACCAGGGCCAGACGACGGACTACCAGCACAAGGCCCGCGCGTTCTTCCGCGCCAACATGGCCCTTCGGAGCGACAAGCTTGTGTACACAATTGTCCCGTACGTGGGCTACCAGGCCGGCTTTGCGGTCGGCGCCAACGTGGGCGCCATCTTCTAGCGACAGCGCTGGCGGGAGGCACCCGGCGCGCTAAACTGGTCGTGAGAAAGAAGAAGCCGTCTAGCTTTTGCGTCTAAGACACGAGTGCTGTGAGTATTCCCGCTTGCCTCGAAGATAACCTTGGCTTCGCCTGCACTGATCTGCAGTGTCGGCTGGGACGCGAGTCCGCGGTGGCCATGCACTGGCTGGGTTCAGATGGCGAGCGGACGGATCTCACATTCGGGCAGCTCGCCGTCGAGAGTTCCCGCTTTGCCTCCGTGCTAACCAAGCTGGGCGTGGCCCCAGGGGCGCGCGTCTTCATCATGCTGCCCAAGCTGCCCGAGGTATTCATCGCCTTTCTGGGTGGCCTGAAAGCGCGCGCCGTGATGGGCACCTTGTTTGCCAACTTTGGCGACGAGGCGCTCTTGGATCGACTGGGCGATGCGCGCGCGTGCGTTCTGCTCACCAAGCAGAGCTTGCTCAAGAAGGTTCACCGCATCCGCGACCGGCTGCCCGACCTGCGCCACGTTCTGCTGGTGGACGCCGACGACCACCAGTCACCCGACGTGCTCAGCTACCGCCGCCTCATGAGCGAGACCTCGGCCGATTTTGCGGTGGCGCCCACGCCGCCGGAAACCCCATCAATCCTGCACTACACCTCTGGCTCGACGGGAAAACCCAAGGGCGTGTTGCACGCGCACGGGGCCCTGGCCAGCATCGTGAAGACGACCCGCGACGTGCTCGGCGTGGGACCGGGCGATATCTTCTGGTGCACCGCCGACGCAGGCTGGGTGACAGGGACTTCCTACGGAATCATCGGGCCGTGGGCCGTGGGCGCAACCCAGATCCACTATGGCGGCAGCTTCGACGCCGGCGCGTGGATGACCATTCTCGAGCAAGAGCGGGTCAACGTCTGGTACACGGCGCCGACCGCTCTGCGCATGCTGATGCGTGAAGAGGCATCGCTCTACGCGGGTCGGCACCTGCAAGCCCTGCGCTGCGTGGCCAGCGTGGGCGAGCCGCTCAACCCCGAGATCACCTTCTGGGCCCGCCGGACCCTGGGCAAGGAAATCCACGACACCTGGTTCCAGACCGAGACCGGCGCGATCATGATCGCCAATCGCCCCGGCCTGACGGTGCGCCCCGGTTCCATGGGCAAGGTGGTCGACGGTGTCGAGGCGGTCATCCTGGACAATGCCGGCCATTCGCTGCCGGCTGGACAGCAGGGTCGGCTGTGCCTGCGGCGCGGCTGGCCCTCCATGTTCGCACAATACCTCAACCGCCCCGACGTCTACGCCAGCCGGTTCCACGGCGAATACTACGACTCGGGCGATATGGCGGTGCGGGACGCAGACGGCTACTTCTGGTTTGTGGGCCGCACCGACGACGTGATCAACACTTCGGGGCACCTGGTGGGCCCGTTCGAAATCGAAAGTGTGTTGATGGAATTGCCGGAGGTGGTGGACGCAGCCGCGGTGAGCGCGCCTGACCCCATCCGCTTCGAGAAGGTCGTGGTCTTCGTGTGCCTGCGGCCGGGTCGATCTCCGTCGCGCGAGTTGGAGAGCCGCATTCGCCTGCACGTGGCGAACCGCGTATCGTCGGTGGCCAGTCCGCAAGACGTGGTGTTCGTGACCAGCCTGCCCAGAAACCGCAGCGGCAAGATCATGCGGCGGGTTCTGCGAGCGCGTTTCTTGGGCCAGGACGAGGGCGACCTGTCCAGCATGGAGACCTGGCGCACGGACGAGATGGGCGACCGGCGCGAGCGAGTCTGATCGCATTGCGCCCTCTTTATCAATCAGGTCGCCTCGGATTCGACCCAGGATGGTGTGCCCTGGAGAAGCTCAGCCTGACATTCAAGAGCATCGCGGGGATTGTCCTGGCCTGCCTGCGCCGGGCAATCCCCTTTCGCATGAGTGGCTGAGCCGCCTGGCGCCACGTTTTTGGTTGGCTTGTGCACTCCGACGCGCTATCACTAGGGAACAAAACAGGACCAGCGGAGGCCTCTTTCCCATGCATCGAAAGAAGATCGCACTGATTGGCGCGGGAAACATCGGTGGCGAGCTGGCGGCCCAGGCGGCCCGGCTCGAGCTGGGTGACGTGTATCTCTTCGACATCCCAGACAAGCTGGGCGTCGCGCAAGGCAAGGCCCTGGACCTGGAACAGAATGGCTGCATCCTGGGCTACGACGTGCGCATCCTGGGCACGTCCAATTGGGACGACTTGGCCGGCAGCCACGTGGCCATCGTGACCGCGGGCATCCCGCGCAAGCCCGGGATGTCGCGCGACGATCTGATGGGGGTCAATCTGCGCATCATTCGCAGCGTGGCCGAGAACCTCAAGGTGCAGGCCCCCGACTGTTTCGTCATTGTGCTTTCCAATCCACTCGACGCGATGGTGCACGAGATGAAGCGGATCACCGAGTTTCCCCCGGAGCGCGTAGTCGGCATGGCGGGCGTGCTGGATTCGGCGCGTTTTCAGCTGTTCCTGGCGCGCGAGGCTGGCGTGGCGGTCAAAGACGTCCGCGCCATGGTGCTGGGCGGACACGGCGACACCATGGTCCCGGTGCTCAGCTACTGCACCATCAACGGCATTCCAGTCCGACAACTCATCCCGCAAAAGCGACTGGACGCCATCATTCAGCGCACGCGCGACAGCGGAGCTGAAGTGGTCAAGCTTATGGGTTCGAGTGCCTACTACGCGCCGGCTTCGGCTGCCGTACAAATGGCTCGTTCCTATCTCTACGACGAGAAGCGCCTGCTCCCCTGCGCAGCCTTCCTGCGCGGCGAGTACGGCGTGCACGATGTCTACATGGGCGTGCCCGCAGTGATCGGCGGCCAGGGCGTCGAGAAGATCGTGGTCATCGAACTCGACGCCACCGAGCGCCAGATGTTGGAGAGTTCGGTCCAGGGAGTTCGTGAGTTGATCAGCGTGGCCGCAAGTTTGTAGTTGTATAGCTACGGCTGGATGGTGGGCGCGGCGTCGCGCATGAAGGTCATCAGAAAGGTCTGAATCGCCGTGCGCGCCGCGGGATTCTGGGTCGACACGAAGTGACCGTCGTAGCCGCTGGGTTGGTACTGGATCTGCGCCGCCGTGACCGGGGCCAGGGTGCCAAAGGGTTGGTTGTCGATGATCGGCGGATCGATCGTGGTCATGCCGTAGTTCGCCGTGTAGTCGTCGACCAAGGGAGTCGCGATGGGGAATCCCGCGGATGCGGCGTAGAGCCGCTGCGTCTCGACGGGCGCGTAGCTGTCATTGGTGCCGTACACGTGCAGGGCGTGGCGCGGGCTGCCCCCCGCAAAGGGCTCGAGGAAGAGATGTCGGCCGAAATTCACCGAGTCCGAACGCTCGAAATACATCTGCATGAGATTCAGCACCTGGTCGTCAGATCCGACCGTGGTCTCGCCGAGAATCAAAGGCAGCGTGCGGGCCATGTCGACAGGCTGGCTCTTCTGCAAGATGGTGTAGATGAGGGTTCCGCCCGTGCCGCTCATCACCCCCGCGCCATAGCCGGCCTGGAACGCCAGCGCCAGGGAAGCGGCATTCCCGCCCTGCGAATGTCCGTACAGCGCCACATGCGCGGAATCGAACTTGATGGGATGAACGGGCTGGGCGGCAAAGCCGTCGAGCCCGCGCGGGATGGCCAGCAGATCGGCCGCCGCCTGCAGGGCGTTGTCACGGGCCGCGCGCGGGTTGAGAAAATTGTAGACCAACGTCCCGACGTCCACGGTGGAGCCTCCATTGCGTGTCCCGTGCAGAATTCCGTCATAGCCCAATGTCGCCGTAGGAACCGCGGCCCCACCCGCAGCCAGCCCCTGCGCGTAGTCTTCGGCGAGACCCAGCTCGACAGCCGAACGATAGGAGCCGCCCGTGCCGTGGCTGTAGATCACCAACGGCCATCCCGCAGCCGGGGCGGTGCCGTGAGGAACGGCGAGCGAGATGCAAACGTCTTCGTTGCGTACGATGCTCGCGGTCCCGTCGCTGGCCAACATGATGCCACCGCCATCGTTCGGGTCCAGGTAGGGAGGCGTTCCTTGCTGGAACACGGGAAGGCTGATGGTGCCCTGATACTCGTCGAAACTGGCGCCGGCCAGTTGATCGGGGAAGCAGCCGCGCGTGTGAGCCGCGCCGGTCTGGCCGTCGTCGCAGGGTGATACCGCACCCGGATCGTTGCAGCGAACCAGTGGGCTCAGCGTGGGCACCGGCGCTGCCACAACGGCGGCTTGGATGGCGGTCATGGGATCCTCGATCCTTTCGGTCGTGAACACGGCCACCGCGGCCAACTCGAGCGCGGTCAGCTTGGTGGGTGCCTTGTCGTCCGCGATGTAGTCCCGCAAGGGAGCGTAGGCGGTCCAGGCAGCCGCCAGATCGGGATCGGCCGGCGCCGCATCGGCGAGCATGGCAGAAAAATCGCTGTCAGGCCCAAACACGTCTCCATCTTCATCCGTGCCGATGCGCCTCACGATGGCCGCGTAGGTGGTGCCGGGACGCAGGGGATGTCCAAAGGGCGGACGCACTGCCAAATAGCGGTCGCAAATGTAGAGAGTCCGATCCCCGTAGATGCCGAAATGTAGACCCGAAATGAATCCATACTCCGGGGAGCTGGGCGTGATGTTGAGCAAGGCCAGCGACTGCTGGTTGAGGGGAGTCCCCGGCTGCACGGAAAAACTGCCCACAGCCGGCGCCCGCGAGAAGCGGAAGAAGATCGCCTGATTGACGCCGAAACCGGTCGAGTCCTGCTCGATGGCAGCCAGGTAGCGAGCCACAAGGTCGAAAGGCAGCAGCCGCGCGCCCGGAGTCGGATGGTCGCTGAGATCGATCTTGCCGTTCTTGCGACGAATGTCGTTGGGAAAAGGCAACTGGTAGAAGTCGGTGCTGGGTGGATCGCTGGCGCGCGGAACGTGAAACAGAACCGTCGCGGTGGGCGCCTCCGCGCTGTCACAGCCAGCCCCGGGCGCGGGCGCCAAAAGCGCCGCCTTGTTGCAGATTCCTGACAAGCACAGCAGCCCGGCCATGCAGTCCGTGTCCTGCGCGCAGCCAGCGGACAGATCGCCGGAGCCTGGCTGCGAGCACACGCCACTCAGCCCGTGACCCGCGCACATGAGCCCGGCGCCGCACTGACTGTCATCGGAGCAGCTGGCACCCAATACCCCAGTGCCGACTGGCGCGCACTGGCCCTCCTGCGTGCCTTGCGTGCAGTAGTAACCTGGCCTGCATTCCGCCGAAAGAATGCAGGCCGCATCCGGAAGGGCGGAGCCGGCCGGTTGGCAGGTGTGGGTCGCGGAGTCGCAGGAAAGCCCGCTTCGACAGTCAGCAAGGCTATGGCAGATGACACCAACGCCTGCGTTGCCATGAGTGATCGTCCCCGTGCTGGACGAGCCGCTACAACCGGAGAGCGCCAAAGCAAGAACAAACCCAAGCGAGAAGAAGCACCGCGGGCGACTGCAAAGTGTCATGAGCAAAGCTCCTTGCCCCAAAGAGTAACCCCGTTTGCCCCCCGCCCGCCACAACGCGACCAGCGGACCCTAGCAGCCCGTGGTGAAAGTCTCCGCGTCGCCGTTCGGGCAGGTTCTGGGCCGGCTGCTGCGTCGCCGCTCGCTTGAATACCTCTAGTATTCGGCGCTTCGCTGCTCCTTGCATCTGTCCCGAACCCGCTCCGAACGGCTCGGTCCGACTTTCACCACGGGCTGCTA
>Ga0265330_10001441_pt1 | contig 13873 bp, 14 predicted proteins | sample 41919metaG_FD_202083 | JGI IMG/M metagenome (GOLD analysis project Ga0265330, IMG submission 202083) | Rhizosphere microbial communities from Carex aquatilis grown in University of Washington, Seatle, WA, United States - 4-19-19 metaG | ecosystem: Host-associated > Plants > Roots > Rhizosphere... | reverse complement strand
CGTTCACTCGGCTAGCCTGCCAGAGCGAGCCCCGACCTTCCTGACCGCCGAGGAATTCGCCAAACTTCGGCGCGTGGTGGAGGGCAACGCTACCGAGTTCTATCTTCGTCGCGACCTGGCGATTCTGATCACCCTCTGGAACACCGGCTTGCGGCTGGCGGAACTGCTTTCTTTGGATTTGACAGTGGTCGACTTCGAGGCCGAGGTGTTCCGCGCCGTGCGCAGGAAGGGTGGAAAGATTCTGCCCGTATACTTCAACGTCGATGTGGCGATCGCGCTCCGTCGGTGGCTATGGCAACGGAAAGAGTACCCGAGCGCCGCTACCAATCCCGCCTTGTTCTTAAGCGACCGAGGCGGACGTTTGAGTTCGCGTGCCGTCGAGGACCTCGTTGGCAAATACGCGAGGCTCGCCGGCATTGAAAAACACGTAACGCCGCATGTACTAAGGCACAGCACGGCCACGGCCCTGATCCGCGCAGGGAACGGGATTGAGGTGGTTGCTGATGTGCTCGCCCACTCGTCGCTTGATACGACCAGGCACTACGTGCACCTCGTCGGCGAGCAGGTGCACGCGGCCGTCGCCTCGCTTGCAGAACCGCCAGGTCGGCGGTTCTCGCAATGAGCACGCCGGGAGGCACGGCCCTGGTAGCGCTCCGTTGACCATCGCTGCCACCGCTCACGCACTCCCTGCCCTGGTCCTGGTCGTCGGGGTTTGATGACGAAATAGAGAATCCTTTTGCAATACGAAGAATCGAACGAAAGTGAAGGCCTCACAACGTTAACCACGATGAGCACTCCAGGGGCCGCCGAGGCGATGGCGCATGATGGAGTGCTGGCCGAACCCCTGGTGCTCCTCGTCGAGGCGTAGCCCTTCGTCGGCCGCCGATTCGAGAGATTCGAGTGTATCTAGCTGAAAGGTGCAACATGGCGATCAGTGCGTATTTCGGTGAAGCGAATTTTACGGCGAAGCTGTATTCCGAGGTACTGAAGCGCCTGGAAAAGGCCGGGTTGGGGATGCCCAAGGGCAGACTCTTCCACGCGTGCTTTGGCCCCGACGACAACCTCCAGGTCTTCGATGTATGGGAGTCGCAAGAGACGTTCGCAAAGTTCGGCGAGACGCTGCTCCCGATCATGGCAGAGATTGGTTACAAGCCGCCGACGCCGATGTTCTCCCCGGTGCGCAACACCATCGTCGGGCGCTAGCATCCACTTGAGGAGGGGCGGGAAGGCGCTCTAGCGGGCGGGCCACGGCGGCACGCGCTTTAGGATGATCAGATCGCCCAGCTTCGCTCTATGCTGGCAGCATGTCGGCGAAAACGAAGCCGTCACGCTCGACGGCCTCGCCCGCTCTCACGTGAACGGGCCGCGAAAACATGGGGCCGTCGTGCGCGAAGGTGTGAAACTCGCCACGTTCGCCGCAGGGGTCGACGCCAGCGGGCAGATTATCGAGTAGAGCGTCGTCGTACGCGCGCCCGGCGAAAGCCGCGGAAATCTGCTTGGGGTCCACGCAGGTCAGATGGGCCTTCAGACCGGCCGCGACCATGGTTCGGCTGAGTTCGACCGTGGGCAGGCCCCAGAGTGGAAAGAGGGGTTCGAGTCCAGTACCGCGCATCCGCTCTTCCCGATAGCGCCGGACGTCTTCAAGAAACAGGTCGCCGAACGCAACCCCAGCAATGCCTTCGCGGCCGGCGCGCTCCATCGCCGGGCGCATGACCCGCTCATATTCCTCGTTGCTGCACGGATATGGAAGCTGAACCTGCCAGAGCGGCAGTCCCACCGCCTCTGCCTGCGCCCGCAAAAGTTCGGTGCGCACCGCGTGCATGGCGACCCGCTGAAAAACCTCGTTGACCGTGGTGAGCAGGCCGACAATCTGGACTTCGCCTCTCTGGCGGAGCAAGTGCAGCGCCCAGGCGCTGTCCTTGCCGCTGCTCCACGAAAGCAGCGCCTTCGGTAGCGCGCTCGGCTCGATTTCCGTCGGTGCTGGATAGACGAAAACAGGTACCACGCCTTCATTCTACTTCCATTCGGCGGGGAGTGTGACCGCTCATGTTCCTGGCGATCTGGCGGGGACCCCCCCGGGCGGCAAGGAAGCTACATTTTTCAAACTCAATGCGCTTGACTTTGGTCAAGCGCCGCGTCCATCATTTCCCGTTCGAGTGCGCACAAGGCGGCTTTTGTGTGGAGTGGTTGTCGTGTGATTCCATGGCTTCCTCCGCGTGGTTGTGCCGTTGATGATGGGAGCAGTCCTGATGGCCTTCAAGGTGCGGCGTGATGTGCGCGGAGTTCCGCACCGTTCGTGGGCAAAGGGATCGTTGGTGGCTCAGACCAGCAGAGCCAGACAGCGCCGTTTTGGCTTCATGACCACCACCGCACTTGGAGAAATCGACCAATTACAAAGATGTCGCGGAATGGCTCTTCCGCGACGAGTGCGGGGCCGCAGTGTCCATGAAATCTTCAGTGATTGGAGATATTGGGTGGAACAAGAGCGGGTTGTACCGCGGCGTTGAGCGGTCGCAAGTTCCGTGATGTGATTCCGCCCAATCTCCAATCGATCCGATCAAACCCCGTCGGCCGATCTTCTTCCGGCTCGTGTGTCACTTGGCGGCCATCCGTAAGGGATTGTCGGTTCAGCGCGTGTTGTCGGACGCGAAATCAGAAATGATTTGGTCCACGTTGGGGACCGAAACCGGCTTGGCCGGTACCGTGGAAGCATCCGGTATGGAGCAAGCCATCGCCGACTTCACCACCCATCCACGCGACCGAAACCGGGCTCTACGGCGACGTCCGTGGCAACGCCGGGGCCGTCAAGAGCGTGGTGCCGCTGAGCGTGGTTCCGTAGGCGGGTCGTCAACCGGGCCGGGACGAGGATGACTCCCCAACGTCGCAAGACGCTCTGCGTACGCGACCCGCATCTCCAGTGAGGCCGTTGCCGATAACCCTCCAATGAACATACGTGCGATAGGAAAGACACAGCGGAACATGTGTCCGGAAGGGCAGGGTTTCCGACATTTGGTGAGAAGATCGCCTATCTCGTCTTGGCCTGAGCTATGGCCGATTGAACCCATCCTTCCAGATTTCTAGAAATGTCTCCGTAAGTATCGTAAGTGCCCGGATCGTAGCAGCTGACAAGGCTGGACATGGATTGATTTCCTACCGTCCAGTTGTCGAACGGATTAGGGCCTTTGCTGGAAACGCCAGTGCGAGGACACTTGAGGTTGTGGATGTAGATACCGAGAAGGCCTCGTTTCTCCATCCATGCCTTCTTGATCTCGTACTTCACCCACGGTCGCGTTGCGGTTTCCGAACCGATTAGCACGACCACGCAGCGCCTGTACTTCATGGTGTCGTCGATCCATCTTTCGATGGTTGCGTTCCCGCCTCTTTTCACCTGCTCCCAGTCATTGGGTGACGTTGGCTCGTTGCCGTCGATCATCCCCATGTTGCGGACCTGCTGGACTCGAAACACGTCGTTGTCAAAGTGAAAGCTGTAGAAGACCGGTTCCTTTGCCATGCCGTCCCTCCATGTGTCTATTGCCTAGATAGGAACATCCCAAAGGGGAACCCTACACCCGCTATGCCGAGGCAGTCATCTCGTTTCCTTGGACATATCGCACGTGGAGAAAAACGTGGTCTAGCTCGGCAAGGCTGCGCTCACTCGTATCAACGCCCCGCTCACTGGCTACGGACTGGGATCCCTGAACGACATCCTGCGAGCGCAATAGCGAAGCGATCTCCGACAACCGGACCTCGAGGCGGCCGTGACAAGCGTTGCCGAGAACCCGAATCACACGGACATCTTCGACACGAAGATGTCGTCGCTGCACTAAGCGGCAGCGCTCGCCTTGTGTACCCAGCTCAAGGCCGGGTGGAGCATTCTTTTCGAACCGATCCTAACCACGGAATCCTCGAAAAATGCCTGGCCCGCAGCAGGTGGTGTCCCGGGGCATATCAATTCGCCGGTAGGATGCACCGACCTTGGCTGGTGCACCCGATCATGTTCCCTCGATCTCAATCATCTGTTGGCTCGGGGAGAGTATCTTGATACCTTTGCTGTCATGGGTAGGGGAGGTACTCCTGGTTCGCTTGACTTCGATGGTGATCGAGAGTTGAAGGGAGGCGCTCTAGAGAGCGCATAGTTCTGGACTGGTTCATCGTGGCGGCCAAGTCTTTCTATCAACTAGTGGTGTTGGATCCCGCTGCGGGCGGGCTCGGGGAGACTCTGCGCCAGACGGTGAGACGCCGCGTCAGCGAGCTTGGTCTTCAACCTGACGACCACATTCGCTTTCTGGATGAGAGCAGCCATAGCGATGAGGTTCAGTGGCGCGATCCACTGGTGGGCGTGTACTTCGGGGGCAGTGTGCAGACGAGCGCAAGTTCGGCGATGCTCCAGGATTTACTAAACCGGTTCGCATTCGTTCTTCCCGTGGTCGACACGACCAGCTCGTACCAGAGCAAAGTCCCCCAGTGTCTACATGCATTGAATGGGGTGGCACTTGACCCGGCGGATGCCCAGATGGAGGGTATTGTTGGCCGACTGCTTGAGGAGCTCCGTCTAGTCCGGCGTCGTCGCGCCGCCTTTGTGAGTTACCGCAGGACCGAATCCCGTATGGTGGCGTCACAGATCTTCCACGCTCTCGAAGAACGCCGCTATCGCGTCTTCTTGGATACATTCAGCGTCGAACACGGACGGCCATTCCAGGAAGTGCTCTGGGGTCGAATGCTCGATACCGACGTCCTCGCATTCCTTCACACGAGAGGCGCACTTGCAAGCCGGTGGGTGGAAGAGGAATTCTCACGCGCTGCCCAGCTGGGGATAGGAGTGCTCAACGTGATCTGGCCTGGACACTCGCCTGCACCTGCAACAGCCATTGGCGAGCCGTTCCAGCTTGAGATCAAGGATTTTCGACCTGGCCCTCCGCCTGAAGATGAGAACGCCGAGATCACACCTGATGTCGTTCATCGCCTGGCCGTGGCAGTTGAAGCGCTACGCGCTCGGGCCATGGCGGATCGACGACGTCGAGTTGTGGAAACGTTTTGTCGCAGGGTGGATGCGTTCGCTCGCCGGACGGGCGTCGGTGACATCCGCGTGGTCGTGCAGTCGGCCCATTATTTGCAGCTCTGCTTCGGGGCACGAAAATCCGTTCGCGTTTACCCAATGATTGGTCACCCTGACACCACCCATGCCCGCGAAGCATCAGATGCTTGTGCGGTGCTGGACCAGAAGGGCTACCTGATCTTTGATCCGAACGGGATCGACACAGAGACAGCGGCACATCTCCGTTGGCTCAACAAGTACCTTCCTATACAGTCCTTTTCGACGACCGAGGCTGACGAGTGGATTCCCCGTCTGTAAAGAGTGTCTTCCTTTCGGCGAGTGTGCCAGGGCCGCGCCGGGACCCTCGCTACTACGCGACGGCGGACATCTCGGCCATTCGTGAGGCGGTCGTTGCCCTCGCCACGGTGGTCCTTCCCAACGGATCGCTGCTGTTCGGGGGGCACCCTGCCATTTCCCCGCTGATACTGCTCATTGCACAGCAATTCTCCGCGACCAAACGGGTAATCATCTATCAATCGGAGTTCTTCCGAAACATCGTGCCCAAAGAAAGCCTCGCCTTCCCCGCGATCACCTGGACCGCGGCGGTGCCTGGGGATCGCCCCGCTAGCCTGGAGAAAATGCGCAGAGCAATGCTGACCGATCAGCCGATCCGCGCTGGGGTCTTCATTGGCGGCATGGAGGGCGTGGAGGATGAGTATGAGTTGTTCCGCCAGATCCACCCCAATCTGCCGGCGTATGCCATCGCTTCCACGGGCGCGGCGGCACACATCTTGTTTGACACACATCTGGACCAGCCCCCCGACCCGCAGCTTCGGCCAGCTCTACAGCACGACCTCGTCTACGACGCCCTCTTCCACTCATTGTACGGAGTGCTATGATGCGGCGATGCTGGCGAAACGCCGCTCCGGCGCGCTCGGTCGGTGTGCTCCCGTGGGGCGTGGTGGCTTCCATGTTTGGGGCTGACCGATCCTCTTGGGCGCCGAGCGAATTCGCGCCGAGCTAGTCACAGCAGATCCAGAATGATGACTGGTCGGACCAATCAATGTTCGACAGGTGGACTACCATTTAGCCACGCGGAAATCTCGACGTATAGATCTGGACCGCTATTCACCCACGAGCGGGGATGGTTCAGTCGATCGAGTTGGTCGGTGATGTAAGGGTACAGCCCAAGATACTCACTGCCGTGGTAGCTGTTTACATCCACTTGGACGACCGGGAGTAGCGCTACACGCCCCTTGGGGCCATCGAAGAAACCAACAAGCTCCCAAGGCATCCGTTGGGAGTGTCTCGCGTTCTCGGAGAAGGCATAGATCAGGGAATTGGAATGCTTCAACCGCTCACGTATCCGCTCCGCAGTAGCGTGGATTACTTGTCTGCGGTCGACGACCGACCAGAGGATACCGAGGTAGCTTCGTTCGGACGGCGGGTCTAGTTGATTCCCACTGGTCTCACGCTCACGGTTAGCGCAGGTCAAAAAATGCGGCAAGTCCGCTTCCTGAATCGCCAGTCGCTCGCCATTTGTCGGCCCACCGGCCCGCAGCTTCGATCTCTCGCGCGAACCGGTCGAGGTCTCTATCCCAGTTGTAGGCGGGGAAGGGAATGTTCCAAGGCGCGTGTGGCTTCTCCCCACGCCAGAAGTTGGTTTCGTGTTTCACGTTTTCTAGGTGGTGTATGTATATGCCAAGCAAGCCGTTCTTCTGCCCAAGTGATAGCTCGATCTCTCGTTTCACCCAGGGCCTTTCGGCTGTTTCGGTGCCAATGAGAACGACGGTGACGGTCGTTCCAGCTAGTTTCTTTCGGATCATCCGATCGATGGCCTCGGGGCTCTTCTTCTTCGCCTCCTCGTATTCCGAGTGGTCCCAAAAACCCGCGCGATCCGGTCCAGCCACTACGTTGCAGTTCCGCACTTGATTCACTCGCCAGATGTCTTTCTCGAAGTGGAAGCTGAAGAACACCCTTCTGGCCATACAGATACCTCTCTCCTGTGCGCCCCTTGTATCACCGGCGGCAAATCTGCTCAAGCGTGCCCCCTGGTGTTCGCCTCCTTGTACGTGCCGATCGTGATGTCCTTCTAGCAGCATTGCTGGGGGGATATCACCGTCACCCGGTACACCGACCTTCTGCGCCAGTTCGCTCGCTTCGCCTGCACCGAGTTGCACCAGGAGTCGGTCACTCCCAGCCAGATCGACAAAGCACCGGTTGTCTTGTTCGTCCGGGGAAAACGGCGTGCGCTCTCTGGAATCGAAGTAGCATTCGGTGACCATGGCCACAGCCGCCGCCGACCTAGCGAGATCGCCTTCTGTTCCTGACGGCACTTGTCGATTTCTTGGCATCCTTCTTCCTTTCTTTCTCCGGCGCAGGCTCACCGACCGAGTCCGAAGTAGCCATCCTCGTCAGACCGTCCGTCAAAGCTACCTCGATCTGCTTCGGCTCGACTGGATCGTGCGGAAAGAGCCGAAGAACCGTCTCCTCGCGCACCTTCTCAACAGACACGACCTTCCGCACAACTAGCTCAATCGGCGCATGTGCCGAGTCGCCCCTTGCGATGCCATCGGACCGAGCCTTGATGATTGTCGACACCAAGTTGAGCACGCTTGCGGCCAGCGTGACTGTGGAAGTTGCAGCCGCCACCCAGACGAGAAGTTCAGGCCCGCTCTCATGTTCCTCGAACCGCCAATCGTCAGACTGGTTCGCACGCAGGTGCTCGTCGATGATCCCGTAGGCGCGAGGCGAGTGCTCGCGATGAAAACACCCGCTGTCCACCCGCACCTTGATGGAGACCACCTCGCCCGCGCTCTGCGTTGATGCTGCGAACGCTTCCATGCGATTCCGAAAATCCCGTTTCCAGGTTGAATCCATCCGATCCCCCTCTTCCAATGGTCACATTCTACTCCGGCGTAGGCGAAAGGTCGCCAGAGGCAAGTCGACTGCCCGGATCCGTCGATGCTGGTTTTGGTAATGAGACCGATCGCCACGACGAGTCATGGTCCTGTGGTGATATGTGTACCCCATCAAGAGAGCCCACCAGTTTCACCATGCCCAGGAGACCAACCAGTGATTTCAGAAGCCCCGCCTAGCCCCCTCCCGGCGGCATGCACTCTACGGTCAGCTGCCCTTCTTGAGTCGCCGCAGAAGCACCGCTGCCCTGCGAAATGCCGACGACCGTTATGCCAGCGGCGTTCGGACCCGCGTTAGAGCAACACGCTGTTGTTCGGGGGTTGCACTGAGCTGTTCACTAGCCGCTCCCCGCAGATTTGAGTCGTTCTGCCACCGGCGGAGCCGCTCTCTCACCGGATGCTTTCGCCGTCGGGATTGTGCCGCGCGAAGAAGTTCTGACTCTTCTGGAGTGCGCCCGTCACGTAGCAATACAGGCAACCCGCCGGGCAGGTATCGGACATGCCGATATCGCTCGTTGCGATGCACCTGCAGCCAGTACGCGAAGGCGAATCCTGGACCGATCTCAGACGACGTGTCCTCTCAATTGGGTAGGGCGCAAATAGCTCGAGACCGCAGCACTGCGCTGTGGGCAAGCCGTCAGCGCCAGCACACTCGGGGTTTGCGCAGATACGGAGCTGCATCTGGTGCCCGCGGACCACGTTGGCCAGACGGCGCAGAAGCGGAAGCGGATCGAGTGTGTTGAGGTATGGGAATCTTTTCACTGTGCTGGGGTGGCGCTCTGGATCGGCTACACGGTAGCGAACCGGCAGCATCCGCTCGATCCTGGATACCACCGTAACATATGGCTCGCAGATGCTCGTATTGACGACCAGCGTGTGGCCGCGCAGGCTTTGACAGATCCGGTCCAGCGTCTTCTCGTGCCAGTCCTCATTGTACTGGCCGCCTACCACGACGGGATCGTACCGTAGCTGGATGCACGATGGTGCTGGAAGAAGTTGTGAGACGGCGCAGAAGCTTTGGATCTGCTCTTCGAAGGGAACACGACGGTTTTCGAATTCTGGACCATAGCCCGTGATTGTGAACTGAGCAGCAACTGGGACGGATTCCCCGAGCAACGATTTGATCTCAGCGAGCAGCGGGCGCGCATCGCGGGTCCAGAACAGGTAGCCCAATACATCGTCGGGTTTCAGCGAGATGAGAAAATGGCTACCGAACGAGTTGGCTGAGATGCAGTAGCCTGCCCGACGACGGTTCGTAAACCATGTTGCGAAGTAGCGCGGGATGTCCGTCAGCCTGCTGGCTGAGATGATGGCGGGTGTGCGACGTTTGATCGGGGGCTTGGGCATCACGTCCTCCTGCAGACTCACATTCAGACGCAAATCGTATGCCAATCAAGTCCCAACGGGGACTATAGAACACGAATGCCGTCGGATAGTTCACGCGAAGGCCGCCGGCCAGGGCATCGCTAGGCCGTAAGACAATGTCCAGAATAAGGCGGGAATAGCTTTCGCCCGGTTTGCTGGGCTTGCCCACTGGGCAAATGGGGCACGCCCACTGGGCGAACTTGGCTTGCCCACTGGGCGCTCACCTTCGCCGCCCGGCACGTTTTCTAACTGGCCGATTTCACATGGCCAGTTCTTTGGCACGCGACGTGCTCAAGCCAAGCGGCATGAATTCGCAAGAGATGGCCTTGAACTCAATGGTGGCCACGCCCAATGCTGGCGCCGGAGTTGGTGGCTTGATCGCAAAGGCGTGCGCCGTATCTTCTAAAGCAGACGGCTCGGTCGCTGCGACGCCCTCTGATGTAACTCTTAACCGGGCCATTGGCGACCACGCTGGCGGTGCGCGGGACTGGCTGTACTCGGACCTGCATCGAGATCTCTCAATGTGGGCGAGCCGGTTCAACGAGCGCTTCTTCGGCGGCGCGCTGCCCCCTGCGGCCATCTCTCTGGATTCGGACAACATCCGCACGCTCGGCACATACCGGTTGTCCCGCGACGGACTCGCGCTGAACTATCGCATCAATGTGAACACCAAGCACCTTACCGATCGGGGGGACGCTGACGTATTGGAAACCCTCTGCCATGAGCAGGTACACGAATGGGAGCACGTCAACGGCAGGACCCGGGGTGGCCGGTACCACACGAAGGCTTTCCGGAAGAAGGCGGAAGACATCGGGATACCCGCTGGCAGGAACGGTTGTTCTATTGGACCGACGGCCGATGGTCCGTTTGCGCGGCTCCTGGCCGAACACGGCGTTAGCTTGCATATCCCGCCGGCGCCGGTGCCGCAGGTTCCCGTGGCCCGGCCACGGTCCACCATTTCACCTTGGGTTTGCTCTTGTACACGCGTCTGGGTGGCCGCGCAGACCACCTTGATGGCCACGTGCGGGAAATGTGGTGGACAGTTCGCCCGAGCCGGCTCGCGCACGGTTGGAGGCGGGTGATACGCGTGAGCCATCTATTGGATTTCTCGGTCGCCACGCTGGAGACCAGACGCAGGAAGGAGGTGATGGTCGTGCACGTTGGTTAGCTCAATAGGGCGGTAGTCGGATCGGCCGCTCAATCCATTTCGATCCCGACCACGACACTTGCCCTCGGCGGGCATCCGCCGAGGGCTCCAACCCGAAGAGAAGATCAATTCACAGCAGAACTATCTTGGAGTCTTCAACTGAAAGAAGAGGAGAAACGATCATGAGTGTCGACAAGAAAATCCATGACAATGGCTGTCCCGAAAACGACCATCTGGAATCTCAGCCCTCGCGCGAGGGCACGAGACGAAACTCCTGCACCGGCCGCCCTCGCCATCCACGGGAATGCTCCTGTGGCCGGAGACGGGCCCTGACCCGGCACGGCCGCCGTTGGCGTCGGCTCGAAACCTGCTCTCGTTGCACGCGAGTGGGTCATCAGCGGATTGCGCCTGTCAGCAACCCAATCGGGAAGGGCGATGACCATGAGTAAGACAAAAGGGTACGGCTATTGGCGGATGTCTCGGCTGCTTGGGCTTCGCGAAGTCTTCTCGTCGTTCCACGGTGGCGCAACCAACCTGCCGTGGGAGGTCGTCAACGACAAAGTCGATTCGGTGGTCGTCGACAAGCCTGCGCCGCCAGCCGAAGCACCGTCGCGGCGTCAGGTGGTTGAGGCGAGCAAGTCTGTCGTCGAGGAAGAACGCGGAGAAACGGCCGAGAACATGGCCGACCTGAAGAAGCAACTCGACCAGAAACGGCAACGCAAAGAGGCGGCGTTTGCGGCGCAGGAGAAGGTGAAGGCCGACGCGCCCCACGCAGAACAGTCGCTCAAGTCGAAGGCGGCCTTTGCCGGAATTCTGGGAGTAGGAGAACTCGGCAATTCCGCATGGGCCATCGCCGATGTAGTGGGCCTCGATGTCACGGGCCAACTCTCCGATGTGCCTGCACTGTCAGTTGCCATCGTGGTGTCGATGTCCATGGTCATCACCATTGTAAACGGCGTCGCCGGTTCCTTGGCCACGAGCGATCACTCGCCGCGGAGGCGTCTCGGCGGCTGGATTCTGCTGCTCATCATTGCGTTCGCTCTGGCTGGCATCCGTAGCGTACTCGCGGTCGAGGTTTCCATCTGGTTGATTCTGCTCGCCTTTGTGATCTCGCTTCTCGCGGGCATCGCTGCTGGCGTTGCTCATCGGGCATGGGCTGCCATCATCGAGATCCGTCGGGCCTATCGGACGCGCATCCGTCTCGCCGAAGAGGCAAGCGCTACGGCGGAGGCCGACGTGATGAAGACGGAGGCGGCCATCGCGGCTGCCGCCGCCCGCCGACGCAAGCTCGCCGCAGAGGTCGATGCTTTCAACGTCGTCCCACAGACCGAACACACCGGGGCTGAGGACCTTTCGCAGATCCGCCAGGCTCGACGCCGGCAGGCCCGGTACTGGTACACGCTGGGCCAACGCTTCGCCGGCAAGGATCGCTCGGCGACCGGCAAGGGAGATGCCGATGCGTAGCCTGCCGGCAGTCTTCTTGGCCGTTTTTCTTGCCTGCGGCCGTCGCTCGGAACCGCGCGAGACAATCAAGTTGTGTGATCACACCACGTCGTCCCGCTGTGACGAGCAAAGCGTCCGCAGGGCGGCCCACAACTTCCTAAAGAACCTCGTCCCCGGCAGCCGCTTCACGGTGATCACCGTCGCTTGCACGAGCGACCAAGTCGAGACCGTGTACGAGATCAACGTTCCTACCCGCTGGGGATCGGGGGCGAGCCAGAAACGGCGTGCTTGGCTGGAAGCCGAGGAGGCGCATCTGGAGGGCCTGCGCCTTCGGCGCCCCGAGCGTTGTAGCGGCGTCATCGGGTCGATCTGGCGGGTCAGCAGGCTGCTCCAGGAAAGCGAGCGGCCGGTGAAGGAACTTCTTGTCGACTCGGACTTGAGGGAGGTCTCGCCCGAGCTGGGTTTCAACTTTGAAAAGTCCGTTCCTTCAGCCGAGGCCTTCTTGGCGCGAATCAAAGAAAAGGGTCTGCTGCCGGACCTACGCGGGGTTCGACTTGTCATATATGGCGTGCACGACGACGCCAGCCCCGATTCGCGGCGCTGGACCTCGCAGCAGGCTGCTGATTTGCGCGCCGCCTGGTCGGCGGTTTTCAGGGCGGCGGGCGTCGAGCGCATCGAATTTCGTGCCATCGCGCCTTGGGAGAAATCCGATTCCGCCACCGTGGCCTGGAGTGACCCGCGATGAACGCGCTCCTCGCACTCGCCTTGGTCGCCGCAGGCGTGGCTCTTGTCGTCGGCGCGCGTGAAACCTCCAAGAGGATCGCGCTTGCCGCGCTTGCGGCGATCTTTGTGCTGTTCGCCGTCCGCTGCGTTCTTTGCTGGCTGGCCGGGACGCAGGCCCTGACGGCCAGCCCATCTTCCGCCATCAACTGGTTCTGGCCGGTCGCCATCCTCGCGCTCATGGCGATTGGTGGCGTCGCTTGGAAGACGCGCGCCTTCCGGCAGCGGCGTTTGGACGACCTGCGCCGCCGCAGCATGCACCCGCGGCGGACGGCTCCGCCTCCACAGCCGCTTGGCCAAGATCCCCGCGGCGGGAGCTTGTGGTGAACCGCGCTGTCGCCTTCGCCCGGCGGGTGCTGCACGGATCGGATGTCCGCCGGGCCATCGCCATGCAGCGAGATCTGATCGAGGATGAGAAGATGCTCGCTGCTGCCGGTGGCTTGCTGCCATGGGATCTGTCGCACGATCGGGGATTCCTCATCGGCACAACCGCCGATGGGCGCAAGCTAGAGATCGATCTCGCTTCGTTGCTCGCCCATGTCCTCTTTCTAGGCCCTACGCGCGTGGGCAAGACGGCCCTCATGGCCTTGTTCGTGGAAGGCCTCTTCGCCTTCGGGATCACGTCCATCATCGTCATCGGGGTCGGAAAGGACGATTCAATCCAGTACGTGCGCGCCGTGCTTGCGCGGCTGCTCATGACCCTGCCGCGGGGGGAAGTAGAGAAACTCTTGAACCGAATCGTCGTGATCGCGCCGTCGAGTCGTTCGCACCTTGTGCCCTTCGACCTGACCGCACCGGAACCGGGTCGTTCGGCGGAACTGCAAGCATCCGATCTCACGCGTAGCCAGTTCGTTACCCAGACCCACCCGATCGGCCCCAAGCAAGAGGACATCGCCTACCTGACCTTCCGGCTGCTCATCGAGACCCGCCTCCCAGCCACTTTCTTTGATCGGCCGCTGCGCGATCCGGCCGTTGCTGCGGCGCTTGCCATGCATACGCCCAACCCGGACCTGTACCGCGGCTATCTTGATCGCATTCGGCGCGAGCATCGGAGCGATGCCGTCCTCGGCCTAGTTGCGCGAGCCAATGCCCACTACAGGCACGAGCCGACGCGCTTGATGGTCGGGGGCGCCGAAGGGGTTATGGTTCAAGCGCCGGATCTCTTCAACAACAGGATCGTCTTCG